>RRZT013048529.1_pt1 | contig 11595 bp, 8 predicted proteins | sample 2165551 | NCBI WGS metagenome assembly RRZT01 (sample SAMN10456910, study PRJNA506462) | wastewater metagenome | biome: wastewater; feature: sludge; material: wastewater sludge; isolation source: wastewater sludge with Escherichia coli K12::gfp cells carrying plasmid... | place: USA: Moscow, Idaho ... | reverse complement strand
GCTGAAGCAGGTGTATCACCTTTTCAATTTCATCGAACCGCTGATGCAGGAAGTGCTGGACGCCGGCCATGACCTGACGCTGGCCGACCACGGCGCCGGCAAGTCGTATCTGGGCTTCATCCTGTACGACCTCTTCCTGAAGGCGCGCGAGGCCGGACACATCTACGGCATCGAAACCCGTCCGGAGCTGGTTGAGCGCACGGCGGCACTGGCCGAGCGCCTCGGCTTCACCCGCATGCATTTCCTCAACATGTCGGTGGATGAGTCACGCCGGATGGCCGAACTGCCGGAGCGCTTTGACATTGTCACAGCCCTGCACGCCTGCAATACCGCTACGGACGACGCCATCCGCTTCGCTCTCGACAAGCAGGCGCGCTTTATCGTGCTGGTGCCCTGCTGCCAGGCAGAAGTGGCCGCGGTGCTGCGGGAAAACAAGGCCCGCCGGCTGGCGCAGTCGCCGCTGGCAGAGATCTACCGCCACCCGATCCATACCCGCGAGTTCGGCAGCCAGCTGACCAATGTGCTGCGCTGCCTGCAACTGGAAGCACACGGTTATTCGGTCACCGTGACCGAACTGGTAGGCTGGGAACACTCGATGAAAAACGAGCTGATCATCGCCCGCCACACCGGCAAGCCGCGCGGAAATGCCCAGGAACGCCAGCAGGCCATCCTGGCCGAATTCGGGCTTGAGGCACTGACTGAGCGGTTTGCCTGACACTGGCTTGCTATGCTGGTCTGGTCAGCCATCCTTTGCAGACCGCCATGCGCCACCACCTTGCCTGCCTTCTGTTGACCCTGTGTGCCCTGCCCTTGCAGGCCATGCCCCTCAGTCCGGCCCAGGAAGCCCGTCTTGCGGCCCTGCGGACGGCCACGGCAGCCGGGGCTGAAACCGACCCTGCCATCATCGCCAGCTGGCCACCGGCACGCCAGATTGCCGTACTGCAATGCCAGCCGGTGGTCGCCCGTGAATTGCAGCGGCACTACCCGTGGGTGGACGAGGTGCAACTGGGCGAAGAAGGGCGACCGCTGGCCCTGCACGCCAACACCCGCCTGACCGGCGAAGGTCACGTCCAGCTTGGCGGCAGCTGGCATTCGTTCAGCTTTGACTGCCAGCTTGATCCGGCCACGGGGACGGTGAGCCGGGTGACTTACCGGATGAACCACTGACCGGGTGCAGCAGACACAGCCAAAAACACTGCAACCGGCACCCGCAGCCCTGCCCGTCCAGCCGGCGGGGCTGGTAAACTCGGGCGCCATGGCTATCCCGTTCCGTTTGGTCCTGCTCGCTCCGCTGTTGCTGGTGGCGGCCTGCGCCAGCACTCCCGACTATCCTCCTGCCGGTTACGGCCAGTACCGCGTGCAGCCAGGCGACACGCTCTATCGCATTGCCCGCGTGCATAACCAGACCGTGGCCAACCTCGCGCGCTGGAACCGCATCTCCGACACGTCGGACATCCAGGCGGGCCAGCTGCTGCGGGTGATTGCTCCGGCCGGCGATACGGTTGCCGGCAGCAGCCCGTCCCGCCCTGCTGCCGGCAGCAAGCCCAAACCCAAACCGGCACCTCCCGCCAGCACGGCCAAACCCAGACCACCGGCAGGCGGCATCACGCTGGCCTGGCCGGCACAGGGAACACTGCTGGCAGGATTCACTTCGGCCAACAAGGGCATCGACATCAGCGGCAAGGCCGGTGATCCGGTCAAGGCTGCCGCCAGCGGCAAGGTGGTCTATGCCGGGGCCGGCATCAAGAGTTACGGCAACCTGCTGATCCTGCGCCACAGTGACGACTGGCTGACGGCCTATGCCCACAACCAGCAGTTGCTGGTCAAGGAAAACCAGACGGTCAAGGCCGGCCAGACCATTGCCCGCATGGGCAACAGCGGCACCGACCGGGTGAAGCTGCATTTCGAGCTGCGCTACAAGGGCAACGCGACCGATCCCCGCCCCTACCTGCGCTGACGGTCCTGCACATGAATACGCCCGGGCTGTCCGTCTGCCGGCAGCCCGGGCGCAGTTGCTCTGGAGGTCAGTCCAGCTTGTACTGGGCTTTCAGCCAGAAAGTCCGGCCCGGTTCGTTGATGCGGTAGGTCTGAATCAGCCCGCCGACATCAACAAGGTCCTGCTTGCTGACAAATTCCGAATACGCTTTGTCAAACAGGTTGTCGACGCCTGCGGTCAGGCTCAGGCGCTTGGTCGGCTTGTAGCCGCCATGCAGGGACAAGACCCCAAAGCCGGCACTTTCTCCCAGATCCTGCCCGGCAATATTGCCTTTGCCGGTGTCATAGCGGTTTTGTGCAGTCACCAGCCGCCACAGGGCACCGGCACTCCAGACCTGGTTGTCCCACTCCAGCCCCAGCCGGGCTTCCAGCGGCGGAATCTGGGCCAGCGGCGTCTGGTCGGTCTTGTTGGTACCGTGTGTGTAGGCCAGGGTGGCGTCCGCTTTCAGGCTGGCCGAAATGCGGTAGGACAAACCGGCCTCACCGCCCCAGGTACGGGCATCCACATTGCGGGTCAGGTTTTGCCTGGTGCTGTTGTCGATCAGGATGAAGTCATTGATTTCGTTGTAGAACGCGGACACGCTGCCGGTCCATGCTCCGGATTTCCAGTTCACACCGGTATCCAGCTGGGTGTTTTTCTCCGGCCGGGTGCTCAGGAACGAGCTGTTGTCCAATCCGCCCGCCGCATTCAGGCTGTTGCGGTTGAACTCCCAGAAATCCGGAAACCGCTCGACATGCCCCAACCCGGCATACCAGGTGGAACCGCCGATATCCTGCTCATAGCGCACGAAACCGCTGGTGAGCTGGTCATCCCGGTTGCGGCCATAAGTGGATTTTCCCTGCCGGTCATCCTTGCCGCGCCACCAGTCGTGCCGCAGTCCGGCAATCACGCGCTTGTCGTCGGCCATGCTCTGGTGCCACTCACCGAACAGGCCGATCTGGTCAAAGGTGAAATTCTCGTCATAAGGCTGGTTGACGTAATTTTCGACCGTGGCACCCTTGCCGGCACGAAAACGGTGGCGGTTACTCTGCTGGTCTACCCCCAGCTTGATTTCGGTCGCCCCGGCCGGCTGCAAGGTGGCCACGATCTTGCCGCCCGTGGTGCGGCGGTCCGGGTTGCTCACGGCCAGACCGGAAACAGCCGGTGCCGGCCGCAGGCTGTAGTTGTCCATGACGTGATCGATGTAGTTGTAATAGATCTGGGCTTCCAGCGCGGTAAGCCAGGGCGTCAGGTCGACCTTTTCAAAGCGTAGTCCGTATCCCTCGCGTGCAAACTTCACGCCATCCATGCTGCGGTCGGCATAGGCAGCCTCGCCATCACTGCGGGCCGCTTCGAATTCGATGCGGGTATCACGGTCCGGCGTCCAGCCCAGAAGGAGGTTGCCGCTCCAGCGGTGAAAAGCTGAATGCACGCGGTCACCATTGCCGTCGGTGTAATCGTTGGCATGACTGTTGGTGGCGATGGCACGCACGTACCCCAAAGGATTGCCGGCAGTCACGTCGGCCACTTCGTCGTGCCGTGTGGCCGAACCTGCCAGCCCACTGAGGGTGCCGCGCACGCCTGGTTCAGCAAAGGGCTTGACCTTGCGGTCAAAGAGTACGGTAGCGGCCATGTTGCCCGGTCCCCAGAGGACGGTTTGCGGCCCCTTGATGATGGTCAGGCTGTCGTAGGCTTCCGGGAATACATAGGCCGTGGGCGGATCCATGCGCCCGCCACAGCCGCCGTAGATGAATTCGCCATCCATCAGCACATTGATGCGCGAACCAGCCATGCCGCGAAAGACCGGATCACCATCGGTGCCGCCTTTGCGTACGACGGAAAAACCCGGAATGGTCTTGAGGATGTCGGCACCGTCATGAGCCGGAACAGGCTGGCGAGGAGCCTTGGGGTCAGTGGTGACGACCAGAGGGGCCGTGGTTGGACTGGCTGTCACAACGGTTTCGGCCAGTTCGGTGTCTGCCGTCTGAGCCTGGGCCAGAGCGGAAAAGGCAGATGCCACCGCAAGCATGGAATACTTTAAACGCATTGCTAGACCTATCTACAAAAGACATCCGATTATAGAAAGGTCAAAACAACAAACCCTGCGACACAGTGTCGCAGGGTTTGGCGCAATCAACGCCCAGCGGGCAAAACAACGATGGTCAACGATCAGAGCAACAGCAACAGGCTCACTCCTACCAACAGGCCGGAATACATCATGCCCAGCCACTGTCTGCGCTGATGAGGACGGCGCATCGGTACATCACCGAACGAACGACGGACATCGTATTCGCCGTACAGCTTGGCTTCCTTGCTGAGATCGTCCCACATGGCGCACTCCCGTTACATTGCATTGCCTTATGTAACACATTGTAAGCACCTGTTTACCGATGCGCAAGGCCTGTCTTGCGGAACGCGCGCTTATTTGTCAACCCCTGTGGCAACGGGCGAACGGGCAGCCAAAAGTCGTAACCGCAGCGCATCATAGATCGGCAATTGCCCCAGCCAGAACGGGATGATGGCCGCTGGCAGGCAGGCCAGCAGCATGGGCACGACCAGGCGGCCGGTTGCGGTCATCTCCAGGATCAGCACGATACCTGTCAGCGGTGCCCTGACTGACGAAGCAAACATCGCCCCCATCCCTACGATGGTACAAATGCGCCAGTCCAGTCCGAGGCCAGGAAACCATCCCGTCATGGCCGCACAAAAGAGCGCACCCTGCACTGCCCCCATGGCCAGCATCGGGGCAAACAGCCCTCCGGACATCCCCATCGAATAAGACATCGGCCCCAACCCCAGCCGCACCAGCCACAACAGGCACAACGTGGCCAGCAACCAGGGACCGGACAGCAGCTGCTGCACCAGCTGTTCGCCGCCCCCGACAAACTCCGGTGCAAACCAGACCAGCAGCGACAGCACTGCAGCACATGCACTGCCCCGCAGCCAGAACGGCACCATGTCCAGCCACCTGAACAGGCTCAGCCCTCCCAGGATGGCACTGTTGTAGAGCACGCCGGCAAATCCGGTCAGCAAGCCCAGCAGGACATAAAACGGCAGGACATACAGGGAAGGTTCGGCCAGGGCCTGCACATGGAAAACCGGCTGCGGCCCGAGGATGAACTGCGTCACCGGTACGGCTACGGCACAGGCAATCATGCTGATGGTGACCAGCCGCGTGCGCGCAACGTGGGTCAGCTCTTCCAGCGCAAACAACAATCCGCCCAGCGGAGCGCTGAAAGCCACGGCCAGCCCGGCACCGGCAAGGCTGGCCACCAGAATGCGCCGGTCTTGTGCAGAGGCCCAGTGGTGACGGCCGAACACGCCACCGATATAGGCGCCCATCTGCACGACCGGCCCCTCGCGCCCCAGGGCATAGCCGGACGACAGGGCCAGCACGCCACTGACAAACTTCACCGGCAGGAATTTCCAGTCACGCTCGATGGGCAATTCATTGCGCCAGATGGCCTCGATCCGCTGGATGCCGCTGCCGGCAGCTGACGGCATGAAGCGGCGTACCAGCCACATGGAGACAATGGTGATGGCAGAGGCAGTCACCCAGACCAGCAAGAATCCGCCCACGCCACCGACATGGCGCATCCATGCATAAAGTGCAGCCATTTCCCGGAAGCCATGCTGCACCGACAAGCGGAACAGTGATCCGACCAAGGCCACGCACACGGCAGCACCAATTGCGAGCAGACCGATCCGGACCAGCCCCGTCAGGGACTCTCCGGTATCGGCCTTGTCAAAAGCAGGATCGGCAGACGGTGCCTGATCGCGGGAAAAAAGTCGCATGAATGAAACAAAAACAGTCAGTCAGGGCCCGGCGACGGCCGCGCCACACCCGGCGGGCCATCAACAGCCAACGGCGTCGCGGGCAAATCATATGCATAGCAGCCCCGTGGCTGAAGCGACAGGGGTTTTTCAAGCGAAGCCCGTGCCAGCAGCGCGGCATCAGCAAAGACCTCCAGCGGATGTGCATCGGCCAGGATCCGCCCCTCGTGCAGCACGATCACCCGGGTGCAGACATCCAGAACCAGGTCGAGGTCATGCGTGGCAATGATCTTGGTGTGCTCAAACGTTTGCAGAAGGTGAATCAGACGCCTGCGTGCCCCCGGATCCAGCGCATCGGAAGGTTCGTCCAGAATCAGCACGTCCGGATGCATGGCCAGCACGCCGGCAATCGCCACTGCCCGTTTCTGCCCGCCCGAAAGCTGCCATGGTGCACGCTCGGCCAGGTGTGCAGCCCCGACGGTTTGCAGCGCCTGCATGGTGACAGTCCGCACATCCTCGGCCGACATCCGCATGTTCAAAGGCCCGAAGGCCACATCGTCAAAAACCGTGGGCATGAAAAGCTGGTCATCGGGATTCTGGAACACCAGCCCGACATGACGGCGCAGCTCGGGCAGATAAGCCTTGCTGATCCGGGCATTGCCCAGCCGGACCTCTCCTTGTGATGCAAAAAGGAAGCCGGTCAACAGCAGCAACAGGGTGGACTTGCCGGCCCCGTTGGCCCCAATGACTGCCACCGACTCGCCAGGCCTGACCGTAAAATCCACCTCATCCAGTGCCTGATGGCCATCAGGATAACAAAACCCCACACGGGAAACGGTCATCGTCAGATGGCTCATTCGTTTCATGCTCCAGACAACAGATGCCCCAGAACCACGGGCAAATCAATCACGCGGCACAACACGGCAAAACCGGTCCAGCCAGCAACAAACAGCGTATCCGTCCAGCGCCAGCGCCATTGCTGCACGAAGTGCAGTTCGCCGTCGTAGCCTCGGGCCTGCATGGCAGCATGGACCCGCATGGCCCGTGCAATCGACCGCGACATCACGCCCGAAAGCAGCAAACCGTAAAACCGTGGCGGCAGCGCATGGCGGCCATTGACTGCGCGCATCTGGTAGGCCCGGATACTGCGCAGCAACTCCTCGCCGATCACGAACACATAGCGGTACAGAAACAGGAGCTGGTTGGCAAACACGCGCGGCACTCCCATCTGCGAGAGTGCCTTGCTCACGCGGTTCATGCCGGTGGTTGCCACCAGCAGGAATGCGGCCGATACGGCAATCAGGAAACGCAGCATGATCGAGGCAAACGTCAGCCAGCCCGCTGCAATCTCCCCTCCCCACGGCATGGCAACCGGTGTCCGGTCCAGCCACGGGTTGAGGATGCCGACAAAAAAGGCAAATGGCAGGGCGAGCAACAGGCGGGAAGCCAGCCAACGCAGGGGGATTTCACCCAGCGACAGCAGGCAGACCGGAAACAGCAAGAGCGGCAGCAAGGCACTGACAGCATGGGGCGGATGCGCCGCCGCGCCGATCAGGATCGCAAACACGGCAATCACCTTGGCACGAGGATCAATCCGGGTCGCAGCCGTGTCCTGCCCGGCAAAATGGTCCATGCGCCGGATGGACCACAGCGCCGTATCAATCCCGTTCATGCAAGGCAGCCCCTCTCCTGACACCCGATTGGATTGCATCCGGACGATCGTGCTGCACCACGCTGGCAGGCATCCCGCGCCCGCCTGGGCAACCGGCCTGCCAAGGCAGAATCATCGTTCCGCCAGGCAAAAATACCGTCACGGATACTGGCGGTCATTTTCCGGTGCAATGCTGGTCTGGCCGGCATTCAATGCTCCCGTCAAAGGAAACCCGTTGTCCTTAGGAAGCTAGTGCACACCACAGGAATTTGCTGCCTTCTGTCAGCGATGGCAGCTGAAAGGCACACACAGGCAGGTCAACGGCGCGCCGGATAACCTCTTTGAATGCAACCAGCCCTGGAAACGCATTTCCAGCCTGCCTGTCCGGTAGAGAACCAACGGGCCTTTGACGCGCCAGCTCATCTGAAAGGCTGAGCTGGCCTTGCCCGGATCGTAAGGCAGTGCAGCGACAAAGTGGATGCCCTCACCGGTCAGTCAGATGTTCTCGTCGTGACGGCGCAAAACATCGCTTCGGATGGCGTTGCCCGGCGCTCGACATTGAAACGGTGAGCATCACCAACGATCCGCAGCAGCTTGCTGTAGTCGTGCCCGCGCAGCCCGTAGTGGTACTGCCTGCGGTCTTGTGCAGCAAGTCTGCACTCGGTTCAGGCTCATGCTTTGTATCCGGCGGACAGCGTGACCGCGTTTCCGCCCCCATGAGGGCAGGGAAAATCCCGACTGGAACTGGACGACCGGACAATCGGTTGAAGTGTTGCCGGCCGGGCATCAGGCACAAGAAGGCCACAAGGCTTTCCTGCACCGATGCCGCAGCAGGAAAGAATCAGTGCGCCAGGATCTGGTCGAATACGCCACCATCGCTGAAATGCTTGTCCTGCACTGCCGGCCAGCCACCCAGTTCACCGATGGTCACCAGCCTGACGGGCGGAAAACCGGCAGCAGACTCCCTGGCGACAACCGGATCAGTCGGGCGGTAAAAATGCCGGACGGCAATGCGCTGGGCGGCCGGGGTATAGAGATAGCGCAGGTAGGCCTCTGCCACCTTGCGCGTACCATGCCGGTCGGCAACCTTGTCCACCAGCGCCACCGGCGGTTCGGCCTTGATCGACAGGGGCGGAACCACCAGATCAAACTTGTCCGGTCCCAGCTCGTTGCGCGCCATCAGGGCCTCGTTTTCCCACGCCAGCAGGACATCCCCCATGCCTCGCTGCACGAAAGTCATGGTGGCACCACGAGCCCCTGTATCCAGTACCGGCACGTTGGCGTACAGGCGACGCAGGTATTGCTGGGCACTGGCCTCGGTAGCTCCCGGCTGGCGCTTGGCCCAAGCATAGGCTGCCAGGTAGTTCCAGCGTGCGCCACCGGACGTTTTCGGATTGGGGGTAATCACCTGTACGCCAGGACGGACCAGATCACTCCAGTCATGAATCTGTTTGGGATTGCCCTTGCGGACCAGGAACACGATGGTCGATGTGAATGGCGTGCTGTTGTACGGCAGGCGTTTTTGCCAGCCGGCCGGCAGTTTGCCGGTCAGCCTGGCGATTTCGTCAATATCGCTGGCCAGCGCCAGTGTCACCACGTCGGCCTCCAGCCCGTCAACCACTGAGCGGGCCTGCTTGCCGGAACCGCCGTGCGACTGCTTGATGGTCAGCGCTTCGCCACTGCGCTGAAGCCAGTCACGGCTGAAGTCGCTGTTGATGTCTTTGTAAAGCTCTCGCGTCGGGTCATATGACACGTTAAGCAACGTTGTGTCGGCCATGGTGGTGACCGACCAGAAGAGGAGCGCAACCGTGGCAAACAGGGATCGGGATTTCATCTGGCTCACCATTGATGTCTGATTAGGGTGATACCATTTTGATGCCCATCATATATTCCAACAAAGAATAAATTACTGAATTTAAATCTCTAAAAAGAATAAAGAATGACTGTCTGACCTGTGCCCTGCCAACCGCAAGTCACGGACGCTCACGAAACAGGCAATGAAAAACGCCGTGAACACATGGTTCACGGCGTTGAATCTTGGCTCCCCGACCTGGGCTCGAACCAGGGACCTACGGATTAACAGTCCGGCGCTCTACCGACTGAGCTATCGGGGAAAACAGGCTGCGGATGTTACTGGGCAAGACCGGATGTGTCAACGCTCCGGCAAGTCATCCTGACCTGCATCAAACCTGCCGCCCTCCCGGGGAAGGGCGGCAAGGTTTCATCCGCTTACGGATGCTGGCGCGTTTCCACCTGGGCAAGACCCGCAGCCTCGCACCGGGATGCCCCGGCGCCGGCAGGCTGAGCCAGCATGTCCCGACGGCGACGCACTTGCGGTGCAGCCTCGACAGCCGGAGAAGACTCGACCGCAGCAGCCTCATGCTGGGTTTCCACCCGGACCAATGACGGAACCGGAGTCTGACCGGCAGCCTGCTGGCGCAATACATCGCGGCGACGCAAACCATTGGCAGTGGCATTTTCCGCAACAGGAGCAGTTACTTCTTCGGCTGCCTGCTGGGTTCGGACCTGAACCAGCCCCGCCGAAGCAGCGTCGGACACAACAGCAGGTGCTACAACTTCCGTCGCTGCCTCTGCCGCCTGCACGACCAGCACGCTGGCACTGACGACCTCTGGTCCGGCGACATCTGCAGCAGGCATGGTTTCCTGGACCGATACCACACCGGCAGCTTCCACCGGTTCGATAACCGGAGCAGGCACTTCCACGACCGGCTGGCTGGTCTCGGCCACCGGGCTTTCCTCACGAACCGGCTCAGGTTCACTCACCACAGACTGCACCGGCTCGACAACTGCTGCTTCAGCAGTCCGGGCAACCGGAGCCGCCTGGGGCGGCACGGTGCTGGCTGCCGTTTCTGCGGTGTCAATCCCGGCAACATCCGGTTGCAGTCCGGCAACAGCCTCAACGGCCTTCTCCGGCGCTGCGACAACCGGTGCCACCGGCACAACTTCCACCGCGACCGGCAAGATGCCTACCTCGGATGCTGCGGCCTCTACATCGCTGCTGGCCACCACGGCAGTCTCGGCAGCCTCCGGACGACGCTCGCCACCACGGCGACCGCGACGACGGCGCTGACTGCGCTCGCGTCCGTTTTCTGCCGGAGTTGCCGGATCGTTGTGCTCCTCGTCGGCTGGCGGCAGATCACCCATGGTGACCGGCTTGCCGTCCGGACTGTTGTCCAGCTCCTTGTTCGGCACATCCTGTCCGGCCTGCGGCTCGCGGCGGCGTTCACGACGGCGTTCGCGCGTAGCCGGGGTGGCAGCATTGTTGTCCACTACAACCGGGGTAGCCGGCGTGGCCGTCACGTCCGTCGCAGCCTCGGCCGCCGGCATGCGCTGGTTGCGGTTTTCGTCACGCGGGCGACGTTCACGGCGCTCACTGCCGCGTTCACTCCGCTCTGGCTGACGGTTGTCGCGGTTTTCCTGGCGCTCGGTACGTTCGCCACCCCGGTCAGCATTGCGCTCAGAGCGTTCATCGCGACGGTCACGACGGCCGTTTTCGGTTTCGCCATCCTGCTGGCGACGACGCTGTTCTTCATGCTTGGCACGCGACTGCTTGCGGTCACGTTTCTGGTTGGCATCACCGGTAGCTGCCGGCGCTGCGGACCGGTTGCCACCGCGCGAACCGGAAGCCGGTTTGCGCTGCTCACGGCCTTGTGCGGCGGCAGGGGCCGGAACCTCGGCCTGAGGCTGGCTGTCACCACGCAACCAGCCCAGTACACGGGCCAGCAGGCCCGGACGGGCTGCTGCCGGTACAGCAGCGGCCGGCCGGGTTTCGCGTGCTTCCGGCGCCGGCTGCTGCGGGGTGATGCCCTGCACGGCTGCCTGCGGACGCTCCGGCTTGCTGCGGTCCTGCAGGTAGGTGTCAACTGCGTCGCCTTCCGGTTCCTTGACCAGGGTGTAACTCGGCGCAAAGAACTCTTCCGCCTGTTCCAGCAGCTCGTCACGCCGTACGCGCACGATCTTGTAATGCGGGGTTTCGAGGTGGATGTTGGGGATCAGCACGATGCCGACCTTGAGCCGGGCCTCGATGCCGAAGAGGTCGGCGCGTTTTTCGTTGAGCAGGAAGGTGGCGACATCGACCGGTACCTGGGCATGCACGGCACCGGTGTTTTCCTTCATGGCCTCTTCGGTCAGGATGCGCAGGATGTTCAGGGCCGACGACTCGGTACCGCGGATG
>RRZT010731876.1_pt1 | contig 11595 bp, 15 predicted proteins | sample 2165551 | NCBI WGS metagenome assembly RRZT01 (sample SAMN10456910, study PRJNA506462) | wastewater metagenome | biome: wastewater; feature: sludge; material: wastewater sludge; isolation source: wastewater sludge with Escherichia coli K12::gfp cells carrying plasmid... | place: USA: Moscow, Idaho... | reverse complement strand
TTCTCTGTCAATGTTAAGTAAGGGGGAGTTGGTGCTAAATCTGACACTGTTGCAAAGTTGCCAATTAATTGGCATATTATCTTAATCTAAATAGGCAGATTAAATTTCGCATAATCAATGTTATGACAAATAATTTTAATTTAGTGTCTTGTTTTCAAATTCAAAACGATTAACCACCCCACATTACTATAGTGTAATGGTTCTCGGTAGCTTGCACATATGTTCGATTACCGACTTTATGTGATTTGCCTATATCATCGGTTAAAACTGTAATGACCAAGCATTCTCTGCACAAGTCACAAGCTTAATGAATAAGTTTAAGTAGGGGGTTTTCATGCCCAATGCTTGGTGAGGCCTGCTGTATGAAAGTAATAAATTTTCATACTGAACACTATGCATGAGAATGACTTGCCACAAAAAAGATAATTTGCATTTAAGGGTTAAGTTTTAAAATTAATGCAATTATGAGCTCAGTTTTGGTTTTGACATCTTAAGTTCAAGATTGATGTGAATAATTTTGTACCAAATGTTCCAATATATGCTACAGTCACACTAGCATACATATTTTATTTTCCTAACCAGAGAGACAGATAAGTTCAGATGCCATGAGTGGAAGACCGAGAGAATTTGATGACGACGCAGTGGTCGAGTCTGCCATGGATGTATTTTGGTCTAGGGGATACGAAGGCGCGTCTGCTCAAGAATTGGTCGAGTGCACTGGCCTTGGGCGCAGCAGCCTCTACAACGCATTCGGTAGCAAACTCAACCTCTACCACGAAGCACTGAAACGCTATCAGGAACTAGGCATCGAAGCCCAGGCGAAGATTCTCAATGGACCGGGGACGGTCAAGGAGCGGTTGCGGGCACTGATGCAATGGGGCATCGAAGCTGATCTTGATCCAGTCAAACGTCGCGGCTGTATGGCGCTGTTTGCTGCGCTAGAACGCTCAGGTAAGGATCCGGTGGTCGAACAGATTAGCCGTGTCTACGTTACTCGGTTGGAACTGGTGCTGTGTCATCTGTTTGCTATTGGGCAGCACAGCGGTGAGATTCAGACCCAGACACCTGCCTTGTCCATGGCCAGAGCATTTCTCAGCAGTTATTATGGCTTGCGTGTGTTGGGTCGGTCCATGGCGGAGCGCGAGTTTCTGGAAGACGTCAGAGAGGGCATATTGAGCCGGTTATGACGAGCGCATTACTTGTGCAGGTCTTTCAGGTCTTTTTATTTAATCAATTATGTAATGAATGTTCCAATATGAGACAGTCAAACTTCACCCCTTTCATTGTCTACCTTCTGGGCTTGACGATCTTCTCGTTGACGACGGCCGAGTTTATGGTATCGGGCATGATGCCTTCACTGGCAGATGCTTTAAACGTGTCCGTTGGTAAGATTGGTTATCTGATTTCACTATATGCTTTTGGTATGGCAATCGGTGGTCCGCTACTGACTGTACTTCTGCTGGCTCTGGGCATCTCCCACAAGTCGAGCCTCCTTTGGCTACTCGCGCTCTATATCACTGGTGGCACTCTAGCTGCCGTTGCCACAGACTACACGGTCATGGCCGTTGGCCGTGTGGTCATGGGGGTCGCCAGTGCGGCCTGCTTTGGTGTGGCACTGACAATCTGTGCCGAAATGGTCGCACCAGAGGTTCGCGGTCGAGCCGCATCCATCGTGTTGGGTGGCCTTATGCTTGCCCCTGTGTTTGGAGTCCCAGCAACCATCATGATTGAGCAAGCGTTCGGATGGAGGTTCAGTTTTTGGGCTGTGATTGCATTGGCACTGATGTGCAGTATCTTCATCGCTGTTTGGTTGACCCCATCAGGACGCCAGAACGGTTTCAGCCTTGGCGTTGAGTTCCGCTTCTTGGTTAACCGTCATCTATGGGCTGCCTATGCAACCAGTGCACTCATTATCGGCGCGACTTTTGCCGCGTTCAGCTACATTTCTCCTATCTTCATCGAGATGACGGGAATTTCCGCGAAAGCCATTCCCCTGCTTCTTGCGGTCTACGGTACCGCCAATGTGATCGGAAACCTGCTCATTGGCCGACTCGCAGACCGCCACACCATGGCAGTGCTCGCCACTGGCTTGGGAGTTTTGGTCTTAGCACTCGTGACATTTGCGCATTTTGTTCATGATCCGATCCTTAGTATTGGCGCATTCCTGACCATAGGCCTGACTGGGGTATCGCTCAATCCAGCGATGGTCGCAAGAGTCATGCGAGCGGCAACGCCGACTGCGCTGGTGAATACAATGCATGCCTCTGCCATCACAGGTGGTTTGGCCTTGGGTGCATGGATGGGAGGTGTGGGTATTGACATAGGTTATGGATTGCGCGCTCCGCTGTGGATCGGAGCAGTATTGGCGGCGCTTGGACTGTTGAGCCTAGCGCCTTATTGGAAACAGAGACATCGGTAAATCACAAGTAAGACAATTACTTATACAGATTAATAAAGGAGGCAATATGAAAACAGGTTCTCTTGCAGGAAAGAATGCACTGGTGACTGGCGCAGGTTCGGGCATCGGACGTCAGGTCGCTATTGACCTGGCGAGACAAGGTGCCCGAGTGGTGCTGGCGGGTCGACGCATTGAAGAGTTGGAACATACGGGTCGAGAGATCAACCCTGATGGACATAATTGGCTGGCCATCGTAAGTGATGTAACAGATGAGGCGAGTATTAAGTCGCTATTAAACGAGGCGCTCGCGGAGGAAGATCGGCTTGATATTGCCGTCAATGCGGCCGGCGTGTTTCGGATAGGTAGTGTGGACGAAACCGAGATTGATACCTTCAGGGCAGTCCTCGACACTAATGTGATTGGTACTTGGTTGTGCATGAAGCACGAAATGCTGGCAATGAAACGGCAAGGTGGAGGAATCATCGTCAACATTGCATCGAACGTCGGCCCACACTTGATCCGGCCAGGAACCAGTGCTTACGCAGCTTCCAAAGCAGCTGTGGCGGTTCTGACCCGTACAGCGGCCTTGGAAGCAATCGAGAGTGGTATCCGCATCAACAGCGTTAGCCCCGGTCCGACCGATACCCAAATGTCTTTCCGGCCAGGAGAGGATCGGGCAGCGCGTGACAAGCGCATCGCGGGTACTAATCCGTCTAAACGGGTTGCTAGGTTGGAGGAGATTTCTGCGGCAGTTCTTTGGCTTTGCTCGGATGGTGCAGCATATACAGTCGGGCACGATCTTGTCGTGGATGGTGGTGCCTCGGTGTAAAGTAGCCACAGAAGAAACCGAATGATGGAACTTCACCATCTTTGCTGTTTCCTTGCCGTAGCCCAAGAACTCCACAGTGTGTTCATGAGCTTGCCTATTTGTGTGTGCTACCAGGCTTCTTGATCGGCTGGTTCATCTTCCAGATCACGTACTCCTGCGACATGCAGACAGCACACGGCCGGTAGCCAGCGGCGATGGCTGTGGCCTCATCGGCAAAGAAAACACGGTGTTTCACATAGCCACCCCGCGCGATGGCTTGCAGAGCGGCGCGGCAATCGAGCCGGCCGTACAGCTTTCCGCCGCGATGGCCGCCATAGATGCCTGGTGTAAGGCTGGCGTAATGTTTACTATCCGGCCCCAGTAGCGTGAAGGTCTTGTTCATGGCAGAGCCCGCGTCAAGGTGCGTCATGGAACGACAGTTCCAAGCCGACACGCTCCCCCTGGCGCACACGGCTGATGGCGTGCTTGAGATTGACCCGGTAGTAGCCCTTGGCACCCTTGAAAGGACGTTCCGCCGTGGCAATGATGGCTGCATCGCCAAGTTTGAGCGGCAGCACTGCTGGGCGAGACTGCATGCGCGGGCGTTGCTCCGTCAGCACAAACTCTCCACCTTGGAAATCGATACCTAGTTCTGACAGCACTGCGACTATCTGCAAGGGGAATACCTGAGCGCCGTCATTGCGCTGGTGCAGCGGCACATAATCGTCAGTACAGAGGCAGTTCAGATGGGATTGCGCCCGTACCTGACCTGCTTTGCGATTGTGCTGCAGGAATTCATTGAGTTCTGCCGGATAACAATGTGTCACGCCCAGAGTTTCGTTCCAACGATTGGCGATGCCGACTAAGCGACGGTAGAGGACGGTACGCCACATTTCCATCGGTGCAGGTATGTCGGCGCCAAAATAGAACAGCTCTCCGCGCCCCAAGTTGACGGACTCCAAGGACACGCGCTGGATACTTGGCGTTGCAGCTTGTTTCGTCAAATTCTGTGCCAGCTTTCGCGCCACATCGATGCACAGCAGGCTGGGTAGCAGTGCGTAGCCCTCGGCATCGAGCTGCGAGCCGATGGCGGACCAATTCAGGTGGTCGAGCGTTGTGTCGTGTACAGTCATGAAAAATCTCCCTGTCCATCGTTGGATTCTCGGCGCAGTAATTCGCGCTTACGATCCACACCCCAGCGGTAGCCGGCCAGGTCGCCATCACGCCTCACAACGCGATGGCAAGGAATAGCCACGGCAATGTGGTTGTTCGCACAGGCTTGGGCCACAGCACGTACTGCCTTAGGCGAACCAATTCGTTCGGCAATCTCCGTGTAGCTCGCGGTCGTGCCTGGTGGGATTTCGCGCAACACACGCCAGACGCGCTCCTGAAAGGCTGTACCCTGCACATCCAGCGGCAGGTGCAGCCCAATAGATGGCATCTCGATGAACCCCACAACTTCGGCCACCAATTTCTCGAATTCGCCATCGCAGCCGATGAGTTCGGCCTTGGGAAACTGATCTTGTAGGTCACGCACCAGCAAATCAGGGTCATCGCCCAGTAGAATGGCGCAGATACCGCGCTGACTTTGGGCCACCAAAATCGCTCCGAGCGAGCATTGGCCGACCGCGAAACGGATCACTGCACCCGCACCACCAGCCCGGTAATCCCGTGCGCGCATTCCCAACAGTTGATCAGAGGTTTCGTAAAACCTGCTATTGGAGTTGAAGCCTGAGCCGTAGATTGCGTTGGTGATCGATGCATCTGGGCTGCTTAATTCTTCACGCAGTTTGCGGGCGCGATAGGCCGAGCTATAAGCCTTGGGTGTCAGGCCTGTTTCAGCTTTGAACAGACGGTGAAAGTGGAACGGGCTCATGCCCACTTCCAGCGCCAGGTCGTCCAGCGCAGGTGATGTCTCTGATACTTCGATCATTCGGCAAGCGCGGGCTACTACTTCAGCGCGCTGGATGGCGGCGCTGGTCTGATCGGACCGAGCACGGCGGCTGCAACGATAGCCCGCCGCCTCGGCGGCCTCGGCTGAATCGAAATATTCTACGTTCTCACGTTTGGGTAGTCGTGCAGTCGAACTCGGCCGGCAATACACACCCGTGGTACGCACGGCGTAGACGAATTGGCCATCGGCGGCAGTATCGCGAGCCTGCACGGCTGCCCAGCGCTCGTCTTCGGTGTTGTAGATATTGTTATCCATCTCAAAACTCCTGGAATCTTTCATCACAAGACTCATGATAGGCCGGACTTCAATCGCAAGCACTCCGATTCTTGCTGTCGATATTTAGTGAGCGGGCAGACGCCACAAATACCAGGCAGCGACCGTCCGAAAAGGGCTCCAGGCTTCGCCAATATCACGCATCTGGCGCGGTGTCGGTACCTTCTCCAGACCTTTCAAGCGCCCGTAACCTGCCCGCACGCCAAAGTCATCCACAGGCAGGATGTCTGAACGCTCCAGCGAGTAAATCAGGAACATCTCGACTGTCCAGCGGCCTACACCGCGTAATGACACAATACGCTCGATTAGGGCTGCATCAGAAAGACTGCGAGCCTCTTCAAGACTGGGCACCACGCCTTCGATGGTCGCCTGAGCGATCCCTCGTATGGTTGCCAGCTTCGTCGCTGAGAAACCGCAGGCCCGCTGCGATTCCGGGTCGCTTGCCAGCAACTGCTCAGGTGTCGGAAAGAACACATCGGGATAAAGAGCCAAAAGGCGTCCCAAAATCGCATCACCCGCCTTGGCGTGCAGTTGCTGATAGGCAATAGCGCGCACCAGCGCCTCGTAGGGTTCGCGTGCCGGCTTGGCCTCGTGTCGACAGGGGCCAATCGCAGCAATGTGGCGAGCCCAATCCTCGTCCAGCTCGGACAAAAACTTGGCGGCTCGCTGGTAGGTTTGCGGTGACAGATCGGCTGCAATGGTTACACTCAAGATCAGAACCCCAGCAGCATGGTGGTATGTGGCGCTTGCTCTTGGGAGGCTATTGCCTTTTCGTGCGCCAGCAGCCAATGCTTGCGATGCAGGCCATAGACACAGCCCTTGAGGCCGCCATTGCTGGCGATGAGTCGGTGGCACGACACGATGGTGACGACCTGTAGCGCATCGATCACAAGCAGCATGGTGTCCAGGAGCGAGTCCAATTGGCTCAGAAACAGTTTCATGATGTATCCTTGTTGGGTCATCGCAGGCCTGAGCTTGCTCATTTCAGTCGAGTACGTCCAGATCGCCGAACAGATAAGTCCCCCTACTACCCAGTTGCAGTTCGATATCACCGTCATCGTTAATCTGAAATCGCAACATACCGGCAGCCACCAGCGATTGGCGCCAGACTTCAACCTGGAAGCGAGGTTCGGTCAATTTGTTCATCACATCTATTCTATGAAAATCGTGTCCATGAGAAGCCTCGATTACTGCAAGCACTTTAATCGTGACATTGCTGGAAAACGCCGTACCTTGCGGTTGAGTTCCGGAAGTCATCCCGCTTTTCGGAAAGTGAAATTGATGCGTTGACTACCCAGTTGTGAGTGAGGCTCATTCTTGAGCGGCATGACACCGTGGTAGCGCAGGCGATCAATGCCACCCCCACACCATTACGTCCCCATGATGCAAGGGAATCTTGATTGTGGGATCAGTGCGTGCATGGCCCCCAAACAAGAAGGTAGCCCGCATGCCCAGGGACACCGAAACAATGGGTGCCTCGTAGTCCCGTTCGTTTTTATCTTGATGCAGCGAAAGCCGGCTATCTGGCAGGTAGCGATTGACCAAGCAGGCATCGGGCTCGAAATCCTCGAAACCCGCTGCCTTCGCCGCTTCGCTCGCCAGTCGAGAAAACACTTGCGGCATGGCAGGCCAAGGCTTGCCGGTATCGGGGTCAATGCCAGTGTAGCGGTAGCCCCGCCGGTCGGTCGTCCAGCCAAGCGCACCGCAATTCGTCAACGCGACCGACATGGTGAAGCCTCCAGGCGTCACCATGTGCCGGAATGGAGCCGTGGCATCGATGACGGCGATGGCCGGCATCAGTTCTTGGACATAGGGCAAAGCGAATCCGCGCAGTAACATTGCCGCAGGCCCCAAACGCTGATTTTGCGCCATTGTCTCGAACAATTCTAGCGTTTCCATTTTCACCTCGCATCGTGGAAGGTGATGCCCACGGTATGGCGCTGCCCGGCGCGGATGCGGCTAACGCCGTGGCGCATGGCGACCTTGCGGATGCCTCGTTTTCCCATTGCTGGACGTTGATTGACGGTGAATACCACCGCGTCCCCTTGGCGCAGCGCCACGACATCTGCGCGCTGCTCTTTGGACGACAGCTCCGTCATAACGAACTCGCCGCCGGCAAAGTCCCGGCTAGGCTCTGACAACAGAATGGCGATCTGTAAGGGAAAGACGTGTTCACCGTAGAGATCTTGGTGCAAGCAGTTGTAGTCGCCTTCTCCGTATTGAAGGATCAGTGGAGTTGGCCGGATCTGACCGGCCTGGTGGCAACGCTGCAAGAACGTATCCAGTGTGTTTGGGTACTGGATGTCGATGCACAATTGCCGGTTCCAACGATTGGCAATCGGCGCCAGCCAAGGATAAATCGTATGACGCAATTGATTGAGCAGTGGCGGCAATGGATATGAGAAATACTTGTATTCGCCGCGTCCGAATCCGTGTCGAGCCATGACAATCCGCGAGCGATAGCCTTCTTCTTTTGAATAGAACGCAGTGAGATTCTGGCATTGCTCCACCGTTAATAGGTTAGGTAACACTGCGTAGCCATGTGCATCGAGCAAACGCTCGATACCAAGCCAATCGTAGGCAGCGGATCTCGTGGCGCAGTCATGGCTCACACGGGCTTTCATGCCGATATTTCCACGGCCCGTTCAGTGGCTTCCTCTGTAAGCAAAGCGCGTTTGCGTTCGATGCCCCAGCGATAGCCCGAGATCGAGCCGTCGCTGCGCACTACACGATGGCAGGGAATAGCGATGGCCAGCACGTTGGCCGCGCACGCACCTGCCACGGCGCGAGCAGCCTCGGGCATGCCAATGTTGCGTGCCACGTCACTGTAGCTGCAGGTTTTGCCGGCTGGGATGTTACACAATGCCTGCCAGACCTTCTGCTCGAAGGCCGTGCCACAGATGTCGAGGTTGATGACGCCCTTGGACTCATCATTGTCAATTAAGTCGATGACCTGGCCCAACTCGCCTTGCAGCGCTACTTGATCGGCTTGCAATTCGGTGCGTGGAAATTCTGTAGCGATTTGGCTGAGCAGTGTTTGGTCATCGTCACCGAGGAAAATGGCGCAAATTCCCAGCTGGCTACGGCCGATGAGAACCCTGCCCAACGCTGCATGGCCGATGGCGAAGCGAATGGGACCATTCACTTGGCTGCCGGGGGCGCGGAAATTGTACTTGAACATGGAAGTGATACGAGTCTTCATGACCATTACTCTCTGTGATTAAGGGGAGAGGTCAGTTTAGGAGTTCATTTCCTTCTTGAAACTCCGCTCCTTGCGGTTGAATTTTTTCTTACCAGTTGGGATAGTGGGTGATGAGTTGCAGCCATACAGGAAGACAGCCGGTATCATGCATGTAATTCAGGGCCTCTGATACCTTTTATGGCATTCCCCCCTCCCCTTTAAATAATAGCTTATTTAGTTCACGTAGATGCTTTTCAGGTAATTTGTGATTACAGGGCTTAGTTCATTCGCGTAATAAATGTTATTTTCAATAATTGTGGCATGCTAACCATTAGGATTTCGTTAGAACAGATTCAGAATGGTTACCCACTCCACATAGCGTAATGGTTTTCAGCAGCTTGCGCATAAGCCCAATCAGCGACTTTATGTGATCTCTCTTTATCGGTTAAAAATCCCAATTCCGATATCCTATTTATAATAATCAGATTGTGCTCTTCATTGCGTAAGCGCCATCTGTCTAGGAATCGTTCAGAAGCCAGGAAGTTACTTTTCTTAGAATTGCACCCAGAGTCTGCCAGTACAAAATTATGCCCAGTATCAGATGGATACATCGACCATGGGATAAAATGGTCTACGGCGAAATTGCCTTGCTTTAAGTCTTTGTCACAATAGAAACATTTGCATTGTTGTAGCTCTTCCAAAACCCTGGCTACAGCATTGAGCTGGTTACGGTTTGGTTCAAACATAAACTGTTCAAGATTTGGTAGTTTGTTTAGTATGGGAGCATTGCAGCTGTTCTTGCGAATGTAATCAATCCAGCGCTTTTGGCACAATTCCTCAATGATTTCACTAAACTGTCTTAGGTTGTACATTACTTGAGGTAATAAAGTCAGACGTTGATTTGATGATTCTTGTTGATATAAAAACTCAAAATTCTGACCGTTGATGTTTTGCAAATACCGAACTGGCATTTCTTTAATGGTTTTGGCTACATTCTTAACTAATTTCGACCAAACAGGGATGTCACGCCGTAATAGGCCCAAAGATGTGTATTGTTGCCGCAACCCGATAATTTGATTCACAATGGCTGCTTGTTTACCGTTATTTTGATTTAAGATCAGCTGCCCGTCCTCATCAAAAACATAGGGCACAGTTTGTTTCCAATAGAGCTCAATAAACTTTTCAGCTAAATCAGGATACTTGATTACTAGTGGCGCACCACTGTCCTCCCCTATCTCAATGGCTAGTCGGCTCAAACTGATAATCAATGCAAATTTGTAAGTACTGCTGAAGCTACCTGATTGTAAAATGAGCTGGATATTTTTAAGAAATTTCAGTTGCTGTGACGCAGATGGAATTACATTAACCATTTTTTTTCCACAACAGATTAAGCCATTGTTCGGTACGATCAGGTCTCTTATCAATGCTTATCCATTGTTTGACCAAAAAAATCTGACTAAAGTGATCTAATAATTCGCCTGCTTGCTGTTCGTTTAAATCGGTGAACTCTCGTCCATCCTTCTCTCGGTCTTGGTCACCATATTTGAAAGACATATAAATCACGCCATTGGGCTTTAGTGCATGAACCATTTTTTGTAATACATCGACTAATCTATGGCGTTCGCAATGCAGTAATGATGCACAGGCCCAGATTCCATCATAAACCTCTGCTTCGTTTAATTCATAAAAACTCTGTAGTTTGACATCTATTCCAGTCAATTTTCTGGCTTGTTTAACTAGCTCTTCTGAATAATCCATTGCCTTAATTTGATAGCCCATGTTTTTAAAGGCCAATGCATCACGTCCAGATCCACAGCCTAAATCAAGAATTCGTCCAAAGTCAGGCAATAGATTCAAGAAAGGTTGGTAAAGACTTTGCATATCCACCGTGAAAGTTGAATCTACAAATCCTTGAGCATTGTTATCGTAATAGTTTTTTGTTTTCATGCAAAATGCTTAAAGTATTTTATATATTGAGTCTACAATGAAAGCACCAATTTGTACTCCCTTAATTATGAGGCAGAAATGCGTTTAGAAAAGTCTGGACGATTCAGTATTTGCGTGGCAATTTTTAAGCTACCTATGCGGCAGTGTGTTAAATATCGTGCAAAAGTAAGCAAGGGAGACAGAGAGTTATGGTGCAAAACTGTACCACCCCTTGTCTGTTGTAAACTCTCCGTTTAACCGACGGAGTTAGCCTAGATGCTATGTATGGAAACAGTCATCAAAGTCCGGCGATTGCACTTCAAGGATAAACTTTTTCGATCCGCCAAAGACACACTGACGTTGTGCATTAATTCAAATACTTACGATTCTAATAGGAGGTACATGCCATTGCGGTTTTGTTTATCGATGTGCAGTTTCAGTAATGAAAACAGTTCTGGCGCATATTGCACTTCATTAAAAATGACTCGCTCTGAGTAATTGAGTACAAACAAATTCGGTTCTTCTTTAGCTTGTGTCAACAACAGCAGATCTTCGAAACTGACATAATCGTATTCAGGCGGTGCGTGCTGTAATAAAGTTGATTTCCTTACTTTTCTAGGTCCTGTAATCTACAGTGCTGAAAATTGCACTATCAACTGACTTAAAACAGACCCAATATGGTGTTGGATATACAGGATATTTTCTAGTTTATATTAAGATTAAATCGTAATTTAAACTAAAAATACTCGAGTTTTGGCCGCTTGTTACTGATTATAGATGGGCCCAGTATATTAAGTGGAATCAAATTGAAATCATTAGCCACCCAAATCTGAGGTGGCTTTCATTATAATTTGATTATGACGTTTGAGGGCTCTATGAACAAATCTATCCGGACTGTTACCGGCAGTGTAAAAATGACCCCCTAACGGCAATTTGAAATTGACCCCCTTGTTTTAAACTAGCGGCTTTACTTAGGGTCGCTTGATGTTAACTCAGGAGATGGTTGTGACCATTAAAGTACTTAGGAAACAAGGGATGTCAATCAAAGCCATTAC
>RRZT011208621.1_pt1 | contig 11596 bp, 11 predicted proteins | sample 2165551 | NCBI WGS metagenome assembly RRZT01 (sample SAMN10456910, study PRJNA506462) | wastewater metagenome | biome: wastewater; feature: sludge; material: wastewater sludge; isolation source: wastewater sludge with Escherichia coli K12::gfp cells carrying plasmid... | place: USA: Moscow, Idaho... | reverse complement strand
GTCTAGCCTACGTCGCATTCCACCAGAATAAGTTTTTACTTGCCTGCCCGCGGCCTCTACCAAATGCAGTTGCTCTAAAATAGTTTGAGCGCGCTGCTTGGCCTCTTTGTGGCTGAGGTGATATAGTCGCCCGACCATATAAAGGTTTTCGCGGCCCGTCAAGAATTCGTCTACCGCAGCAAACTGGCCGGCTAGTCCGATTAGTTTTCGTACATCATGCGGGTTCTGTTCTACATCGATACCCAGGACTTTTACAGTGCCTTTGTCGGGGCTCATCAGGGTAGATAGCATTCGAACTAACGTAGTTTTGCCAGCACCGTTTGGGCCAAGCAGGCCGAAGACTTTGCCAGTCTCTGCCTGCAGAGTTACGCCGTCTAGCGCTTTTACATCGCCAAAATATTTTTTGACCCCACGGGTATCTATTGCCAACTCTTTTGTTTGTGAAACCATTAGTTACTATTATAAGTAAAGTTACTAATTTGTCTAGGAATTTTTTGTCTTACTAGATTTGCGTTTGCCTATTATGATGGCGGATATTATTGCTACTGATGCAGTCATTGCCGCGAGTGGGTAAATAAGAAGGCTTTTGTCTAGTCTCCCTACCGAAAGAGCTGCTAAGAATCCCGCGATTAAATACAAAGCCCAGGGCATTATCGGTTCTGTATCTGGGGCCTCAATCGATTTTGTAACTACTAAAAATGTGCCAACAGCATCCACCAGTAGACTAGATAACAAAGCAACTAATGGCTGGTCGGTACCAACCCAAACCGCCACCCCGATGCCAGCGACATTTAGGCTCACGACATCCCTTTTGGCCAACCATTTGTAACCATATTTTATTGCCAGAAAAAACATAATGATTCCAACAACCATATCTCCAAATGGCAACCATAATGAGTCGGCAGCGCCATCAGCACGCGACGATAGGAATATGACAGTATTGGTTGTTAGCCATATTAACGTTGCCCCGCGCTCGGGTTTGGTTTTGCCCCAAATAATTTTGAAAATATACTGTATGGCTGCTGCAAAAACAAAAACCGCCGACAGCCACCCGAAAACCTCAGTCATTTTTTAATTCTCATATTTTAGTATTTATGGGGTTAGGCGGTTAATATCACGTGGGAAGAGAGTCGCTTCTTTGATATTGTTTAGCTTGAACAACTTTTCAACTAGGCGCTCTAGGCCTAGGCCAAATCCACCGTGTGGTGGCATCCCATATTTGAACGCGCTTAGGTAAGATGCATAACCTGGATGATTTGGGTCGCCGCCCATTGCCTTTAGCTGGGCGATAAGTATTGGGTATTCGTGCTGGCGCATGCTGAGGGTCGCTATTTCTACTCCACGAAAAAGTAAATCTGCCCGGTCGGCAATGTCTGGGTTTTGTTCGTTTGCTTTGTGGTAGAACTTGAAAGTCTTACTCTTCGCAGACCAGCCAAGCACAAATACTGCTTCGCTATTTTTGTTCTTTTTCGCCCACTCGCAGATAAAGCGTTCTTCATCTGGGCGTAGATCATCTTCGCCTCGGTAGTCTTCTTTTGTTTGTTTGAAATACATTTCATGAATCTCATCAATTGTAATTCTTGGAATATCTTGAGCTTTTGTTGGTAAATCTGCCTTTGGTACATTCCATTTCTTATATGCTGATTCGTGTGTTTTAAAGGTATCTTCAGAAACACGGATCAACATTCCTCCAACAAAATTTTGAAGCTCTTCGAACGTGATGTATCCCATTTCACAATCTACGGTCAAAAACTCAGTAAGGTGTCGAGTGGTAGCGCTAGGCTCTGCGCGATATGTGGACCCGATTTCTAGCACACGCTCGAAAACCCCAACCATAATCTGCTTATAAAACTGCGCGGACTGAGCCAACACAGCTGTCTTTCCAAAATAATCTAGCGAGAATACTTCAGCACCGCCCTCGGTTGCTTCAGCGAGTAGCTTTGGTGTATGTATTTCTGTGAATTCGTTTTCTTTGCAGTAGCCTCGAATCGATTCGCAAACTGCTGATTTTACTTTGAAAATATCTTGTTCTTGCAGGTTGCGCAGTCCAATTGCCCGGTTATCAAATAGCGTGTCTAGGTTTTCACTTTTATGTAGCAAAGGTTTGTCGATTTCGATTGGTGGTTCGTCTGTGACGGGGACCAGTACTGTAATCGTAGGATCATGCAGCTCTGCACCGGCTGGCGCTCGCTCTTCAAGTTTTACAGTCCCAACAACTTCTAGAACCGTGCCTATTTGCATGCCACGGAGCTTTTCACCCTCTTTTTTATCTTGTATCACGACTTGCATTAGTCCACTGCGGTCACGAACATTAATAAATGTCAGCCCACCAAGCATTCGTTTCTTGTGCAGCCAACCCTGCATAGTTACAGATTTACCGCTGTAACTTTTTGTTTCTTTAGCCAAAACTCTCATTATTTTTCTCCTGTTAGATGATGGTTGTTGCTGGTTGTTTATATGGGCCGATTGCAGAATAAATAAATTACCACCAGGTTAACCCCTGCCGGCCCGTCTATTATCATTATTCTGAAGATGCAACAACATAACTTTTGTTATTCTACCACTGTTTGTTCTTCTGGTGAATCTTTTTTGCTAGTTTTTGCAGTTGGTTTGTCCTCTGGTTCTTCCTCGACAGGCTTTTTACGTTTGGCTTCATCCTTTTCGGCCTCCATAATTGCTACCGCACGCAAATCATCGTAACTATCGAACTCGTCAATGATTTGTTTGCCTAGTATTTGCTCGATAATATCCTCAATGGTTATAAGCCCAACAATTTCTTCGAAATTATTAACTACCAAGAATTGATGATGCTTAGTTTTTATAAATGCATCAAGGACTCGGGCTAATGATTGACCCTGATTAACATAAAAAACTTCTTTTCTCAGAACGTTCTTTACAAAACCACCAGCACTAGCCGCTAATGCATCCCGCAAATAAAGAGTACCCACAATATCATTAGGATTTTCATCATAAACTGGGAACCTAGAATGTCCGCTGTCATGGAGTTCTTTGAGCAGAACCGGCCCTATCATGTCGTGCGTAGCAACAGTCTTCATGACTCTGCGTGGGGTCATAATTTCTGAAACTTTTTTATCGCCGAATTGAAGTGCATTCTCTACGATATATAATTCTTCCTTTGTAACCCTGTTATCAATCTGAACTTTTTGTTTTTTTATCAAATCAACAATGTCACCTTTTGTGTATAGACCAGTGTGTAAACGGACCGGTTCGATCTTGTTTATCAAATTAGCCAACCGCCGCAACAGTGGCTGCAAACGTTCCAGTAAATAGTGCAAAACTGGTGTTGCGTGTTTCCCTACTCGGACAGAAATATTAGAGACGTGAGACTTCGGCAAGAAATCGAAACAAAACCAAACAATCAGAATAATAACTACAAGCGCCACTGGCCAAGCCAGACTATCTGCAAGCACAACAAACAAAACACTGCTGGTTATTATGGTAGTGAACCACAATAGAATTTGCAGACTCATTCCATAACTGACTACACGGTAGAATATTTTTGCCAGCTCGTCTCCAGAGCGGGCCTGACGCTTTAGTTCTTTTGCAGGCACATGATTGTAGAGCTTTAGAAGTGAAATGCTCAAAATCATTAAAAGGGAAAGAACGATTATAAAAATAAGCTTAACCATACCTATACATATTACACTGTTGTTTGAGTTCGGGCGTAAATCGGATACTATAAGGATACAAAAGGAGAATTAAATAAATCTATGAGTAAACGTTTTCTTATTATTATGGCCGCATTGGTAGTCTTATTTATAGGGGTTATCATAATCAACAAGAACGGCAAATCTGACAAGTCTAACGGGTCTAGTTCGTCGCAAGGAACCAACTATACACAAGGGGCTGGCAAAAAAGGGGTGACGCTAGTAGAGTTTGGCGATTTCCAATGTCCTGCATGTGGGACCTACTACCCAATAGCCGAACAAGTGAAGCAGAAATACATTAATGACATCACCTTCCAATTTCGTCACTTTCCTCTTGTACAAATACACCCGAATGCCATGGTAGCTCACCGCGCAGCAGAGGCGGCTGGTCGCCAGGACAAATTCTGGGAAATGTATAGCCTTCTGTACACAAGACAACAAAACTGGGTTGACTCATCAAACCCAACAACCATAATGGATGACTACGCAACAGAGCTTGGTTTGAACATAGACAAATTTAAGTCTGACTTTAGCAGTGCTGATGTCAATGATGCGATTTCTGCCGATATTAAACTAGCCCAAGAAGCTGGGGCAAATGGTACGCCTACCTTCGTCTTGGACGGCAAAAAGTTGGATACCCTACCACAAGATTTGGCAGCCTTTAGCAAACTTATTGACGAAGCAATCGCAAACAAGAATTAAACTATTGTTATAAAAATTAAAATAGCCCTCATATTTGGGGCTATTTTTTTATTTGGCGCTCTTGCTAGTAGTGCAAGAATTGTTGCCATTGTGGCCGGCGAACTTGCACTGGTATGCGCTCGTGCCTTGAGCTGACAACATTAACAGTTACAGACATAATTTTGATGCCCTTTCTTTGTTTTTGTAGACAAAAGCAAAAACACTTAATACTTTTTGCCCACTTAGATTTTTAATATTTTTTGGTTTTTGTCTTCAAACCGCTCGCTCGGCCTTAGAACTGAAGTTAGTATCGCATAAGCACTTTGCTGATGTCAACATTAAATACAAGACTAGCTAAAAGAATATTCGTTTCTTATTTTTCTTTTTTATCTAGATTGGGGTTTACGACATTTAAGGGGGCTTTTAGAATTGCAGATATTGCATGTTCTGCTGAAGACAAGCTAAGCCGTCGGTTCTTTTCAGCTTCAATACTGCTATGGAGCTTTTTGACGACAGGAGTGGAATGTAGCTTGGTATGAATCTTTCTAAATCCATCGTCCAGCGTGGATAATTCCTCATCTGTTAAATCAGCTAGGTCTACGAATGTGTTCCTAGCCCCTTTTGAAGCGTGTATTAACTCATCTAGTTGTAAATGTATGACCTTAGAATCTCTGTTCTGAGTGTTTTGAATAATAAAAACCATTAAAAAGGTGACGATTGTAGTGCCGGTGTTTATGACTAACTGCCACGTATCAGAAAAACCAAATACCGGGCCGCTAATTCCCCAGATTACAATAATAGCGAATGCTAACAGAAACGCATAAGCGCTGCCGACGGCGTTCGCAATTTTTGCTGAGATTTTTCTAAAGAATTCCTTCATAGTTTTTGTAGTTTACCTTAAGCATCGTACAATAAATACCAAAGGAATAAAATGCATACCAACGTTTTCGTAGAAATATCCACACTTTTAGTTTTGAGCGCATTAGTTAGTCTGATTATTCGTGCGCTTCGACAACCAATGATAATTGGGTACATTTTGACTGGGCTTATAGTTGGCCCGTCGCTGCTTGGCCTGGTAAAGTCTCCTGAAACTATCGAAGTTTTGGGTAATTTTGGAATCGCTTTATTGCTGTTTATTGTCGGCCTTGGGTTGAACCCACGAGTCATAAAAGAAGTGGGCAAAGTTGCAATCATCACCGGTTTTGTCCAGGTTGTATTCGCTGCTGGGGTTGGATATTTTATCGTAACAGCCCTGCATTATCCAACAATCGAAGCGATATACATATCACTAGCGCTGGCATTTAGTAGTACTATTATTGTTTTAAAACTACTAAATGACAAACGCGAGCAAAACAAACTTCATGGGAAAATAGCTGTTGGTTTTTTGATAGTCCAGGATCTTTTAGCTACCCTGGCATTAGTCGTAGCATCCGCTAGTGCCAGCGGGAAAGTTAGCTACGCAGATGCCGTTGCACTGGGCTTGAAGGGAATAATCCTGGGTGCTGGGGTATTCTTGTTTGCTTTAGTCGTTATAAAACCTATGACAAATTTTTTATCAAAGTCCCAAGAGCTGTTGTTTTTATTCTCAGTTGCGTGGGGACTAGGAATCGCGACTTTATTTTACGAGATAGGGTTTTCTTTGGAAGTTGGGGCATTGCTTGCAGGCGTGGCACTGTCCACGATGACGTATGCGCAAGAAGTTGGAACACGCCTCAGGCCACTTCGAGACTTTTTCATAGTGGTATTTTTTATAGCGCTGGGCGTCGGAATTCACCTAGATACAGTGGGAGGATTAGCAAAAGACGCTTTATTATTATCACTATTTGTTCTTTTGGGTACACCTCTTATAGTCATGGCCGTGATGGGGGTCCTGGGGTATACAAAAAGAACCAGTTTCAAGTTGGGGCTGTCAGTTGCGCAGGTTAGTGAGTTTTCTCTGATTTTAGTTTTGCTGGGTCTAAAAAATGGCCAAATCAGTCAAACAGCCGTGACGCTAACTACAATGGTTGCCGTCATAACAATTGCTGTCTCTTCGTACCTCATAACTTATTCAGACGGAATATATAACTATTGTGGCAAGTATCTAAAACTATTTGAGCGGAAGAAGGTTAAAAAAGAGCTCGAACGTCATCACCGCTATGATGCAGTCCTGTTTGGGTATAGGCATGGTGGGAGCGAATTCGTCAAAGTTTTCGAAAAAATAGCCAAAAACTATATTGTCGTCGATTACGACCCCGAAGCCATAGACCGAATGGAAAGACAAAATATACCGTATTTATACGGTGATGCCACCAACCCAGAAATGATAGAAGAAATTAATCTAGAGCACACGAAAATTATTGTTTCAGTTATCAACGACTACCCTAGCAATGTTTTGCTGCTAGAAGAATTAGAGAAAATAAACCCAAATGCAGTTATGATTTGTCACGCAGATAACATCCGCGAAGCTGTCGACCTGTATGGGCTAGGTGCCAGTTATGTTGTTATGCCCCACTTTGTTGGCAACCAAAAAATAAGTGCTTTTATCAAGAAAAATGGCCTTAAAAAGGCCGAGTTTAAAAAATACAAAGAAAAGCACATAACTTATCTACAATCGCACTTCGAAGAAGTGCTTCAGGACTCGTAAAGCCCATTCCGTTTAATATAATTTGCCACTGGCTGATACAGGCCTTCTGGTACTTTGCCGGTTCTTAAAGAATCTTTTTCGCTCGAAGATGAAACCTCCGACCAAACAGCCGGCAAAATTCTAAACTTAGTTTTCTCATGACGCTTTTTGAGATCGTTAACGAGTCTTTGGATATTTTTTTCATCAGAATTATTCCTTAAAACTATACAAATATTCATTGTCCTAAATAGTAAATCGCTGTCTTCCCAACTTTCAACATGTCTTAGCGTGTCAGAACCGATAATGTACCAATACTCACTTCCGCTGAACTGATTATCTAGATAATTCAGAGCATACTTTGTTGTTATGTTATTGGAATCTGCGTCTGCAATACGAATACCTGTATAATCTTTTACGGCAAGTCTCAGCATATTTGATCGATGATAAAAATCAGCGACGTCCTGTTTCTTATGGGGTTTTTTTTCTATAAAAATAACAACCAAATCTAAATCTAGCGCACCTAACGCAACAATACATGCCTCGATATGGCCACGATGAACCGGGTCAAAAGTACCGCTAAATATTCCTACTTTTTTCTCAAACATCTAATGCAATACCTCCGCAGCATTTAGGCTTCGCCTCATAAGACAAACCTACGGTTTTTCTCATCGCTCCGGGCGCGGAATGAATCCGCCGCTCGGGCTGCTCTTTTCCCTTAAACATCTAGCGCGATACCTTCGCAGCATTTGGTAGGCATATGACAGGCCGGGCAGACGAAATGCCCATGCATAGGCTGGATTGGATAATGACCACAATTGTCACAGAAAAGCTCTGTGGCCTTTTCATTGACTAGTTCCTGGTAAATTTCATCGCTGTCCATATATCAATGGTAATTATAGACTAGGCCGCAGTTTGTTCGAGAACTTTTTTCCTTGGTAGTCTGAACTCTAAAACAGTAGCATCCTCTTGGTCGTGTGCGTCAATCTTGCCTTCATTTAATGTCTTGCCGCTGCAAATATCTACTTTGTAGTTGCATTTTGGACATTGCCAACACTCTTTTTTCACGACCTGTTTTTTAGGCACAGACTCTTTGCACTTTATACAGCGGATTTTGCCATCAAGAGATATGCTCTCCGGCCCAGAGGCGCTTTTATCGCCCGATTCCCTACTGCTAGCTTCTAGCAACTCTTTTTCCATAGACGAAGGACACGAGGAAGAAACAGCAGTACGCTGAGCGTCTTGTCGAGCCTGTTCGGCTAGTTCGTGGTTACCATTTTGGGTATGCAAACGAGCACTTTCAATATGCCTAGCAGCTACTTCGCCAAAAACCTTTGGGTTTATGGTGGTATCTTCCACTGCTTTTTCGACCATATTTTCTTGAGACAGTTCGTGTAAGCGTTTTACAGCCTGAATTGGTGTTTGTATAGCACTCGCCTCATCTATTAGTTGGTCTGTTATTTTGGTTACAAGTGGTCGTAGATCCGCCTCACGTTGTCGACACAGTCCTAAATACTGCAGATAGTCCTGTCGCTCTTTATCCTCGCCAAAGAATGTGCCGCCTGCATGGCTGTCATATAGTTTCACCAGATCGATAACTCCATTTGGCATAAGACTCTTATGAATTAATATTGGGGTATCGATTATTTCTGCGGCTGATTTATCATGGAAATCAACACCTAACTCTGCGCCCATGGCTTCGATTGTATTTTTGTCATGCTGTTCGCCCCCTGGACTAGCGACACCGGCAACAAAGGCGGACTCCATAGTTAAACCCCCTGATTCTAGGGTTGTCGATTGGATAGAGCACGACAAAGTATCAACAAAAAAGCCTGCGTCTGTTAGAGCTTCGTCGGTCATGTTATCTGCGCAACGGGATATTACAACGAAACAATAGTTTTCTAATGCTTCCTGGGCTAACAAATCTTTAATTCTGAAGCCATTCCTGGTTTCGGCTTCTGCACGCTCCCTAATCTGCCAGGATGCTGAGGCATGTCGTAAAGCCATTGCATAAACACTTTTTAATCTTTGGCCATGCTGAAGCAACTCACCATCTTGGCCAATTTCAATCCCGACCTTCGTCACATGCCCTGACTTTATAGTTCTCTCTATCATGTCCGTTAACACGTCAGTCTCGATCATTCTCCTGGCCTCGCTATCTCCCCAAGCCGCCCAGTGAATTGCGTCTCTTAGATTTTCCGATTTAACTGGTTCATCACTTGTCTCATATGACTTTATAACCTCTACTCCTGTAAACGCAGTTGAACCAACAGAATGTATGAATCTCTCGGCTTGTTTTGTGGACCATAAATCTTCTTGCATTTCGGGTACTACAAAAACTTCTTGAATTATTTCTGCTGTTTGAATTATTTCTGCTGTTTGTGGCATAAAGAAAAACCTGCTCGGGTGCTCCGGCAGGTTTTGTTGATTTTTTGCTCCTGCTCGGGAGACTTTTATTAGCTAGATCGGACTTTCACCCTTCGACAAGCTCAAGGTAAACCGTTGCGGCACAGTATAGGAATTTCACCTATTTCCAGCTTTTAATTGTTAAACTGTCTTTAGCTTATCACACTACGCTTACGCTATATGTAGTATTTTTGTCACATTAGAAAACACTAAATAGCAAAACTATAATCCCGAGCACAATACGGTAATAGCCAAAAATATCTAAGGTATGTTTAGACAGAAATCTCAGCATAAACTTTATTGCAAATAGGCCGCTCAAAAAAGCAGCCAAAATTCCACATAAAAAAATCCCCTTCTCGCTATTTATATTACTCATCGCCGATCCGTTTAATAGGGTGTCCAATATTGCTCCAAACATAATTGGGATCCCCAACAAAAAAGAAAATCGCGTGGCATCTACTCTGTCAATGTTCGTCAATAGCCCTGTCGTGATTGTGGCGCCTGAACGTGAAACTCCAGGGATAATTGCAAAAGCCTGAGCCAAGCCGACTGCTAGTGATTGCTTGATGGATACATCTGCTAATTTGGTCTTAGCTTTAGCTTTCTTTGCATACCACTCGACTATTATCATGATGCATCCTGCCACAATTAGACTAGAGGCTACAAGTCTGGACGAGCGAAACGCTGACTCTGCGGTACTTTTTAGAAAAAATCCAAAAACGGCCGCAGGTATCGTTGCTAGTGCTAAGAGCCATGCCAAACGAAAAAGTTTAGCATTTTTATTAAAGATCGCTTTGGCCAACTCTAATATTTCTCGGTGAAAATATACTACTAAAGCACTCAGCGTACCGATATTAAGCGCCATATCAAATATAAAGCCGGCTTGGGGGGATTGACTAACTCCAAGAAAATCATGGAATAAAATTAGATGCCCGCTACTAGATACCGGGATAAACTCTGTAAGCCCTTGCACTAACCCTAATATAATCGCCTGTAGAATACTCACTTAGGTTATTTTACTCTCTTTTTTAGTTCTGACAGTCTGGGCATAAAACTCTGTGCCGCACCATCAAGGCTCAACACTTTCAACGCTCCGATGAGCACATACAACCCGTCTAGTTCATGGGCTTCAATCGTGCCGTTTTGTTCTGTTTTAGAGAAAAAGTAGTCAATTTTTTTTACTAACCACTTTTCTTCTTTTTCGCTCACATTACTGATTTGCAAACTTGGCTTTTCAACTTGCTTAACAACCTCTAGAGACCTGGCTGATTTGTCGCGTTTTTCTAGATGGCCTCTTTTTATCAGGTTATTTACATGCAAGGCTACGGTTGCCACAGAATTATAATTACAACCTTGCATTATCTCTCTGTAGCTAGGGCTATAGCCATGCTCAACTATAAATTTTTCAATAAAGACTAGAGTTTCCTGCTGTTTCTTGGTGGGTCGAATTGATTTACTATTTGGCTCCATCACGCCATCCTAACTTTTCTACCCGGAGCAAAAACCCAGTATTTATACCAACCGTAGTTCCATGCATAGAAGAAGGCAGCGGACACAAATTGGCCAATATATGGCGACACGCCAAAGTAATCTTTGAGAAAGCGAATAATTAGATAATCAACAACAAAATTGACCAAAGTCAGAACAAAGTAGCGTTCAGTCACTACTGTCAGTCTCTTGTGTTTACCGCTGGACCTGAATACCCACGTGCGCTCGAGAATAAAGTTAACGCTAATACCTACAAGATTTGCGGTAAGTTTGGCCCACCATAATGACATGCCGAATACTTGATCACAAAGTGCGAATGTAAGATAACCAGACCAAAACCAGGCTCCGCCAGTGACAGAATAAGCGATAATTCGTGTAATTTCGCTATGAAGCTTTTTGGTTTTTTGCTTGGTTTCCATGGCGGTTATTCTTTATTGTAACAGATTGGGCAACCACTATACCGGCCAACCCCCACCATAGTAAAGATATTGTATCGTCCATCCAGGCATGAGAAACAAAGTTGATAAAAACCAATCCAGCCAAACTAGCCAGCAGTACTCTAGCTAAGTCCTGATCGCGTTTTTTGTACAAATCTTTGCCTACTAAAATAATGATGAATATAAAAATAACTAGACCAAAAACACCTGTCTCTTGGGCAACTTGAATATAATAATTTTCTGCAATTTTGGGGTTTGCTCCGCGTGCTGATGCTGGGCCCGCACTACCGAGGCCCTGGCCCAAGGGGTGATTT
>RRZT010895149.1_pt1 | contig 11598 bp, 8 predicted proteins | sample 2165551 | NCBI WGS metagenome assembly RRZT01 (sample SAMN10456910, study PRJNA506462) | wastewater metagenome | biome: wastewater; feature: sludge; material: wastewater sludge; isolation source: wastewater sludge with Escherichia coli K12::gfp cells carrying plasmid... | place: USA: Moscow, Idaho ... | reverse complement strand
GAAATTCGTGGTGAGCAAATGCAGATGCTCGACAACAACCGTCAGCAAGGTGAGCAAATGCAAGGCGGAAATGATGGTTATGCACAACCACGTTTCAACAATAACCAAGGTGGTGGTTATAACAATAACAACAACCAAGGTGGTTATGGCGGCAATCCTGCAGCGGGTAATAGCAACAATCAACAAAGTGGTTATGCGAACAATAACCCAAGCGGTTTTGCACCAAAGGCGGCTCCTCAGTCAGCACCTGCGGCAGCACCAGCAGATATGGATGATGATCTTCCGTTCTGAATCATATATCTAATTAATTTGTTAATTTATTTGAGATGTAATTGTTTTAAATATATTTAAAATTAATTATTTAAATAGAAAAATAGCTTCTTTTATTTTGTAAATAAGAGGAGCTATTTTTTTAACTATAGAAAATGTTAAGTTAAAAGTGCATATATAGTTTATTTTGTTAAGTTAATGTGTTAAAAAGAATGTATCAAGGTTGGAAGTTTTATGAGATGGATGTAGAGGTAATCTTGCATGATTCTGGAGAGTTGTTGCCTATACTCTTAGATGATGATGGTATGCCAATACCCTTGCCAAATGAGTTTATTCTTTCCAAAAGGCATGCAAGCTCTAATACGCTCATTAGGAACCTAAGAGAAATAAAACTATTATACGAATGGTTTCAAATTCATAAGATTGACTTGCATGAAAGGCTAATCCACAAGAAAACCTTTACCGAAGCTGAAATTATAGGAAGTCTTATAGAGTTTCTAAGAAAAGATCATGACAAAAGACATAAAACAATAAAGATTGCAGTCAAGCCAGATACGTTTAATCAAAGACTCATCACGATCAAACAATTTCTAAGTTGGTATATTGAGATGTACATCGGGACGTTACCTTTTACATCAAATCACTATCAATTCTACGTCACATACAAGACGAGACTTATTTCTTTACTTGATCGCTGTTTTATAAATTCTCCACCAATCAATAAAAGTCTTAGCAAGGGTTTAAGTAGTAGTGAGCAATCTAATCTTATTAAGTTAATTAAACCTCAGAAGGGAAGTCAAAATCCGATTGAATATAGAAATTATATTATGGTGATGCTGATGCTTTCTTTTGGATTACGCCCTGGAGAGCTATTGAGCTTAAGAGTCGAAGACGTACAGTTTGGAGGTATCTCTTCTATCAAAGTACATCGTCGTCCACCAGATGTTAACGACAAAAGAAAGCCAAGACCTCAAATTAAGAGAAATGGACGTACATTGTCAATCAATGATAAAGCTCTGGCGAAAGAGTTAGATATCTATATTACAAAATGGAGAGAGGAGTTAGATCAAAGAAATCAAACTTCTATTGAATGGGATTACTTGATTCTGAATCAAGATGGTAAACCTCTTTCACTTCCTTCAATTACCCAATATTTTCAAATTTTGAAAGAAAAGCACTCTAAATTTTTACCTAAAAATTTCAGTCCAAAAACTTTAAGGCATACTTTTTCATCTTCAATGGAGCGCTTGCTAAGAGAGGCTGGGGTTGAGGAAGACAATAGAAAAAAAGCATTAGCTTATTTGAGGGGAGATAGTTCGTTATCGTCACAAGATGTTTATACATTCAAAGAAACAGAATTAGAAGCTAATAAGTATTTAGGACAATATCAACGTGAAATCTTTGGAATCTAAAAATATGCAACATGATTTATTCGTTAATGAAAATGGTTGGAGGGATATTCCGGATTTCATTATTAGCCGCGAAGGAAAAAGGGTGAATACAGCTGGCGATGTATGGAACCTACCCTATGCAGTTGATACCTATAGTTCTAGATTGGATTTCTCAAAAATTTCGAATGAAAATTTAAAATGGGCATTAAAAGCTTTTGTTATTGCGAAGATTGAATCAGTTTCTACGCATGCTGGTGCTCATCATTTTCACGATGTTTGGCGAGAAATTCTTCGACCTTACGACTTAAATTCAAGTTTAGACCTGAGTGAATTTGAAACTAATCTAATAAATCTTTATGAATATGCTATTAACACAGCAAGGGATAAGCATAGGCTCTACGCATTATATCGACCAATACAATGGTATCTATATTCTGCTGAGCATTATCCTGAATTAGGATTTTCAACAGCTTATGCCAGTATCTTAGAAACGATGTCCATTCCAGGGAATCCTAAAGGCGAAGCTGTACGGATGGAAGATCCAGATTCAGGACCTTTGAATCATAGTCTAGAGCTTCCTTTACTCATTCAGGCTTTGAAAAAAGATCAGAGTCAGAAGTTTGTGCATTTGCAAGAAAAGGCTGCTGTCGCACTTTCAATTGCTTATGGTCGAAATCCAGCGAATCTAACTTATTTAAGACATTCTGATCTTGTTAATTTAACCCCCGAATCAGATGATCCAGTTTACGTCCTAAGAATTCCACGCATTAAAAAGAGGCTAGTTAATCCACGGGATGACTACATTGAGGAATTTCTTGATCCAACTTTCGCAGAATATATTCATGACTTAATCAAGGCCAATAATGAAACGAATACCGTTCTCTATCATGAGGGTAAAAAGCTCCCAAATCCTCAGCCAATTTTTTTAAATATAAATGGAAACGAGGCAGCGATATTATCTGGCGATTATGAGAATGCTTATAACTTTTCCTCTTCAATGATTACCTCTTTAATTAAAGGGTTTGTAAGAAGGCACAATATTATTTCTCCCCTGACAAAAGAGTTGATGCACGTCTCAGCAAGAAGACTCAGATATACCCTTGCAACAGGTTTGGCTGCTGAGGGAATCAGTAAAGCTGCTCTAGCTAGAATTTTGGACCATACGGATACTCAGCATGTTCACGTCTATTTTGAGCTAGCAGGAAAAATTGTTATTCAGCTTGATAAAGCAATTGCTAAAGGATTTTCTCAATATTTGAGCTATTTCTCTGGACACATTGTTAACTCCTCAGAAGAAGCCCTTAATGGTGATAATCCTGAAAAGTATCTGTTTTTTAAGGGGGATAAAATTGAAGATGAGATAGAAGACATTGGAGTATGTGGTGAATCGTCTATATGTCATTTAGATCCTCCCTTTTCTTGCTACTTATGTCCAAAATTCCAGCCTTATAGACACGCTGACCATGAACATGTGCTGGAGAGTCTCCTGAATAGCAGGAATGAGCGCTTAGAAAAATATGAAAATGCCCGTTTAGGAATTCAGTTGGATGAAGTTATTTTTGCTGTAGCTCAAGTAGCAAAAGCTTGTGAGAAGGAGGATGTATGAGCACCCAAAAAGTTCTAAGAAAATCAAAAGTTATTCCTTTCTTAACAAGCTTGCAAATCGATAGACAAGTAAACTTTCAGAATTTAATTTCTAAGGCAAAATTATTACATTTAGATGGATTTGAGCATATTGATTGGGAAAATGAGGTTTGGGAAATAACAGGAGGACGTTTACTTCAGCAAAGTGGAAGAAACAGTCTTTCAGTTAAAATGAACTTTAATTATCCCCCAAAATTAGGTGATGATCGTATTGGAGGAGATTGGGAGCAATTAGCAAAAGCTTTATTTTTGTTAAGACTACATTCAAAACAACAAAATTTATCGAATCAACGAGGATTTATAACAGTTATTGGTTATATTGCTTATTATCTTAATCAGCGTAATGCTTCTATTTACGATATTACCAGAGAAGATTTAGAGCATGCTTGTAATGCGATTTCAAAAGATTATTCAGAATCATCAGCCTATAACTTTCATAAGTTAGCTGCTGAATTTGCAGGTCATCTTGATGCAAATGGCTTATGTAAAAATTTCCTCAATTACAAATATTCAAAGCAAAAAAGACCAGAATCAGCAAATGCGGTTGGTACTAAACGACTTGATGATCCAGATACTTTGAGTACCAATGAAAGAGTGTTAGCACCAGTGGTTTTTAAAGTGCTTGGACAGCTCTATCAAAATGTACCTAAAGATCATAAATACCGTTTTTACATACTATTATTAACTTTCTTTGCATGTACAGGGCGAAGATTTTCAGAGCTCTCACTATTAATAGATCAAGAAATTCAAGTTAGTCAGGATGGTGTAGCTTATCTAGAATACTTTCCTAGAAAAACATCTAAAGGCAATACCTTTACTCCTAAAAGAAAATTATGGCTTCCTTCGCAAACTTTAAGTTTGTTAAGAGAGGTTATTGAGGAGATTAGATGTCTCACTAGAGACTGCAGGGATACAGCTTTAGAAATGCTCAAATCACAAGATATCGATGCAAGATTCTTAGAAAATCAGCCTGAGCAATTATTCTCTAGTGATTTGATAATTTTAGGAGTTAGTCCAACTATATTGAGTAAAAGTAGTCGGTTATTTAAAGAAGGATTTGTCTTTAAAGACGAGAATTCATGCCAAATGTATACAACTATTCAAGGCTTGAAACAGTATTGTAGACACAATTTCAATCCTCAAAGTTTAAGAGCGATACATACAGATCAATTTGGAAAAAGTTATTTTTTAAGTGATTTAATGTTTTTACGTTATTACACAATGTCTAGTGGTAAGAGCATAGCTCATTGGCTGACCGTAGAATGTACTCATTCAATGCTAACAACATTTTTAAGATATCTAGATGATTTAGTAAAAGAGTATGTTGGTTTAGAAGATATTCCTGAATTCACTACACATGATTTTAGACATACCTTGAATACCATGTTGGACGAAGGTGGTTTATCTGATCTTTTACAAACAGAATGGTTTGGACGTTCAGATCCTAAAGATACAAAAGCTTATCAACATACCAGTCCTGAAAAGAAAGCGCTTATGATTAGAGAACAGTTAAAAAATGGTGAAGCCAAAGGAATACTGGCTGAGCAGATTTTTAATCTTCCTATCAATATACAAGATGCTGTGCTGGAAGCACGAGTTCAAGCCGTGCATGATGTTGGAACTGGATTATGCATTCATAATTTCTCACAATTGCCTTGTGAACGCCATTTACAATGTTCTGCTGACTGTAAGGATTATGTGTGGGTTAAAGACGATAAGAAGCGTTTAGATGAGCAGAAGCGCATTCTGGCTATGACAGTACATGCACAAGAGGTAGTACAGCAGCAAATGCAATCTACACGTATTAAGAAAAGTGTGGATTGGGATTTACACAATAAGAAAAAAATTAATGTTTTAACAGAACAACTGCAAGATAACGGTGTAGTTGAGTTTGATCCAAAAGCTTATTTAGAGGAAATATCGAATGTCTAATAAATTCCAGCGTATGACAGAGCTAGATGAGGCAAGAATTATTCGGGAACTCAATAAATGGGCAATGGGTCACTTCGGTTCTAAATTAACTTGGAGTATTTTAGAAGATCGATTCAAATTTTCTCGCCAAGCAATGCAAGCAAAACCAGCAATCAAAGCAGCTTACGATGTAGCTAAACAATCTTTATCAAAAGGCAAAGTTACTTCAAAAGAAGATTTGGGTAAAACTGTTGAGGAGTTAAAGACAGAAATAGAGTCGTTAAAGATGCAACTCAGCTCTTTCCAAGAAAAAGAGATGAAATGGAAAAAGAGATGGCAGCAAATTGCCTATCATATTCGTCAAAAAGGTATTCAAGTGAGTGATGTTGATAAGCCTGTTCATCCTGAAACAGTCTTACCAAGTCACACAACCATCGAAAAAACTCTGAAAGAATTTGATAAAGAAATCCCTTTTTCTGGGCGGATTTAATATTGATCTAAGATGCGATAACGCTCTGAAGAGCAGAGCGATATGCTTTTAATTCAAGAAGTTGGGATAAGCATAGCTTTTTCGCATCACATATTTTGTTTGAGATATTCGGAAAATTTAGTTCTAGTTTTTATCTGGATGATGGCAATCTACCGATTTGCAATAACTGGGTGGAAAACCAGATGCGCCCCTGGGCGTTGGGACGTAAGAACTGGTTATTTGCAGGTTCGCTGCGCAGCGGTCAGCGAGCAGCCAATATTATGACATTAATCCAGTCAGCAAAGCTGAATGGGCTGGATCCCTATGCCTATTTAAGTGATGTGCTGAAAAGGTTACCGACACATAAAGTGACCCAAATAGAAGAATTACTGCCACACCGGTGGCAACCCGACCAAAATTAAAAAATAGGTATGGGGTTCAGCGGACGCTTACTTTTTTAGTCAGTTTCATTTGCTTCCAAAAGTCATTAGCAGTCCAGTTTTGAATTGAATTTGATTGAATGACGGGAAGAAATAATTCGAACAAAGGCATGTTAAGAAGTTGCATTGTGAAATACGCTTCAAATTCACAATAAATGAGGATTATAAGCCGTGGATATATAGTCCTCAAATAGTGATAGTTCTGTTTTTTGAGCAGTTGATTCAAAATATGTCAGAACTTACAGTTTCTTTTGGTTTGAAGGTTCGGGAACAGAGAAAACTAAAAAATCTGTCTCAAGAAAGGCTTGCGTTGCTATGTAACATAGATCGTAGTTATATGGGGCGTATTGAAAGGGGGGAAGTAAATATTACTTTAGAGAAAATTTATGAGTTGGCAAAAGCTTTAGATGTTACACCTGAAAATTTACTTCCTTAATAGCTTGAAAAAAAATAAAAAAACCATATTAAATATAACTCATAAGCTTGATAATAAAGGGAAAAGAAATATGGAAGCATTTTTGACAGCTACGATTCTGTCAGGAGTTGTATATGACATTGTTAAAACATCTGCAAAACTAACGTTAGACAATTTTAAGACGAAAGTAAAAGGTTGGTTGATTGATGATACTACTGCACAAAAGGTAGTAGATGAAATTAACCAAATCGATAATATTGATGAGCTTAATGAGACAGGAATAGCAAGAAGAATTGAGCAAAATCAGGACTTGATGTCTTTGTTAAAGGCAATAAAAATTGATCAGTCTTTAACGCAGGTTACCCAGATTCATTCAGGATCAGGCGACAATGTTGCAGGTGATAAACATGTAACTTATAAATCAGACAAATAGTTAGAATCTAGGGGCTACTATGACAGAATCTATCACACAAACACATAATGGATCGGGTGATAATATATTGGGTGATAAGATTATCAATCAGTCCATGCAGGCGGTTGATTTTGTCAAAGTTGCTTATAACTTATATTATTTAATTAATATAGGATCATTTGATAAGGCGGAAAGCAAGCTAGAATCAAATATTCATATACCTTCAAAATCAGCAGGGGTTGTCGAACTTTTGGAAGTATTGACTATCTACCTAAATTTCAAAAGAAGTCTAAGAGTTGAAGGTGATTTAAATACTATAAAAAGGGCAATACGTTTAGGTTCGCCAGAATTCTTAGATCTTTATAAATCAATTTTGGTAGAAATGACCTATTTAACTTCTGAAAGTGAAGCATTAGAGGTATATAATAATTTTTCAGAAGATCGATCTTTTTATCTAGAGAACATCAAGCTTCGTTATTTCGCTGATGAAGACGAGTTAAAAGAAATATTCTCTAAAGAAATAATGGTTTTAGATGAACTAGGTTTGTTATTTTTGGCTAGAGGATTAGCTAGAGTAGAAAAGAGAAAAGAGGCTCTAATCGTATTAGAAAAAATAAAAGATGATGATAAAAATTTAAAAATTCTTAAGGTGTCAATTTCATATGATGATTTATCGAATAAGCTTGACAGGCCATTAGATTATTTAGAAGAAAAAATTGTAGAAGATTTTTTTTCAATAGCTTTTTCTTTTCTTGAATTAATTAAAGATGAGAGTGAGATTAGTCAGAATGCATTGAGACTATTGATTAATCTTGTTATTAAGTCAGATTTTTCAATCTGCAATATTTTAGATGTGGCTGTAAAATTTATTAATGATATTAGGCTAATTAGTAGTGAGGTCGCTGATGCTTTAGAAAAATATTCAGAAAGAAATGTAGAAATCGATCAAGCTATATTAAGTAAAATAAATGATTTAAAACCCTTAAAGTTGGAAGAAGCTATTCTTTGTCTAAATGCAATATCTTTAAATAAAATTAATTTTAAGGTCTTAATAAGATGGATTTCCCAATGTGGAAAAGTTGAAGATGAGAATAAATTTAATAAAGATTTATTAACTTTAGTTTTAAAATCCTTTGTTTTTAAAGATAAAAAAAATGTTAATGAGTTTGAAGAAGAGTTTTCTAAGTTTTTAGATTCAAAAAAAAGTAAATTTAGAAGCATACATCCATTCTATATAATTACTCTTTGTAATAATTTATTTGAATTTAAAAAACAGCAATTTTTAAATACTTATAGATTGTTGGAAAAAGTTATTTCAAAAAAATCTTTTCAATCCAGAGTTTATTTGTATTATCTTTATTCTCTAATGAATTTGGAAAAATATGAAACCTTAAAATCTCATCTAGAAAAAATTGATTCAAATAATATAAATCCTGAATTTTTAATATTAAGGGCGAGATATTACAGTGTTATAGGAGATTATGAAAATGCAAAAAATGATTATATAAAGATTACTGAGTCTTATAAGGAGAGTTTAAATATTTGGTCAGACTATTTACTTTTAAGTTTGAAATGCGAAAATGTAGGTCAAACAAAAAAAATATTAGATGATATTCCTGAAAAAATTCTAACACCAAGAGCTAAGAATATTTTTAGATTTATTTATTTGGTGTATACAGAGATTGATTCTGTTTATGCAGAAAAGTTAATAACAAAATTATTTTTAATGGAGCCTAATTTTGTTGCTCCTTATTTGTGCAATATGCATTTAACTCTAATTGCTAATAAAAAAGAGCTTGTAAGTGGTTTGGCTTATGAAAATATTTATGCGGGTGTAATTTATGAAGATGAAGGTGAACGAAAGCAAAAACTGATTGTTTCCGATAGTTTTTCTGATTATGCACATTTTATTAATGTTGATTGTAATTTAGGTATTTCTTTGGCTGAAATGGAGATTGGTGAGGAACGTATTGTAGAGTTTCAAAAGATAAAATTAATTGAGAAACAATCAGTTTATGTAACTATTTTTCAGATAGCATTACAAATAACTAAAGATAATAGGCATAACTCTTCAGATTTTACTTTTTATCCATTTAAGGTTAGGGATGACTTTGTTGTAGAGGATATGAAAGAAATCTTAAAACGTTTTTCTGTAGATGATCCTGAAAAGGAGTTAATTTCTAATCCTGAGCTGTCGATGTATATAAAAGGTAGCTTAATTAAAGACAATGATGAATTTGAGATTATTTTAAAAATATTGCAGAGTAGGAATGCCAATTTCTGTTTATCCAATCCTGCGGGAAATACAGTAGCTTGTGGTGAGATTATATTAGATGCCTATTCATTCATTTATTTATGTTTCAATGATAACCATAAAGCACTAATCAGAGCAGGAATTAAAGTATTTCTTACCGATGAAACTTTTGATGTTATTTCTTCATGGATAAAAAAGGTTACCGATGAAGAGTTCTTATCTATAGCGTTATCAGAAGAGTCCTTAATAAAAACAGATGCGAATACTATTTCAAATTGTTACGCATCTTTTATCAATCAACTAAATAATTTACTTAGTCATTCAAGGGTAATTCCTCCAAATATTATTGATTTACCTGATTTTGCTAATGAAATAAGAGATATTTTGAGTCCTTCCGTTTTCTCTACTTTAAGACTTTCAATTGCAAATGATATTCCTTGGTTGTGCTTGGATTCAGCACTAAGGACAATATTTGTTAAGCAGGACGATGTTAAGGTTATAAAGTTACATGATTTCTTGAGCTTTATTGGAAATTATACGGACTTTGAGAGTCGTAAAATATCCATGATCCAATGGTCGAACTTTGGGCTTTTTACTATTTATAGTTATCAAGACTTAATACAACTAGCAAAATCAAATGATTCAAACGATTGGATATTATTAACGAACTTATTGAATGAAACCCCTTTGGGCTTTAATAATTACGATCAAGCTTTGGTTGTGTTATCGGCTATTCTGAAACTAACACTTTGCAAATATTTGAATAAAAATAACTTGATAAAAATAACGTTATTAGCAAACCTAATTTTTGCCTGTATCAATAAATGTATGCAAAGCATTTATGGGAAATTTAGAGAAGATCGTCTAGCTACAGTGATTGTTGAAGTGATTGATTCGATAAGATTCTCAGAAGATTTATTCAAAATATTCTGTAATTTTCTTGGTCAGTATGCTGTAGGTAACTTTTTGAATATAGCTTATATTAATGAAAGAATTGAGATTTTAATGAATGATGTATGAAAGTGAGTTGATCCAACTGGTAATCAATTACTTCTACAAATTCGATGGTTGTTTGTATATATCATTAATAGTAGTCCACTAATTCCAATTAAGAGTAGTCCACTAATTTCGATTAAATGTGGTCCACTGAGTTTATAAAAAGCGAGATCTTAAGATTCTCGCTTAAATCTTAATTTTAGGTGCATATTCCTACTTAGATGAATATACACAGTTGCATACCAACTTGGACAATGATTCTCACTTTAATTGAACACTCTAAAAAGATTAATCATATCCATTTATTTTGAAAGTCTGCACCTGCTGAATTTGGTATTATTGACGGTTGATGAATATTAATCGTTAATGGAATCGGAAAATCGTTTCCAATAAGTACAGCTTCCCCTGGTTGTAAACTAGGTAAAAAATCTGAAGCTGCTTTATCAATTTCACCACAAGCACGTTCAATAATTTCTCTATCTCGATCATTAGTAAGCCTATGAACAATTAATGTGCCTAATTGGCTTAATACGCCTTCAGTTATATCCCTTGGTCTCTGAGTTGCTAAGCAAATATTCAAACCAAATTTTCGTCCTTCCTTTGCAATTAACTCAAAAGAATCTAATTTGGCAATCGAATCTTCGTTACCAATGCTTTTCCCGATAAAATTATGAGCTTCATCTAAAAAAACAACTATCGGTTTATCTGAGAATTTCCGATCCCTTGCGAGACCTAAAAGATGTCTTCCAATTACATTTGCAACGATTTCCCTAGCTTTAAATTCAAATCCAACATCACTTAAGTCTATTCTCAAGATTTTTTTATTTGAATCATAGAAATCATCGATTTTTTCTACAAGTGTTGGTAGGCCTTTGGATTGAAAAACAAATTTAAAGGTATTAGAGGTTGTTATTCCATGAATTCTTGATACTAAGGCAAGACAATAACTAAAACTTTGCTGATCTTCTCCCCATATACCATCCGATTTTGGTGGCCAGACACATTCCTCACGAATTTGTTTACTAAGCTTTAAAGGATTAAATGGTGTTGAAGGGTGCTCAAGAAGTTTTGTACCACCTATAGCATTAATGCATTCTCTCCAAGATTGCTCTGTTTTTCTAATTTTCAAGAAAATACCATTTTCAATTTTATCTAAATGTAGTTGCCGATCATTTAGAATATTTACCAGCCTTAGGCTTCTTATCGCGTCTCTAAATTTAGGCCCTTGCACTTTTCCAGATGGTTCAAATAGCGCTATAAAATCAGTTTCCTGAAAACTTTCTACTGGCAAACTCACTTGATGAGAGTTTATTGCTGGACTGATTGGTTCACTCAAATGGACATTTTCAATATCATTTCCAATAAAATCTTTATATTCTCCTGTTGGGTCAAGAAT
>RRZT010758242.1_pt1 | contig 11602 bp, 17 predicted proteins | sample 2165551 | NCBI WGS metagenome assembly RRZT01 (sample SAMN10456910, study PRJNA506462) | wastewater metagenome | biome: wastewater; feature: sludge; material: wastewater sludge; isolation source: wastewater sludge with Escherichia coli K12::gfp cells carrying plasmid... | place: USA: Moscow, Idaho... | reverse complement strand
TAGCGGGCGGGGTGGCGTGTGATGAAGAACTCCCGGAATCGGGCAATTGGCTTTACAAACTAATACACAATGACAACCTAAAAAGGTTGACGTTATTAATGATGCGATTATAATCAATACCATGGTGAACGAAGAAATCACCATATACAAGAAACCTAGTCAAGCCATTAATTGAGGTATTTATTATGCAACTCGCAAGCCGTTTTTCCCGTGGTTCTACTGTCGCCCGCGCTGACCGCGCCCTGTCCAACGATGAGATCCGCGCTGCTGCGCCTTCGATCTTTGCCGATGCAGCCCATGAAAGCCGCTCGGCCCGCTATACCTATATTCCGACCATTGACGTTCTTGATGGCCTGCGCCGCGAGGGTTTCGCACCATTCATGGCGTGTCAGACCCGTGTGCGCAGTGAAGGCAAGCGGGAACATACAAAACACATGCTGCGCCTGCGCCATGCAGAGCAAATCACGGGCAAAGAGGCTAACGAAATCATTCTGCTGAACTCTCACGATGGCACGAGCAGCTATCAAATGCTTGCCGGAATGTTCCGCTTTGTGTGTCAAAACGGGCTGGTGTGCGGTGAAATATCGAGCGATATTCGCGTCCGCCACAATGGGAACGTGGTCGGTGAAGTGATCGAGGGCGCTTTCAAAGTGCTGGACAGCTTCGAGCAAATTACCCAACAGCGCGAGGCCATGCAGGGCGTTACGCTCAATCCTGGCGAACAATCGGCATTTGCTCATGCCGCCCTTAGTTTGAAGTACGACGAAGGGGAGGGCGCAGCGCCCGTTACCGAGGCGCAAATTCTCACGCCGCGCCGTTTTGAAGATCGCCGTGATGACATGTGGGGCACGTTCAACCGTGTCCAAGAAAACTTGCTGAAAGGTGGATTGCGCGGGCGCAGCAAGATTGGACGATCCACCACGACGCGCCAGGTCAACGGAATTGACCAGAGCGTGAAACTGAATCGGGCGTTGTGGATTCTGGCTGAAGAAATGCGAAAACTAAAATCTTAACAAAATGAAATAGGGGCGTTACCCCTATTTCATTTTTAATGATCCCTTGACATAATATCTTATGTCTTAGGGGTCGTGATGTTAAAAACAATCAGCATTATTTTTCGGGTAATTATATTTTACGTATTGCTTTGGATTCGCGTGCCGGTTGCGTTGATTCTGCAAGCTGTAACCTCGTTGTCCGCAATGGCGTTCGTGGTGATGCTTGTTGTTCGTGGATGGTCAAACGCGATTGATGTATTTTGGCCGCTGCTCGCTTTTTCGTTTGGTGCTTTTGTTCTGCGTTGGATTTATGACGGAATCTTGATGCTTGTTTCGCCAGAAGAGCTATTTATGGATATTTGAAATGGCGTGTTGCACTGACTTGGCCCGCGCTACTGCGGGTCTTTTTTTGGGCCGTTCATATGTCGCCTTCCAGGCGATGGCAAGGCTGGCCGCTCTTGTGGGACGTGCTTCGCACACCCCCCGCCGCTGGGCATCCCCCCATAATTCAGGACGACCGCCTATGGTTGTTCGACCTGGCTATCCCGCGCTCATCAAAAGTAACATGCGCCGAGTGAGATTTCGCGGAGGCGAAATTGAACCCTCCTGTTAATCAGTGCGCGAAGGGGTGCGGGTAGGTTCTGGAGTTGGTGGGGCGCGGGAGGCCCTGGCTGTGTGCTGTGGCTGCTGGTTTACGCCGCGCTGCGGCTACATGGGGTGCCCCCCATACCCCGAAGGCCTGGCGGGCGGGGTGGCGTGTGATGAAGAACTCCCGGAATCTGGCAAGTGGCTTTACAAACTAATGCAAAATGACAATCTAAAAAGGTTGACATTATTAATGGTGATATTATAATCTACAGTGAACTTAGAAAATGATGGAAGCGCGTTATATGTATTGTGGTTATTAATTTCGACGACGAAAACGACAAGCAAAGGAAGCAAGATGAGTAGTCATCATGATTGGGTGAATCAGACCGTAAAGCTACACAATGCAACTAAGCCCTTCGCGCCAGAAAATGGCCGCTGTTTGCGGTTTGCTGTTGGCGACAAAGTGATCTATACCAATCCTGCAGGGCTTAAATTCCGGTTCAGCATTACCGGCCATTACGGGCCTGCCAACCCTTGCAGCCTATATGCGCAGGGTGCGCGCTATCTGGTGAATTCAAACTCGCCCTGGTTGCCGGTGATGGAGTCGCAACTGCAGCCGGATGAAGGCCCAATGCTTTCTCACTGAGAGACAACCAAGTCGGGAGCAAGCGCCTTCCTTGTTCCCGACCGGGCCATGGTGCCCCGAAGCCCGCACGCCTTGCGTGCGGGTTGTCCGGTAGGGGCCGGTGCGGAGCACTGCCAGGCGCCTTGCGCCTGGCACCCCGGAAGCCCGGACAAGGGTATGGCCCGGCGTGCCGACGAAACAAGATTTAGAGCTTGCCTGCGAAGAACAAGAGCATGACCACTAGGGAGGCTCCTGCGAAGCCACCCAGCGCTGATTCCGTGAGACGCTGCCAGTAGGGCAGCGGCTTGAACTGCAGCGCAAGCCCGCGCAGCCGCTGGGCCAGCCTGTCGGCTTCGTCCATGGTGCTGGTGCGCCAGGCTTGGCGGGCAGCTTCTTGCATGGCTGCCGCAGCCTCGGCGCGGGTTTGCGTTACGACTTCATGGGCGTGCCGCTCTACGGCCTCGCGGACCTGGGTGGTGGCAGCTTCGCTGAATTGCGTCACCGCACCCTTGAATTTGTCGGCGGCATCGAGCAGCGCCGCCGCGCTAGCTTCATGGCTGGATTCCTGGCCTTGGATCGTCCTGGCCACGTTTTCAAGCCGGAGCACCAGGTCATCAACTTCGCCCAGCACCTGGGCCGCAACGGCTTCCCGTACTGTGCTGGCCCGCCCGTTCATTTTGTAATCGCCTTGAATACTTGATCAAGGTTTTCATTCGCCGTCACAGACAGGCGCTTGAGGGCGACCATTTGAACGCAATGTTCCTTTTCGGCCTGTTCTGTGGCTTCGCGCAATTTCTGGCGGTAATCGGTGGGATCTTCCAGCAAGTCGCCCAGGGCCTTGCCGTGGGATTTGAGCCGCTCGAAAACCTCGTTCATGCGAATGGTTGCAGCGTCCGACACGATGCAAGCCTTTTCGCCCGATGCCAAACCGTAGATGCTGGGAAATTCTTCGGATGGTGATTCTTCAACATCGAGCTTATTAAAGACGATGCGTATTTTCTTAGCCGGAATATTCAGCGCTCGAAGCGCTCGCACGGTGTTAACCGTATCTGCCTGAACTTTTTTCTCCTTCACGGTAGGAACGACAAAAATATCAATTTCCTCGTGCGAACCGTCATATTGCTGCATCATCTTCATGAAGTCTTCGACGTTTGACGCTCCAACGTCAATGACCGCATCGTCCAGCATCATGATGGCATCAATCATTGAGCCAAATTTCTTGCCTCGCAACTTCTCGACCTCGACGCCGGAGGCGTCCGCCCCTGCATTGATGGACTCGACAGAATAAATCCGCGCATGCGGCATTCTTGGTTTTAACAAATGTGCGGCAATCGTGGTCTTGCCCACATTGCCACTGAAATTCATAACCGCAATTTTCACGTCGAACCTTTCTTTGTTTTTGCCAAATGAATTTTGGCCAGACTTTCCAAGTCTGGAGTGCTATTTATTATCGCATCAATAGATCGAGGATCAGAGCGATTAAAACCGTGCAGATTGTCTACAGGTTCAGCTTCCGGAAGAGGGCGCGCGCTTGGGATCAGGCTTGCAGGAGAAGGATGATGGGTTAAAGCGGCTTTGCGTCTTCGGTTGCGTTCTCTATAAAGATATTCATTAAATGCTGCCGCTGACAAAGTGATGCCATGAGCATTCAGAATTTCGATGACGCGGCTTCGTGGTGCGCCGCTTTGCAATGCGCGTTCAATTCCATCGAACTGCGCACGAAAGATAGCGGCTTTTGTCTTGCTTGCGTAGTCATCGGCCAGAGCTGCCAGGGCTGCGCTGGGGTCTGTCGGTACTGGCTTCGTCATCGTGTCATCTTACCCATTCGTTGATAAAGAGTTGATGAGAAAAGAAAGATGGCATGTAATTGATTGTTTACGGTTGATAAATTGTTTTCGCATCCGCGAAATTGATGAGGTTGCGTTGGGATGCGTAGTTAACTCGTTGAGAAATGCCGCAGAGGGCGGAGTAGAGTGGTGGGGGTTGTTTAGTGAAGGCAGGATACGCGCAAGCGCCGGTAATTGTTTACAATGCCCCCACCTTCCACCATTTCCAATGTCGGAATCCACCCCATCCATCCCCCTGCGGCAGTCGAAAAAGCAGACAGAGGCATCCGAGCCCGCCGTCTCTGCTCCTATCGTTGCAGCTCGCGTTCTTGCCGCCGAACGTGAAGAGTTCTATGCACTTGCAGCGGCGTCCAACAAGAAGCCTGGGACGCTGTTGCGCGAGTTGATCCAGGCGCATATTTCCGGAGCAGGGAAGGAAAGTAACCTATCAAAACAGACCGAGAGAATTCGACACCTCGGCGATCCCCAGCTGGAACGTCTGGAATTCCGGCTGCCAAAATTTCTTAAAGAAGAAGTCAAAAAGCGTGCAGAGCTAGAAGGCATGAAATCGGCGCAGTGGGTTTCCTCTCTAGTGCAGTCCTCGCTTATGACGACACCGGTTCTGACAGACCAGGAAGTCGAGGTTGTGAGTTGGGCGAACCGCGAATTGGCCGCCGTTGGGAGAAACTTAAACCAAATCGCACGCAGTATGAATAGGGCTGAACTAATAGGTGAAAGTTTTACTAAGGACGAAGTTTTAACCCTTGAGGGAATAAATCAAGTCAATGCTAACGTCCGGAAATTGCGCGACATGATGTTGAGGCTCGTTGCGGCCCGGCATAGAGCATGGGGGGTAGTTGATGACTCAACTACTTGAAAATCTAATTCAAGAAACTGGAAAGCCTGGCAAAGTCAAAACCAAAGGCAACAGCGCCAGGGCATTAAAGGCGAGTCCTGTAAGCAAGCACAAGAAAAAGGCCGCAAGCGTTGCAGCGGGCTCGTCGGAGGTGATGGTCAAAATCTCCAGTTATGGGAAGGGCGGGGCGCACGTCAAGGCACACTTGATGTATATAAGCCGCCACTCCATGGCAAGCGCCGAAAAGGTGGCCCTTGAGAACGACAAAGGGCAGCTATTTGATAATATTGATGACGTTAAAGAATTATACGAACATTGGAGTAAAGAGATTGATGTAAATAAATCCCCCGGTAAGGGTGTTAATCAGCGCGATACGATGCACATGGTTCTTTCCATGCCTGGCAAAGCTGATCCACTTGCATTGCGGGGTGCAGTACGGGCATTCGCTGCTGACAATTTTGGTGCCAATCATGAGTATGTTTTTGCTCTTCATACTGATACCGATAACGACCACTGCCATCTAGTTGTCAAATGTCGTGGCTTCGATGGGCGACAGGTGCGTACTTCCCCGGAGCGCTTGCAGCACTGGCGTGAAAGCTTTGCAGAGCGCTTGCGTGAGCGGGGGATTGATGCCGAGGCCACGCCGCGCCCGGTGCGAGGCGTCGTGCGCCGACCTGAAAAGCAGGTGCTGCGACATATTGACGATCCGGCGCCCGAGGGGAGGGCGCCGCGCCAGTCGCGCGTTATGCGGTCACGGATCGAGGAAGCCGAGGCGGCGATCCAGGCGGAAGCTGGGGGACGACGCCCCGACGTGACAGCGTGGGAGGGTGCCGCGCGGGCGTGGCAAGGGAAGACCAAGGCTGAATGGCTTGGCGTAGCCAAAGACCTGCGAAACCGGCCTACCACCCTGAAAACGAAAGATGGAAAGGAACTGACCAATGAGCCAATCAACTACAGTCGAATCGACCGCCTTGGTGCCCGAACTGGACAACTCAGAGCGGCAGCAATTGCCGGCATCGCACGTGGCGGAAAGCCGGGCGGATGCAATGCGTCAGCCGATCTACATAAGCCCGGTGATAGAGAGTTTGGCGCCCGAGGCCAGGCCCTCGCCGTCCCCGGCTTGCGAGACATGCCCGCTGGCAATGTGGTACGCGACCAAAGAGGCGCTGCGGTGTTTTTGCGGGCGAACTCACGGCATCGTTTGGACGATGGAAGATCCGCCGATATTGAAATGCGACGGGCGGGAACTCGCGTTGCTACAGATGCAGGCAGCGGAAGGCCATTGAGCTTGGCCGAGCGCAATCTCGACTTGGCCAAGCGGATTGAGGCTTTCGTGGCCCGGTTGCCCGAGCCCTTGACTGCGCGCCAGGTCTTGCAACGGCAATTACGCGCGAAGGCGGAAGCCGGGCGCACTGTTCAACACGATGGGCAAATTCAACAGCCGAAGGCTCAAGGTATCCCGAATGAAAAAGACAAGGGTCGAAGCCGTTAAAGCTGCTCGCGTGTGGTGCCTTGCGGCCCTGTTGGCGTTTGCTGGCTTGGCACATGCCGACCTGGTGGGTCCAGTGGTAGCAATCCAGGACGGTGACACCATCGACGTGCTGGTGAACCGTCAGCCTGTGCGTGTGCGTCTGGCCCAAATTGATGCACCCGAGAAGCGGCAAGCCTTCGGCACGCGATCCAGGCAGGCGCTCGCCGAGCTGGTGTTTCGCCAGTCGGTCCGTGTGGCCGAGACGGGGCGTGATCGTTATGGCCGAGTCATCGGCACTGTCTATCTCGGGAACGTGGACGTGAACGCGCAAATGGTGCGCGAAGGCATGGCTTGGGTCGTAAGCGTCTGGTGACCCCAGGTCCTTGCCACCATCTCGCGTTCATGACCACCTAACGAGGAGCGCAGCCGCACCCCTTGGCATCTGGTCCCACGGCACATGAACTCCCGCTTGATGGTTCTGTGCCACAGGCGTTCGCACGTCTACGGCGCGACCAGACAACCACGCCCCACACCAGCCCGGCGATGGACACGATCGCCATCAGGACCAGCAACTCCATTCCGACCTTTGAGTTCACGCCCAGCCATGAGGTCAGCCCAAGCGCTGCCGCGCCCCCGAACAACGGGATCGCCAATGGAATGGTGCAGCAGGCCACGCAGGCACCCGCCAAACCCAGCGTTGCCAGGTTTCTTCACGCGTCTTCTCCAGTTGATTCATGCGGGTTGATTCCCGTGAACCCACTGTAGGATCTCAAGTTACTTGAGATGCAAGGGCTCCCATGAAGAAACATTCAACCGCAACAGAACCAGCGGCCGAGTTGCTCACCATCGGTGCGCTGGCCAAGCGCGTCGGGTTTGCCGTATCTGCCCTCCGGTACTACGAAGAAGTGGGCTTGATACCTCCAGCTCTGCGCCGCGAGAGCGGGCACCGTGTCTATCCGGGATCGGTCTTGGACGTGCTAATCCTCATCCGGCACTGCCGTGACCTGGGCTTCTCAATCGATGAGACCCGTGAGTTGGTCGCGCTCTCCACCAACGGCGAGCGAGACTGTGTGGAGGCCCGCGCCATTGCCCAGACGCACCTGACCGCAGTGCGGGCCAAGATGGCTGAGTTGCGTCGTCTGGATCGGAGCCTGTCGCGATACGTGCGGGCTTGCAGCGAGGGCTGCGCGGGTGGCCCGGCGCCCAACTGCAACATCCTCACCGACCTTCGCCAGAGCGTGCCCGGCGGGACCGACTCTTCGGGTTGCTGTTCATGAGCCGATTGACACTGGAGCGCTACCAGGTCTGGGCCTATCTGATCGCCATCGGGTTGGGTCTGGCCGTTGGCACGGCTTGGCCCGGCATCGGCCCGGTCATGGAAACCTTGTTGTGGCCCACCCTGGCGGCGCTGCTGTTCGCCACTTTCCTCCAGGTACCGCTGCTGCATGTGCGGGATGCCCTGCGCGACCGGCGCTTCGCAGGAGCCGTGTTGCTGGGGAACTTCGCGTTGCTTCCCTTGCTGGCGTGGGCGCTGGTCGAAGTGTTCGACTTTGATCCTGTCGTGCGCCTTGGCGTGTTGCTCGTTCTGCTGGTGCCATGCACCGACTGGTTCATCACCTTCAGCCAATTGGGCAAAGGAGATGTGCCCAGGGCGATTGCCATCACGCCGCTGAATCTGGTGCTGCAGTTGATCCTGCTGCCGATGTACCTGTGGCTGATGGCAGACGCACAGAGCCTCGGATCATGGAACTGGGCCACGCTGGCTCCTGCCGTGTTGATCGTGCTGGTGCCCCTGGCCGCAGCAGTGCTGGCCGAGCGCTGGATGGAAGCCCATCCCACGTCCGAGGGCTTCAGAGACACGATGGCCTGGTGGCCGGTGCCACTGCTCTCGCTGGTCGTGTTCCTGATCGCTTGCGCGCAAGTGGGCACCGTTGTGGAGGCAATCGATCAGTTGCAGAAGATGGTGCCTGTGTTCGTGCTGTTCCTGATTGCCGCGGCCTTGTTGGCCAAAGGCATTGCATTGCAACTGCGCCTACCTGTCGAGCAGGGGCGAACGCTGGCATTCAGCATGGGCACCCGCAATTCATTCGTGGTGCTGCCCCTGGCCTTGTTGCTTCCTGCAGGCTGGGAGGTGGCCGCCGTGGTCATCGTCGTGCAGTCGCTGGTGGAGCTCTTTGGCATGGTGGCTTACGTCTGGGTGATCCCCAGGCACCTGTTCAGATAAACACGCATCGTCACCAGCTTGAAGACCTGCGGTTGAGCATCACGCCAGAGGCCGCCAGCGGTGCGGCATCAATCGCCGGATCTGGAGTGAGCGAATCACTACGTATTGGGACTGCAGCAAGTGTCGTTGTCACCGGCCTGAATCGGAGGGCACGGCACCGACCCGAACGAGCAGAACACACAACAATCGCCCGGTTTTGGACGCAAGACGGTGTGGCAACTTTCGCACTCGTAGAACCATTGGCACGCGTCCGTTGGCATTGTTTCGTCCTTCGCATGCCCGCACTCAGGGCATGTCAGAACAGAGTCCAAGAGCAAACCTGTCACGGCTTTGTCGGGGTAACAGATGACGGGAAACCGGCCTCCGTGGTGGCCTTGGTCAGGACGTCTACCTTGACCTTGGTGTCATCAAAGACCACCATGGTCTCTCGTTTGGCCAGGTCGGATTTGACGCCAATGACCCCGTCGATTTGAGTAAGCGCTTTCTTCACCGTGATGGGGCAAGTGGCACAAGTCATGCCGGGCACCGAGAGGGTGACGCTCTGTTGGGCAGCCCAGGCGGGCGTTAGCAGCAAGACTGCTGCAGTGGTCATGATCAACCGCTTCATATCGGGGCCTTTCTTCAGTAGAACCAGTGGGCGAACAAGGGAAACACCAGGGCAGCCACCAACAACAGGGTCACCAGGGCAAACAGCACCTTGTAGGATAGGCTGACCATCGGCCGTTGACACACCTGACCCGCTTCACAGGCCACAACTGGGCGCCATATCCGGCGCGCCGCAAAGATCAAGGCGATAGTGGCTGCACTAATGAATAGTGGCTGGTACGGCTCCAGCAGCGTCAACGTGCTGATCCATGCCCCAGAGATACCCAGCATGATCAGCACCAGAGGGCCAAGACAGCAGGCGGACGCAAGGAGCGCGGACAGGCCACCCGCGATCAAGGCCTTTCCACCGCCAGTGGCATGGTCAGAGATGTCTGTAGATTTTGTTGACATGGCTTAAGCTTAGTTCCGTACATTGGTACGGAGTCAAGCACCATGAGCCTTTCACTTTCGCATGCCCGCTCTGGGTTGACCATCGGTGATCTGGCCAAGGCTGCCGGTGTCAACTTGGAGACCATTCGGTTCTACCAGCGCAAGGGGCTGATGCCCGAGCCGGAACGGCCCCAGGGCGGCATTCGGCGTTACGACCAGAATGACCTGTCGCGATTGCACTTCATCAAGACGGCGAAGCGGTTGGGGTTCAGCCTGGACGAGACCGCGCAATTGCTGCAACTTGACGATGGTGCAAGCTGTGTTCAAGCACGCACACACGCAGAGTCCAAGCTCGCCGAAGTTCAACTCAAGCTTGCAGACCTGCACCGGATGGAAGCCGTACTCTCTGAACTGATCCATCTCTGCGGTTCTGGGAGAGGCAAAGTCCGTTGCCCGCTGATCGCGGCAATGGAGCGGGAGTCGCCCCCTCTACAGATTTGAAACAGTGGTGGACTGCCAGCGATGCGGCAGCAGCTCGCTGATCTGGCTGGCGCGCTGCATGGGTAGGCGTGCCATCACATCGCGCAGGTAGGCGTAAGGGTCATGCCCGTTCATGCGCGCGGACTGAATCAAGCTCATGACCGCTGCTGCCCGCTGGCCCGCGCGCAGGCTGCCCGCGAACAGCCAGTTGTTTCGGCCGATGGCAATGGGCCGGATTTGATTCTCGATCCAGTTGTTGTCCACGGGCAGTTGCCCGTCATCTGCGAACCGGGTCAACGCCTCCCAGCGCCGCAGGCTGTAGTCCAGTGCCTTGGCGCTTGCTGAGCCCTCGGGCACCTTCTGGCGTTGCAGCAGCATCCACTGGTGCAAGGCATCGAGAAGCGGCTTCGTCTGTTGTTGCCGGATGGCTTGGCGCTGATCGGTCGCAAGCTCCTTGACCTCACGCTCGATCTCGTAGACCCGAGCGAACTGCTGCAGCGCGTACTCGGCGATCTGGCTCTGGTTCGCTGCGTGCAGGTCAAAGAACTTGCGCCGCGCGTGCGCCAGGCAGCCGACCTCGGTCACGCCACTGGCGATCAAGGCCTTGTAGCAGACGATCAACTCTTCGAAGTAGGTGCCTTTTTCGCGCTCAGACGCTGCGGCATTTCGATAGGTGTCGAGTAGCTGGGAAAGGGTGTTCATTGGTTCTTAGATCGTCGAATGCGAAGCACGTCAACGCGGTCAAGTACTGGTGGATTGCCAACAAGATTGCCATCTTGAATGATGCCCGCAAAGCGAGTGCTCTAAGAAATGAAAATCACAAAAGGCAAGCGCAGCGCGTCAGGCCCGTGGGCGCCTGTGGGCAAGGGGGTGCGAGGGGTGGGAATGTGGGCAAGTCGCAGGCTTGTCCATATTTCCATGCCGATCCCCGCTTGTCCACGGGATCAAGACAGATCACTTGGTTTCAATCTGGACGCCGAAGACACGCACAGCCAGTCCTTTGTTTCCGGGCTGGAGGGCAAGGCCAACGAGGGAGGCAATCACGAGCAGAACGATGAGGCGGTATGCGTGTTTCATGCCTCCCATCATGTTGTCACGACGAGCAAAAGACACTGCGGCCCAATTTCGCAAATTACGTCGTGAGTCGCCGCAGTGCGACCCACGCTGCGACGTTATACGATATAGATTATGTTAACTTGCAACTACATAGAATTTAATTCTATAGAAAAATCGGGTGAGGTAAGGCTTTGAACCCCCTTCGATGGAAGCCTGTGCGGCATCCAAAGATTGCGCACGCAGTTGCTGGCAGGTTGTAGTCTGAGGCGCTAGAGGTTCGCCTACTCAGCAACCTTCAAGTTGGGATGCCACTACAATTTTCCGGATGCACTTGCGCACCCGTCTGCTTGTTTTCCTGTTGGTACTGTTGCCGCTGCAACTGTGCTGGGCGGCGGTGGGCGCGTACTGCAAGGATGGCGGACCGGGTTCCTTGCCTCCTGTGGCAATGCATTGCTGCGAGCACCCCCAGCTGCGGGACGGAGCAATGGATGAATCCACCCGAGCTG
>RRZT010687426.1_pt1 | contig 11602 bp, 9 predicted proteins | sample 2165551 | NCBI WGS metagenome assembly RRZT01 (sample SAMN10456910, study PRJNA506462) | wastewater metagenome | biome: wastewater; feature: sludge; material: wastewater sludge; isolation source: wastewater sludge with Escherichia coli K12::gfp cells carrying plasmid... | place: USA: Moscow, Idaho ... | reverse complement strand
GCAGAGTGGCGGGCACGCGCGACCCACCTCCTCGGTGAAGATGCCACCGCCTGGGCTCGCACCGTGACGGCGAATGGTGCGCCGTTGTTGCTGCGCGCCGATGACGTGCCGTTGGATGTGATCGCGTCGCTCGGGCGGAGCGTGGTCGAGGCGGTCGGTGAGAAGCGGTCGACGTGGCGGCGGTGGAACCTCACCGCCGAAGCCGCCCGCCAGACCATGCCCTACCGGTTCGCGACCACGCGGGATCGTGAAGCCGTCGTCGGGATGGTCGTAGACGTCGCCGAGCACGCCTCCCTCCGGCTGACCCCTCCTGAGTTCGCGTCAAGCCCCGCCGTGTTCCGCAGGCTCGATGGCACGAGCAGGTTCCGTCCGGCAGCATCCACGGTGTACTCATCGGTAGAGCTGCTCGCGGCGGAGGATCGGGTTCTCGAGCGCGCCCGCGCCACGACGGCGCCGACCGTGCCTGTCGAGATCGTGGAGAAGGTCACCGCCCGTCCCGACCGCGACGGGCGACTCCTCGGGGCCGATCAAGCGGGCGCGCTCGCGGCGGTGGCGGTGTCGGGCCGGGTGGTGGATGTGCTGGTCGGGCCGGCCGGTGCGGGGAAGACCACGGCAATGCGGGCGCTGCGCACCGCGTGGGAGAGGGAGCACGGGCGCGGCAGCGTCGTCGGTCTCGCCCCGTCCGCGGTGGCCGCGCAGGTCCTCGCCGATGACCTCGGCATCCGAACGGAGAACACCGCGAAATGGTGGGACACCCACCAGCGCACCGGGGCCACGTTCCGGCGGGGCCAGTTGGTCATCATCGACGAAGCCTCTCTCGCGGGCACGCTCTCCCTCGACCGCATCACCGCACTCGCCGAACAGGCCAGCGCGAAGGCGCTACTGGTCGGGGACTGGGCGCAACTGCAATCCGTGACCGCCGGCGGCGCTTTCTCTCTCCTCGTCCACGACCGTGACGACGCCCCCGAACTGGTCGACGTGCACCGGTTCGTCAACGCCTGGGAGAAGACCGCTTCCCTCGACCTCCGCCACGGCCGCCCCGACGCGATCGACACCTACGCCGACCGCGGTCGCATCATCGGCGGGGACACCGAGGCGATGATCGACGCCGCCTACACCGCCTGGCGAACCGACACCCTCGCCGGGGTTACGACGGTGCTGATCGCGGACTCAAACGAGTCCGTCCACGCACTGAACCAGCGCGCCCGCGCCGACCTGATCCTCGACGGCACCGTGAACGCGCTCCGCGAAGTCGAACTCCACGACGCCAGCCGCGCCGGCATCGGCGATCAGATCATCACCCGCCGCAACGACCGGCGCCTCCGAGCCGGACGCGGCTGGGTGCGCAACGGCGACCGCTTCACCGTCACCGACATCCGAGACGACGGCTCCCTCACCGTCCGCCGCACCGGCGCACGCGGCACGGTTGTACTGCCTGCGGGGTATGTGGCCGATCACGTCGATCTCGGCTACGCGGTCACCGCCCACCGCGCTCAAGGCATCACCACCGACACCGCCCACGTCCTCGCCGACCCCAGCACGACGAGGGAGAACCTTTACGTCGCGATGACCCGCGGCCGACACGCCAACCTCGTCTACGTCGCCACCGACCGCCCCGACGATAACCACACCACACGGCACCCCGCCGACGACCTGGACGCGCCCGCGCTTAGCGTGCTCTACGGGGTCCTGCAGCACGTCGGTGCGGAATTGTCTGCGCACGAGACGATCGCCGCCGAGCAAGAGACGTGGGGGTCGATCGGGCAGCTCGCAGCCGAGTACGAGACGATCGCGCAAGCAGCCCAACACGACCGCTTCGTCACCCTCATCCGCGAATCCGGCCTCACCCCTGTCGAAGCAGAAGACACGATCCACTCCGACGCATTCGGGGCACTCACCGCCGAACTCCGCAGGGCGGAAGCGAATCACCACAACATCGATGCCCTCATGCCGCGGCTCGTCGCAGCACGCGACTTCGGTGACGTTGACGACATCGCCTCGGTCCTTCACCACCGCCTGGCACGAGCTACCGCACGACCGGCTGGCTCAGGCCGCACCCGCAAGGTGCCCCGGCTCATCGCAGGCCTTGTCCCCGAAGCGGCTGGTGAGATGAGCGCCGAGATGCAGAGTGCTCTCTCCGAGCGCCGCTATCTCATTGAGCAACGCGCTGACGCGATCCTCGACCGAGCTGTCGGCGAGAAGCAGGACTGGGTGCTTGCCCTTGGAACATCAGCTATCGAGCCGAGAGCGACGGCGATGTGGCGGAGCCAAGCGCGCACGGTTGCGGCGTACCGTGACCGCTACGGGATCACCGCGAAGTCACCCCTCGGCCCAGCCCCGGATAGTGATGCGCAGAAGATCGATGCCGCACGAGCAGCCGCGGCTCTGGTGAGGCTTCGCGACATCGCTGCACAGGCATCGGAGCCAGATGCGCGCCAGTCGCAGGGACGCGACCGGCGCGGCCTCGTGCGCTGAGCCCAGGCAGACGGGCTCTTCCTGACATCAGGAGGGCAAGGTAGCGTTTCAGATACGCAAATGGCGGGATCTTCCACGATATCGACCTCCGCGCGTTCAGCTCCGCCGACCCCGGAGCCAGGAACTTCGAATCTGAGCGCGGTAGCCGCCAAACCAAAGTGTGGAGACGGATCTAGGCTAGGCCGCCGGGAGAATGACATGACACCGCAAGAAGGCTTCGTGCCAACCGGCCGTCAGGGCAAGACCGGCCGATGCTCGCTTTGCGGAAGGCATGCGCGGCTCACCAACGCACACGTTCCCCCAAGGGCAGCATTCAACAAGGGAAGCTTCGCCTGGGGCGGCACAACCGCAGACCGTTACCTCTCATATGGCCGCCCGAAGCTCGGCGGCTCAAGCCGATATGCACACTGCGAATCCTGCCGAGCAATCACATCGCCGTGGGACGACGAGTACATCCGCTGGACGTATACCTTCGCAGGCAACCTGCTCAACTCGTCGGAGAAAGGCCAGCGAGAACAGATTGTCGGGAGGCTGCAGGATGTGCGTCCGGGGAGGTTTATTCGGTCAGCGATTGCTGGCATGACCGCGCTGACACATACACTCATCGATTCACATCCTGAGCTTGTGCGCATGATTCGCGAAGGCGTCCCGGGCAAGCCGCCCGAAGACCTCCGCTTCCTAGCGGCGATCGTCCCAGATGGAAGTGCGGCTCATGTGGAAGGCAGCCACGACGCGGTGGTGGTTCGAGTGCCACTCGGACCCGAAAACGGTGGGTCGATCAGCACACGCGCGCCAGCCATATCAGCCACGATTCACTACCCTCCGTTCAGTCTGCTTCTAGCCGATCGGAGTATCGCAGATGACCTCCCTCATGCAGACTGCAGCGAGATGCTCGAGCTCGGAGTCGACGAGGTGGCAGAGGTTTCCATTTCCTTGCCTGTGGTTGCTCTTCCCAGGACGGAGGCTCCGGTGCCGATCTCATTGCTCCGCTTCAGCTCAGCAAGAGCTTGATCGTTATCTCCTTCGGAAGCGCTAGTAAGGCTTCGCGACCTCGCCGCGTAGGCGTCGGAACCAGACGTACGCTCTAGTCACAGGGACACGACCGATCCTGCCTCCTGCGCGGCGCGAAGGCAGACGGGCTCTTCCCGATGTCAGAGGGTCGACCTACAGTGGTAGGACAAGCAAGGCGACTTTCAAATGTGTGTCGCCGTCACCCCGAGCGTGACGGTATGACGGCCCCCGGGCAGTCCTTCAAGGTTCTTTGTCGCCAGACCCCTTAGAAGAGGACTGCCGTCATGATCCGCCAACTCTGGACTCTCAGCATCCGCACCCGCGCATTCCTGCGCCGCTACATGCCCACCAACATCCTCCTCGATGCCATCCGCACCCGCAGAGGACTCAAATGGGGCCCACCCGCGATGCTCCTCGCCGCGCCATACCTACTGGCCGCGAGCATCTGCACGTACCTCATCGACAACGGGGCGCCTGGGTGGTTGCACCTGATCGTTCTGCTGTGCGTATGGAACGCGCTGAAGCTCCTGTGGATCGGGCCGGTGAGCGTCATCCATCTCCTGATCGCCCACGCTCGGAACCGTCACACCCAGGAAGATGCTCAGCAGTTGTGACCGGGCACGCCAGCTGAAGGCTTCATCTCTGAACCGATTGGAGCCGTCTGGGTTGCTGAAAGGCGCCCTGCGAGACGGCGAGCCTCGAACCGCGGGCGTTCAGCAGTCGGTACGGTTAGAGCGGAGGTTCCATCGAAAGGGGGCGTACGTGGTTGTCCGATACATGGGTACAAAGCGCCACATGGCCGACCGTGTACGCGATGCCATCGCCGAGTTGGAACCAGCAGGTCGAGTGATTGATCTGTTTTCCGGTATGGGCAGTGTAGCCGAAAGCTTGCAAGACACGGCGTCAGTCGTGACCAATGACGCGATGAGCTTTACCGCGGCCCTGTCGCGAGCCCGTTTCACAGGTTCAGACCGCAAGACAACTCCTGCCGAGATAGTCGATCGACTCGAACCGGCATACGAGTTGCGACTTCGAGAACTTGAGTTGGTGTACTCATCGGAGCTGAGCAAGGAGAACGCTGCACTGGAAGGGGCGCGGACAGATTTGCTGGCATACATGGATAACGCCCAGCATGTTGGAAACTCCACTATCCAGCGTCGCCTTGCGAAGGCCGCCGCGGTGTCGAGCGGATCTGACCACTATTCGTTGGCTAGCCTCTACTTTTCGGCTGGATACCTTAGCCTTCGCCAGGCTGTTCAGGTCGACGCTGTGCGTTCAGCAATCGACGCGGATTCGACTTTGGAAGACCGTGACTGGTTGTTGTCGGCTTGGATCGCTGCAACTTCGGTTCTAGTCAACGCACCCGGTCACACAGCGCAGTTTCTTCGACCGAACTCTGACTCTGCACACACGCGAATTGTCCGCACGTGGTCTCGTTCAATTTGGGACGAGTTCACCGCAGCGCTCAACACCGTTTCTCAAGTTGGCACCGAGGAGTGGCGAAATGGAAACTCGGTGTATGTCGGAGATGCACTCGACCTCGTGAGCGCAGGCGAGCTTCGCGACATCGGCACCGTCTACGCTGACCCGCCGTACACCAAAGATCAGTACAGCCGGTACTACCACATGTATGAAACGCTCTATCGCTATGATTTCCCGGATTCCAGTGGAGCCGGTCGAAACCGGTCAGATCGATTCACTACAGGTTTCTCCCTAAAGTCAGCCGTCGTCGCCTCGTTCCATGACCTTTGCCGCAACGTCTCACGAATGCGCGTTCCCTTGGTCATCAGCTACCCATCGAGTGGCCTATTGGGCGAAGCGGGTCTCACAGTCGCTGAGATCGCGCTTCAGTACTTCGGCAGCGTGGAAACTCTGTCATTCAATGCGAACCACTCAACTATGGGTGCCTCAACTGGCGCATCCAAGAAGTCGGCAACGGAGAACCTCTATGTCTGTCTCGTCTGAACCTGAAGAGCAAGTGGTATCACCTCAGAACGTCACTGCCGAGCTGCGTGAACTGAATGTTTCCGATGTAGTTCCGAACGCTCAGAACCCACGACTTGATTTTCCTCAAGACGAACTCGATAGGCTCACTGACTCCATCGAACTTGAGGGTGTGCTTGTTCCCATCGTCGTCTATCCGAAGGACGGCAAGTATGTGCTGGTCGATGGCGAACGCCGCTTCCGCTGCGCTCGTGATCTTGACCACAGCAAGATTCCTGCGCTCATCACCACCGAACGCAGCGAGCGTGAAGTGCTGCAGCAGATGTTCAACATTCACCTCATCCGAGAGCCTTGGCGGGATATTCCAACCGCGAAAGCTCTCCAAAGGCTTGCTGAGGAGATCAAAGAATCAAGCGGGCAAGAACCTAATGATAACGAACTGCGCGATCTAACGGGCTTGTCTATCGAACGCGTTAGGCAACTTCGCTATGTCGTCACCCTCCCTGACCAGTGGCAGGAATATATCCGCGACGAGACGATTCCGCTCAACTTCTTCTGGGAGCTGAAAAAGAACGTCATAGATGCCTTGCGTAGTAACAGACCAGCGATCCTTGACGAGTACGGTCCGGAGCGCGTGAGCAACGCGTTCGTTCAGAAGCGGCTGGACCAAGTAATCACGGATACGGTCAGTCTGCGTAAAGTCTCGCCAATCATTAGGTTTGCCGCACAGGACGCAGAGGCGAACGGCACGGGTGAATCAACCCTCGACACTTCAATCCGCGACCTAATCGAGAAGCCTGAAGCCACGATCGACGACGCCTACGAGGAAACCGTCCAGATGATGGTTGAGGTCGACAAGCTTGGACGCCGCACTTCGACGATGGTCGCGGTGTTCGCGCGGCTCCTGACGAAGACGGCAGGCACAACAGATCACGATGAGGTTCGTCGTCTCGGACGAGAACTCATTCAGCAGGTCACGGCGCTGATCGACGCAGATGAGCAGAACGGCTGAGGTCGAAGGCGCGCTCGTGGAAGAGATCGTCGATGAACCATCCCAAGGGAAACCTGTAGGTGCCGCAGACGTCGAGGCTGCAGCGGAGCGGATATACGCGAGTACGAAAGGCCGAGAGTGGATCGAAGACACAGCTCTGGACCTCGGAAGCAAACGTTGGAAACCGAACGCGGTCTCGAAAGACGGGACTCGACTTCTGTACGTATTCCTGCAAGAGGAGCTTCCGAGATACGTGCGTGATCGCCTTGGCCTCGCGGCCGAGCGGGGCATCAAGCCGACTCTCGCGTTGAACCTTGCCACATTGTTCAAGCCGGAGCTGGTGGAGCTATTTGTAGGGGTTGACGCAGATGTGATCGTGCTCGACGATTACGTGACGAGCAGACAGCTTGATGTCAGATCCTTACTTGTCGCATTGGCAGATATCGAGGTGCCTGTCTCGCCAGAGCTTCGAAGGAGTGTCGCAAAAGTCGTCTGGTCTCGCATAGGGGACGGCACCCCGCAGGAGAAGGGCAGCCGGCTGGAAGCTCTCCTCGCTTTCACATTCGCTCAGGTGCGTGACCTGAAGGTGGTAGAGCGCAACTATCGGACTGAAACAGAGGAGATCGATCTGATTCTCCAGATTGACAACTTCAGCTCCCGAGTCTGGCAAAAGCCCGGAGTCCCGTTCATCCTTGTTGAAGCGAAGAACCGCGCCGACAAGGCATCACAGCCCATGGTCTCTACATTGATTACCAAGCTCCAGACGAAGCGAGGTACGGCACGCATCGCAGTGTTGGTGTCGCTGGGAGGCTTCACCGATGATGCGCGGATGCAAGAGCTGCGGTTCTCAACCCAGGACATCTGTGTCGTGATGATCGATCGCGCGCAACTGGAGAACATGCTCTCAGCGGATGATGTGGATGCGGAGTTCGAGACGATCGTTCGACAGGCCTTGCTTCGGTAGGGGGACCAAAAGGGGACCAGAATCATGAAATCCATGCATTTCGTGACGTGCTCTGCATGATCTGATCCGCGGAATCACGCGGTTTTCGGTGAGATTTGAACCGTCTGGACGCCTGGGGGTCAAGTGCGGTAACGACTGTTTCCGGCCGAAAAGTGAACAACGGGATGTGGCGCAGCTTGGTAGCGCACCTGACTGGGGGTCAGGGGGTCGCAGGTTCAAATCCTGTCATCCCGACGGAAAAGCCCTGATGAGAAGCCATTTCTCGTCGGGGCTTCGTCGTTCGTTCCGGAGGGTTTACGCGGACCGTGAGCCGCTGAGGCGCCCGCCGTCGTGATGCTCTCGAAGTGCCCTGTTGCGAAGCGCCGGGACACCGCCGGGACCTGGAAGCCGCGTCGGGCCTCCGTGTAGTGGATCATCGGCCCGGTGTCGGGCGTGCTGGGGCCGGGGTCTGGGCAGGACTCGGGCGCTGTTCTTGGGCGTCGAGGAAGGCGTTGGCTTGCTCGGCGGCGGAGGTGAGGTGCCGGGTGTCCGGGTGCAGGTAGCCGCGGGTGGTCTCGATGGACTTGTGTCCGAGGATGCGCTGCAGCACGTGCAGCGGGATGCCCGCGTCGGCGAACCAGGTCGCGCCAGTGTGCCGGAGTCCGTGCCGGGTGAGGGATGACAGGCCCAGGCCGGTGACGAGGTCGTCCCATTTGGTCGCGTCGCGCACGCTCGCTGTGGTCAGGACGCCTCCGCGGGGTCCGCGCAGCAGGCGTTCGTCTGGCTCGCGATCCTCTGTGAGGCGTTCCAGGACCGGCTTGAGTGCGTTCAGGATCGGGACGGGACGCGCGGCCCGTCCTTTGGTCTGCTTGGTGACCAGTCCGCCGGAGCCGGGGTAGGTCTGTCGTTCGATGGTGACGATGTTCGTGTCCCAGTTGACGTCGCCGACCCGGAGGCCGGCAATCTCCGACCCCCGGGAGGCGAGTAGCGCGCTGAGCATGACGAAGTCCGAGTAACTCTGGTGCACGCGCCCGCACGCCTGGGCGAGCCGGTTTAGTGCCGCGAGGTCCGGGAGTGCGTGTGCGCGAGGCGAAGTCTGTTCGGCGGGGACGATCAGTGCCGATTTGCCGAGGCTTCGTCGGGAGCGGTTGCGGGCGGGGTTGCTGGCGAGCACGTCGTCGCGCACGGCTTCGTCGAGGACTCGCACGAGCGGGGCGATGGTGTTCTTGATCGTGGAAGGAGAGTGGGCCTTCTCCCAGTCATCGATCGTTCGGTCGATCATGCCCGCGGTGATCTGGGAGAGCGGCAGGTGCCCGAGCGCGGGGAGGACGCGCAGGCGTAGCCCGACCTTGTATCCGTCGGCCGTTGAGGTCGGGTCGAGACCGCGTGTCCATCGGTCGCCGATCGTGGCGAGGTAGTCGGCGAAGGTGATGCGCCGGTCGATGCCGATCTCGGAGGACCGCCGCAGGTCGCTGAAGAAGGCTTCGGCGGCGTCTTCGTCCGGCACGACGAGCGCTCGGACCACACGTCGCCTCGTCTGCGGGTCGATCCACCGTGCGCGGGCACGGATGCCGGAGGCCCGGTACTCGAGGTCCGTGGTGACCTTCACCCCGAACGGCGGGACCGGCGGCGGTGCAATCTCAGCGCTGCTCATCGGCGAGCAGCGCTGAGAGCCAGGCGTCGACGGCATCGAGCCGGTACCGGATGACCCCACCGCCGAGCCGTAGGAACGGCGGGCCCTTCCGGTCGGTGCGCCACCGGGACAGGGTCGACTCCGACACCTTCAGGTACGCGGCAACCTCTCGGCTGTCGAGCAACGGCGACACGAGCGCCGGCCCGGGGCCCGTGTCGCTCATGGTCGATCGCTCCAGTCCGTGTTCACGATCTCCTGGATCGTTGCGGCCTGTTCCTGCTGGCGGGCTTTCACCTGCTCTTCTACGAAGGCGAGGAAGTCGCTGGTCCGTGCGGTCACGGGAGTCTCGGCCGTGTCTTGCTCTGCCCAGTCTTCGGCTTCGCCGCCGGGCCATGGGGTGATGCGGGTGGGGCGGTCGCGGTCGAGTCTCGTGCCGGAGATGGTCACCCAGTCGCGCAGCCGCTCGCGGGCGAGGGTGAAGTCGTGGTGCCAGGCGAGGGCCTGGTTCCCCTTGGCTTGCGGGTCGTAGCAGAACAGCCAGTGCTGCCGGAGTGCGGAGAGCTCCCAGAGCAGCTCGGGGTGGCGGTGCCACATCGGCGGGATGATCTGGGCGGGCAGGCCGTACTCGTGGCGGAGCCAGTCGACCCACGCGTTGAGCTCGAGCAGTTCATCCTCGAGATCGTCCGGCGGCAGGGTGCGCCAGTTGATCGGTCGAGGCACCTCACCGAGGACGTCGTTGATGTGCTGGGCGTATTGCTGCTCGACGATCCGGCGCACCTGGTCGCCGGGGTCGTCCGGAAACGGCGCCTCGGGGTCATTCTCGTCAGGCATGTCGATCCTTCACATCGAGAGGGAATAGGGAAGGGTGCCGCCGGCGGGTGGCTGCGGGGCCGCCGGCGGCACCCGGCTCATCGGGCGACCGCTGCGCGATCGACCGGGGTGGCACCACCGTTTCCGGCGGCGGCCTCCGGCTGGAGGGCCTGCTCGCGCTGTGCGAGCGCGACGGCCGCCGGGTCCCGTTCCCCGGCCGTCCGCTCCGGCGCCTCACGGTCCGCGCCGGTGCGCTCCTGGCGGGACCGGTCGACGGTGTAGGTGGTGCGGTTGTTGTCGTGGCCGATGCGGGAGGCGATGAACTGTTCGCGCTGCTCGCCCTGGTACTCGTGGGTGTTGCTGCGGCCCTCGGCGATGAAGTTGTCGCCCTTCTGGAACTTCTCCGCTGCACGCTGGGCGGCCTTGTCGAACATCACGAGGTTGGTGAACTCGCTCTCCAGCTGCGTGAACGAGCCGTCCTCGTTGCGCTGGAACTGCTCGATGCCGACGCGGGCGTAGAAGCGGTGCCCGCCGTTGCTGGTCTCGGTCAGCTGCGGATCGGTGGCGATGAACCCCGACAGGGCCTCGCGGGTGGGAATGGCCATGAACCCTCCTTCAGGGTCTTGATCGGTCGCCCGCTGATGCGGGGTCACCAGTCAGGTACGCCTCGCGACCGGTAGGTCACGCCCCTGCCCGAAGGAGCCGTTCCACCTCCGTGCGGTCCTCGTTCAGCTGCGCGGCGTCGGGTCGCCGCGGCCAGGGACGCAGGGTGGTGATGATCGGGCGTGCGGTGCGCAGCATGACCACTCCGGTACCGAACGACAAGGTGCGCAACACGTCGGGCGGGAGGATCGGCACACGCCGCACCGACCGCTGCATGGAGTGCGCCCCGTACGCGTCGGTGGTCACGCTGTCGGTGGTCTCGTCCCGGTCCCCGATGAGGGTGGCCAGGTCTTGCAGGTCGCGGGAGTTGGACGCGCCGCCGAGGATGACTTTGACGATTGACGCGTCCCAGATCGCGTTGGCGGCGTTCTCGCCCCATCCCTCTCGCGCCTGGGCGAGCGACTGGAGCACGGGGAGGGTCGTGATCCCGGTGCCGCCGCCTTCGGCCATCAGCGTGGGAAGGGACGGCAAGGGCGACAGATTGCCGATCTCGTCCAGCGCGAGCAGCAGCGGCGGGTCCATCCGGGCGCCCGGCGACCGTGCGGCGATCTTGCGGGCCGCCTCGACGAGGTCCTCGATGAACGCGGCCACCAGCGCCGCCGATGCTCCCGCGCCGGCGCCCGTGGCGAGCAGGTACAGGGTGCCGCCGGCGCGCAGGAACGATTCCGGGTCGAACTCCTCGCCCACCTCTGGGGACACGGCGTCCAGCACGCGGGGGTCGGCGAGGGCTGCGAGGGCGAGAGAGACGCCTTGCCAGATCGAGTCGCGGGTGCGGGGATCGGCTTGCACCATCGCATCGAGGGAGTCCGCCCACCCGTCGGCGGCACCGGGATGCGTGGACAGGATGCGGACGGCATCTCCTGCCAACGTGGGATTCAGCGCCCACTGATAGAGCGTGCGCGCGTCGCGGCCGTCGAGCGCGGCGGCGTGGAGCAGAGCCTGGATAGCGGCGGTGGTCTTGCCTTCCCAGAACCCGGCGTCCTGGACCCCGCCGAACCCCGTCGAGGTCGCCAGTCCCTTGGCGCGGATCATCGCGGTGAGCGGGTCCTGGCAGCCGCGCACCGGCGACCATCGCATCCCCGCCGGCAGGCCCGGCGCCAGCTGCTGCGGGTCGAACACCGCGACCGGACCG
>RRZT010961866.1_pt1 | contig 11603 bp, 6 predicted proteins | sample 2165551 | NCBI WGS metagenome assembly RRZT01 (sample SAMN10456910, study PRJNA506462) | wastewater metagenome | biome: wastewater; feature: sludge; material: wastewater sludge; isolation source: wastewater sludge with Escherichia coli K12::gfp cells carrying plasmid... | place: USA: Moscow, Idaho ... | reverse complement strand
TTTGCAAGGGGGGCTAAGATGTTGTACCCGCTTTGGCTCCCTTGTAAAGGGAGCTGTCACGACGTGACTGACGGATTATGTGGGCCGATGTAGGTATCGACCCCTACATCATTTTCAAACAAAATACCTACACCCGTCCCGTTAGCTCAGTTGGATAGAGCGACCGCCTCCTAAGCGGTAGGCCGGAGGTTTAAATCCTCTACGGGACGCCAAAAGCTGCAAGCCACCCGGCCTTGCGGCTTTTTCTTTGCTTTTCCACGGCAGAAATTTGGCTGCCGCAGACAGGTAAGCCTTGACTAACAGCCAGGCAATCCAGTACAGTAAAGAGATAGAAATATATGAAGAAAAGGAGACCGACCAATGACGCTAAAAGAACTGGAAGTTGGCAAAAGCGCCGTAATCCGGCGCGTGGGCGGCGAGGGCGCGCTGCGCCAACATTTTTTGGATATGGGCATGATCCCCGGAGCAGAGGTAACGGTCATCAAGCTGGCGCCCATGGGCGACCCGATGGAAGTACAGGTGCACGGTTATGAGCTGACCCTGCGCCTGGCAGAAGCGCAGCAAATTGACATTCAGCCCATTGGGCGCCGCAGCCGCAGTCACACATTCAAAGACCGAGCCAAGGACCAGGACCACCCGGGGCTGGGCGAAAACGGCAAATTCCACAGCAAAGCGGACGAGCACCCCTTACCGGACGGTACCGTGCTGACCTATGCACTGGTGGGCAACCAAAACTGCGGCAAGACCACCTTGTTTAACCAACTGACCGGTGCCAAGCAGCATGTGGGCAACTTTCCCGGCGTAACCGTGGATCGCAAAAGCGGCGCCATTCGCGGCTACCCAAACACGGAGGTTACGGACCTGCCGGGCATCTATTCCATGTCGCCCTTCAGCAGCGAGGAGATCGTCTCCCGCAACTTTGTGCTGCAGGATAAGCCCACGGCCATCATCAACATTGTGGACGCCACCAACATTGAGCGCAACCTGTATCTGTCCATGCAGCTGCTGGAAATGGGAATACCCATGGTCATTGCGCTGAATATGATGGATGAGCTGGTGGGCAACCGCGGCTCTATTGATGTAAACACCATGGAGGCCATGCTGGGGGTGCCGGTCATTCCCATCTCCGCCGCCAAGAATGAGGGCGTAGACGAGCTGATTCGCCACGCCGTTCATGTGGCCAAGCAGCAGGAGCCGCCGCTGAAGCAGGACTTTTGCGACAAAGACGACCACGGCGGTGCCGTGCACCGGTGTATTCACGCCGTAATCCACCTGATTGAGGACCACGCCGCGCTCGCCGGGCTGCCGGTACGCTTTGCCGCTACCAAGGCCATTGAGGGGGACGCGCTGATCCTGCAGCAGTTGCAGCTGGATCGCAACGAGCAGGAGATGCTGGAGCACATTGTCCGCCAAATGGAAACGGAGCGCGGGCTGGACCGCAGCGCCGCCATCGCGGATATGCGCTTTGACTTTATCGAGCGGCTGTGTGCACAGACGGTGATCCGCCCCCAGGAGAGCAAGGAGCGGATTCGAAGCGAAAAGATCGACCGCATTCTCACCGGGCGATATACCGCCATTCCCTGCTTTATCGGCATTATGGTGCTGGTGTTTTACTTAACCTTCAATGTAATCGGCGGCGGACTGCAAAAACTGCTGGAGCTGGGGATCGACCGTCTGTCCGCCCTAACGGACACGGCGCTGACCCAGCTGCATGTGAACCCGGTCATCCACAGTCTGGTGATCGACGGTATCTTTACCGGCGTGGGCAGTGTGCTCAGCTTTCTGCCCATCATCGTCACCCTGTTTTTCTTCCTGTCTTTAATGGAAGACAGCGGCTATATTGCCCGCGTGGCCTTTGTAATGGACAAGCTGCTGCGCAGGATCGGCCTGTCCGGCAAGAGCATCGTGCCCATGCTCATCGGCTTTGGCTGCACCGTGCCGGCGGTCATGGCCACCCGCACCTTAACCAGCGAGCGGGATCGAAAGATGACCATTCTGCTCACGCCCTTTATGAGCTGCACCGCCAAACTGCCCAACTACCCCTCCTTCGTCAGCGTCTTTTTCCCGGGCAAGGGCGGACTGATCATGTCCGGGCTGTACCTGCTGGGGATCCTGGTAGGCATTGGAGCCGCCTTTCTCTATAAAGACACCCTGTTTCGCGGCGAGCCCATCCCCTTTGTCATGGAGCTGCCCAACTACCGTCTGCCCAGTGTAAAAAATGTGGGTCAACTGCTGTGGGAAAAGGCCAAGGATTTTTTGCAGCGGGCATTCTCCGTCATTCTCATTGCCACGGTGGTGGTTTGGTTCCTACAAAGCTTTGACCTGCAGCTAAATATGGTATCCGACTCGGCCGACAGCATTTTGGCCCGGATATCCGGCATTCTGGTTCCGCTGTTTGCGCCCCTGGGTCTGGGCGACTGGCGCATTTGCACCGCCCTGATCAGCGGCTTTATGGCCAAGGAAAGCGTTGTCTCCACCCTGGAGGTCCTGTTCGGCGGCACCATCGGCAGCATTTTGTCGCCGCTGTCCGCCGGGTCGCTGCTGGTATTCAGCCTGCTGTACACCCCCTGCGTGGCGGCGGTGGCCTCCGTGCGGCGGGAACTGGGCGGCAAGTGGGCTGCCGGACTGGCGCTGTGGCAGTGTTTGATTGCGTGGGTGGTTGCCTTTGTGATCCACGGGATCGGAGCGCTGCTGTGAATATTTGGGACATTCTGCTGCTGGCAGCCATTGGAACGGCGCTGTTCCTGGCTGTCCGCGCCTTGATTCGGCGCAAAAGCTGCGGCTGTACCGGCTGCGAAAGCTGTAACCGCTGCGCCCATTGCCGAAAAAACGAACGCAAGCAAAAACCGAAATCATAAAAAAGCAAAAAGGAAAGCACGCTGTCTGCCTGCTTTCCTTTTTTTGCACAACCAAACGCCTTTATACCTATTGTGTTGTGCCGCCTGTAATTTTACACATTTTCCACCGCGTTTTCCCCAAATAAAGCCGGCTGCTGTGTGGAAAACCCCAATATGCCCGCTGCAAAGCGCAGAGCAGAAAAAGCGCCCGGCAAAACCGGGCGCCTGCCAAAAGCGGAGAAATAGGTGCGCCGCCATTCGACGACCGCCTGCTTAAATATCGTCCCGCTTCAGGGTTTCAATAATATTGTCCTTTTTGATTTTGTCCAGCGCGTACAGCAGGGCCACACCGATCACGGCAAACACCGCCAGCGCCGCCGCCAGATAATAATACCAGCGGAAGGTATAGCCGTAGTCAAAGGAGCTGCCCAATATCTTGTACATCAGGAAATCCAGTCCCAAGCTAACCGGCAAGCCCCATACCAGCGCCATAACGCCGTAGCGAATATTCTCCAAATAAATGGACTTCTTAAAGGAACGGGGCGTCATACCCACGCTCTTAATCATAGCGAACTCTCGACGCCGCTCCTCCATACCGGAAGAAATGGTATTGATAATGTTCATAACGGAAATCAGGGTAATCAGGGTAATAAACCCATAGCCAAAGGTCATCACCACCACATTCAGCGCCTGCATGGTCTGCGCCTGTGCCGCCGCGTCATAGCCGGTATGGCTGATGCCGTTTTGTACCTCATCCAGCACATCGGACACCCGGTTATACACATCGTCATGGTCCTGGGCAGTGATATAGTACCTGGCATAGCCGACAGCGTTGCCCTTTGCCAAAACAGACGGAAAATGCACCAGATAGCTGTGCATGGGCACCACCAAAGTGGGGCGCATAAAGCTGCCTAAAAGATTGCTTGCTTCCTTGTTCATCTGAGCAGCCACCTTTGCCGTGTACTTGGCATACAGCTCGTTGCCCTCACTGTCATAGCCCTCCATAGAGCCGGTAAAGGTTTGACCTACCAAGCTGCCTTGCAAGGGGTTTAACACCAGTCTTTGCTTCTTCTCCGTTGCCACTTGCACCCGGTTGATTAAAATACCCGTGGGGATTTTGTCATCCTGACAAACAGACGGGTCTATGCCTGCCTCCTTTGCCAAGGCGGCAAAGGTGTCGTTGTCCACACCCAACACATTCACGGAGCGGTCCATATTGGCTTTCTTTGCCTCCGCCGTCAGTTGCTTATCCAAGCCGTCCACCATCATCTGATTGTCGGCACAAATACGAATGCTCTCAATTCCGGGCACATCGCTGACCTTCCGATTAACTTGCTCCACCTGAGAGGCGGTCAACGGCCCGTCGGTATTAAAAATGCTCTCGTACACATCAAAGCCCATACCGTCGTACTCATTGTCAAGGGCGTTGGTGAGCATACTGGTAAAGTTGGCGGTGCTGAGAAACAGAATGACGCTGACTGCCAGGGCAAACACCACCGTGCGGGAGCGCTTGGCGTTGCGCTTGTAGTTCTTTACCGCCAGCACATCCTCAAAGCCAAAGAGCTTTTGGCGCAGGCGAGAGGTTTTCAGCTTCTTTGCCTTTTTCACCTTCACGGTGTTGGTTTGGCGCAGCGCCTCAATGGGGGTCACCTTGGATGCCCGGTGCGCCGGGATCCAGGCGGAGATAAAGATGGTTAGGGCGCTGATGAGCACGCTACCAACTAAAATCTTCCAGTTCACAATGGCGTGCAGCCGCACACTGTCGCCGGTGGCCACCATAACGGTTTTCATAAAGCTGTCGCTAAGGGCACGCAGGGTAACGGCAATGCCGCCGATGCCGCAAAGAATACCGATGGGAATACCGATACAGCCTAAAATGAAGCCCTCAAAATACACGCTGCCCCGCTTTTGCACCCGGGTAGCGCCTACGCTGGCCAGCATACCCAAGTACCGTGCCCGCTGCTGATAAGACACCGCAAAGCTGTCATAAATCATAAACACGGAGGCAAATACGATAATCAGCAAGATAATGGCCATAAAGCCGTACAGCGCCCGCGTGATCCCGTCGCTCATTTGCACGCCGTTGTACATCAGATAGTCCGTATGAATCGTATAGAGGTCGGACCCATCATTGTTTACTGCCTTGCCGTATACGGCCTTAGCGGCAGCCTTTATGTCCGTTGGCGTGTTGCTGCCCAAAGGGGCAAACTGCACATGGGCAATGTAAGTGCCCATGGCGTCCGTTACCGTATCATCCAGCCCGCAAAAGGCGCTGTAAAAGCCGGTGAGCTGGTTGTCATTCTCCAAAATCCCGCAGATGGTATAGGTGCGCTGTGCCGTCTCCGGCTCAACCTGCGGATCGGCGGAATAGGTGGTAAAGGGCAAAGTGACCGTGTCGCCCACTTTCCACTTTAAGTCATTGCGGGTGATAAAGCTCTTGGTCACCAGCAGCTCCCGGGCGGTTACCGGCAGGCGGCCGGTGGCGGGCTTCATACTGTATATCGTAAAAAGATTTTGGTTGCAAGCCAGCACATCGGTGCGGCTTTTGCTGCTGTCCGAATCTGCCTTACTGCTGATCTCGCCCAGATCCATAGACAAACCGATGGCCTTTACATTCTTTTGCTTTGCCAGGGTCTGCACATCCTTGCTTTTCAGCTCGTTATACTTGGCATGCCAGGCGCCGTCATAAGAGGCGGTGATCTCACCCATGGTGTTCATCAGGGACTCCACGCTGGTAAACACCGCCGTCACCATTGCCACGCTGATGATAATGCCAAACAGGGTGATAACGGTGCGCTTTTTGTTCGCCCATAAGTGGCGCCAAGTTAACTTATTGATGATCTTCACTGGCGGATCACCTCATCCTTCACAATTTTGCCGTCCTCAACGGCAATCACCCGGTCTGCGTCCAGCGCAATGCGCTCGTCATGGGTAATAATAATAACCGTTTGGTTCAGTGCCTTGTTGAACTGACGCAGCAGCTCCACAATTTCTTTTGAGGATTTGCTGTCCAGATTACCGGTAGGCTCATCCGCCAGCAAAATGGCAGGATTGTTCATCAGCGCACGGCCGATAGACACCCGCTGCTGCTGACCGCCGGACAGCTCTGAGGGCAGGTGCCCCAGTCTGTGCTGCAAGCCCAGCACCTGCACCAAGGAATCAAAGTGCGCCCGGTCCACCTTTTTGTCATCCAGCAGCAAGGGCAGCGTCATATTTTCCTCTACGGTCAAAATGGGAATCAAATTGTAAAACTGATAAATCAGACCGATTTGGCGGCGGCGGAAGATGGCCAGCGCCGTCTCGTCCAAAGTGGTAATATCCGTTCCGTCCACATACACATGCCCGTCCGTAGGCGTATCCACACCGCCCAGAATATGCAGCAGGGTGCTTTTGCCGGAGCCGGACGGCCCGATGATGGCAACAAACTGTCCTTTCGGCACGGTAAAGGACACATCGTCCAGCGCCCGTACCTCCGTATCGCCCTTACCGTAAATTTTAGATAAGTGCTCAATTCTCAAAATGTCCATAATGGCTCTCCTTTTCGCTTTGTTGCCCTCATTATACCCGGCCAAAGTGTCAGCTCGGTGACAGTTTTGGTGACAATTTTGTCATCTTTCCCCCTGCGGGAGATAAGTTCCGGCTTTGCTCCGTTTCTTTTATACCATATCTTGTATGCCCCTGGCAAGCACCCACTATTTTGCAAAATCTCTTTACAACGGCGGGGGTTTGTGCTATAATTGGCTCGCTGTGTACGGATCACACGGTATCGGGTGCAAGCTCCTACGGAGAGTCACCGATCCCGTAACTGTGTCCTCCGCCAATCGGCAAATACTGTAATGAGGTGAAAGATTATGACACAAGCTGAGAAGCAAGAAATCATCAAGGCTTACGCAACCCACGAGGGCGACACCGGTTCTCCCGAGGTACAGGTAGCTGTGCTGACCACTCGTATTAACGAGCTGACCGAGCACCTGAAGACCCACAAGAAGGATCATCACTCCCGCCGCGGTCTGCTGAAAATGGTTGGTCACAGACGCAACCTGCTGGTTTATCTTTACAACAAGGATGTAGAGAGATACCGTAGCCTGGTGAAGAAGCTGGGTATCCGCGATACCATCGACAAGTAAGAACGCGCAAGCAGACGACGGAGCACTTCTGTCGTCTGCCTTTTTTGTCCAAGGCAAAATCGTATCTTCCAAGGAGGTTCTACTAATAGTAGTAAATTGAGGTCACCGGGTGCGGCGGCTTGAATTTATTACTATTGTGCCTCCTTGATGATAAATATTATTTATGAAAGAGGTAACCAAATGTTTTTCAAGAACTACAAAGTTTGGGAAACGGAACTGGCCGGCAGAAAGCTGACCCTGGAGACCGGCAAAATGTGCGGTCTGGCCGGTGCGTCCATTATGGCCCGCTACGGCGACACCAATGTGCTGTGTAACGTGACCATGAGCGCCAAACCCCGCGAGGGCGTGGATTTCTTCCCCCTGAGCGTGGATTATGAAGAGAAGATGTATTCCGTGGGTCGGATCCCCGGTTCTTTCCAGCGCCGTGAGGCTCGTCCTTCCGAGAAGGCCATCCTCACCTCCCGCTGCATTGACCGCCCCATTCGTCCCCTGTTCCCCAAGGATATGCGCAACGATGTAAGCGTTGTGGCTACCGTAATGAGCGTGGATCCGGATTGCTCTCCGGAGATCACCGCCATGATCGGCGTGTCCGCTGCCATTGCCATCTCCGACATTCCGTGGGACGGCCCCATCAGCGGTGTGAATGTGGGTCTGGTAGACGGCCAGATCGTCATCAACCCCACTCTGGAGCAGCGCGCCCATAACGATCTGAACCTGACCGTGGCTTCCACCGGCGACCTGGTGGCTATGATCGAGGCCGGCGGTAACGAGATCGACGACGACACCATGTTCAACGCCATTATGGCCGGTCATGAGGAGAATAAAAAGATCGTTGCCTTCATCAACGGTATTGTTGAGGAAGTGGGCAAGCCCAAGAAGAGCTTCCAGTCCTCCGACCCGGATCCGGCGATCCTGCAAGAGATCGAGGACTTCTGCATTGAAGATGTGAAGAAGGCTCTGGATACCGACGACAAAAATGTGCGCGACGAGCGCCTGCGCCCCATCTATGACGCAGTACACGAGAAGTTCGATGATCGCTTCGAGGGCGAAGAGGGCAAGATCGAGGAGATCCTGTACCTGGTACAGAAGCATGTGGTGCGTGCTTGGCTGAAAGACGAGCACAAGCGTGTGGACGGCCGTGGCATTGACGAGATTCGTCCCCTGAACGCAGAGATTGACCTGCTGGCCAGAGCTCACGGCTCCGGTATGTTCACCAGAGGCCAAACCCAGGTGCTGTCTGTGACCACCCTTGGCCCCATGAACGACGCCCAGCAGCTGGACGGTCTGGACGAGCAGACCGAAAAACGCTATATGCACCACTACAACTTCCCCAGCTACTCTGTGGGTGAAACCAAGCCCTCCAGAGGCCCGGGCCGCCGCGAGATCGGCCACGGCGCACTGGCAGAGAAGGCACTGCTGCCGGTTCTGCCCTCTGTGGACGAATTCCCCTACGCCATCCGCGTAGTGTCTGAGGTGCTCAGCTCCAACGGCTCCACCTCTCAGGGCTCCATCTGCGGCTCCACCCTGTCTCTGATGGCTGCCGGCGTGCCCATTAAGGCACCGGTTGCCGGTATCAGCTGCGGTCTGATCACCGGTGACGACGGCGTGTACGGCGACTTTATGACCATGATCGACATTCAGGGTCTGGAAGATTTCTACGGCGACATGGACTTTAAGGTTGCCGGTACAAAGAAGGGCATCACCGCCATTCAGATGGACCTGAAGGTGCACGGCCTGACCCCGGAGATCATCAAAGAGGCCTTTGCCAAGACCCATAAGGCCCGCAACTATATTCTGGACGAGATCATGCTGCCGGTGATCAGCGAGCCCCGCAAGCAGCTGTCTCCCTACGCACCCAAGATGCTCACCCTGCAGATCGACCCGGACAAGATCGGCGATGTAATCGGCAAGGGCGGCAAGGTGATCCAGGAGATCCAGAACACCTACGATGTGAAGATCAACATTGAAGAGGACGGCCGCGTGTTCATCAGCGGTATAGATATGGACAAGTGCAACGGCGCTGTGGAAGTGGTGAAGCTGATCGCCACCGACCCGGAAGTGGGCGCCTTCTACAACGGTGTAGTAACCCGCCTGATGAGTTTCGGCGCATTCGTAGAGATTGCACCGGGCAAAGAGGGTCTGGTTCACATCAGCCGCCTGGATGTAAAACGCACCGAGCGTGTAGAGGATGTCGTTAATGTTGGCGACTCCGTTGTGGTTAAGTGCATTGAGATCGACGATCAGGGCCGCATTAACCTGTCCCGTCGGGATGCACTCATTGAGCTGGAGGGTATGACCCCGGAGAACGAGATCGACGATACCCCCCGCCGCCCCCGCAGAGACGACCACCGCGGTCATGATCGTGACCGCCGCGACCGCCGTCCCCGCAGATAAGGCGTAAAATCGTATAACAAAAGACCGATACCGTAAGTGGTATCGGTCTTTTTTGTTGAGGGGAGAGTTATAAAAGAATAATCCCTCAGTCAGCTACGCTGACAGCTCCCTTTACAAGGGAGCCTGATCGGTTTGCCCCCCTTGCAAAGGGTGACTCCCCGCAGTGCGGGGAGATGTCGCGCAGCGACAGAGGGGACGGGCGCCCGTTAGGCGAAGCGGCGCAGCCGCAGGGGGGATTGCACCGGAGGTGCCCCAATCCCTGCCCGACGGAGGGATTTACCTTTTATTCAATCCCAAAATGCGCCTTTGCCAAGCGCACGGTCTCCATCGCGTCCTTGGCGTAATGATCCGCGTGGATCATCTCCGCATAAGAGCGGGTAAGCACCGCACCACCAACGATCACCTTGGCATTGGTGTTCTTGTGCACCAGCTCAATGGTACGCTCCATGGCCGGTACGGTGGTGGTCATCAGCGCAGACAGTCCCACCAGCGTGGCGTTGTTGTCCTGCACCGCCTGGAGCACCGTTTCCTCCGGCACATCCTTGCCCAGGTCCAGCACATCAAAACCGTAGTTCTCCAGCAGCACCTTCACAATATTTTTGCCAATATCGTGAATATCGCCGTGCACGGTGGCAAGCACAATTTTGTGGGGGCTTTTCTTTTGCTGGCCGGTGGTGCGCAGCTTTTCCTTGATCACATCAAAAGCAGATTTGGCCGCGTCTGCGCTCATCAGCAGCTGGGGCAGAAACACTTTATTCTTCTCAAACCCGTCGCCCACCACATCCAGTGCCGGTATAATATGCTCGTTGATGATTTGCAAGCTGTCCTGCTCTTCCAGCAGCCCGGCAGCGCACTGGCCCGCCTCCTTGCGCATACCTTTGATAATGGCGGTTTTCAAATCCACCGTGGTGCCTGCAGGCGTAGCTGCCGCCGTCTCCGTCACCGAGGCGATATAGTCCTGGCAGTTGTCGTCCAGCCCCGCCAGGGCGTTGTAGCTATAATAGGCGTTCATCATGGCGTCGCTGAGGGGGTTCATAATCCCGGCGGACAGCCCCGCTTCCAGCGCCAGGGTAAAGAACGCGGTATTGATCATCTCCCGCTTGGGCAGTCCAAAGGAAATATTGCTGACGCCCAGGGTGGTGGCAACGCCCAGCTCGTGGCGCAGCACCCGCACCGCCTTCAGCGTTTCAATGGCGTTGCGTTTGTCCGTGCTGACGGTCATCACCAGCGCGTCAAACACCAGCTGGTGCTTAGGAATACCGTATTCCGCAGCGGTGGCAATGATCTTCTTGGCAATGGCAATGCGCCCTTCTGCCGTAGGGGGAATACCGCTCTCGTCCAGGCACAAGCACACCACAACAGCACCGTACTTCTTCACCAACGGAAAGACGGCGTGCATACTCTCCTGCTTGCCGTTCACAGAATTGAGCATAGCCTTGCCGTTATAATGGCGCAGGCCCACTTCCATAGCCTCCACATCGGAGGTGTCGATTTGCAGCGGCAGATCCAGCACCCCTTGCAGGGCAAACAGCGCCTGCTGCATCATAGCCGGCTCGTCAATCTCCGGCAAGCCTACATTCACATCCAAAATATGGGCGCCCTTATCTTTTTGGGCAATACCCTCTTTGATAAGATAGTTAATATCCTTTTCCCGCAGGGCGGCTTTCATCAGCTTTTTGCCGGTAGGGTTGATCCGCTCGCCTACAATGACCGGCTTTTTGCCCAGCTCCACCGTTTGCGAATCGCTGCTCACCAGCGTGCCGGGCGCCGGGGTGCGCACCACCGCAGGAATGTCCTTGACCCGCTGGATCATCTTTGCAATATGCGCCGGAGTGGTGCCGCAGCAGCCGCCCAAATAGCTGACCCCCAGCTTGGCAATGGCCTCCATCTTCTCCGCAAAGGCCTCCGGGTCCACATTATACACCGTCTCGCCGTTGACAGACTCCGGCAGCCCGGCGTTGGGGTTCACGATGATGGGCAGGCAAGTCAGCTCCCGCAGCTGCGCCACCAGAGGCAGCATTTGGTCCGGTCCCATGGAGCAGTTAAAGCCCAGGGCGTCTACCCCCAGTCCCTCCAGCATGGTCACTGCCGTTTCAATATCCGCGCCGGTAAGCAGCCGCCCTTTTTCGTCCATGATCATGGTGGTAAATACCGGCAGGTCACAATTTTCCTTGGCCGCCAGTACCGCCGCCTTCAACTCCAGCGTGTCGCTCATGGTCTCACTAAGCACCAAGTACGCACCGGG
>RRZT010272826.1_pt1 | contig 11603 bp, 5 predicted proteins | sample 2165551 | NCBI WGS metagenome assembly RRZT01 (sample SAMN10456910, study PRJNA506462) | wastewater metagenome | biome: wastewater; feature: sludge; material: wastewater sludge; isolation source: wastewater sludge with Escherichia coli K12::gfp cells carrying plasmid... | place: USA: Moscow, Idaho ... | reverse complement strand
GCTACTCGGCGTTCTCATCACCAACTCGGTCGAACGACATTTCGAAGAACTGGACATGGAGATACTGACCGGGAAGTTGCAACTGGCTCGGCACGCCCTCGAGAAAGTTCGCTCCACGGCCGATCTCGAAGTCATGCCGCAGCACCTCGAGGATTCCCTGGTCGGCCACCCTGGGCTCGCCATGGTGGTCGTCGCGCCAGACGGCCAAACGCTGTTCGCCATGGCTGGCGCCGAGTTCCCGGGTACTCTTCTGGAGCGGGGCGTCGAGCCCGCTTCCCGGCATCCGGTTCATTGGAAGACTCGCGACCAGCAGTCTTTTCGCGGCATCTCCGGTCTTGCCCGGACGAGCATCGAGGGCGCGCCGCCGGCACTCGTGGCCGTGGCGACAGAGATCTCGCACCATGAGCACTTCATGAGCGACTTCAGGACCACCCTGTGGTCGTTCATGGTGCTGGCCGCCTTGTCGATCGGGCTCCTCGGCTGGGTCGCGGTGCGCAGAGGGCTGGCGCCCTTGCAGGCGATCAAGCGCGAGGCGGCGGCGATCACCGCGCAGCGGCTGAATGCCCGCTTGCCGGTCGATTCCGTTCCGGTCGAACTGGTTGCACTGGCCCAGACATTGAACGAAATGCTGGCACGCCTGGAGGAGTCCTTCCGGCGCCTCTCGGATTTTTCTTCCTACCTGGCGCACGAACTGCGGACACCGGTCAGCAATCTGTTGACCCAGACCCAGGTCATGCTTTCCAGAACCCGGACCCCCGAACAATACCAGGAGGTTCTGGCTTCTAATGCCGAGGAACTCGAACGCCTGTCGCGAATGATTTCGGACATGCTCTTTCTGGCCAAGGCCGAAAACCAGCTGATCATTCCGCACCGGGAACGCGTCGATCTGCGCGCGGAAGTGAACGGGCTGTTCGAATTCTACGAGGCGTTCGCCGAGGAGAAGAAGGTTTCCCTATCCTGCTCGGGCAGCGCCGTCGTTTCTGGCGATCGGCTGATGTTGCGCCGGGCCATCAACAATCTTCTCTCGAACGCGATGCGGCATACGCCGACCGGAGGAGGGATGGCCGTGCGTCTGGAGCAAACTGGCGAAAACTGGGTACGGCTGTCTGTCGAGAATACCGGCGAGACGATTGCTGCCGAGCACTTGCCGCGACTGTTCGAACCTTTCTACCGTGCGGATTCCTCCCGGCAACGCTTCAGCGACGGCGCCGGGCTGGGCCTGGCGATTACCCGTTCCATCCTGCGTGCCCACGGGGGCAGTGTCGACACACGCTCCAGCAGCGGCGTGACGGTGTTTCAGCTGAACATCCCCGCTTGAACATCATTCGAAGACTTGACGCAAAGGTTGCCTGGATGCCATTGAATTTCGCTATGGATCCGATTGCCAGAATTTCGTTGATTGAGGGAGGCCCAAACTGTAGTCTGGTGATGGTAGTTTTACCAACAGCCCAAGGAGAGAAGCATGTCCAACGAAGCAAAGTGCCCGTTCTCGGGCGCAGCCCACAAACACACCGTGGCCGGGGCGCCAACGAACGCCGACTGGTGGCCCAAGCAGTTGAACCTGAAGATCCTGCACCAGCATTCCGCCAAGTCCGACCCCATAGGCGAGGTGTTCAACTACGCCAAGGAGTTCAAGAGCCTTGACCTGGATGCCGTGATCCAGGATCTCCATACCCTGATGACCGATTCGCAGGATTGGTGGCCTGCGGACTATGGCCATTACGGACCCCTCTTCATCCGCATGGCCTGGCATTCCGCGGGCACGTACCGGATTGCTGATGGTCGCGGTGGCGCCGGCGCCGGCGCACAGCGATTTGCGCCCATCAACAGTTGGCCGGACAACTGCAACCTCGACAAGGCGCGCCGCCTGCTGTGGCCGATCAAGCAGAAATACGGCCGCAAAATCTCCTGGGCAGACCTGATGATCCTGGCCGGCAACGTCGCGCTGGAGTCGATGGGCTTCAAGACCTTTGGATTCGCCGGTGGCCGCGCGGACATTTGGGAACCGCAGGAAGACATCTACTGGGGGCCGGAAGGCAAGTGGCTGGCGGACGAGCGCTACAGCGGCGACCGTGAACTCGACAATCCGCTCGGCGCCGTGCAGATGGGTCTGATCTATGTGAATCCGGAAGGCCCGAATGGAAATCCGGACCCGATCGCATCGGCGCGGGACATTCGCGAAACCTTCGCCCGCATGGCCATGAACGACGAGGAGACCGTGGCGCTCGTCGCCGGCGGCCACACCTTCGGCAAGTGCCACGGCGCCGGCGATCCGAGCCACGTCGGTCCCGAGCCCGAGGGTGCCCCCATCGAGGAGCAGGGCCTCGGCTGGAAGAACAGCTTTGGCAGCGGCCAGGGTGTCCACACCATCACCAGCGGCCTGGAAGGTGCCTGGACCAACAACCCCATCCAGTGGGACAACGGCTACTTCGAGAACCTGTTCGGCTATGAGTGGGTGCTGACGAAGAGCCCCGCCGGTGCCCAGCAGTGGACGCCGAAGGAGGCTGCCGCGCAGGGTACCGTGCCCGACGCCCATGACCCGAGCAGGCGCCACGCACCGATGATGTCCACGGCCGATATGGCCCTGCGCATGGACCCGGCCTATGAGAAAATCGCACGGCACTTCAAGGACAACCCGCAGGCCCTGGCCGACGCGTTTGCCCGCGCCTGGTTCAAGCTGACGCACCGCGACATGGGCCCGTTCGCCCGTTACCTGGGCCCGCTCGTGCCGCAGGAGGCGCTGATCTGGCAGGATCCGATCCCTGCGCTTGATCATGCCCTGATCGATGAGCAGGACATCGCTGCCCTGAAGGCCAGGGTTCTCGCGTCCGGTCTTTCGATTTCCCAGCTGGTCACCACTGCCTGGGCTTCGGCAGCCACCTTCCGCGGCAGCGACAAGCGCGGTGGCGCCAATGGGGCGCGTATCCGCCTCGCGCCGCAGAAGGATTGGGAAGTCAACCAGCCAGCCGAACTGGCGAAAGTACTGACAAAGCTGGAAGCAATTCAGCAGGAGTTCAACGCCTTGCAGTCCGGCAGCAAGAAAATCTCGCTGGCCGACCTGATCGTTCTGGGCGGCTGCGCAGCCGTCGAGGCGGCTGCCAGGAAGGCCGGCCATGACGTACAGGTTCCCTTCTCGCCAGGACGCATGGACGCGTCGCAGGCACAGACCGATGTGGACTCCTTCGCCGTGCTGGAGCCGATGGCAGACGGTTTCCGCAACTACTGTCGTCAGGGGCTTGAGGCATCACAGGCCGAACTGCTGGTGGACAAGGCGCAATTGCTGACGCTGACCGCCCCCGAGATGACCGTGCTGATCGGTGGCATGCGCGTTCTCAATGCGAATGTCGGGCAGGCCAGGCATGGCGTGTTCACCAAGCGTCCGGAGACACTGACCAATGACTTCTTCGTGAACCTGCTCGACATGAACACGCAGTGGCAGAAGTCCGGCACCTCTGAAGGCGTACTGAATGGGCAGGACCGGACGACAGGTGATCTCAAGTGGACAGGCAGCGTCGTCGATCTCGTCTTCGGCTCGAACTCCCAGCTCCGCGCCCTCGCGGAAGTCTATGCGTGCAGTGACGCGCAGACGGCATTCGTGCATGCTTTCGTGGCGGCCTGGAACAAGGTGATGAACCTGGATCGCTTCGACCTGAAGTGATCTGGAAGACAGATCCTGAAAATCCTCGACAGCGCAGCCTCGACCTGGTTTCAGGTGGTCCCGAAGCAGGCAGGGGCTACGCGAATCTTGCGTGGCCAAGAGGTACGGCTGGGAGATTGCGGCGGAACGCCCCGCCGGGGCTTGCGCCCTACCGCATTACGCCGTTCCGCAACATCTCTTGTATTTCATGCCACTGCCACAAGGGCAGGGCTCATTGCGACCGATTCTGGCCTGCTCGTGGCGAAAGGTTCTGACACTGCGCTGCGCGACCCAGAAACGATAGATGTTGGTCACCGCCTGCGGCAGCTTTTCTTCACATTCGTTTCGCATATGATCGAGATCCCTGCCCGACAGCCATTCCTCGCCGGCCGCAGCGGCGGCCGCAGCGGCGTCGCCTGTGAGCATGAACAGCGGGAAGAGTTGCTCGTCAAGGTAGGCGATCTCATCGCTGTCTTCCTTGTCGTCGTTTGCACCAAGCGCTTCGAACCAGCCTGCAGGCGCCGAATCGATGCCGTGCAGATAGGCCTGGCACCAGGGTACGTAGTCGCTGGGAGAATTTTCGTCTTCGTCCTGGGCATACAGCAGCAGCATGGGTGGTTCGCCACTGGCCAGTTCGGCCTGCAACTGGGTGGCGAGCAGGCGCAGCAAGTCGGCAGCTTCGCCTCCGGCGGCGCTGGCGATCGCCTCCGCATTGCCCAGCGCTTCGCTCAGCCACAGCGCCTCGGGGGTCGCCTGGGGGCCCGATAGCGCCGCGCAGAGATAGCCCTGTACCTCGTCGAGGCGCATCGACTGGGCGAGCGCAGGCTCTTCGAGCAGTTGCTCGAGGCGCAGGAGTTGCTGGTCGGTGAGTGCTGTCTGGATGGTCATGATCTCAGCCACGGGTGTTGGATTGGCTGGAGAAGTCGGCGAGTTGCACCGTCGGCGCTGGCGTCCAGCCCGCCTGGCGGCGATCGGCGACCACCGTGGTAAACACGCCGCCGCGCACGTAGAAGCGTGCCGTCAGTCGCATGTAGCGCGGTTGCGTGGCGTTTGCCAGGTCGTCCAGGATGCGGTTGGTGACATCCTCGTGAAAGCAGCCGGTGTTGCGGAAAGACCAGATGTAGAGTTTCAGGCTCTTGAGTTCGACACAGGTCTGGTCCGGAATGTAATCGAGAAGCAGGGTCGCGAAATCTGGCTGGCCGGTTTTCGGGCACAGGCAGGTGAATTCGGGGATTTCCATATGAATATGGAAATCCCGCTGCGGCGCCGGATTGGGGAAGGTTTCGAGGGTGTTGGCGGAGACTGGGTTCATTGTCTTTCCGAGTGGTATCCAGCGAGAAACGAATCGGGCAGGCAGGATGCTATTATAAGCGTTTATAATGGCATTCCGCAGGAATATTCGCGGGTCGTCCACCTCCCGGGTGCGGGGTGACACTCGCTGGGAACCATGCTTTTTCCGATCTCTTCTGGCGCGGCGGCTGCCGCGGCCGCGTTCTGGTTCATGCGCCTGACCAAACTGAAACTTGCCGGCTTCAAATCCTTCGTCGATCCGACGACCATTGCGCTGCCCGGTCAACTCGTCGGCGTGGTCGGCCCGAATGGTTGTGGCAAGTCCAATGTGATGGATTCGGTACGCTGGGTGCTCGGCGAATCGAAAGCTTCAGAGCTGCGTGGCGAATCGATGCAGGACGTGATCTTCAATGGTTCGGGAAGCCGCAAACCGGTATCGCGAGCGGCAGTCGAACTGGTCTTCGACAACTCGCTCGGCCGTCTCTCCGGGCAGTGGTCACAGTATGCGGAGCTGTCGGTCAAGCGGCTGCTGACGCGTAATGGCCAGTCCGAGTACTACATCAACAATCTGCATGTCCGTCGCAAGGATGTCACCGACCTCTTTCTCGGCACCGGCCTGGGACCGCGTGCCTACGCGATCATCGGCCAGGGTACCATCTCGCGAATCATCGAGGCCAAGCCGGACGAGCTGCGGGTATTTCTCGAAGAGGCTGCCGGCGTGACCCGCTACAAGGAAAGGCGCAGGGAAACCGAGAACCGGCTGGCCGACACGCGCGAGAACCTGGCGCGGGTCGAAGACATTCGTCTTGAGCTCGCTTCGCAGATGGAGCGGCTCGAAGGTCAGGCCAGCGTTGCTCGCCAGTATCGCGAGTACAACGACGATCTGACGCGCAAGCAGCAATTGCTGTGGCTGCTGCGACGCAATGAAGCGCAGCTCGAGCGCGAGCGACTGGCGCGTGAAATCGATTTGGCGAGTATCGATCTCGAAGCCAGAAACGCTGCCCTGCGTGATCTGGAAGCGCGTCTCGAGGAGGCGCGGGAAGCCCATTTTGCTGCCAGCGACGGCGTGCATGCGGCGCAGAGTGAACTTTTTGCCGCCAATGCGGAAGTCGCAGGTCTCGAAACCGAGATCCGTCACCGCCGCGAATCACGGCGCGAGTATGAAACACGGCTGGCGCAGCTGACCGAAGACCGGGCGCATTGGCAGGCACAGGCCGGCAAGCTGACGAACGAAGAGGAACGCTGGCAGGATTTGCTGGCGCTTGCCGACGAACGTGTCGAACACGGCCAATTTCGCCTGGATGCGTGCCAGGAGCGCTTGCCGCTGGCCGAGGAAAGGCACGCTGCTGCGCTGGCGGCGGTCAATCGCCAGCGTGCCGAGATGACCCAGGCCGAACAGCGCCTGCACGTCGAACAGGCGAATCGTGGGCATGCGCTGCGTTCGCTGCAGAGGGTCACCGGCCGCCGCGAACGTCTGGCAGTCGAACGCGCGGCGCTGCTGGTTCCCGAGACTGTCGATCTTGCCGCCAAGCAGGAGGAGCTTACCGACTTGCGCGAGCGTATTGCCGAGGCACTGCAGATTCAGCAGGGACAACAGGATGAATTGCCGAGTCTCGAGCAGCAGCGGCGTACGATTCTGGCTGAGGTGCAGCACGCGCAGAGGGAACGTGCCGAGGCGCAAGCCCGCCGGATGGCACTGCAGCAACTGCAGCAACGGCTGCAGGCCAACGGCAAGCTCGACGACTGGCTGCGCCGGCATGGCTTGCAGCACGGCGAACCGCTGTGGAAAGCACTGCAGGTCGAAGCCGGCTGGGAGGATGCCGTCGAAGCCGTCCTGCGCGAACGCCTGGCCGCCTTGCCCGCCGCTGCCGCCGATGCGGCGTGGAGCAAGGATCGGCCGGGAGGCAAATTGACCTTGCTGCTGCCGCTGGACGGAGTAAGACCGCCGGCGCTGCCTGCCGACGAACTGTTGCTGGCGCGAATTCGTTGCGCCGATGCGGCATTGACGGCGATTCTTGCCGACTGGCTTGGCGAGGTGCACAGCGCTCCCGATCTGGCGGCTGCACTGGCGTGCCGCAACGGCCTGGCGGCGAGCGCCTGTTGCGTCACCCCCGGCGGCGACATCGTCAGCCGGCAGAGTGTGACGCTGTTTGCGCCGGACAACGATGGGCATGGCCTGCTCGAACGCCAGCGCGAGATCGACGCACTGGCGACGGTGATTGCCGAGCGTGAGGAAAACGTCGTGCAGGCGCAGGCGGGCCTTGGCGAAATCGAGGGGCGCCTCGCCGACGTGCAGCACAGCCTGCACGAATCTCGCCAGCAAGTGACTGCTCTGCAGAGCCGGGCACACGCGCTGCAGGTCAGCACACTGAAGCTTGCGCAGGCCAGCGAACGATTCCATGAGCGGCAGGCGCAGATCGACGCCAGCCTGGCCGAAATGGCCGCCGAGGAAGAGAGCGAGAGCGAACGCCTGAACATCGCCGACGCAGCCATCGATCGGCAGCGCCAGCAGATGCAGGAACTGCAGACGCTGATCGATGCGGCGCAGGGGCGGTTCGAACAGACCGAGCAGGCGTTGCAGGACCAGCGCGAGCAGCTCAAGGGAACGGAACGGGAGCTGCGTGAAGCCGAGTTCTCGCAACGCGAGTGCCGCAACAAGCTGCAGGAGCTGGCCGGCAACCGGGAGCTGGCGCGCCAGCAGATCGAGCGGATCGACACCGATCTGGCGCGCTGCGCGGAAAATGCCAGCGCGCTGCAGGCAGAAGAGCTGGAGCCCCGCCTGCAGGTCGCACTGGATCATCGCGTCGCTCGCGAGCACGCGCTGGCGAACGCCCGCGATGCCCTCGAAGCCGCGGCAAATGGCCTGCGCGCACTCGACGAGGAGCGCCTGAAGGTCGAGCAGAGCCTCGACCCGCTGCGCAACCGGATCGGCGAATTGAAACTCAAGGAACAGGCGGCCAGCCTCAATTTCGAGCAGTTCGCGGCACAACTGGCCGCTGCCAGCGCCGACGAATCCTCGCTGCTGCCCGAACTCGCGGCAGCACGTCCGGCGGCCCTGCAGAGTGCGCTGGCCGCGTTACAGCGCTCGATCGATGCGCTGGGCGCAGTCAACCTGGCCGCACTCGACGAACTCGAAGCGGCCCGCGAACGCAAGGGCTACCTCGATGACCAGTCGGACGATCTGACGCAGGCCATGGGGACACTGGAAAATGCGATTCGCCGCATCGACCGGGAAACGCGGGATTTGCTGCAGAGCACCTATGACTCGGTCAACCGCAGCTTCGGCGAGATGTTCCCGATACTCTTTGGCGGTGGCGAGGCGCGCCTGCTCATGACCGGCGAGGAGATTCTCGACTCCGGCCTGCAGGTCTTGGCGCAGCCACCCGGCAAAAAGAATTCGACCATTCATCTCCTTTCTGGCGGCGAAAAGGCATTAACGGCGATTGCGCTGGTATTCTCGATGTTTCAGCTCAATCCTGCGCCTTTCTGCCTGCTTGACGAGGTCGATGCGCCGCTGGACGATACCAACACCGAACGTTTCTGCTCGATGGTGCGACGCATGTCCACACACACGCAGTTTCTGTTCATCAGCCACAACAAGATCACGATGGAGATGGCGCAACAGCTCGTCGGGGTGACCATGCAGGAATCCGGCGTCTCGCGCATCGTTGAAGTCGATATGGAAGAAGCGCTGCGCATGCGCGAGCAACTCGTTTAGGAATGAATATGACCGACTTGCAGATGGGTTTGATCGCCCTTGGTGTCGCCGCAGTCCTTGGCGTCCTGGCCTACAACAAATGGCAGGAGCACAAGCACCGCAAACTCGCCGAGGCCTTGTTGAGCGCTCGCCAGGCAGATGTTCTGCTCGACGAGTCGGCGGCGCTGGTCGACGATGCCGCCGGCGTGGCCGAGCGCCCGGGTCTGGAGCGGGTCGAACCGCTGCTGCACCCGCAAGGCGGGTCGAAAGCGGGGCCCGCGATGAGGCCGGCGGCGGCCGATGATGCCGAGGCACTGCCGGCCGGCGAGCGAACTGCGCGACCGACACGTGCAGATGAGGAGAGGCCCGCGGTCAAGGCGGGCACGGTGCCCTTGTACCTGTTGTCGCCAGCGATCGATTACATCGCTGCAATCGAGGTCTCCGAACCGGCCGCGGCCTACCAGATCCGTGAAGCGCAGCGTGCTGCTCTGGCGCGGCTGGGAAAACCCTTGCACTGGATCGGTTTCAACGAACAGGAACACGCGTGGGAAGCGATTCTCGAAGACACCGACAGCGCTTACCAGCACATCCGTATCGGGTTGCAGCTGGTCGATCGCCAGGGTCCGGTGCGCGACGGTGACCTGTCGATTTTTCACCTCGCCATGCAGGATCTGGCGACCGAATTGATGGGCTTTGCCGAGCTGCCGCTGCGCGAACCGGCCTTGCAGGCGGCGGCGCAGCTCGACGAGTTCTGTGCCGGCGTTGACATCCAGATCGGCGTCAATGTGATCAGCCAGGGGCAGGTTTTTCCGGGAACGAAGTTACGTGCGCTCGCCGAATCGGCGGGAATGACCATCGACCCGGAAGGCCGTTTTGCTCGTTTTGATGACGAAGGAAAACTGTTGTTCGTGCTCATCAACCAGGAGACGCAAGGCTTTTCGGCCGAATCGATGCGCACCATGACGACGCATGGCGTGACCTTCCTGCTCGATGTGCCGCGGGTGGCGAACGGCGATCGCGTCTTGATCCAGATGGTCGAACTGGCACGGCGCTTTGCCGACTCCCTGCACGGTGCGCTGGTTGACGATAACCGGCGGCCGCTGTCGGAGGGTGGCATCGAGCCGATCCGCCGGCAGGTGGTGCAGTACCAGACGGCGATGGCGACACGCCAGTTGCCGGCTGGCGGTGCCCTGGCGTTGCGCCTGTTTTCCTGACTTGGAAGCACCGTACATGCCTGCCCACGAGCGCGTTCTGGCCTTGCGGGTCGAGATCGAGGAGCACAACCACCGCTACTATGTGCTCGATGCACCATTGCTCAGCGATGCCGAGTACGACCGGCTGTTCCGCGAGTTACAGGCGCTGGAGGCCGAACACCCTGAACTGCTGAGCCCCGATTCGCCGACGCAAAGGGTCGGCGCGGCGCCGCTGCCCGAGTTTGCTGCGCTGGTGCATGCGACGCCGATGTTGTCGCTCAACAATGCCTTTGCCGACGAAGAGGTCGCCGCTTTTGACCGCCGTGTACACGAATGGCTGGCAGCCAACGGCGACCTCGATTACTCGGCCGAACCCAAGTTCGACGGCCTTGCCGTCAGCCTGACCTACCAGGACGGCATCCTGCTGCGCGGCGCGACGCGTGGCGACGGCACCACCGGCGAGGACGTGACTGCCAATCTGCGTACCTTGCGCAGCATTCCGCTGCACCTGCAGGGCAGCGGCTGGCCGGCGTTGCTCGAGGTGCGTGGCGAGGTGCTGCTGTGGCGCAGCGACTTCGAACGGCTGAATTCGCGGCAGCGTGAAAAAGGGGAGAAGGAGTTCGTCAACCCGCGCAATGCCGCGGCTGGCAGCCTGCGCCAGCTCGATCCGCGCATCACGGCGACGCGGCCGCTGCGCTTTGTTGCCTATGGCATCGGCCTGGCCGAAGGGGCCGGCTTGCCGGCAACGCACTCGGAATTGCTCGACCGGCTTGCCGACTGGGGTTTTCCGGTCGCTGCAACGCGGCGCCGGGTCAGCGGCCTTGCCGGCCTGCTCGGCTACTATGCCGAGATCGGCAGGCAGCGCGCGTCACTGCCTTACGATATCGATGGCGTGGTCTACAAACTCGATGATCTGGCCGCGCAGGAACGCCTCGGTTTCGTATCGCGAGCGCCGCGTTTTGCGATTGCGCACAAATTTCCGGCCGAGGAAGTGCTCACCGAACTGCTCGACATCTCGGTTCAGGTCGGCCGTACTGGCGCACTGACGCCGGTGGCGCGGCTGGCGCCGGTTTTCGTCGGTGGCGTGACGGTGACCAACGCCACCCTGCACAACGAGGACGAGGTACGACGCAAGGACATTCGCATCGGCGATACCGTCGTCGTTCGTCGTGCAGGCGATGTGATTCCCGAAATCGTTCGCGTGCAGCGGGACAAGCGACCTGCCGGGGCGCCCGAATTCAGCATGCCGACGAGCTGTCCGGTATGCGCTTCGAAGGTCGTCCGTAATGCAGAGGAGGCGGTAGCGCGCTGCAGCGGCGGCCTCTACTGCCCGGCGCAGCGCAAGCAGGCACTGCTGCACTTTGCTTCGCGGCGGGCGATGGATATCGAAGGGCTGGGTGACAAACTCGTCGAACAGCTCGTGGACAGCGCCATCGTGCGCACCCCGGCCGACCTCTACCGGCTGGGATTGCTGGCGCTGGCCAATCTCGAACGGATGGCCGACAAGTCGGCGAGCAATCTGCTGGCGGCGATCGAGCAGAGCAAGCAGACGACACTGCCGCGCTTCATCTACGCGCTGGGAATCCGCAATGTCGGCGAGGCCACAGCGCGGGATCTGGCGCGCCATTTCGGCAATCTCGATCGTCTGCTCGCTGCTGATGAAGCAGATCTGCTGCAGGTGCCCGACGTCGGTCCGATTGTCGCGCAATGCATCCGCCAGTTCTGCAGCGAGCCGCACAACCTCGAAGTCATCGAGCAGTTGCGCGCTGCCGGAGTCGTCTGGCCT
>RRZT010426580.1_pt1 | contig 11606 bp, 7 predicted proteins | sample 2165551 | NCBI WGS metagenome assembly RRZT01 (sample SAMN10456910, study PRJNA506462) | wastewater metagenome | biome: wastewater; feature: sludge; material: wastewater sludge; isolation source: wastewater sludge with Escherichia coli K12::gfp cells carrying plasmid... | place: USA: Moscow, Idaho ... | reverse complement strand
GCGACCGATCATGTCGAGGGGAACGAGCCGTTGCAGCAGGGTTCCCCAGATCACGACCCCGGCCCCTGTGGCGGCTCCGACGATGAACAGGGCCGCAAGCATCACGATCAGACTGTCGGCTATTCCTATTGCCACGAGGGGTAAAGTGCCGCCGCCCCAGCAGGCGATCATGAACGTGAGGTAGCGGCGCGGGAGTCTCAGCGATGACACGACCAACGAGCCGACAGCTCCGCCGATGCCGAATGCGGCCAGCAGGAAGCCAAAGGTCGCTTCGGCGTCCTCGAATCGGTCGCGGGTCAGGAACGGCAGGAGCACTTCGATCGGCCCCTGAATGATGAGCGCGAGCGAGGAACCGAAGATCAGTGTCCACAGTAGCCAGCGGGTGCCGACCACATAGCGAATGCCCGCACGGAGATCGCCCCACATGCTGGTTCGATCCTCTGGCGCTACCGGTTCGTCCAGATGTTCACGGCGGCTGAGGAACAGGGTGATGATGAACGCGACCGTGTACGAGGCCGCAACGATCACCGCTCCGATGGCGGGGAAGAACAAGCCGACGACGATTCCGCCGAGTGCAGGTCCGAGGCCCTGCCCGAGGGTCGGCCGGAGCGCACCTTCGAGGCCGTTCGCGGCGAGAAGCTGCTCAGGTGGAAGCACCTGGGGCAGATAAGAGCTGTAAGCCGGGTAGAAGAACGCGCTTCCGGCACCCATCGCGAACGAAGCGACGGCGACGTGCCATAGTTCGATAGTCCCAGTCAGCGACAGGGCAGCCACCGCGGACATGATCGCGGCGGTGCCGCCTTGCACGGTGATGATGATGCGGCGCTTGGAGAAACGGTCGGCGATAACTCCTCCAAGCATGGAGAACACGAACAGGCCCAGGCTCATCCCGGTTGCCACCGCTGAGAGCGCTAGCGGACTGTCGTTCAACGCGATCACCTGGAAGACCATCACGATCGTCCACACGCCGGTGCCGAAGACCTCGATGCCGACAGCGGCGAACAGGAGGCGGTAGTCGCGCGTCGCAAGAGGCCGAATGGAGCGCAGCAGGTTCAGCTTCTTCTCGGTCATACCGGCACCGCGCTTCCGGCCATCGCCGACAGGTCGATGCTCGGCCAGTCGGCCACATCACGCAGGAGTTGCCGGTCGTGAGAAGAGACGACGACGGCTGCTTGGGTTGCCCCCAGCGCTTCGGTGAGTTCGTCGACGAGGGCGATGGAGAGATGGTTCGTCGGTTCGTCCAAGAGCAGGACATGGGGGCGCGCGGCGAGTACCAGCGCCAGATCGAGACGTCGTTGTTGCCCCATCGACAACTCGCCCACCCGCTTGCTCAGCTCTCGCGGTTTCAGGAGGCCGAGCTGCGACACCCCAACCGCATCCGAGGACGGCACGATCCCGGCAGCAACGAGCGCATCGAGGTACGTTTCGTAGACCTCGCTCGCTCGCCGTTCGGGCGGCAGGTCGGACTCCTGGCGAAGAAACCCCAGGCGCGTCGTGCGGGGTTTGCGCACCACGCCGGTGTCTGGCGCAAGGTCTCCGCCAGCAACTTTGAGAAGGGTGGATTTTCCTGTTCCGTTTGGGCCGGTCACGACGAGCCTGCCGCGGTGCGACAGTGAGAACGACACTGGACTGCGAAGCCGTTCAGTGACGCTGACGTTCTCGACGCTTAGCAGCGCCGCGCCGGTTCGGGTGCGCAGTTCGGGGAAGCGGAACACCTGGGGCGGCTCGGGCACGGTGATCGCGTGCGCTTCGAGTGCCTCTCGGCGTCGGTGGACGTTCTGCACGAGGCCACCGGCTCTCGTGGCGCGCCCGTGCTTGTTGGTGCCCTTCTCCGGGCGCCATCCTGAGACGAGCCGGTTCTGGGCGGCGCTGAGGCTGTCTTGCAGCCGCGCACGCTCGGCCTGCTGCTTGTCGTACTCCTGTTCCCAGCGCTCCCGCTCGGCCAGTCGTCCTTCCCTGTAGCCCAAGTAGCCATTCCCGTACACGCGCAGCCGCTCGTCCGGAGTCGGATCGAGATCGACGATGGTCTCGGCGAAGTCCGATAGGAGTGCCCGGTCATGGCTCACGACCACGACACCGCCGTTGCGGGATCGGAGCTGGGCGGTGAGGAACTCCAGCCCGCTGCGGTCGAGATGGTTTGTGGGCTCATCGAGCAGCAGGAAGTCGTCGTCAGCGCCCAGAAGACAGGCCAGGCGCACGCGGTAGCGTTGTCCGACTGACAACTCCGCGAGCGGCCTAGTCGTGTCGGTTTCTGCGCCGAGTGCTTCGAGGGCGACCTGCACGCGCCGCTCGGCATCCCAGGCATCAACTGTTTCGGCATGCTCCAGTGCGGCTGCGTACTCCGCTGCGGTGGCGTCGGTGCCATCGGCGAGCGCGTGACTGGCAACGTCCAGTCTCGCCAATGCCGCAAGGGGTTCGGCGATTGCGTCTGCGACGGCTTCTCCCACGGTGCGCTGGTCGGAGGCATCCATCTCCTGCTCCGCTACGCCGATCGTGCCGATGCGCTGCACCGTTCCGCTGTCGGGGGCGAGCGTGCCCGCGAGCACATGCAGGAGGGTCGATTTGCCTCGTCCGTTCTCGCCGACGATCGCGACGCGCGAAACAGGGGTGAGGGTGAGGTCCACATGATTGAGAACCGGGGTGGCGCCTCGCATGACTGAGACGTCGGAGGCGATGAGTTGCGCGCGACCGCGCGCGGGAAGACGGTGAGTAGCGGTGTGCATTTGAGTCCTTCACAAAGGCGCACCATGAGCCAGCAAGTCCGGCCAATGGGGTACGCGAAATGACGGCGACCCGAGAAGGGTCAGGAGGAGTGGCTTCCGCAGGCTCGGAGAGACTCAACGAGCGCGGTCAACCGCTTCAGCCGTCACAGGAAGTACAAATGCATGGAGACAGTATACCTCACGCGCTGCTTGCCGGACGTCACCCCCTCTTTGGCGGCCTCTGAAGTGTGCGCACGAGCGGGTCGGAGCACGCCATGCTGGTTTGCCGGTTCGCAGCACGTGCTGAGTCCGACAGCGTGAGTCGCGTTGGATATGGAGGCATCTGCTTTACGTGCCAGACTCCCCACACGTCTGGCACTAAGAGTGCGAGCCGCGCGCTGCGCGCGCACCTGACCCCCGAGATCGCCCCTCCCGTGACGGTCTCGGGGAGGGGCCGTCGTGGTGATGACCATCCGGGTCATGTCGTCCGGCAAGGGCTACGAGTACCTGCTGAAATCGGTCGTTGTCGGCGACGGCGACCGCGAGATGAGCAGCCCGCTGACCCGGTACTACACCGAGTCCGGCTGCCCGCCCGGAACCTGGGTCGGCACCGGACTGATGAGCCTCGACGACGGGCGCACCCCGGCATTGGCCGAGGGCGACACGGTGACCGAGGAACACCTAGCCCGACTGCTCGGTGACGGCATCCACCCGATCACCGGCGGCAAGCTCGGCAAGAGGTTCCCCTCGCTGCAACCCCCACGCGAGCGGATTGCGGCGCGCATTGCACGCCTCGACCCCGACTTGCGAGGCGAGACACGGGCCGACGCCGTGCAGCGCATCCGTGAGGAAGAGGTTGCGAAGAAGCCGCGCACCGCCGTTGCAGGGTTCGACCTGACGTTCTCCCCACCGAAGTCGGTCAGCGCGATCTGGGGCGTGGCCGACGCGGGCACGCAAGCCCTGATTGCGCAGGCGCATCACGCCGCAATGCGCGACACCATCGCGTTGCTGGAACAGCGGGTCGCTGCAACCCGCGTCGGCGCGGGCGGCATCGCGCAGATGCCGATCGTGGGCGTGATCGCCACCGCGTTCGACCACTACGACTCCCGAGCCGCCGACCCTCAACTACACACGCACGTCGTGGTGTCGAACAAGGTGCAGGGCGTAGATGGGCGCTGGCGCACCCTCGACTCCCGCCGACTGCACAAGGCCGCTGTCGCTCTCTCGGAGTCGTACAACGCCTTTCTCACCGATCACACCGCGCGGCTGCTCGGCGTGACGTGGGTGCCCGTCGACCGGGGCAAAGACCGCAACACCGGGTGGGAGATCGAGGGCGTATCTGCGGCGCTGATCGCGGCATTCTCCCGCCGCACCACCGGCGGTAGCGACGGCGGAGAGGGCATCGAGCAGGTCAAGAACCGACTGATCGAGCAGTACGTCGCAGCGCACGGCAGACAACCGCCAGCGGCGACGATTGCGAAGCTCCGGCAGCAGGCAACCTTGGAGACGCGACCCGAGAAGGAACTGCGCTCCCTGGCGGAGCTGACCGCCGACTGGCGTGCGCGTGCCGAGGTCGTGCTCGGCGAGGACGCTCCCACCTGGGCGCAGCACCTGCTCGACCGGGGTGCGACCGAGGCCCGGCTGCGTGCGGACGATCTCGGGCTGGAGCAGATCGAGGATCTCGCCGCCGTGGTGTTGATGGAGGTAGCGAACCGGCGCGCAACCTGGGGGCGATGGAACCTGCACGCCGAGACGATGCGGCAGATCATGGGCGTTCGGTTCGCAACCACCGACGACCGTCTCCAGGTGCTCGATCAGATCGTCGCGCACGCCGAAGCCGAATCGCTGCGGCTCACCCCCGACTACGACCGCGCCTTACCCGCCCACTACGTCGAGAGCGAGGGCGACAGGTTCCAGCCGGTCGATCAGATCGCGTACTCCAGTCAAGACATCCTCGACGCCGAGCAGCGCCTACTCGCGCACAGCCAGCGCACCGGCGGGCCAGCATTGACGGCGCGGCTCGTCGCGCGGCATACCTCTCGCAAGATCAGGGGCGTCCGGCTCGACCCCGATCAGGCCGTCGCTATTACCCGCATCGCCCGTTCCGGTCTGAGCCTCGATCTGCTGGTCGGCCCCGCTGGTTCCGGCAAGACCACCGCGCTACGCGCCCTGCACCGGGCATGGACAGCCGCGCACGGACGCGACTCGGTGATCGGCCTCGCACCGTCGGCGGCCGCCGCCGAAGTGCTCGGCGACTCCCTCGGCGTGCGAGCGGAGAACACCGCGAAGTTCCTCTACGAACACCATCATGGACGCTGGAACCTTCAAGCCGGGCAGCTCGTGCTCGTGGACGAGTCCTCCCTCGCCGGAACGCTCGCGCTCGATCGCATCACCGAGCACGCCGCCAAGGTCGGAGCCAAGATCGTCCTCATCGGCGATTGGGCGCAACTCTCGGCGGTGGAAACGGGCGGGGCGTTCGGGATGCTCGTCCGGCACCGGCAGAGCGTGCCCGAACTCACCGATGTGCGCCGCTTCGCCAACGAGTGGGAGAAGACCGCCAGCCTCGGCCTGCGACACGGGAACACGGACGCTCTCGACGAGTACCAGGAGCGGGGCAGGGTGGCGGGCGGTGATGCCGAGACGATGCTCGATGCGATCTACGAGGCTTGGCGCAGCGACCGCGACGAGGGCTTGCGCACGCTGATGATCGCGGGCACCGGCGAGATGGTCGCCCAGCTCAACGAGCGCGCTCGCGCCGATCTGGTCGAGGCTGGGCGGGTTGAGGCCGACGGCCTGCGTCTGCACGACGGCACCACCGCAGGCGTCGGCGATCTCGTCGTCACCCGGCTCAACGACCGCCGCCTCGCCACCGGCAGGTCGTGGGTCAAGAACGGCGACCGCTGGCAAGTCACGCACCGCTACGACGACGGCTCGTTGGCCGTGCGCCGGTTGGGGCGCGGCGACCAGCCGCATGGCAAGGCTCTCGTGTTGCCTGCGAAGTACGTGCGCGAGGAAGTCGAGCTCGGCTACGCTTCCACGGTTCACCGCGCCCAAGGAGCCAGCGTCGATACCGCGCACGCGCTCGTCGATCCCGAAACGGCGTCGCGGGAGTTGTTCTACGTGGCGATGACGCGAGGTAAGCACCGTAACTACGCCTATGTGATCGTGCCCGACCCGCACGAGGTCGAGCCGCACCTCGACCAGCCGAAGCCGCTGACCCTGACAGAACGGCTCGCCAAGGTGCTCGCGCGCAGCGACGCCGACCTATCCGCGACCGAAACCCTGACGCTCGAGGTAGACCGTCACGCCTCGCTGTCCACGCTGCTCGCCGAGTACGACGTGCTCGCCCGCGAAGCGCAGATCGACCGCTGGGCGGCGCTGCTCGACATAGCACCGTTCCCCGAGAACGTGGCCGACGACGTATTCACCAGCCCCTACTACGAGCACTTGGAGAGCGCACTCGCACGCCACGAGGCAGCTGGGCATGTTGCGGCGGCGGCGCTCACCGCGCTCGCGCCGAGGCTCACGCCTGGCGAAGACCAGGCCGATCCCGCCGCGCAGCTCGCCTCCGTGCTCGACCAAGCCACCCAGCAACTTCGGTCCGGCAAACGAGCCAGGGCGCGAGTCGCTGGACTCATCCCGACGCCTGCCGCACCGATCGCCGACGACATGCAGACCGCCCTCACCGAGCGGCAGACGCTCATCGAGACCGCCGCGCGCCAACTCCTGCACGACGCCCAAGAAGCGGGAGCCGCGTGGGTGGCGCGGCTCGGGCAGCCAAGTTCACGACTCGAAGCGCGAGAGCGGTGGGACGCACACGCCGCCACCGTCGCGCTGTACCGATACCGCTACGACATCACCAGCCCGTCACCGCTCGGCGACGCCAAGGCGATCACGACCGCAGACCAAGCAGCCGAGTATCGCGCAGCCACTACCGCTCTTCGCCGGGTCGAAATGCTCGGGAAGCGGCACGAGGGCACTTCTTCCCGCAGCTTGCCGCAGCGGTTCGACCGTGGACCTCACCTATGAACACAGGCGGACGCTCAATCGCGAGCGTTCCGTAACTCCAGACGGCACGCTCTCGCTGCCAGGGCCTCGGAGATCCGAAGACCCGACTTCTCTGGGCCGTGCGTTGACTCCTCATCATCAGTCGGGCTTCGCAGCTGCGGCACACGTGGACGGATGCCCAGTGAACCCAAGCCTGACCGATAATCTTGACATGGCGGCACCGGCCGCTCTCGCATGCTGACAGGAGGCAAACATCGATGCTGATGACCTCCAACTGGCGTGACTGGTACCACCTCCGACACCAGCAAGGTTGCCTGGTGTCTGGGGCTCAGTTCGAGGACTACGTCACCCGCATCCTTGCGCGCTTCCACGACGACTTCACGAACCCGGCACCATCAGGCACGCTCGGCGACGGCGGGTGCGATGGCCTGGCGGACGCGGGAAAGATCCTGTACGCGTGTTACGGACAACGGCCAGCGCGGAACGCTGAACGTGAACTTCAGGCCAAGCTCGTATCAGACTTCACCCGGGGGCGAGACTCGTGGGCCACGTTCCTGACGTGGCGGTTTGTTACTAATGCCCCGGTTGGACCAGAAACTCTGAAGTCGTTCACCTCACTCCAACAGCAGCATGACGAGGGAACGCAACGGCCGCTCACAATGAGGATTTGGCAACCAGCGAACCTCTGGACTGAGGTCGTGAGCACCCTTACGCCGCAAGTCCTAGACGAGTTGTACCCAGGCGCTCCGGGCATCGAGAATCTTGAGTTGGTTGACCTGCTACCGCTCTTGGATGCGATCGGGCAGTCGGACGATGGCGTGGACGTTGCCGCGTCGGTCCTTCCAGTTCCGGCGAACAAGATGGACTTCAACAACCTACCCCTCGGTTCACGGCTGGAGTTCAACAGCGGTCGACTCATGGCTCCTCGCATTGAGAAGTGGTACGCGGACGCATCTGATCCGGCTCTGTCGGACGCGCACGGCGAACGTTTCAGGGCGATCTACCTGGCTGCCCGCGAAGTGACGACAGAGCCCGTCGAGATCCTTGAACGGATCTATGTCGCCGTGGCCGGGGCTAACTTCAGGATGGATGCTAAGCGAGCGAACGCCGCCTACGCCGTGGTGTCCTACTTCTTCGACTCGTGTCACATCTTCGAGACCCCGCCAGCAACTCTGGGGAGCGCTCATGCTGCTGCCAACTAAGGGCGTCTCGGCCGAAAGGGCGATCATTACGGTCGGCGCTGATGTGCTGGAGTACCTTCAAACGCCGAAGTCGGTTACTGCTCTCTGGGAGCAATACATGGCTCACGACCGTGAAGGCGGTGACCTCGATCACATCACCTTCGACTGGTTCTCACTCGCTTTGGCCTCTCTCTTTGCGATCAATCTCGTGGAGTGGACGCCCTCCGGGCATCTGAGGAGAGCTCGTGTTTCTTAGCTCCCTCGGCTCCTCAGACAGCCGGTTCAAGTCTCTTGAGTTCACCAGTGGCCTCAACATCCTCGTCGCGGATCGTACGGAGTCGTCCGCACAAGGCGATAGCCGAAACAGCGTCGGTAAGACGAGTTTCATCAAGATCATGCGTTACGTCATGGGAGGCGACTTGCCCCCCGAGTTCAAGGCCCCTGAACTTGCAAGTCACTCTTTCTACGTCAAGCTCGTCCTGCCTTCCCCCGATGGCGCGGCTGAAGAGGAAGTCACGGTCACTCGGCCGGTTTCGCCAACAACTCGAGTGCAAATCAGCGGATGGTCGGTCGTCACGGAGCGCCAGCCGATCCCAGTGGAGGAATGGCGAGCGCTACAGGCGGAGCACCTGTTCCGCATCCCAGATGACACGGCGCGGCCGACGCCAGGACAGCTTTGGGGGCAGCTGGTTCGGACCTTCTTCGGCACTCCGACCAAGGTCTACCAGGTCGAGGCGGATTGGGAATCAGGCGTTCGGATTGGACACCTACTGGGTCTGTCGCCTGAGATCCTCGCCAAGTCGGGAGAACTTGATCAGCTGACGAAGCAGGGAAAGGCCATTCGCAAGGCGGTCAAAGAAGGCGCCCTCACGCACCTCACCCTCGATGAGCCAAAGTTGCGCGCCCAGCTCGCAAACGTCCGCCGACAGCGAGATCGCGCACAAGAGTCGCTAAGCAAGTTCAAAGTCGATGAGCAATACGCTGATCATCAGCGCGAGGCGGACGGACTCACCGCATCCATTCAGCGCCTCAATGACGAAGGGCTCGCGCTTCAGCGCAGATGCCGCGAACTAGAGACCGCTCTGCGAGACGAAGTCGACCCCGCTGAGGATGCGGCCCTGAAGGCGAAGCTGACGCGCGTCTACAACGAACTCGGCGTCGTGTTACCCGATCTTGTTGGACGGCGATTTGATGAAGTATCTGAGTTTCATCACTCTGTCGTCCGCAACCGACGCAGCTTCCTTCAGCAAGAGTTGGAGGCCGCATCCGCGCGCCTAGAGGCCATTGATGCTGAACGACGAACTCGCGACGCCGAACGCTCTGGGATTCTGCGTCTACTGAGCGAAACTGTTGCGCTCGACACTTTCCTAGCTGTTCAGCGAGATTTGGCGAAGTTGGAGGCCGACGTCGCCGACCTAGAACGCCGCGTCGAGGCGGCGGCATCGATTAGCCAGATCAACGACAGGGTGAAGCTCAAGACCGCAGAGCTAGTAACGTCCGTTCGCGCAGAGTTGCACGAACGGTCGAGTTCTCTCGACGCGTCGATCGCCCTGTTCGATGAGTTGGGCTCGGAGATATACACCGACCGCGAAGCCACTCTTCTGGTTGCTCCTACGGAGAAGGGCATCTTAAAGGTCACTCCGCAAGTCTCAGGCGACGCGAGTACCGGTGTGCGCAGCGTCGAGACGTTCATGTTCGACACGACCTGCTTGATTACTGCGATCAAGAACAGCCGCGCGCCTCGCATCCTGATCCACGACAGCCACTTGTTCGATGCAATCGATGGTCGTCAGATCGCATCGTGCCTCAACATCGGTGCTCGGCTGGCTGAACAGCACAGATTCCAGTACATCGTGACGCTCAACTCAGACTTCATCGACCTGGTTGAAGCCCAGAGCGACGGGGCTTTTGATGCTGAGCCGTACATCGTGTCGCCACGACTCACCGACGCAACCGACGACGGTGGGCTCTTCGGATTCCGCTTCAGCTAGGCCCTAGAACGGTGCCTCGCCGCGTGTCGCCCACGGGTTCGAGGGCGACAGCGGCAAGGCTCCCTCGGGCAGCGGGAGGCTCGCAACGACGTAGAGGTTCAAGATGTCGTCGCGGTCCATGAACATGATCTGACTGCGCTTGCTGGCGTCGAGAGCGTTGCCGAGCCAGTTGCGGGCGGCCTTGGTGATCTCCCCGCCCGCCACGATGAAGGCGTGGTCGACCAAGACCCGGCGGTTGGTCTCGGGATCGAAGATCTCGTGTGCCAGCATCATGAGCGCTTGATTGTGGATCTCGGCCATGTTGGCATTACCGGCCTTGGTGACGCCTGAGGCGTCGAGCTTGCCTTTCTTCGCCTGGATGCCAAAGTAGAGAATGTGCTGGGTCGGCAAGGTGTAGCGCATCCAGATGTCTTTGCCGTACTCCAGCGCCTTGTCCTTGTGGCCGGCTGCCGTGATGCGGTGGTAGCCAAGCTGCCTGAACAGCGGGAGCAGCACCTCCTCGATGAGATCATCCTCGCTGCACTGGTCGAGGTAGGCCGTCAAGAGCTGCCGCCGCTCCAGTTCGGCCTTGCTGAAGGGGCGGTGCGGATTGGCGGCAAGGACAGTGACGGTCTGGGTGCCGACGTGGCGGAGGTAGCAGTGGTTGTCTTCGCCGTAGAACGCCTCGAAACCTTCGCGGCCGAGTACCTCGTTGAGTTGTGCCAGCGCACGAGGACGGTCGGGGCCTTCGTTCAGCCGATCGGCTGGACTCATGAGTTGGTCGATGAGACGACAGAAGACCGCAGGAGGATGACCGGGGCCGTCGTGCGGTTCGGCCAGCATCTCCTCCAGAACGTCAGCAACCCAACGATGGCGAGTTGAGCCATCGTGCTGGTAGTCGGTGTCCAGCTCCTGGAAGAACTCAGTGATGTACATGCTGGAGCGATACGGGAAGTACCTGGCTTCGTCCTCGTTCGCGGGATCGTCACGGCCTACATTGCCGACGACGAGTTCGCCGAGGGATTCGAGATTGCGACGACGGAACTTCACAAGTCTATTGTCGCAGGGAGCGTCGACGGCCACCGGCCCCGTCGAGAGCATGCTCCGAGCGAACCGGCGTATGGCGACGGCATCACTTGGTGACCGAAGACGGGAGCGTCGGCCTTAACTACGCCGTCAAGCCTCGTGGCAGACGTCAGAGCAAGTCCTTCGTGTATGTCCACACCGTCATGCGGTGGATGCCGAACCGGCGCGAGATGGACACTACGCTTTCGCCGTTGGCTCGGGCAGTTCGGATTGCGTCCAGTTCCCTCGCCGTCAGGGGTGTTCTAGCTCGTCTCCTTGGGGTTCTGACCACCCCAAGCTCACACTCTGATGGCACCAACGGCGTGTCGCCAACGCCGAGCTTCGCCTGATTCCACGCGGAACGGAGCCTCTCGAACCGCTGCCAGGTGTTCGGTTTGAGTCCGGCCGCGTCCACCACGAGCATCGAGTGCCCCGTCTCACGGCGGGGCATTTCTGCGTTTCCGGTGGCCTTGCGCGCAGGCTGATCTACGCGTCGCCGGGCGTGACGACGTCGATGCGGACGTGGATGGGCAGGTCGCGGGTGGCCGGGCCGGCGGCGACCTGGTCGGCGAGCTCCTGCGGCGTGTGGTGCCAGGCGCTCGGGCCCATCGCCATCGTCGCGAGGGCGAGCGCGCGATCGGCGGGCACCGCGTAGTCGAGGGTGTCGCGGTCGAGCGCGG
>RRZT011172748.1_pt1 | contig 11608 bp, 8 predicted proteins | sample 2165551 | NCBI WGS metagenome assembly RRZT01 (sample SAMN10456910, study PRJNA506462) | wastewater metagenome | biome: wastewater; feature: sludge; material: wastewater sludge; isolation source: wastewater sludge with Escherichia coli K12::gfp cells carrying plasmid... | place: USA: Moscow, Idaho ... | reverse complement strand
GCGTGATCGCTTCGCAGATGAACCGCGGCGTCTCTCTGCAGGACGCGCGCGACTACTCGGTGGTCGGCTGCGTCGAGCTGTCGATTCCCTGTAAGACCTACGGGCTGCACGACATCGCGATGTTCAACCTGCTCAAGGTTTTGGAACTGACCCTGAAGTCCTTCCGCGGCGACCCGGAAGTGAGCTACGAGCGCATCTGCGAACGGCTCGACGACAACATCCGCCACTACGTGAAGCTGATGGTCGAAGGCGCCAACGTCTGCGACATCGGCCACCGCGACTGGGCGCCGATCCCGCTGCTCTCGGCGCTGATGACCGACTGTCTGGACAAGGGCCTCGACGTCACCGCCGGCGGCGCGCGCTACAACCTCTCCGGCGTGCAGGGCATCGGCACGGCCAACCTCGCCGATTCGCTGGTGGCGTTGAAAGGCATCGTCTTCAACGAGAAACGCCTCACCTTCGACGACTTCCTCGACGTGCTCGACGCCGACTTCCAGGTGCCGGACGGCGAGAAGGTGCGCAGCCGGCTGATCAACAAGTACGTGAAGTACGGCAACGACCTCGACGAGGTCGATATGGTCGGCGTGCATGCACTCAAGCTCTTCTGCGACGAGGTCGAGAAATACACCAACCCGCGCGGCGGCGTGTTCTCGCCGGGTTCTTATACGGTGTCGGCGCACATGCCGCTTGGCGAAGTGGTCGGCGCCACGCCGGACGGACGGCGCGCCAAGGAACAACTCGCCGACGGCGGCCTGTCGCCGATGGGCGGGCGCGACGAACTCGGGCCGACGGCGGTGCTGAAATCGGTGAGCAAGCTCGACAACCTGCTGCTTTCCAACGGCAGCCTGCTCAACCTGAAGATGATGCCGAGCACACTGGAAGGCGAGCACGGGCTCAACAAGCTGGCCGACTTCCTGGTCGCCTTCATGCGCCTGAAGATCCTGCACGTGCAGTTCAACGTGGTGAACGTCGAGACCCTGATCGAAGCGCAGAAGAATCCGCAGGAGTTCGCCGGACTCCTGGTGCGCGTCGCGGGCTACAGCGCCTTCTTCGTCGAACTCTCCAAGGAAATTCAGGATGACATCATCCGTCGTACCGCTCACCGACTGTAGGGTGAAGCGCGCCGAAGAGCGGGCGCGGATCTTCAACATCCAGCGCTACTCGCTGAACGACGGCGCCGGCATCCGCACCCTGGTCTTCTTCAAGGGCTGCCCGCTGCATTGTCCGTGGTGCTCGAATCCGGAGTCGCGCTCGCGCGAGGCGGCGTTCATCCGGCGCGAGGCGAAGTGCATCCATTGCGGCACGTGCGCGCTCGACGTCGACGAATGCCCCTCCGGCGCCTATCAACAAATGGGTACCGAATACACGCTCGATGAGTTGATGGCCGAGGTGATGAAGGACGAGGTCTTTTTCCGCGTCTCGGGCGGCGGCGTCACGCTGTCCGGCGGCGAGGTGCTCAGTCAGGCGGCGTTCGCCACGCGGCTGCTGAAGCGGCTCAAGGCGCTGGGCATTGCCACCGCCGTCGAAACGACCGGGCACGGCAGTCGCTCCGCGTTACTCGAGATGGCGAAACACAGCGACGAAGTGCTCTACGACTTCAAGATCATGGACGCGAAACGCGCGCATGAAGTGACCGGGATCAACCTCAAGCGCGCGCTCGACAGCTTCGCGGCGCTCTGCTCGCAGGGTAGCCATGTGATTCCGCGCCTGCCGCTGATTCCCGGCTACACGATGACGATGGAGAACCTGGAGCGCGTACTCGAGTTCCTGGCGCCCTTCGGTCTGCACGAACTGCATCTCCTGCCGTTCCACCAGTACGGTGCTAACAAATACAAGCTGGTCGGGCTTGACTACGCGATGGCGGACATTCCGCCGCCTGCGGAGGAAGAAGTCGAGCCCTACGTGCGGCGGGCGAAGGCGGCGGGGTACGAAGTGACGGTGGGTGGGTAGGTGGCCAAGATGAGTCAGAACAACCTTACAGACTCCGTCATTCCGGCGAAAGCCGGAATCCAGTGGGCGCGGGTGGATTCCGGCTTTCGCCGGAATGACGTGGATGCTTCTTCGTCATTTGGCATCGCTGAGCACTGGTCGGTGAAGAAAGCAAGTCTGAACAGGGAGTTGTCCGAATGAAGTCCTATGACGTGGTAATCATCGGTTCCGGCTGCGGCGGCGGTTCGGTTGCCTTGCAGCTCGCCGGCAGCGGCGCGCGCACGCTGATTCTCGAACGCGGCCAGTCGTTGCCGCGCGAGGCGCAGAATTCGGACCCGGAAGCGGTGTTCGGCCAGCGCCGCTATCACACCGACGAGACGTGGTGGGCCGACAACGAGGCGTTCAAGCCGGGCATGTTCTACTACGTCGGCGGCAATACCAAGTTCTACGGTTCGGCGATGTTCCGCTTCCGCGAGCGCGACTTCGGCGAGGTTGAACACGATGAAGGCGTTTCGCCGGCCTGGCCGATCAACTACGCCGACCTCGAACCGTGGTACGAGCAGGCCGAGACGCTGTTCGGCGTACATGGCCGGGGCGGTGCCGACCCGACCGATCCAATACGCAGCAAGGACTTCGACCACGCGCCGGTGCCGCACGAGCCGGTGATGCAAGCCGTCGAGCAGCGCTTGCAAGCGAAGGGGCTGAAGCCTTTCCCGATGCCGTGTGCAATCGACTTCGGGCCCGGTGGGCGCTGCAAACGTTGCGAGAACTGCGACGCTTTTCCTTGCCAGATCGACGCCAAGGGCGATGCCGAGATCAAGCTGATCCGCCCGGCGACGGCATCCGCCAACGTCGAACTGAGAACGGGCGCACAAGTGCTGAAACTGATCGCCGACGCCAGCGGTCGGCGCATCGTCGCCGCCGAGGTGCTGATCGACGGCAAGGTCGAACGGATTACCGCCGACGTCTTCGTGCTCAGTGCCGGGGCCATCAACTCCGCGGCCCTGCTGCTGCGTTCGGCCGACGCGCGCAACCCGCGCGGACTGGCCAACAGTTCCGATCAGGTCGGGCGCAACTACATGACGCACAACACCAGCGCGCTGATGGCCGTGCATCCGTTCAAGACGAACACGACGCATTTCCCGAAGACGATCGCGGTGCACGACTACTACTTCGGCGAAGGCGAGGGTGATACCCCGCTCGGCAGTTTGCAGCCGCTCGGCAAAATCCGCGAACCGATGCTGCGCGAGGCGCTGGCCTTCGTGCCGAAGCCGATCCGCACGGCGCTTGCCCTGCGCAGCGTCGACTGGTACGCGCAGAGCGAAGACCTGCCGCATCCCGACAGCCGCGTCACGATCCGCCCGGACGGGGCGATCAACCTGCACTGGCACCGCACGAATCTGAAAGCCCACTTCCGCTGGGTCGCCAAATGCAAGGAAATTTTGCGCGCCACCGGTTACCCGTTCGTCTTCGCGCGCCTGTTCGAGACCAAGGTCGTCTCGCACCAGTGCGGCACCGTGCGCTTCGGAAACGACCCGGCGACGTCGCCGCTCGACCCGCTGTGCAAGGCTTGGGACCACGACAACCTGTACGTCGTCGATTCCGGATTTTTCCCATCGTCGGCGGCGGTCAATCCGGCGCTGACGGTGGTGGCGCAAGCGTTGCGGGTCGGTGCGCACCTGCGCGAAACGCATTTCCGGTGAATAGACGGAACACGCGGAACATCAAGAAACAAGGAGAAGGTCAATGAATAGAGTACTGCTGCAAGCGCTGTTGGAGGATGCCCGGGCCGGAAAGCCGGTCTACATCACGACGGTGCACCATGTGTTCGACGGCCTGCATCACGCGGAATCCGAGCGGATTGTCTGCGTCGTCGATCAGATGGACACGAACGGCCAGACAGCCTACGAACTGCGGATTCCGTCGCTCGACCGGTGTGATGCGGAGGCACAGACCTTCGTCCGCGACTACCTGAACGCCGAGATCTACAACATCCTGTCGAGCGTCGGCGGGCGCTGCATGACGCTGTATCTGGATACCGCCAAGCCGGCGCTGCTGGCAATGGCCAACGGCCTCGACGACGCGTTCTGCATCGGCAGTTCTCGTCAGGCGCGTGTCGGCTACGGGCGTTCGGTGAATGTGATCGACCGCATGATCACCGCCGTTCGGCCGGGCGAACCTTCCTTCCGCTTCCAGATCTCCGATCTCAAGCAACTACCGGCTTCACCTACCGCCAAGCGACCCCGCGTCGATACGATGGCCTTCTTCCGCGCCTGTACCAACAAGCTCGAAGGCAAGTCGTTCGCCGGCATCGACGTTGGCGGCACCGATATCAAGGCGGTGCTGGTGGTCGACGGAGCGATCGTCGATTACAAGGAATACGACTGGTTCCCGGCCAACTTCACGCGTTCGGTGCAGCTGATCGACCCGATCTGCCTGATCGCCCGCCTCTTGCAGGCGCGGCTGGCGATCCACCGGCTGCCCGTTTCCGCGCAGCTCGCCTATCTGCCGATTATCGTGCGGGCGATGGACAAGGACGCGTCTGATGACGCGATGGAGAACGTCCTGCGCGAACTCGCGCGTGCTGGTCTGGACACCGATGCTCGCCTCGACGCTATCGGTCTGTGCTTCCCCGACGTCGTCGTCAAGAACAAGATCGTCGGCGGCGAGGTGTACAAGACGCGCGGCATCCGCAACAACCCGGAAATCGACTACGACACGGATTTTGCACAGCTGACGCACCTCGACGATCGGCTGCGCGCCTCGGTCGTGGAGGGTGGCTCCGGCGCTGTGCGCATCATCAACGACGGGCCGATGGCCTCCTTCACCGCCGCTGTCGAAATGGCCTTCTCCGGCGACGCGGCCAAGGTGCGCGACGGCGTCTTTGCGCACACGTTGGGTACCGAACTCGGCACCGGCTGGATTACCGAGTCGGGGAGCATCCCCGACATCCCCCTTGAGGTTTACAACTTCATCATCGACCTCGGCAGCTGGCCGGAACGCGCCTTTGAGCCCGACGACCTGCGTAGCGTCAACAACTTCAACACCGGCCTGCCGGGCACGCTGCAGAAATACTGCAGCCAGAGCGGCATCTTCCGTCTGGCGCTGAAGTACTTCCCGACGGAACGACCGGACCTCTTCACGGAATTGCTGGAGAAGGGCTACGTTGTCGAACAGTCGCCATCGGGGAAGGCCGGCTACTACGTACCGACCGAACCCGTCGACCAGCGCAAGCCATTTCTCGAACACATGATGCGGCTACCCGACCGCGAGAAGGACGAGACGAACGCCAGGATATGGCGCGAGATCGGCGAGGCACTCGCCGTCACGCTCTTGGAAAGCAAGCGCATCCTCGATCCGGGTACCGACGAGCGCTTCCTGTTCGGCCGCCTGGTCAAGAACCAGACCTGCTTCGATCTGATGGTCGAAGGTGCGCGCCGCATCAAGCCGGATATCTCGCTGCTCGTCGCCGGCACCGGCATGGCCTATACGCCGCTGATGAAGCAACTCGAAGCGAATCCCCATTTCACCGTCGCCCAGTTCGCGCAGGCGATCGGCGCCGTCTATTACGCCAACAGCTGAAAGGAACGAGAGAAATGAAAAAGCAGGACTATCTGGATCACCTGGTTGGCGTATTCGGCCACCCGGTTGCTGAAAACCCCGGCGTCGTCATCCAGGAAGCGGCCTTCCGCGCGCTAGGCCTCGATCGCTGGCGCTTCCTGACCATCGACGTCGAGCCGGAGAAGATCGGCGATGCGATTACCGGTTTGAAGGCGATGAAGATGCGCGGTATCAACTGCACGATTCCGCACAAGCTGGCGGTGATCCCCTACCTCGACAAGATCGCACCGAGCGCCAAATTGATCGGCGCGGTGAACACCGTGATCAACGACAACGGTGTGCTGACCGGCGAGAACACCGACGGCCAGGGCTTCATGATCGCGCTGGCCGAAGCCGGCATTTCGGCAAAGGGCAAGAAGATCGTCGTCCTCGGCGCCGGCGGCGCGGCGCGAGCGATCTGCGTCGAGCTGGCACTGGCCGGTGCCAGCCACCTGACCATCGTCAATATCCCAAAGGACATGGCGCTCGGCGAAGGGCTGGTCAAGACGTTGCGCGAGAACACGAAGGTCGCCGTGGATTACGTGCCGTGGGTTGATGCGTTCAAGATTCCGGCCGATACCGATATCGTCGTCAACGCGACGTCGATCGGTCTCTATCCCAACGTCGATGAGAAGCCGAACATCGACTACGACACGCTCACCACCTCGATGTACGTGCAGGACGTCATCCCCAACCCGGCTTTCACGCCCTTCCTGCAGGAGGCCGACAAGCGCGGCCTCAAGTGGCAAAGCGGCTTGTCGATGCTGGTCAATCAGGCAGCCCTCAACATCACGATGTGGACCGGGCTCGACCCGGACAAGGAAGTCATGAAGAAGGCGCTGGAAGAAGCGTTGTCGTGAGGTTCATGTAGGAGCCCAGTTCCACTGGGCGATTCGGCGGTTTCTTCGTAGAAATGCCGTTATCGCGCAGCGAAGCTGCGCTCCTACCAAACACGCGCAGGACAACAAGAAGAATCAGGGAGAAGAGAAGTCATTTCCAATCAAGCACTGAGGAATTCAAGAATGAACCAGGACGACCCGAACTTCCCCTACCGTGAGCAGATCATCGCGGCCAAGCGCAGTCTGCGCGCGCGCATGCCTGACCTCAAGGAACGCTTTGCCGCGTTGACGCGTGATATCGAGGCGCAAGTCGCGGCGATCGAGAACGAACGCGCGCAAGGTATCTCGCCGATCCCCGACGTCCGTTTCGACGAACTCGAATCGCTGAGCGCGGCGACCATCGCACGCATCAAGCAGCGCGGCATCGTCGTCGTGCGCGGCGTGTTCGACAAGGAACGCATCGCCCGTTGGAACGCCCAACTGGCTTCCTACATCACCGACAACCACTACCTCGAAAAGCAACAAGCCAAGCGCGGGCTCGACAAGTACTTCAGCACACTGTCCAGCTCACGCCCGCAGATCTACGGCCTCTATTGGTCGAAGCCGCAGATGGAAGCGCGCCAGTCGGAAGAACTGGCCAAGGCGCGTCGCTGGCTGAACCGGCTGTGGGATGTTAACCAAGGCAACCAGGACGGCAAACCAGTATTCAATCCCGATCAGGAGTGTACCTACGCCGACCGCGTCCGCCAGCGCGAGCCGGGTGACGCCTCGCTCGGCCTCTCGCCGCACGTCGACGGCGGCTCGATCGAACGCTGGATCGACCCCGGCTACGTCAAGGTCTACGGCGCCGTGTTCGGCGGCGATATCGCGTCCTACGACCCGTTCAGTGCCGCGCACCGCACCGAAACGCAGGAGATCCCGTCGCCGGCGGTGTGCAGCATGTTCCGCACCTTCCAGGCATGGACTGCGCTGACCGCGCAAGGGCCGGGCGACGGCACGCTGAACGTGGTGCCGATCGCCAATTCGATGGCCTGGATACTGTTGCGCGCCTTGCAGGATGACGTCGCCGAGGACGATCTGTGTGGCGCCCGTGCGGGTCGCGCTATGGTCATCTCGGCCGAACACCATGCGTTGCTGATGCGCGCCACTTGCGCGATCCCTCGCGTCGAACCGGGCGATACGGTGTGGTGGCATCCGGACCTGATTCACGCCGTCGAGGACAAGCACAACGGTACCGGTTATAGCAACGTCATGTACATCGGCGCCGCGCCCGACTGCGAGAAGAACCGGGTTTTCCTGCGCAAACAGCGCGACGCGTTTGAAGCAGGGCGCTCGTCGCCGGACTTCGTCGCGGAGGACTACGAGGTGGATTTCGCTGACCGCTTCCTGCCGTCGGACCTGACGCCGCTGGGCCGTAGGCAGATGGGTTACGATTTGTAGCTCGGCACGGTTTTCGGCCGCAGATCATTCGGCCGAAAACCGATCGGTATTTCACCAAGGAGATTCGTGATGGCAAATGAGGCGCAAGTGTGCAGGCACGTCGTACTTTTCAAATTCAAGGACTCGACGCCGGTGGCGACGGTAGAGGCGATTGAAGCGGCCTTCAGTAACCTGTGTCGTGAACTCACTTTCGTCGTCGACTTCGAATGGGGCCGCAACAACAGCCCGGAAAATCTCAACAACGGCCTCACGCACTGCTTCCTCGTGACCTTCGAAAACGAACAGGACCGCGACCGCTATCTCCCGCACCCGGCGCACGTTGCCTTCGTCAAGAGCTACCTGGAAGACAACCTGGAGAGTGTTTGCGTGGTGGATTACATGCCGCGTGGCTGATCAGACCAGGAGCCGTTGAGCCTCGTCATTCCGGCGAAAGCGCCTCGCCAGAAGTACCCGTGGGGTGCCGGAACCCAGGAATTGCGAAGAAGCGTGCGTCGATACGCCGAGGAGATCGTCATGACCACCGAAACCACCAGCAGCGCCGCGACCCTATGGCAAGCCCCACTGTGCACTCTTGGCGAGAGCATCATCTGGGATGATCGCTCTTGCCGCTTCTGGTGGGCCGACGTCCCCGCGGGCGTGCTCTACCGCGGAGAGGATGGCGGTGTTGCCGCCGATCGCTGGCAATTCCCCGAAGCCCTCGGCCACGTCGCATTGACCGAAAGCCCGAACCGCGTCGTTCTCGGCCTCGCCAGCGGCCTCGAACTCTTCGACGCCACAACCGGCGCGCGCACGCGGCTGGCGACCATTCCCCACCCCGCGCCCGGAATGCGCCTGAACGACGGCCGTTGCGACCGCCACGGCCACCTTGTCTTCGGCACCATGTCGGAAGGCGGCAAAGGGCCGCGCGGCGCCTTCTGGCGGTTCGGCGCCACCGACGGCCTGCGCCGGCTCGATCTGCCGGCGCCGGCCATCCCCAACAGTATCTGCTTCAGCCCCGATGGCGCGTTGATGTACTTCACCGACTCGACCGATAAGGTGATCCGCGTCTGCGACTACAACGCGGCGGCGGGCTCAGTCTCCAACATCCGCACGTTCAATGATCCCGGCCTGGTCGCCTGGGAGCCCGACGGTTCGTGCGTGGACGCCGAAGGCGGCATCTGGAACGCGCAATGGGCCGCCGGGTGCATCGTGCGCTATTCGCCAGATGGCCAACTCGACCGCATCATCGAAACCCCGCCGCGACAGCCGACGTGCCCGTGCCTGGGCGGGTATGATTTCGGCGTCCTTTATTCGACGAGTGCCCGTATCGGCATTGATGCGCAAAGCCTGAACGCAGCGGATGGACAACTCCTCGCCTGGCGTGGCCTTGGCGTTAAGGGATTGCCGGAGGGACGAGTTGCCGGGCTATGACACAAAGTCACCTACGTTCGCGCTCCGTTGTCGTTCACTGGTCGGAATGCGGATAACAAGCAGCAAAAACAAACGGCATCCGAAGATGCCGTTTGTTTTGACTAGACGGACGGTGTTCAGGCAGCAGTTCGCTTGCGTTGGAAGACCAGTCCGAGCAGTCCCAGGCCGAAAAGGGCCATGGACCCCGGTTCGGGCGCGTCGTTGCTTGGCGGGGTACAGCCGAGCTCTTTAGCACTGCATCCGCTTACCGAGGCAAGCTTGATGTAGTCATAAGTCTTTTCTCCGTTCACAGTCACCTCGCCACCGCCCGGATTGGCGAGAGGGTTGTAGGCGCCAATCAGCCAGTAGGAAGAAAAGACTCCCTTGTCATTGATTGACTTGGTCGTCGTTCCCACGTCGGAATAATTACCGATCGAGTCCCAACCGAGGCCGACGAGTTCGCTGAATGTTTTACCTATGAGCGTGGGTTTGCCGCTGCCTTTATACGCCATCACCGTTACGTCGGAATCGTTGGTTGTCCATCCGAGTTTGAGGTCGGTCAGCTTGACCAGCTCGGAGAAGGTAAGCAACGCCATGTCGTACCGCTGTTCGTTGTCGATCGAATGCTCCGGACTTTTCCCCTCGTTCGTATCGCCGGAGTATGCATCATTGTTTGTGATGCCTAAACCAAGATACTTTCCGCTTCCATCTTTGTAATTTGCCCAGGTGCCTTTTTCAAGCGTTGTATTGTCGGCGCCCCCCGTATTGGAATAGGCGGATACAGTAACTCCGGTACCTTTGGTGTTGTTCAGCGTCCACGTAGTCGAAGCAGAGACTTGCCCTGCCGCAAGCAGAGCCAGCGCCGAGCACATAATCTTGAGTTGGTTGTTCATATCAATCTCCCGTATAAATCAATGCGAGCAACAGCAATATTGATGCCAGACACTAATTGTTCGATTTTTCAGTATGTTAGGTTGTTTGTCGGTGCGCTTTACAGCCGTTCTGTAAATAAAACCGACAGGTCTTTAGAAGCTTCAGATTCCCAATTCAGTTTTCAATTGCCGGACTAGCTCGCTTTCGGGCAAGCCGGATGATGCGGGAAGCGCTGCCAACAACTCTTCCCTGGCTTCATTGCTGCGGCCGCTTTTGGTTAGCGCGTAAGCCAGGTGGAAACGAATTTCGGCATTCTCCGGACTGCGCAAACGCGCTTCGCGCAGATGCCTCAAGCCGGCGTCGACTTGCCCTTTGCGCACCAGAATCCAGCCCAAGGTGTCGGCATAGGATGAATTTTCGGGATCCAGTGCCAACGCCTTTTCCGCCGTCTCCTGAGCGATGGGATCGTTCAGTTGCTGCAGGAGGTTGGCATAGTTGTTGAGCATCACGGCATCGTCGGGGACCTGCGCCAGTGCTGTGGCGTAGCTCTGGCGCGCAGCTTGCAATTGGCCGGCGCGGTACTGCGTTTCGGCCAATGCCTTGCGTGCGAGGAAGTCGTTCGGCCGCGTTTTCAGCCAGTCTTCAAGAAATTTTGCTGCCTTGCCGGCTTCGCCCGATGCCATGTAGGCATTGACCAGCGCCAGTGCGTTGTCTGTGCTCTCCTGGCGCGAGACGGCTTTGCGGAAGGCGGCAATCGCCGCCGCGTGTTGTCCTCGCGATAGCGCCAGGTGCCCCGTGGCCTGGGCTGTTTCTACACGGTCGGGATGCTTCTTCGCGAGGATTCCGAGCGCCTCGTCGGCTTTGACCGAGTCGCCCCGTTTCGCTTCGACTTCGACCATCAACATCATCGCCGCGGGATCATCCGGCTGGCCCTGCAGTGCCTTCTGGGCGCAATAAGCGGCGCCATCGAGATTTCCGGCCTGTATCTGCAGCGTTCCGATCATCACCTGGGCACGCGTGTCGTATTCCGCCAATCGTGTGGCACCGGTAAATACGCTGCGCGCCGACCCGGCATCGCCCGACGCGAGGAACGCGCGTCCCAGGGCCATCTGAACGGGCAGATTGTCCGGCAGATAGGACGACCAGGTTTTGGCCACTTCCAGTGCTTTTGCCGGATCACGCCGGGACAGATGGAAATCGATCAGCGCGAGCGCTGGTCGTTCATCGCGGCGCTGAACATCGCTTGCCTTCTGCATGTGTCTAATCGCTGCGTCCATGCGTCCGGCTCGCCGTTCGAGCAGGCCGTATTCGTACAAGACCTCATGGTCGTCGTGCTGCTTGGCCAGCAGTGCATCGAGTTGCTTGCGCGCTTCGTCAAAACGCTTCTCGGATGAGTCAAGGCGGACGAGGTTGAGTATCGCGGGACGGAAAGAAGCGTCCTTCTCCAGTGCTTGCGCATAGGCCAACCGGGCGCCTTTCAGGTCGCCACTTGCGCTCTTAATCGATCCGAGGAAATTCAGGGCAGAAAGGTTGGTCGC
>RRZT012868181.1_pt1 | contig 11611 bp, 12 predicted proteins | sample 2165551 | NCBI WGS metagenome assembly RRZT01 (sample SAMN10456910, study PRJNA506462) | wastewater metagenome | biome: wastewater; feature: sludge; material: wastewater sludge; isolation source: wastewater sludge with Escherichia coli K12::gfp cells carrying plasmid... | place: USA: Moscow, Idaho... | reverse complement strand
CCACGTTCGCCTGGATCATGCACTCTTCGATGATCTTGTGGGCATCGTTACGCACCAGCGGCACGATACGTTCAATCTTGCGCTGGGCGTTGAAGATAAAGCGGGTCTCCTCGCTTTCAAACTCCACAGCCCCACGCTGGTGACGGGAACTCTTCAGGGCATGATAGAGGCGGTATAGCTCCTCCAGATGGCCCACCAGGGGTTCGTACTGCTGACGCAGCTTGGGATCGCCATCCAGAATGGCCGCTACCTTAGTATAGGTGAGGCGGGCATGGGAGTTCATCACCGCCTCGAAGAACTTGTAGCCTGACATGCGGCCCGACTCGCTGATGGTCATCTCGCAGACCATACAAAGCCTGTCCACCTGGGGATTGAGAGAGCAAAGACCGTTGGAGAGCACCTCCGGCAGCATGGGGATCACCTGCTCGGGGAAATAGACCGAGTTACCCCGGTTATGGGCTTCGGCATCCAGCGGCTTGCCATGGCGCACATAGTAGGAGACATCGGCAATGGCCACCCAGAGACGCCAGCCACCTGAACGCTTGCGCTCGCAGAAGACCGCATCATCAAAGTCCCGGGCATCCTCACCATCTATGGTCACCAGCGGCAGCTGACGCAGGTCGATCCGCCCCTGCTTGGCCTGCTCGGGCACCTCTTCGGTCAAACTCTTGATCTCTTCCAGCACCTCGGCCGGCCAGACATGGGGAATGCCGTAGTTACGGATCGCCACCTCGATCTCGAGACCCGGATCCATATGATCGCCCAGCACCTCCACTACTTCGCCCACTGCATTCATGCGGCCGGAGGGGCGTTGCGTGATGCGCGCTACCACCATCTGGCTCTGACGCGCGCCCTTGTTCTGCCCAGGCGGGATCAGGATATCCTGGCCGATCCGGCTATCATCCGGCACCACGAAGCTCAGGTCATTCTCGATAAAATAACGCCCCACTATCTCCAGTTCGCGGGACTTGAGCAGGCGGACAAACCGCGCCTCGCGGCGACCTCGCGGATCCAGCCCGGTAGGCTGCACCAGCACATAGTCGCCATGCATCAGGCGATCCATCTCTCTTGGCGCGAGGAAGAGATCCTCGCCGCCCTCTTCAGGACGCAGAAAACCGAAACCATCCTTATGGCCCATCACTATGCCCTTCACCAGATTCATCTTGTCCGGTAGGGCATAGGCGCGGGAGCGGGTGAAAATCAACTGACCATCGCGCTCCATGGCGCGCAGCCGACGCCGCAGCGCCTCGGCCGCCTCCTCACCATCGAGCTTGAGCAGGCTCATCAACGCCTCTCGCCCCACCGGGGCAGGCTGCTTCTCAATCAGTGCCAGAATGGCCTCGCGACTGGGGATGGGATTTTCGTATTTTTCGGCTTCACGTTCACTGAAGGGATCCTGGACGGACATGGGAGAGCCTTATGCAAGGGATTGCAATATGGAGAGTTGTGTAAAAAGTATAACGAATGCTGACCACAAATGGCACAGCGAGTTTCAGTCGGCGGCAGCTTGCGGCTATGCTAGAGGAAGAACAGAGCCCCTGTGTACGGTGAACCATCCATGAGTGAGCAAAAAGAAAGCTTTGCAGAATCCACGTCCTACCTGAAAAAGGCCGTGCCGCTGATGATCAAATACCAGATCCCGACCACCCCGACCAATTATGCGCTCTGGTACACCTATGCGGCGCAAACCCATCCCCAGCTCAATGCCGCACTGGATAACACCATAGCCCAGAGCGGAGCCTGCAGCCCTCTCTCCAGTGAACTCATCTACCATGAGCACCTGGCCGCCCAGACCGAGCGGGACATGGACACCATGAAGCAGAGCCTGGAAGCCATGGTGACCGAGCTCGATACCAGCATGCAGGATACCATCACAGGCACAGGTAACTTCCAGAACGTGCTGGAGAAGAGTTTCAACAAACTGCTGAAGTTCGAGGATGAAGGGCTCTCCATCGAGGAGACGGTGGCGCTGGTGCGTGAACTGGTCAAGGGTGCCAACGATATCCGCAAGAGCACCACCTTTTTCCACAGCCAGCTCTCGGAGGCAGAAAAAGAGATCGCCGAGCTCAAACAGAATCTGGAACGCAGCCGCGCCGAGGCCTATCACGATGCCCTTACCGGCATTCTCAACCGCCGCGCCTTCGACGAGGAGCTGCGCCACCTGCTCGAGGCAGCCAACCCCTTCTGCCTCATCATTCTGGATGTGGATCGCTTCAAGAAGATCAACGATGAATTTGGTCACCTGTTCGGCGATCAGGTGTTAAAGGCCATTGCCCGCCGGGTCTCCGATGGCTGTAAACCGCCTTATCAGGGCTTTCGCATCGGCGGTGAAGAGATTGCCGTGCTGCTGCCCGGCACCAATATGGCGGTAGCGCGCCAGTTTGCCGAATCCCTGCGCCGGGGCGTGGAGAAACTCACCGTCATGGATCGCAAGACCGGCCAGCGTTTCAATAACGTCACCGCCTCGTTCGGTGTCGCCGCCTTTACCGCCGGTGATGGCTATGCCGAGATCATGCGCCGCGCCGACGATCAGCTCTATCACGCCAAGGATCTGGGTCGTAACCGGGTCATGCCGATGAGCCTGTAGGCGGGCAGACACGACCCAATCGTCCGCACTGGCTCATGGTGGTGGCCAGCCAGTTGGCCAGTTGCTCATAAAGGCCCCGCAGTGGCGAGCCAGGCCGGTAGATGAGGCCTATCTGCCGGGTTGGCAGCGGATCATGGCAGGGAATGTAGCAAACCCCGTCACGACAGCGCGCCTCCGGCACCGCCAGTTGTGGTAACAGGGTGATGCCCGCCCCCGCCGCCACCATGTTGCGCAAGGTCTCCAGGCTGGTAGCCCGAAAATGGCTATCCTCCCTGGCACCTGCCGCAAAACAGAAACCCAGCGCCTGATCCCGCAGGCAGTGGCCATCGGCCAGCATCAGCAACTGTTGTCCGGCCAACTCCCCCATGGCCACCGATTCTCGCCCCCCCAGCTCATGTTCTACCGGCACCGCCAGCACCATGGGTTCATCATAGAGGGGCAGCTCGACGAAGGGCTCGCTCTCCTTGACCAGCGCCAGAATGGCACAATCGAGCTCGCCACTCTCCAGCTGGGCCACGATCTGGTGAGTCTGGGCCTCATGCAGATAGCACTCCAGCTGGGGAAAGGCGTGGCGCAGACCGGGAATGACCTGAGGCAACAGATAGGGTCCGACCGTTGGAATGAGGCCAAGATGCAGGGGACCAGCCAACTCGTTGCTGTGGCTATCGGCCAGCTCGCGCAGCCGCCTGGCCTCCGCCAGCACCCTGCGCGCCTGAGCCACCAACTGCAACCCTGAGTCGGTAAAGAGCAGCTTGCGGCTGGTGCGCTCCAAAAACACCACCCCCAGCTCCTCTTCGAGCTTGCGGATCTGGTTACTCAGGGTCGGCTGGCTGACAAAACAGCGCTCGGCGGCGCGGCGAAAGTGGCCCTCCTCGGCCAGCGCCACCAGATACTCCAGATCCTTGAAGTTCATGCTCCACCTCAATTAATAGCTTAACACTATTGAAACAATAGCAATAAATGATTGGAACTATCAATCATTCCCGTCCATTATCAATCCATCGACAGGGCAAACCGCCCGGTCCGCGATAAACCACCATGACTATTGACTACCAAGGAGCAACACATGTCCCAATCCTACGAAGGCAAGAAGGTTCCCAGCGTTACTTTCCGTACCCGTCAGGCTGACAAATGGGTGGATGTCACCACCGATGAGCTGTTTGCCGGCAAGACGGTGATCGTCTTCTCTCTGCCAGGCGCCTTTACACCGACCTGCTCCTCCAGCCATCTGCCGCGCTACAACGAGCTGCAGCCAGTATTCAAGAAGCTGGGGGTAGATGAAATCCTCTGCGTATCAGTCAATGACACCTTCGTCATGAACGCCTGGAAGGATGATCAGAAAGCAGAAAACATCACCTTCATCCCGGATGGCAACGGCGAATTCACCGCCGGCATGGGTCAACTGGTCGAGAAGGAAGATCTGGGCTTTGGCAAGCGCTCCTGGCGCTACTCCATGCTGGTGAAGGATGGCGTGGTCGAGAAGATGTTTATCGAGCCGAACGAGCCGGGTGATCCCTTCAAGGTCTCCGATGCCGACACCATGCTCAAGTACCTGGATCCCTCTGCCAAGGTGCAGGAGTCCGTGGCCCTGTTCACCAAGCCAGGCTGCCCTTACTGCGCCAAGGCCAAGCAACTGTTGATCGACCGTGGCATCGCCTACGAGGAGATCATTCTGGGTAAGGACGCCACCACAGTGTCACTGCGTGCCGTCTCCGGTCGCACCAGTGTGCCGCAAGTTTACATCGGTGGTCAGCACATCGGCGGTAGCGACGATCTGGAAGCCTACTTCGCCAACAAGTAAACCCGTGATAGAAGGGGTGGCTCGTCCGCCCCTTCCATTTTCGAAACCCTGTTTCCGACCAGCACTAAAGATTTGTTGCTTGAAGCCTGTGAACTGATTTTTATTGCTTGCCCGAATTTAAGGAGTCCCCATGAAAGAGTTGAAGCTGGATGTGGTCGTCATCGGTGGCGGAACCGCCGGGCTGGGCGCCTACCGCGCCGCCAAGGCCCATACCCCCAAGGTGGCCCTGATCGAAGGCGGCCCCTTCGGCACCACCTGTGCCCGGGTCGGCTGCATGCCTTCCAAGCTGCTGATTGCCGCCGCCGAAGCCGTCCACCAGATTGAGCGCGCCCCCGGTTTCGGTGTCCATCCCGAAGGCAAGCCCCGCATCGATGGCCGCGAGGTGATGGGCCGGGTCAAGCGTGAGCGCGACCGCTTTGTGGGCTTTGTACTCGAAGGGGTGGAGAGCATACCGGCAGAGGACAAGATCAGCGGTTACGCCCGCTTTATCGACGCCCATACCCTGCAGGTGGACGATCACACCCTGATCCGCGCCGAGCGCATCGTCATCGCCACCGGCTCGCGTCCCAGCTGGCCTGCGGCGTGGAACGAGCTGGGCGATCGCCTCATCATCAATGACGACGTCTTCAACTGGGATGATTTGCCTGGCAGCGTGGCGGTGTTTGGTCCCGGCGTCATCGGCCTGGAGCTGGGGCAGGCCCTGCACCGCCTGGGGGTCAAGGTATTGATGTTCGGCATGGGCGGTCTGGTCGGCCCACTCACCGATGAGAAGGTGCGCGACTACGCCGCCAGGACCATCAACGAGGAGTTCTATCTCGATGCCGACGCCAAGGTGGAGCAGATGTTCCGCGATGGCGACAAGGTGCGCATCCGTTACCTCGACAAACAGGGGCAACAGCAGGAAGCCAGCGTGGATTATGTGTTGGCCGCCACAGGTCGCCGCCCGAATGTCGACAAGCTGGATATCGAAAAAACCGGCGTCGAACTCGACTCCCGGGGCGTGCCAGTGGCCGACCGCTTCACCCTGCAGACCAGCTTGCCGCACCTGTTTATCGCCGGGGATGCCAGCAACCAGCTGCCACTGCTCCATGAGGCCGCCGACCAGGGACGCATTGCCGGTGACAACGCCGGTCGCTTCCCGGATATTCGCGCCGGTCTGCGCCGTAGCCCGCTCTCCGTGGTGTTCAGCGATCCGCAGATCGCCATGGTGGGCAGCACACTGCGCGAACTGAACCAGAAGTACAGCAGTTGCGGCTGCTTCGAGATTGGCGAGGTCTCCTTCGAGGATCAGGGCCGCTCCCGGGTCATGCTGCGCAACAAGGGGATCTTGCGGGTCTATGGCGAACACGGCACCGGCCGCTTCCTTGGCGCCGAGATGATGGGCCCCGATGTGGAGCATATCGCCCACCTGCTGGCCTGGGCCCACCAGATGCAGATGACGGTGAGCCAGATGCTGGATATGCCCTTCTACCATCCGGTGGTGGAAGAGGGACTGCGCACCGCCCTGCGTGATCTCAACGCCAAGCTGCACCTGGGCCCGGAGCAGATCAAGCGCTGCCTCGACTGCCCCGGCGTCTAATCGCCACCCTCTGTATCACCCTCTCCCCAGCCCTGCCCCGCAGGGCTGGTTTTTCTCTCTCCACCAGCCAACCATTCCAAGTCGCCGTAAAACACGAATAAAATATATAATAAAATCAAATAGATATATCATATTGATTTTATTATATATTTTATATATATTTGATTTTATTGGTGTTTTTACAATTCCAGCTCTTATCCCCTATGACACATAAAAGCGTTGCAACTGATGCCCAACGCCGTAGCATAACGGCCCATATGGGCATGAGCAGCGCCCACCCTACACACGCTCTGGAGTTCCCATGGACATCATTCTGGTACATGGCTTTGGTGATAGCGGGCGGCGTTTTGCGCGTCTGCAGCGGCGGCTGGTTGCGGCGGGGCACCATTGCCACTGCCCGACGCTAAAACCGGCGGATGCGCGGCACGGCATTGCCGATCTGGCCCGGAAACTGGCGGCCTATATCGAGACGCAGTTGCCCGGCTCGACGCGCTTTGCCATGGTGGGTTTTAGCATGGGATGCCTTATCTCCCGCACCTATCTGCAGCAGTTAGGCGGCGCGAACAGAGCCTGTGCCTTCTTTGCCATCTCCGGCCCCCATCAGGGCTCCTGGCTGGCCTATGGCTATCCGGGACAGGGCTGCCGCGAGATGCGCCGTGGCAGCGCCTTCTTGCAGCAACTGGCGCAGAGTGTGGATGCCCTGGGCCCACTGCCGCTCTTTGCCTATCGCACGCCGTTTGATCTGATGGTGCTCCCCTCCCGCAGCGCCCACTGGCCCCAGGCCCACAACAAGGTGGTGCCCACCCTGCTGCATCGCGGCATGGTGAGCTCGAAAGTGGTCGCGGAGGATATTATCGGCCAGTTGGCACGACTCGATGGGTAAACAGATTAGCTGAGAATGGCACAGACCTTGGCCAGGACTTCTTCGGTAACAAACTCGTCGCAACGCTCTTTGAAACTCGCCTTGCGCGCCACCAGATCCAGGATCTTGGCCTCGGAAGCGACCACCACCCCCTGGGTATCCATGCCGGTTCCCATCAAGGTGGTCGTAAAACCGCCATCCCTATGATAAGAGCCCTGGGTAATGGGGCAGACCATGCACATACCGGATTTGTTGAAGAGATCGTTGGAAATTACCAGTGCATAGTGATTTCCCTTCATCTCCCGACCACTCTGGGGATCGAAGTCAAGATGCACCACATCCCCCCGCCGGAACACTTTGGGCGCCATCTAGAGCAACTCCCGACCGATTGGCGGCATGGACTGCCACTGCTGGAGTTCTTCATCATTACGAAGAGCATCAAAGTCGGTATTGGCTATCAGGGACTCCAGATCGAACACCGGCTTGGGGCGCGCGACCTTTTGCGCAACCAGCTTGCCATCTTCAACCGTAATCTCCAGCGCATCTCCTTCCCGGATCCCCAATTCCCGCAACAACCTGGCTGGCAGTATGGTGCCCGTACTGTTACCTATCTTGCGCACAGTGGTTTGCATCTTGAACTCTCATTAAGTTATAACATGTGTAAACACTAGCCAATGTAATAACATGTGTCAACATTGTTGTTCTCAAGACCATTCGGCACATCTTCCCCATCGCCATTCATCATATCGGCCCCATACCGCACCCTCTATCGCGGAAAGGGCTGATTTGCCGATTTCGACAACGCTGCCGCCAGATGGCACAATCCGCGCACTTTGCTGACGGGGAGTGTTGCCATGGTTGAGGCCATCTTATGGGATAACGACGGAGTACTGGTGGATACCGAGCGCCTCTTCTTCGAGGCCAATCAGGAGCTGCTGGCGAGCCTGGGGGCCGAGCTGACCCCCGAGGGTTTCTTTGCGTGGTATCTGCTGGATAACTGTGGCGGCTGGCATCTGCTTGGGGATCCGTCCGACGAGCAGATCGAGATCTGGCGCGCCGAGCGCAACCGCATCTACAGCCGCAAGCTGCAGCAGGCCGGGAGCCTGGCCATGCCGGGGATAGGCGAGCTACTCACCACACTGGCCCCCCACTACCGCATGGGCATTGTCACCAGCTCCTACCGCGAGCATTTCGATCTTATTCATCAGGATCTGGCCCTGACCCGGCACTTTGAATTTATCCTCGCCGCCGAGGATTACCGCGGCAGCAAGCCCGATCCCGAGCCCTATCTGCAGGGGCTCAAGCGCCTGGACCTGCCCGCCCATCGTTGTCTGGTGATCGAGGATTCACCCAGGGGCCTTGCCGCCGCCAATGCCGCCGGTATCCCCTGCATGGTGCTGCGCCATCCCCTCACCCGAGGCCATGACTTCAGTGGGGCCACAGCGGTGGTGGACTCGCTCGATGAACTGATAACCGCAATAAAAAACCAATAAAATCAAATAGATATAAAATAATCAATTAAATCAATAAGATATAACACATTGATTTTATTGATTAATTTATTCGTGTTATTTGACTCAGGCGCGCGGATGGAACTCCTCATGCAGGGCCTTGAGTCGCTCCTTGGCCACATGGGTGTAGATCTGGGTAGTGGAGAGATCGGCGTGACCCAGCAGCATCTGCACCACCCGCAGATCGGCGCCATGGTTGAGCAGATGGGTGGCAAAGGCGTGACGCAGGGTATGGGGCGAGAGATCCACGGCGATGGCCGCCCGTTCGGCATAGAGTTTGATGCGATACCAGAAGGTCTGGCGCGTCATCTGCTGGGCCCGATTGGAGGGAAAGAGCACATCCGACGAGGTGAGCCCCAACAGGGCGCCACGCCCCTCATGCAGATAGCGTCCCAGCCAGTGCATGGCCCCTTCGCCCATGGGCACCAGCCGCTCCTTGTTGCCCTTGCCGATGACCCGCACCACCCCCTGGCGCAGACTCACATTCTCCATGGTAAGCCCCACCAGCTCGGAAACCCGCAGTCCGGTGGCGTAGAGCAGCTCCAGCATCGCCTTGTCCCGCAGCTCCAGCGGCTCGCCGGGATCGGGCTCCTGCAGCAGGGCATCCACCTGCGCCTCGCTCAGATCCTTGGGCAGGCGCAGCCCCTGCTTGGGTCCCATCAGCAAGGCGGTGGGATCCTCCTCCCGCAACTGCTCGCGGATCAGGTACTGATAGAAGCGGCGCAGCGCCGAGAGCAGGCGCGAGGTGGAGCTGGCCTTGAAGCCCTGCTCCAGCCGCCAGGCCAGATACTCATGCAGCACGCTCCCCTCCACCGTCAGCAGGGAGTGACCCCGCTCGTCGAGCCAGAGCGAGAACTTTTCCAGATCACTGCGATAGGCCTGCAGGGTCAGCTCGGCCACGCCGCGCTCCATCCACAAGGCATCGAGAAATTGTTCCACCAGCATGCTCATATCCGCCCTCCGGGTTGCCGGGTCATCTTACACAGTGCCCACCACCGAAAACAGGGGGACAGAGCACGGCGACCTGGCACTATACTTAAGAAAGGGAACACACCACAGAGGAGGCAGGCCATGAGCGATTGCCCACTGCTGCCCCATGGCAGCGACCTGCTCTGTGCCCTGCGCTGGCTGAGCGAACAACACCGCCACGATGCCGCCGCCATCGAGGAGGCATCCCTGCGCTATGATCTGTCGCCTCTGGATGAGGAGTTTCTGCTGCAACACTGCCGTGAAGAGGCGAGCAAGGGTGAAAAAAGCCCGTAGCAGTTTGTCGAAAAACCCACAATTCGCCGCTTCTGCGACATAAATCGTCGTCTCCTGCTGCGCCAAAACCCCACCTCGACCCGCAGCAGGATTGGCCCGTCTTTTGCTGAGTAGTTGCTCTGCCCCCCAAACCAATCAGCCCGATTTCACTGTTGTCGAGGATTTGAAAATGGGAAAGTGTGCCTGCAGTAAAGCCGCCAAGAATCCGGGTTCGCCAGCCACCGCCAGCGGCGGCAACGCGGATCGCTATGTCAGCTTCAAGGAGATAGATTGTGACGGCAATGCCCGTCTGCTGATGGAGATGATCCGTCGCCATATCGATGATCCCGCCCGGACCAACGCCTTCTGGGAGTACTTCAAGAAGAAGGCCGAAGGAGGAAGTGGTCCCAAGCCCGATGAACTCTTCCTGATCCACTCCAACCTCAACCAGATCCGCGAACTCTTCGAAAGCTGGGATGACGAGCAGGCCCTGCAACTGCTGGATCAGATCGAAATGGAGTGCTGTTAACCCGCCGTGTCCTCAAGCAGCGTCCTCAGGCCCCATCCACTGACGGGGCCTTAGAAGACTAAGCGCCAACCTGTGGCAGCAGTTGGCGGGCCAGCAGGGTCACCAGATGCACCGGCTCACGACCGCTCAAGATGGCGATCTGGTGGCGGCAACTCATGCCGTTACACAGAATCAGCGCCTCCGGCTCGGCGGCGATGGCCGGGATCAGCGCCAGATTGGCCATCTGCCGAGACTCGGCAACATGCTCCAGCTCCATGCCGAAGGTCCCCGCCATGCCACAGCAGGAAGCTTCGATAAAGGCAAAATCGACCCCGTCGAGCTGCTTGAGCACCCGCCGCAACCCCTTCATGGCACCGCTGGCCTTCTGATGGCAATGGCCATGAACCAGCACCCGGATCGGGGTACCCGATCCCTTGAGCTTGATGCGGCCGCTTTGCAGCTCATGGGAGAGAAACTCCTCCAGCAGTTGCGCCTGTTTGCGCGCCAGCTCGGCCACAGGTCCCAGATCCATCTGCCGGTATTCATCCCGCAGCATCAATAGCGCCGAGGCTTCCAACCCTATGATGGTGAGACCGCGCCGCAGGGCGGGCTCCAGCAGGGCCAGCAATGCCCGCGCCTGCTCGCGGGCAGCGTCCACCTTACCCTGGGAGAGCAGGCTGCGTCCGCCATCTATCATCATGCCCGGCACCGAGGCCGGATGAATGACCCGCACCCGAAAACCCAGTCTCCGCAACAGCTCCAGCGCCTGCTCGGCCTGTTCCGGAGCAAACTGGCTGGTAAAGCTGTCGGCCCAGAGCACCACCTCACGGGGCTCACCGCTCGCCTGGTAAGGCTCGAACCAGCGCAAGGCAGGGGAAAAATGGCGCAGGGCCGGTTCAGGCAGCGGCACCGACGCGGCGATCTGCAACAACCGCTCCATCAGGCGCGCCAGCAAGGGGCTGCGATTACGCCAGCGGATGAGATACCCAAGCCAGGGAGCCCGGTGCAGCAGCTCGGGAAAGCGGGCAAAGAGCCACTGGCGCCATGCCTTGGGACCACGAAGCCGCTGCTGTGAGAGATATTCCACCTTGATGGCCGACATATCCAGATTGTTCTCGCACTCGCGCTGACACCCCTTGCAGGCGACGCAGGAAGCCAGTGCCGAGGCCACCTCAGGATCGGTCAGCCAGTACCCCTCACTGCCCTGATTGAGGGCTCTTTTGAGCGTCCGCACCCGGCCACCGGGCGAGAGCGACGGATCGCCACTGACCTTGAAACTGGGACACATCACCCCATTACCAGGCTGCTCGCAGACACCGGAGCGGATACAGACCGCCACGGCCCGTGCGAAATCGCCGCCCTCTCTGGGAATGTCGGCATAGGCATCGCCCATCCCTCTCTCGGCATAACCGGACCAATCCAAACCTGTTTGCATAACCCTTCTCGCTGTAAAAAGTACGACTGGCTCTCAGGCTTATTCAAAAACAGTGCCGGAACGTTAACTTGAATAAAACAGTCTGT
>RRZT010306733.1_pt1 | contig 11613 bp, 9 predicted proteins | sample 2165551 | NCBI WGS metagenome assembly RRZT01 (sample SAMN10456910, study PRJNA506462) | wastewater metagenome | biome: wastewater; feature: sludge; material: wastewater sludge; isolation source: wastewater sludge with Escherichia coli K12::gfp cells carrying plasmid... | place: USA: Moscow, Idaho ... | reverse complement strand
CCATACATCACGGTGAGCGGGTTTTGGCCTTTGTCGCCGCATTTATAGGCCACTTCTTTTCGGCCGTCGATAGAATCCACTTGCACCGTGGCCGGCGCTTGTTGTGCGGTCGGTGCTTGTGCCGCAGGTGTGGCGGCAGAAGCTGCCGGTGCGGCTTGTGCTTTGCTGCCGCCCATGCTGCCGCAGCCGGTTAACAGCGCGCTCAGAGCCAGCGCAGGAACGATCAATTTCAAATTTGCTTTCATTTGGGTAAAACTCCGTTGTTGCGGGAATGTTGTGTATCACACACATTCGGCTACGTTAGCAGAGAAAAAGTTCCATGTCTTGCTGCATTGTGCCGGCGGGCATGCGCGGTGTATTCCGAATGAGAAAGAATGTAGGCCAGCGATTTGATTTTTATGTGTTTCTTGGGCACTGAAGCTGATGCAGTGTGCGGGTAAATTTAGGCAAAGGCGGCTGGGATGTTTTTGTAATCGATAAATAATCGGGCTTGATTTTTTTCAAGGCAAACAAAAAAGCACAGCTTTTAAACTGTGCTTTTTTGCGTATTGGCACGCCCACGGGGAATCGAACCCCGGTTACCGCCGTGAAAGGGCGATGTCCTAACCGCTAGACGATGGGCGCATATAAATGGTTTCTGGCGCACCCGGAGCGATTCGAACGCCCGACCCTCTGGTTCGTAGCCAGATACTCTATCCAACTGAGCTACGGGTGCGAGAAAGATATGAATTATAGGGAGTAGGTGCAAAGCTGTCAAGCGCCTTTCTACAAAAAATGTAGAAAAATGCAGAAAAGTGTAGAATGCGGCTTTGCTGTTTGAATCGAATTATTGGAATGAATATGGCGCAAGCCTCGCGTTGGCCGCAATTGGCGGCATGTTTTGCCCGTTTGGGCATGCCGGTGGCGGTGGTGGATTTGGAAACCACCGGCGGCAATATGTATGAAGACCGTGTTACCGAGGTGGCACTGTTGCGTTTTGAAGGCGGGAAAATCACGCAACACCAATGGCTGGTAAACCCCGAGCAGCCGATTTCGCCGTTTATCACCCGCCTCACCGGCATTGATGATGAAATGGTGGCCTCGGCGCCGGTTTTTACCGAGCTGGCGCCGATGCTGCTGCCGCTTTTGCGCGGCACGCTGGTGGTGGCGCATAACAGCCGCTTCGACTATACCTTTTTGCGCCACGAATTCCGGCGCGCCGGCGTTTGTTTTGCTGCGCCGGCTTTGTGCACGGTGCAATTGTCGCGCCGGCTTTATCCCGAATTTCACAAACATAATCTCGATAGTATTATCGAGCGTTTCGATCTTGCTGTGGAAAGCCGCCATCGCGCCATGGCCGATGTGTTGGTGTTGGCCGATTTTTTGGAAAAAAGCATTGCCCAAGCCGGCGCGCAGGCGTGGGATGAGCATTCTCGGGCATTGATGAATCCGAAAATGCTGCCCGCCCGTTTGCCGGCCGCGCTGGCCGCGCAGATTTATGCTTTGCCCGATGCGCATGGCGTGTTGGTGTGGCTCGATGCGCGCGGGCAGGTGTTGGCGCTGGCGGCGCATGAGAAAACGTTTTATGAAACGGCCACGGCGCTGCATGCCAAGCAGCCGCCTGTTTATACCCAACAAGCGGCATCGGTGCGATTTGTGCCGGCGCTGGGGCCTTTGCATGCGTTGTGGCTGAAAGCGCAGCTGTTGGCCGAATATCATTTGAGGCCGTCTGAAAGCGGGCGCACTTATTTAACGGTTCAGTTTGCGCCGGATGAGCGGGCGCGTTTGCAGGCGCGGATTGTGCCGCTGAGCAACGGCAGCCATGTTTGTCGTCCCAATGGTTTGTTTCTGCATAAGAAAAAGGCGCGGCAGGCGCTGGTGGAATGGGCGCACGCGCACTTGTTGTGCCCGGCTTCGTTGGATTTGCTGCCCGGCACTTATGCCAAAGGCCAACCTTGCCCGCTGCTGGCGGCCGGCCAATGCAGCGGCCAATGCCAGGGCGAAGCAGGCGTGCAGGCGCAAAATAAACGCATCGGCGAACAGGCGGCTTGGCTGCCGGTGGCCGATTGGGGCGGGGCGCATGAAGTGGAGATTACGGAGCGCGATGAATTATCGGGACAATCGGTGGCTTTGCGCTGCGCCGGCGGTGCGCTCGAGCTGCCCGATGGGCGTTGGTATTTCGATGAAGTGCTGCCGGCGGTGTTGAAAGCCAAGTTTAAGCAGGGCAAGAAAGCGGTAAAGGTGTTGGGATAGAGTCATTACTACTCCATCTGGTTTTAATGTAGTATGAAAGGCGAGTGATTTTAGCTTAAAATCACTCGTTCTATTGTTGCTTATACAAAGGATAAAATAATATGCGTCTTACAGCTTTTTCTACTATATTTCTCTCAATAACTGCTCTTTCTGCATGTGCTATATCGAATCCAAATAGCCCAAGGCTAGTAATTGTTCATTCTACATTTAATGAACAGGAAGCTAAGGATTTGCTTAAACCCGGTAAAGGGCGAATTGAAGGTAATGCATTTATGAGACAACAAGGGGGTGCTGTTGTAACGTGCGCGGGTTCTCCTGTACGTTTAATCCCTGCAACAAAGTATGCTCATGATCGATTATTGGGCATCTATGGGGGAATAGGCGGGGTGCATGTACATAATCATCGGGCATTGGATATACAACCAAATCCTCAAACTTATATGGAATTACAAAAAGGCACAGTATGTGATTCCAGAGGGGATTTTGTATTTGAAAATGTAGGGGCTGGGAAATTCTATATTACAGTACCAGTCCAATGGCAGGCTCCTACCTATAATCCAATTACAGGTGCGGGAATGTCTTTGCAAGGTGGAGCAATGATGACAGAAGTTTATATACAGGATGGAGAAACTAAAAAAATAATTTTAAGTAAATAATCGTATAAATTTCTAGCTAATTTTGCTAAATTGAAATATTAACAAACAGGCCGTCTGAAACCTTTCAGACGGCCTGTTGATTGATACGGCTGCTTACATTTGTTTCAAGCGCTCGATGCGGTTATCCAGCGTGGGGTGGGTGGAGAGCAGCGAATCTTTGGCTTCGCTGGCGATGCCCATGGCGGTCATTTCTTTGGGCAAATCGCTGGGTGCGCCTTTGAGGCGTTGCAGCGCGGCAATCATTTTCGGTGCGCCCACGAGCTTGGCGGCGCCGGCGTCGGCACGGTATTCACGCTGGCGGCTGAACCACATCACGATAAAGCTGGCTAAAAAGCCAAACACGATTTGCAACACCAAGCTCACGATAAAATAAGTGCCTTGCGACACTTCGCCGTTGTCGTTGCGGGCCACCATGCCGGAAACGATGCGTGCCAAAAACACCACAAATGTGTTGACCACGCCTTGAATCAGGGTGAGCGTAACCATGTCGCCGTTGCCGACGTGCGCCATTTCGTGCGCCAACACGGCTTCCACTTCATCGCGTGTCATGCTATTGATCAGGCCGGTGCTCACGGCCACAAGCGAATTGTTTTTGCTGGGGCCGGTGGCAAAAGCGTTGGGCTCGGGTGAATTATAGATGGCCACTTCGGGCGTTTTCAGGTTCCATTGGCGCGCTTGGTTTTCAACCGTGTGCAAAAGCCAGGCTTCTACTTCGTTGCGCGGCTGGGTAATCACTTCGGCACCCACGGCGCGCTTGGCCACCATTTTGGAAGTGAGCAGGGAAATAATCGAGCCGGTGAAGCCGATAACGGCCGAATACACCAAAAGGCTGCCCATTTCATCGGGATTGCTGCTCACGCCGAGCACACTCAAAATGATGCTGATAACCACCAGCACGGCAATATTGGTGGCAAGAAACAGAAAAATACGCTTCACTGGTTTTCCTCTTTATTAATGATAGTGATGTGGTTTGATTTATGGATGTTGCGGTGTTTGGGGCGCTTTTGTTCCCAGCAAACATGACATTATTGTCGCAAAAAGCAATCGCACGGGCTAGATAAGCTTCGGCAAAGGTATGCAAATTTGGCGGGCTTATTCATGCCATATGTTTGGGTTTGCATACAACATCAGGCCGTCTGAAAACTTTTTCAGACGGCCTGATGGTTATCATTGCTCAAATGCGGATTTGGCCGTTGCCCAACACCACCCATTTCTGGCTGGTGAGGCCGTGCAGGCCGACCGGGCCGCGCACATGGATTTTGTCGGTGGAAATGCCGATTTCTGCGCCCAGCCCGAATTCGAAGCCATCGGCAAAGCGGGTGGAGGCGTTGACCATCACGCTGGCGCTGTCGACGCTGCGCAGGAAAATTTGCGCATCGGTGTAGCTTTCGGTGACGATGCTGTCGGTGTGGTGGCTGCCGTGGGTGTTGATGTGGGCAATCGCTTCGGCCAGGTTGTCAACGATTTTGATGGCGAGAATGGGGGCGAGGTATTCGGTGTCCCAATCGGCTTCGGTGGCGGGCTCTATATTGTTCAATATGGCTTGCGTGCGCGCGCAGCCGCGCAATTGCACGCCTTTTTCAGCGTATTTTTCGGCTAAGGGTGGCAAAATTTCTGCGGCGCGCTGCTCGTGTATCAGCAGCGTTTCCATGGTGTTGCAGGTGCCGTAGCGCGAGGTTTTGGCGTTGAAGGCGATATCGACGGCTTTTTGCGCATCGGCCGCCTGGTCGATATACACATGGCAGATGCCGTCGAGATGCTTGATTACGGGTACGCGCGCTTCTTTGCTGATGCGCTCCACCAGCGTTTTGCCGCCGCGCGGAATAATCACATCGATAAGGTCGGGGCTTTGCAGCATAGCGCCCACGCTTTCGCGATTGGTGTTTTCAATCAGGCGCACAGCATCGGTGGGCAGGCCGTTTTCATCGAGCGCTCGGGTAATCAGGCGGGCAATCGCCATATTGCCGTGAAAAGCTTCGCTGCCGCCGCGCAACACGCAGGCATTGCCCGATTTGAGGCACAAAGCGGCGGCATCGACGGTCACGTTGGGGCGCGATTCGTAAATGATGCCGATCACGCCCAGGGGCACACGCATTTTGCCGATTTGCAGGCCGTTGGGGCGGATGCGGAATTCGTCCATTTCGCCCACGGGATCGGGCAGGGCGGCCACTTGGCGCAGGCCTTCGCACATGCCGGCGATGGTTTTTTCGGTGAGCGCGAGCCGCTCGAGCAATGCGGCTTCAAGGCCTTTGGCGGCGGCTTGCTGCATGTCTTCGGCATTGGCGGCCAAAATATCGGCTTGGTGTTGGTCGATTAATTCGGCCAGCCGCAGCAGGGCGGCGTTTTTCTGCGCGGTGGTGGCGCTGGCGAGTGCATAAAAAGCCTGTTTGGCTGCTGCGGCGCTTTGGCGGACATAAGCGTGAATCTCTTGCATGATGTGCTCGGTGTGCTTTGGGAATAAGGCAGATAGTAAACGCTGGCGCTGTTTTCGGCAATGTGTGAAGGCGGCGATAAATACACAGGCCGTCTGAAAGTGTTTCAGACGGCCTGTGTTTGGTTTGGTGTCAAACCGTTTGCGAATATTTGGCGGTGGTTTCTTTGTGGCGCAAATGGTGGTCGAACACCATGGCGACATTGCGGATTAAGAAGCGGCCTTTTGGGGTGACTTTCAAGCCGTTGCCGCGCATGGTGATGAGGCCGAGTTGGGCAAGTTGCTGCAAATCGGCCAGCTCGGCTTTGAAATATTGGGCAAACGGTATGCCGAACATGCTCTCATAGAGCTGGAAATCGAGCGCAAAGCGGCACATCAAGTCTTGAATAATGCTGCGGCGCAAAATATCGTCGCGGTTGAGCTGGTAGCCACGCATAATCGGCAGCCGGCCGGCATCGATGGCGGCATAATAGGCATCGATATCGCGCTCGTTTTGCGAATAAGTGCTGCCGATTTTGCCTATGCTCGACACGCCGATGGCCACTAAATCGCAATCGGCATAAGTGGAATAGCCTTGGAAATTACGTTGCAGCCAGCCTTCGCGCAGGGCAACGGCCAATTCGTCATCGGGCTTGGCAAAGTGATCCATGCCGATAAACACATAGCCGCGCTCGGTGAGCGTGTGCACGGCGTATTGCAAAATATCGAGCTTCTCTTCGCTGCCGGGCACGGCTTCGGTGTCGATGCGCCGCTGCGGTTTGAAAATGTGCGGCAGGTGGGCGTAGTGGTAGAGCGCGAGGCGGTCGGGATCGAGCGCGAGCACGGTGTCGATAGTGGGCTTGATGCTTTCGAGCGATTGGTGCGGCAGGCCGTAAATCAAATCTACGCTCACCGATTTAAAGCCGGCTTCGCGTGCCGCTTCAATCACTTCGCGGGTTTCTTCCACAGTTTGGATGCGGTTGACGGCGGCCTGCACTTTGGGGTCGAAATCCTGTATGCCCACGCTCATGCGGTTGAAGCCGAGGCGGCCTAAATGAAATACGGTGTCGCGGCTCACTTTGCGCGGGTCGATTTCAATCGAATATTCGCCGCTGGGTATCAGCTGGAAATGCTTGCGTATCATGGCAAACACGCGCTCGAGCTGCTCATCGCTCAGAAAAGTGGGCGTGCCGCCGCCGAAATGCAGCTGCGCCAATTGGTGGCGGCCGTTGAGATGCGGCGCCAATAAATCCATTTCGCGCTCAAGGTATTCGATATAGGCATCGGCGCGTGATTTATCTTTGGTGATGATTTTGTTGCAGCCGCAATAGTAGCAAATAGTGTTGCAAAAAGGGATGTGGATGTAGAGCGATAAAGGCTTATTGAGCGCGCCCAAACCGCGCAATTCCAGCGCGTTGGCGTATTCGGCTTCGCCAAAGCCGTTGTGGAAGCGGTCGGCAGTAGGGTAAGAGGTGTAGCGCGGGCCGCTGGCGGGCAGGCCGGCAATCAGTTCGCGGTCGAATTCGGGCTGATTGTTGGTGTGGATGGCGATGGTTTTCATGGTGTGTGTGCGGATTATATTTTTAATAGATTAACGAATTATGCAAAGTCAAGGTTGTTTGGTAGAATGCCCTTATTATGATAATCATGCCTTGACGTGAGTCAATACTCACTTAGTCGGGCAGATAAAGGCAATGCTATGTCTACACACACCCATCAAAGCCAGATGAAAACGTTGTGTTCTACGTGTTCCTTGCGTGAATTGTGCCTGCCGGTGGGCTTGATGCCGAACGAGTTTGAGCAGCTGGATGCGGTAATCCGCCAAAGCCGCCGCTTGAAAAAAGGTGAATATCTTTTTCGAGCGGGCGAGCCTTTCAGCTCGCTTTATGCCATTCGCACCGGTTTTTTCAAAACCACGGTGGCCAGCCAAGACGGGCGTGATCAGGTAACCGGCTTTTTTATGTCGGGCGAATTGATTGGTATGGACGGCATTTGCTCGCATGTGCACAGCTGCGATGCGGTGGCGCTGGAAGACAGCGAAGTGTGCGAGCTGCCTTTTGCACACATGGAAAATTTGGGTCAGCGCATTCCGAGCCTGCAAACGCATTTTTTCCGCCTGATGAGCCGCGAAATCGTGCGTGATCAAGGCGTGATGCTGCTGCTGGGCAATATGCGCGCCGAAGAGCGTTTGGCGGCATTTTTGCTGAATCTTTCCAACCGTCTTTATTCGCGCGGCTTTGCGGCCAATGATTTTATTTTGCGCATGTCGCGCGAGGAAATCGGCAGCTATTTAGGGCTCAAGCTTGAAACCGTGAGCCGCACTTTGTCGAAATTCCATCACGAAGGCTTGATTTTGGTTGAGCATAAGCATATTCAGATTCTTGAGCCGCAAGCGCTAAAAAAAATGGTATCCGGTTGTGCGCATGCTTTATAAATAAAAAATATGCATGCTATTTTTGCTGCCAGCCAAACGATATGAATTGAAAAATAAACTGAGGCCGTCTGAAACATATTTCAGACGGCCTCAGTTTATTTTGAATATAAATGCGGCTTAAGGCTTAAATGGAAAAGTCTTCCATAATCGGCATATAAAGCATTTGATCAATGCGCTCTCGGGTGAGCTTGGGGGCAAACATATTGATGAAGTCATAAGTGTAGCCGCGCAAATAAGTGTCGGGGCGCAGAGCGATATAAGTCCATGAAGGCTCGAATAAATGCGCAGCTTCAACCAGCTGCAAACCGTGGTCGCTGGCGGAGGTGAACGCCATTTCGGCCATCAAACCGATGCCCAAGCCCAGCTTGACATAGGTTTTCAGCACATCGGTGTCGGCAGAGGAGAGCGCCACCACCGGCGGCTCGATATGGGCTTTTTGAAAAGCACGAGCGATGCTGGTGCTGCCGGTAAAAGCAAATTCGTAGGTAATCAGCGCATAATCGGAAAGGTCGCTGAGCGCCAAAGGTTGTGTGCGCGCCAGCAGCGGGTGGCCGTCGGGCACAATCACTGCGTGTGTCCATTGTGAGCAGGGCAGTTTGCGCAAATCGGTGTGCTCATCCAATGATTCGGTGGCAATGGCAAAATCGGCTTCACCGCTGGCCACCATTTGAGCGATGGCCGTGGGGCTGCCTTGGCGGATGCTGAGGCGCACTTTGGGATAGCGTTGCACAAAGCGCGCCACAATATCGGGCAACACATAGCGCGCCTGCGTGTGGGTGGTGGCAATGGTAAGCGAGCCACTATCGTGGTCGGTGAATTCATTGCCGATATTTTTGATGTTTTGCACATCGCGCAAAATCCGCTCTGCCAGCTTCAGCACCTCTTTGCCCGGCTGCGACACCGACACCACTCTTTTGCCGCTGCGGATAAAAATCTGCACGCCCAATTCTTCTTCCAAAAGGCGGATTTGCTTGGAAATGCCCGGCTGGGATGTGTAGAGGGCATCGGCGGCTTCTGATACGTTGAGGTTGTGGCGGGATACTTCCAGCACATAGCGCAATTGTTGTAATTTCATGATAATGGTGTTGGACAAACGGAGAATGTAGGATTTATGCGACACTGTGGCAGTCAATGTAGCATATTTTGCCGCATTTTGCCCGATTTGCGGCAACGGCGGAGAAAGCTTTTGTTTTCGTTGAAACTATCTTGATTTTTTATTGCGTATGAATTTGATTATGTGCTTGATTGTTGTTGCTTTTGCGCAACGTGGATGCGGAAGGGCGCTAGGTTTTGGTTGTAAATAAATGACACAGGTTTGATTTTTCGGCATGATTCATTATTAGGAAGCGGGCCGTTTCGCAGTCGTTGTTCAGGCAGCGCGCTATTGACAGTTTGCATGTAGGTTTCTATAGTGCAAACCTGATATATCCGATTTGCCGTTGTTTACGCTACGGCCTGTATATTGGTGATTTGTGACGGTTGAATACTTTTGGCTGTTGCATAACAATTTTTTGATGAGGGAATAAAATGACCAAACAGCTTAAATTGAGCGCCTTGTTCGTTGCTCTGGTGGCTTCTGGTACTGCAATGGCCAGCGAAGCACATACCAAACATGGTTACACCGTTGACCGCGAGCAAACCGTTGTTCGCAACAACTACGGTGAGTGCTGGGAAAATACCTACCTGGATAAAGCTACTCAAGGCCGTATTGAATGTGGCGATGCTACTCCGGTTCAAACTGCTCCCGAGTATGCCGAAGAAACCGTAGCACTGTCTGCCCAAACTCTGTTCGGCTTTGACCGCGACACGCTGCGTCCGGAAGCTGCCGATACTTTGAATGCTTTGGCTCAACGCCTGAGCGACACCAATGTTGAAGCTGTGCGTGTTGAAGGCCATACCGACTTTATGGGCTCTGAAGCCTACAACAATGCCTTGTCTGAGCGTCGTGCCAATGTTGTGGCCAACTACTTGGTTAACCGCGGCGTACCGGCAGGCAAAATCTCTGCTGTTGGCTTGGGTGAGTCTCAAGCGCGCATGACTGCTTCTTGTGAAGCCGAAGTGGCCAAACTGGGCAGCAAAGTATCACGTGCGAAAAAACGTGAAGCGCTTATCGCCTGTATCGCTCCGGACCGTCGTGTAGATGTACGCATCCGCACTTTGGTTACCCGTCAAGTAGCTCCGGGTCAAGTTGAAGGCGAGCGTCCTGCTGTTGAGAGCGGCTGGATTCCGGGTCCGAAATCTTCGATTCACGGTTATACCCGTCCGTAATCAGCTTCTGCTCTGATGGATAAACCCCGCTTCGGCGGGGTTTTGTGTTTTGGGGCGCGGGAATCTTGTTTGGGCAGGTGGGCGGGTGTTTTCGGTTTATGGTTGATATCGTGGTGCGATTGAAATCAGGATAAGGTGGCGAGCCGAAGGCGGTTTATTTATTCATTTCACTATATAATGCTGTTTTTCTTGCCCGGATACATGGCCGCTTATGACCGAATTTGATTTTATCCGCCGTTATTTGCAGCGCCAGCAGCCCGATAGGGATGTGGTGCTCGGTATTGGCGATGATGCGGCGATTGTGCGCCCGCGCGCGGGCACGGATTGGTGTTTCAGCAGCGATATGCTGCTGGCCGGCCGCCATTTTTTTGCCGATGTGGCGCCGGCGGATTTGGCGCACAAAGTGTTAGCGGTGAATCTTTCCGATATGGCCGCCATGGGGGCTGCACCGCGTTGGGTTTTGCTGAGCGCGGCTTTGCCGCAGCTGGATGAGGCGTGGTTGCAGGCTTTTTGCGACAGCCTGTTTGCGCTGGCGGCGCAATTCGGGGTCACGTTGATTGGCGGCGATACCACGCGGGGCGATTATGTGTTCAGCGTGACCATTGCGGGCGAATTGCCGCAAGGAATGGCTTTACGGCGCGATGCGGCGCAGCTTGGCGATGATATTTGGGTGTCGGGGCGGCTGGGCTTGGCGGCGGCGGCTTTAAACCGGCATTGGCAAACGGTGCAGCTGCCGCAAGAGGTGTTTGCCCAATGCGAGCGTGCACGTTTGCGGCCGCAGCCGCGTGTGGCTTTGGGGCGCGCTTTGCTGCCGTTTGCGCATGCGGCGCAAGATGTTTCAGACGGCCTGGCGCAAGACATCGGCCATATTTTGAAGGCTTCGGGCGTGGGCGCTGAATTGTGGGTGGATGCGCTGCCCAGCTTGCCCGATTTGCGGGCTTGTTTGCCGCTTGAGCGCTGGCGCGAGTTTGTGCTGGCCGGTGGTGATGATTATGAGCTGGTGTTTACGGCGGCACCGGCGGATCGTGCGCGGGTGCTGGCGGCGGCAGAGCAAAGTGCCACGGCGGTAACGCGCGTGGGTCGCATTAATAACACGAGCGGCTTGAGGATGGTGGCTGCCGATGGTGGCGAAATTATATTAACTTCTTTGGGGTTCGATCATTTTGGCTGATTTCAAACCGACTTTTTCATGGCTGCTGCAACGGCCGGTGTGTTTTTTGGGCTTCGGCTTCGGCACCGGGCTGGCACCGGTGGCTCCGGGCACATTCGGCACGCTGCCGGCTTTGCCGATGGCGTTTGTGCTGATTTTGTTGGGCATCGAGGGCTGGTGGCTGGCGGGGCTGAGTGCGCTTTTGTTTGTGGCCGGCATCAAGATTTGCGGCGATACCGAGCGGGCACTTGGGCGGCAGGATTATGGCGGCATTGTGTGGGATGAAATGGTGGCCATGATGCTGGTGCTGGCTTTTGTGCCGTTTTATTGGGGCTGGTGGCTGGCGGCGTTTGCGGTGTTCCGTTTTTTTGACGCGGTGAAGCCTTGGCCGATTAAGTGGTTTGATGCGCGGGTGCACGGCGGCTTGGGCATTATGCTGGATGATGTGATTGCGGCGCTGTTT
>RRZT010262187.1_pt1 | contig 11613 bp, 9 predicted proteins | sample 2165551 | NCBI WGS metagenome assembly RRZT01 (sample SAMN10456910, study PRJNA506462) | wastewater metagenome | biome: wastewater; feature: sludge; material: wastewater sludge; isolation source: wastewater sludge with Escherichia coli K12::gfp cells carrying plasmid... | place: USA: Moscow, Idaho ... | reverse complement strand
TTCTATCCGCTGCCCTACTACCAGCGCGACTTTGACAATCTGGTCAACGTGGTGGCGTACCTGCCCTACGGTTTTGCCTTGGCGCGGGTGCCGCACCGGCGCTGGCTGGGCTTCTTGTTCGGCTGCTGCGTGGCGGCCGGGACCAGTCTGGCAGTGGAAGTCACCCAGCATTTCTTTGCCGGACGCGTGTCGTCCAACCTCGACCTGCTCTACAACAGCGCCGGTGGCGTGCTGGGCGCGCTGCTGGCCACTTCGCCGCTGTTCCGCTGGCTGGGACGCTGGGGACTGTCGCGGCGCTATCGCTGGTTCGTGAAGGATTCGAGTGCCGACTACGCGCTGATGCTGCTGGCCGTCTGGTTCCTGACCCAGATCAACCCGGCCATTCCGCTGTTTGGCGTGGTGACGCTGCCGCGTGGCCTGCCGCAGCCGTTTGCTTCGCCGCTGCACGATCCGGCGCTGTTCCTGATGCTGGTGGAGGCAGGCGGAGCAATGCTGCACCTGCTGGCCCTGCTCTTGTTCCTGACCGGCTTTCTGACCAGCCGGCGCTACCAGGTGCGTTCGGTCCTGCTGTTCCTTGGCATCGCCTGGTTCGTCAAGGTGGTGGCCGCCGGCGTGCTGCTCAAGCCGATGGCGTTTTTCGAGTGGATGAATTTCCACGTGGCGCTGGGGCTGGTCAGCGGCCTGCTGCTGGCGTGGGCCGCCACCCGGTTGCGGCGTGGCTGGCAGCATTTCCTGGCGCTGCTGGCGCTGGCCGGCAGTGTCTGGCTGTCGTCGGTGTGGCCGCTGGAGGCGTCGCCGCGCGACGACATGGTGTTGTTCCGCTGGTCATACGGCCATTTGCGCAACCTCAATGCACTGGCCGAGTACGTGTCGGACCTGTGGCCGTGGGCGGCGATGGCCGTACTGCTGCTGTCGCTGTGGCGGATCATGCGCGCGGCGCGCTGACGGTTCAGCGTACCAGCCGGACGAGATCGGACAGGCGGTTGAGCCGGTGGTCGACGTAGGCCGGCCGGCGCGCTTCACCGGGGGCCAGCCAGACGGTGTTGAGCCCGAGGCGCTTGGCGGTTTTCAGGTTGTCGGCGCTGTCTTCGATCATCCAGCTCTGGCCGGGCCGGGCCCGCAGGCGGGACAGGACGGCGCGAAAGCCGTGCGGGGACGGCTTGGGGGCAAAGCGGATGTGTTCCAGTCCGAACTGGGCGCTGAAATGCCGGTCGATGCCGAGCCGGGTGAGGACGGCCGCGCAATAGTGCGCGGGCCCGTTGGACAGCAGGACCTTGCGTCCGGGCAGGCGGGCGAGTGTCCGGGCCACCTGCGGATCGGTTTCCACCAGGGGCAGCAGGTCTTCCAGCGGATGGGTGTGACGCAGGAAGTGCCGGGGATCGACGCCGTGATGGCGCACGAGCCCGGTCAGCGTGGCACCGTAGCGGGTCCAGTAATGCTGGCGCAGCCGGTTGGCAGCGTCTTCGTCAACGTGCAGGTGGCGGATGATGTAGTCGGTCATCATCCGGTTGATGTGGGGAAACACGCCGGGGCTGGCGTGGTGCAGGGTGTTGTCGAGATCGAAAATCCACAGCATTCTGGGTGAACCGGCGGCGCAAAAGCCGCCAGTGTACGCCGGCTAGCGGCAGCCCATGGTGCTGCATCCCATCACGTACTGGGTCAGCGAGTCGATGGCGATCTGTTGCTCGGCCAGGGTGGAGCGCACCACGTCGCCGATCGACACCATGCCGATGACGCGGCCGTTGTCGGCCACCGGCAGGTGGCGGATGCGTTTGTCGGTCATGATGGCCATGCACTGGCTGGCAGGCGTGTCCGGGTGGACCACGATGACGCGTTCGGTCATGACGGCCGTGACCGGCGTGCCGGACGACTGACGGCCCTCAAGGATCATGCGCCGGGCGTAGTCGCGCTCGGAGAAGATGCCGACCAGCCGGGAGCCGTCCATGACCGCCACGGCACCGATGTCGTGTTCGGCCAGTTTTTGCAGGGCCTGGAACACGGTGCAGTCCGGTGAAACGGCGATCAGTGGCGGCTGGTTCTTGTCTTGCAGCAGCTGGCGGACGGTGGCGGACATGGCGCACTCCCTGGGGGGGACGGAGATTTCACTATAGGGAGGCGCCGCTGCGCTTTGCCAGTCAGGCTGCGCGGATCATGGTGCCGACACCGGCTGCGGTGAGGATTTCCAGCAGCAGCGCGTGCTTGACCCGGCCGTCGATGATGTGCACCGACTCCACCCCGCTGCGGGCTGCGTCCAGCGCCGAGCTGATTTTCGGCAGCATGCCGCCCGACAGGGTGCCGTCGGCAAACAGTGCGTCGATGCTTTTGGCGGTCAGGCCGGTCAGGAGGTTGCCGTCGCGGTCGAGTACGCCCGGGGTGTTGGTCATCAGCACCAGCTTGGATGCCCCCAGCGTTTCGGCCAGCTTGCCGGCCACCAGGTCGGCATTGATGTTGTAGGCCATGCCGTCCGGGCCGACGCCGACCGGTGCGATCACCGGGATGAAATCCTGCGTGTCCAGCAGCTGCACCACCTGCGGGTCGATGCTGTCGACCTCGCCCACCTGGCCGATGTCGACGCCCTCGTCGCTGCCGTCCTGGATGTAGAGCTTGCGGGCGCGAATGAAGTTGCCGTCCTTGCCGGTCAGGCCGATCGCCTTGCCGCCGGCCTGGTTGATCAGGCTGACGATTTCCTTGTTGACGAGGCCGCCCAGCACCATTTCGACCACGTCCATGGTTTCCGGATCGGTCACGCGCATGCCGGCCACGAACTCTCCCTGTTTGCCCAGCCGGCCCAGCAGGTCGTTGATCTGCGGGCCGCCGCCGTGTACCACCACCGGATTCATGCCGACCAGCTTGAGCATGACCACGTCGCGGGCAAATCCGGCTTTCAGCTCCGGGTCGGTCATGGCGTTGCCGCCATACTTGATCACGATGGTCTTGCCGGCAAAGGCACGGATGTAGGGCAGGGCTTCGGCGAGGATGGCGGCCTTGTTCTGGGCGTCTGCAAGCGGCATGGTTCAGGCTCCTGGCGGGGTATGTATGTCGGAAAGATGAAAATTCTATCCGCATTTATGTAAAAAGTGCGGTGCAATATCTGCTTGCCAGGGCAGATGGTGCAGGCGTCAGGTCAGCCAGTGTGACAAATATGCTTCATGACTAATGAAAAGTTGGTCATTTACTTGAGGATTCCGGTCCGGCGCGGCACCATGTGGCACTTTTTCCGCTTCAGGCCGTTCGCATGGAACACGATACCGCCCCTCGCTGGGAGCGTCGCAAGGCTTCCCGCCCCGACGAAATCCTCGATGCTGCCCTGCCGCTGTTTGTCGAGCGCGGCTATGCCGCCACCAAGATCGAACACATTGCCCAGGCCGCCGGCGTCACCAAAGGCACGCCGTACCTGTACTTTGAAAACAAGGCGGAAATCTTCAAGAGCGTGGTCCGGCGCGGGCTGGTGCCCCTGACCCATTCCTGCGAGGCGCTGGCGCTCGACCGCAGCCGCCCGGCGCGCGAGCGCCTCTTCGGGGCCGTCCGCCTGTGGGTCGAAGCCGTCGACTGTGCCGGCGGCGGCGGACTGGTGCGGCTGATGCTGGCCGAGGCCGGCAATTTTCCCGAACTGTCGCGCTTTTATTTCGACGAAGTGGTCATGCCGACCCGCAGGCTGGTGCGCCAGGTACTGGCCGAAGGCGTGGCCAGCGGCGAATTCCGTGCCAGCCTCAGTCTTGACCACGCCACGGAAATCCTGATGGCGCCGGTCATGATGGCGTTGCTGTGGCGCCACTCGTTCCCGCAGTTTGAATCGACCCGCCACGACATCGGCAGCCATTTGCAGCAACTCGACGATCTTCTGGCGCTTGGCCTGCTGGCCCGTGCGCCGTCTGCCTGAAACCTAGCCATGACCATTTCCCTGACCCGAATCTGTCTGGGCGGCCTGCTGGCTGCCTCCCTCGCGGGCTGCGGCGACAAGCCGGCCGCCCAGGAAGAAACCCGTCCGGTACGCACCACCCGCGTGGCCGCGACCGACACGGCAGACATCCAGCGCTATACCGCCGAAATCCGGCCGCGCCACGAATCGAAACAGAGCTTTCGCGTGCCGGGCAAGATCGACGCCCGGCTGGTCGAAGTCGGCCAGCAGGTCGGTGCCGGAGCACCGCTGGTGCGGCTGGATCCGGCCGACATCGGGCTGGAACTGGCCGCCAAGCGCGCCCAGCTTGCCGCCGCCCGCAGCGACTACAACCAGCAGCAGACCGACCTCGTGCGCTACCGCGAGCTGCTGGGCCAGCAGTTCATCAGCCAGGCCGACTTTGACCGCCGCCAGAACGGCGTGACCGTCGCCCGCGAAAAACTGCGCCAGGCCGAAGCCGACCTCGGGGTCAGCGCCAACCGTCAGGCCTATGCCACGCTGACTGCCGAGCGCGCCGGTGTGGTGACCTACGTCGATGCCGAACCGGGACAGGTGGTGCAGGCCGGGCAGGTGGTGGTCAAGGTGGCGGTACCGGGCGAACTGGAAGCCGTGGTCAACGTGCCGGAAGCGCGGCTGGCCGAATTCCGCACCGCAGAGGCCTACACCGTGCAGCTGTGGGCCGGTGGTCGGCAGTACCCGGCGCAGCTGCGCGAACTGTCGCCGGACGCCGATGCAGCCACCCGCACCTATACCGCCCGCCTGACGCTGCGCCAGCCCGATGCCGACGTGCGCCTGGGCATGAGCGCCAGCGTGGCAGCCCAGGGCCGCGCCCCCGAAACCGCCGTACCGCAGCTGCCGCTGTCGGCCATCCTCGACGAAGGCGGCAAGCACTACGTCTGGGTGCTGGACGGCCAGACCCCGCGCGTGAAAAAGCGCCAGGTCAGCCTCGGCCGGATTGATTCCAGACAGGCCGAAGTCAGTTCCGGGGTGAAACCCGGTGAAGAAGTCGTCACGGCCGGCGTGCACCTGCTGCGCGACGGCATGGCCGTCAGGCGGCTGGCCAGCGCCGCACCGGGCAAGCCGGCTCTGGCCACCGTCCAGGAAAACGGCAAGGCAGGTAACCAGTAAATGCGCGGCGTCAATCTTTCCGAATGGGCGCTGAAAAACCAGTCGCTCACCCGCTACCTGATCGTCGTCCTGCTGCTGGCCGGTGTCTGGGCCTATGGCAAGCTCGGCCAGAAGGAAGACCCGGAGTTCACCTTCAAGGCCATGCTGGTACAGGTGCAGTGGCCTGGCGCCACCGCCGAAGAGGTGGAGGCACAGGTCACCGACCGCATCGAGAAAAAACTGCAGGACATGCCCGAGCTGGAGTACGTCAAGAGCTTCTCCAAGCCCGGCGAGGCGCAGTTCATCCTCTCGACCCACGAGCACCTGCGCGGCCGCGATGTGGCCGATACCTGGTACCAGGTCCGCAAGAAGCTCGGCGACCTCAAGGCCACCGGCGGCCTGCCCGCCACCATCAAGGGGCCCTTCTTCAACGACGAGTTCGGCGACACCTTCGGCAACATCTATGCCTTTACCGCCGACGGCTTCAGCTACGAAGAACTGCGCCAGTACGTTGACCATGCCCGCCAGCAGGCCACCCGCATTCCCGACGTCGCCAAGGTGGAGATCATCGGCGAACAGGCGGAAAAGGTTTACGTCAGTCTTGATACCGCCAAGATCGCCAGCCTCGGGCTGGACCTGTCGGGCATCTGGAATGCCGTCGCGGCCCAGAATGCCGTCGAGGCCGCCGGTATCTACCACACACCCGGAGAGCGTTTTTTCGTGCGGGTGGAAGGTGCCTACGACACCGCCGCCGCCGTGGCGGCCACGCCGATCGCGGCCGGCGGCCGGGTGCTGACGCTGGGCGACATCGCCACGGTCGAGCGCCGTTTTGTCGATCCGCCGTCGTTCAAGGTGCACTTTGACGGCAAGCCGGCGCTGGCGCTGGCCGTATCGATGAAAAAGGGCGGCGATGTCATCAAGCTGGGCGAATCGCTCAACGCCTTTGCCGCAGAGATGCGCGCCACCATGCCGGTCGGCATCCAGATCGATGCCGTCTCCGACCAGCCCAAGGTGGTGCAGAACGCCGTCGGCGAATTCATGCGCTCGCTGGTCGAGGCCGTGGTGATCGTGCTGGCCGTCAGCTTTGTCAGCCTCGGCCTGCGTACCGGCATCGTGGTGGCGCTGTCGATTCCGCTGGTGCTGGCCATCACCTTCCTGCTGATGCTGGTGTTCGGCATCGAGCTGCAACGCATTTCGCTGGGGTCGCTGATCATTGCGCTCGGGCTGCTGGTGGACGACGCCATCATCGCGGTGGAAATGATGGCGCTGAAGCTCGAGCAGGGCTGGACGCGCTTTCGTGCCGCCACCTTTGCCTATACCAGCACGGCCTTTCCGATGCTGACCGGCACGCTGATCACCGCCGCCACTTTCCTGCCGGTGGGGCTGGCACGCTCCAATGCCGGCGAATACACCTTCAGCCTCTTTGCCGTGGTGTCGATCGCGCTGATCGTGTCGTGGCTGGTGGCCGTGGTGTTCACGCCCTACCTCGGTTTCCTGATCCTCAAGGAGCATCCGGGCGTAACCCACGGGGATGCCGAGCACGATGTCTACAACAAGCCCTTCTACCAGCGCTTCCGCCGGATGGTGGTGTGGTGCCTTGACCACCGCAAGACCGTGATTGCGCTGACGCTGGGAGCATTCGTGCTGTCGCTGGTGTCGTTCAAGCTGTTCGTGCAGCAGCAGTTTTTCCCGTCGTCCAACCGGGTGGAGCTGCTGGTGGACATGTGGCTGCCGCAGGGTGCCAGTTTTGCCGCCACCGAGCGCGAGGTGAAAAAGCTGGAAGCCGCGCTGGGGCACGACAAGGGCGTGGCGTCGGTCACCAGCTACATCGGCAACGGCAGCCCGCGCTTTTACCTGCCGCTCGACCAGCAGCAACCCAACCTCAACTATGCGCAGCTGATGGTGATGACCACCGACGACGCCGCGCGCGAGCAGGTCAAGCACAAGATCGAGTCGCTGTTTGAAAACGACTTTCCGACGGTGCGCGGCCGGGTGGTGCGGCTGGAAAACGGCCCGCCGGTCGGTTATCCGGTGCAGTTCCGCGTGATGGGCGACGACCATGCCACCGTGCGGCAGATTGCCGGCCGGGTCGAGGCCATGGTGCGCGCGCATCCGGATTCGCGGCACGTCAACAACGACTGGGGCGAGCAGGTGCGCGCGCTGCGGCTGAAGATCGACCAGGAACGCGCGCGTGCGCTGGGCATCAATCCGCAGTCGGTGGCACGCCAGCTCGGGCTGATGATTTCCGGTGCCGGCGTGACCGACCTGCGCGACCACGACCGCACCCTGGAAGTGGTGGTCCGGCTGTCGGGCAACGAGCGGCAGGACATCGACGCCCTGCCGGGGCTGATGCTGCAGACTGCCAGCGGCCGCATGGTGCCGGTGTCGCAGGTGGCCACCATTGAATACGTGCCGGAAGAAAGCATCATCTGGCGCCGCAACCGGCTGCCGACCATTTCGGTACGCGCTGACGTGCGCGACGGCGTGCAGGCATCCGATGTGGCGATCAGGCTGTGGCCGCAGATGCAGGCGCTGGAGAAGACCCTGCCGCCGGGCTACCACATCGAGCTGGGCGGTTCGCTGGAATCAAGCCAGAAATCGCAACAGGCCATCAGTGCGGTGCAGCCGCTGATGCTGGTGATCGTCATGACCCTGCTGATGATCCAGCTCAGGAGCTTCAGCCGCAGCGTGCTGGTGTTCCTGACCGCGCCCCTGGGCCTGATCGGCGTCACCCTGTCGCTGATCCTGTTCCATGCACCGTTCGGCTTTGTCGCCATGCTGGGGGTGATTGCGCTGGCCGGCATGATCATGCGCAACAGCGTTATCCTGGTTGACCAGATCGAGCATGACACCCGCGACGGCATCCCGCCGTGGGAAGCCATCGTCGGCAGTACCGTGCGGCGCTTCCGGCCCATCATGCTGACGGCGGCTGCGGCCATCCTTGCGATGATCCCGCTGACCCGCAGCACCTTCTGGGGACCGATGGCCGTTGCCATCATGGGCGGTCTGTTTATCGCAACGGTGCTGACCCTGTTATTCTTGCCCGCTCTTTATGCCGCCTGGTTTCGCATCCAGCGGCCCCCGGTTAACGACTAAAGGATGGTTGTCGTGAAGTTGCGCCTGTTCCGACCGATTGTGACCTGCTCGCTGGTGCTGGCCAGCGGAATGGCCTGTGCCACCGATCTCATGCAAGCCTGGCAGGCGGCCCGCCAGTTCGACTCCGCCATTTCCAGCGCGCGGGCCCAGCGCGAGGCCGGCATCGAAAAACGCACACAGGGCCGGGCACCGCTTCTGCCGCAGCTGGGGGCTTCGGGCAGCTATACCCGGTCGTTTCCAGACCAGCCGGCCATCCTGCCCGACTACAACACCAAAGTCATGAATGGGCAGGTGACACAGGTGCTGTTCGACTGGGCCAAGTTTGCCGGACTGGCCATCGGTGACCAGCAGGCACTGATTGCCGACGACCAGCTGACAGCGGCCGAGCAGGCACTGATCCTGCGGGTGGCGCAAGCATATTTCGACGTACTGCTGGCGGAAAACTCGGTCACCTACGCCCAAGGGGCCAAGGACGCCTTCGCCCAGGCGCTGGCGCAGGCCAAAAAGAGCTTTGAAGTCGGCACGGTCACCATCGTCGACACCCGCGAAGCGCAGGCCAATTACGACAGTGCGGTAGCAGTGGAAATCCAGGCGCTCAACACGCTGGCGGTCAAGCGCAATGCCTTCCAGCTCCTGACCGGCCTGCCGGCCACCGGCCTGCAGCCGCTGATGGACAACCTGCCGCTGACCCTGCCGGAACCGAGCGATGTATCAGCGTGGCTGGCCGGGATCGAACACGGCAACCTTGACGTGCTGATCCGGCAAAAGCAGCTGCTGATTGCGCAAAAATCCATCGAAGTCAGCCGTTCGGGCCACCTGCCCACTGTCAGCGCCAGTGCCGGCTGGCAGAAAGCCTTCAGCAACCAGCCGGCCAGTTTGCCTGGCAGCAGTGACAGCGAAGGCAAGACCGCCGGCATCACCATCAACATTCCGCTGTTTGCCGGTGGTGGTGTGCAGTCGCAGGTGCGTGAAAAAGCCGCCTTGCGCGATGCTGCCCGCGATGACCTGGAAACCGCGCGCCGGACGGCGGAGCAAAGCGTCCGTACGGCGTATCTGGGTGTGACGGCCGGGGCCGCGCAAGTGCAGGCCCGCCAGAACGTGCTGGCATCCAGCGAAAGCCAGCTGGCCGCAACCCGGCTGGGGATGGAGGTGGGCGTACGTACGCTGCTGGACGTGCTCAACGCCGAGCAGAAGGTGTTCCAGGCCCGCCGCGATCTCGCTGAAGCCAAGTACACCTACCTGCTGGCCAGGCTGCAACTGGCCCAGGGGGTGGGCCGGCTGACTCCGGAGGAGCTGGCGGCGCTGAACCGCCTGCTCGCCGGCCAGGGCTGATCTGCCTGCCCTGGCGTTGTCCGCAGTCCTGTCGCCCGGCCGAGTGCCGGGCGTCTGCATTCCGGCATGCCGGCTGTCCCGGGAAGGACGCCGCCCGAGCAGCGGGCCGCTATACAGGTGAGGTGCCCGCCAGAGCCGGGCCTGACAGCTTCCGAAAGGATCATCATGCTGAAATTTGCCAACCAGGGGCAGGACATTCTCGAAACCAACTACTGGGACACGCCCAAGGGGCGCAGCGGCTACGCTTTCCTGTCCTGTCACGAGGGCGCCGGCCGCCTGCTGCTGTCGCGCGACATGGCCGAACGCTGCCTGGCCCGGCTCGAAGCCGCCAGTGAAGTCATCCTGTCGAGCGGGCCGTGGCGCCATGCCGGCCCGGAAGAAGGGCGCATGACGCTGGAAATCATGTTCGACACGCCCGGGCAGGATGCCGCCCCCCTGGCCGTGCACCTGTCGCCCCGCCAGTGCGACCAGGGCGAACCGCCGGCACCCGAGGGCGAGGAGTTTCCGCTGACGGTATGGACACAGGACGCGGCCGGGCAGGTACGGCAGTTGCGGGCCCTGTCGTGCCGCTACCGCAAGGTGGGGGCCGTGCCGTGCCTTGAGTCATGGGATGGTCTGCGGACCGTGTCTGACGCCAGCAATGCCTGCCTGAAACACTGACTTGCCCGGGCCGGGAATGCCCGGCCTGTCGGTGCCGTACCACAGGGGAATGACAAAAGCCGGCAGCCGGTTCGGTTTCCGGAGGCCCGCTGCCTACACTCCAGGTCAGGTCCGCCGCAACGCGGCGGCGGTACGTTGTCCGGGTTCTCCGTCCCGTTCCGGCGGGCCGGCCTCCGAGGAGAAAGCCCATGTCATCCCCTTTGACAGAACGCCGCCAGCAGGCCACGCCGCGCGGGGTGGCGGTCCTGTGTGATTTTTATGCCGATCGCGCCTGCAGTGCCGCACTGTGGGACGAGCAGGGCCGGCGCCACATCGATTTTGCCGGCGGCATCGGTGTCCTCAACAGCGGTCACCTGCACCCGCAGGTCGCAGCTGCCGTCCAGGCGCAGATGCAGCGCTTTTCGCACACCTGCTACCAGGTCGTGCCCTATGCGCTGTATGTCGAGGTGGCCGAGCGGCTCAATGCGCTGGTGCCGGGTACCCACGCCAGGAAAACCGCCTTTTTCACTTCCGGTGCCGAGGCGGTGGAAAACGCCGTCAAGATCGCCCGGGCCTACACGGGCCGTTCCGGCGTGATCAGCTTTGACGGCGGCTATCACGGCCGCACCCACATGACGCTGGGCCTGACCGGAAAGGTCGCACCTTACAAGCTCGGCTTCGGGCCGTTTCCGGCCGAGGTCTACCACGCGCCTTATCCCGACACGCTGCACGGCATCAGCGAATCTGCCGCGCTGGCCGGGCTGGAGCGCCTGCTGCGCTGCGACATCGATCCGTCCCGGGTCGCCGCCATGGTGATCGAGCCGGTACAGGGCGAGGGCGGCTTTTACATCGCGCCGGCGGGTTTCCTGCAGGCCCTGCGGCGGATCTGCGACCAGTACGGCATCGTCCTGGTGGTTGACGAAGTGCAGAGCGGCTTTGCCCGGACCGGACGCTGGCTGGCCATCGAGCATGCCGGTGTGGTGCCCGATCTGGTCACGCTGGCCAAGTCGCTGGCGGGCGGACTGCCGCTGTCGGCCGTCACCGGTCGCGCCGACATCATGGATGCCCCGGCTCCCGGCGGACTGGGCGGCACCTATGCCGGCAGCCCGCTGGCGCTGGCGGCGGCCAGGGCCGCCCTTGACGTCATCGACTCGGAACAACTGTGCCAGCGGGCCGAAGCGCTGGGCGCCCGCCTCTGCACCTGCCTGCACGAACTGGCAGCCGTCGTGCCGCAGCTTGCCGACGTACGTGCGCTGGGTGCCATGGTGGCGGCCGAATTCCTTGATCCAGCCACGCGGATGCCGGATGCGGCCTTTGCCAGAAGCGTGCAGCAGATTGCCATGGAGCACGGGCTGATCCTGCTGACCTGCGGCATGCATTCCAATGTGCTGCGCTTCCTGTTTCCGCTTACCATCGAAGACCCGGTTTTCGATGAAGCGCTGGCCATCCTGTCGGCCGCCATGCAGGCAGTGGCCAGCGCCCGCCAAGGATGAATCCATGCTGAAACTCAATGATCCCGGCCTGCTGGCCGACCGTTGCCT
>RRZT010829343.1_pt1 | contig 11614 bp, 9 predicted proteins | sample 2165551 | NCBI WGS metagenome assembly RRZT01 (sample SAMN10456910, study PRJNA506462) | wastewater metagenome | biome: wastewater; feature: sludge; material: wastewater sludge; isolation source: wastewater sludge with Escherichia coli K12::gfp cells carrying plasmid... | place: USA: Moscow, Idaho ... | reverse complement strand
GCTGGCGCTGTTAATCTCCACTCCGTTCAGCATTGCAGCCGCACTTTTTATGACGGAAATCTCGCCCCGCCTCGGGCGGAAGTTTCTGCAGCCCGCCGTTGAAATCTTTGTTGGAATTCCATCCGTTGTATACGGCTGGGTAGGCCTTACGGTCCTTGTTCCATTCCTCGCGCCCCGGCTTCAAGGGATTCAAACCCTACCGGCTTCATCACGGCCTGCTTCGCGACGGTCAGCTTCTGGATGCCGCCGAGGATCTGTCCGATTTCGCCGCGGAAGGCCTTGAACACTTCATCGAGTTCGGCCAGTTTGCGCCGCGTTTCGACGTCGCTCGTCGCCGCGATGCGCATCGTCTCGTTGCCCTTGATGTGAGCGTTGAGCAGTTCGCCGAAGGTGTGCGTGTCCTTGCCGAGCAGGAAGACGCTTTCCGGGCTGATTTCGTCGCCGACCTGCAGGGCGCTGACGTTCTTGGCCAGACGCTGGGCGAGCATCACCAGCTGGCTGGCCGAGGCGATCTCGCGTGCCGAGGCGTTGGTCTGCAGCTTGAGGGCGATGACCTGTTCGGTGAGGTCGAGCAGCAGGGCGTTCTGTTCGTTGATCTTGCGCGCGCTGTCGCCGAGGTCGACCAGCGTCTTTTCCATTTCGAGCAGCTGCTGGGTGTTCTTGTCGGTCTTTTCCCAGGTCTGGATCAGTGCCTGCAGTTGCGGCTGCACGCTGTCCGGCGAGGGCGGCACCATGGCGTCGCCGAGGACGCCGCCCTTGCTCAGCTTGGTGAGGTCGCCCGCGAATTCGGCGTGCGAGGCGCGCAGCTGCTTGAACGCCGCCGCTTCGCCCTGGATCGCCAGGCTCGAGGCCTTGGCCAGACGCTGCGAGAGCATGCGCAGTTCGCCGGCGGAAGCGACGTAGCTGGTGTTGTACGTGGACTCGCGCTGGTCGTTGTACACGATGCCGGCGATGAGCAGGGCCAGGACGACCAAGATGCCGCCGAGGATCTGCAGCTGCTTGGCGATGCTGTATTGGCTGAGGAAGCCCATCGTGCCGCCGCCGGACGCCGGTGCGGGTGCCGGTTGTCCGGCATCCATGACGGTGGGGGCGGAAACGGTCTGGTCGGAAGCGGGCTTGCTCCCCGACAGGAAGCTCGGCAGTTTCAGGTTGAACGCCATCGTGTTCTCCGGTTGCTCGGTCGCAATGATGCGTATTTCGACGCGGTGTGCCCTGGCCGGCGCGTCAGACGCCGATGTCCATGAAGCGCTCGTCGGCCAGCAGGGCCTGGACGTCGAGCAGTGTCCATTGTTGTCCGTCGTGGTCGGCGAACGACTCGCCCGCCCACGGCGGCGCGTCGGCGTCGCCGGGGCGGCGGGTGAAATTGTCGAGGTTGCGCAGCCCCAGCGTGCGGGTGACCAGCAGCGCGGCGTTGTTGCCGTGACGGGTGCCGATCAGGAGCAGCCGGGCGGTGCTGTTCTGCGGCGTCGGTTCGCGGCCCTGGAAGGCCGAGAAATCGCTGACCGAGAACAGGTTGCCGCGGATGTTGGCGATGCCGACGAACCACGGCCGGGTGAGCGGCACGGTGGTGAGCGTCGGCAGCGGGATGATTTCGCCCGAATCGGCCAGGCGGACGAGCCAGTGCCGGTTGCCGGCCTGAAACCCGAGCAGGCCGGCCGTGCTGCGCTCGTCGGCTTCGGCCAGCCGTGAGGCGAGTCGGGCCTGGAACTCGTGGAGGCTGCCCTTTCTTGGCATGATCGAGCGTGTCGTGTCAGAGTGCGGCGATCTTGGCCAGCAGCTCTTCGGGGTTGATCGGCTTGACCATGTAGTCCTGGGCGCCCTGGCGCAGCCCCCAGATCTTGTCGGTCTCCTGGCCCTTGGACGTGCAGACGATGACCGGGATGTGCTTGGTCGCGTCGTCGCGGGTCAGGGTGCGGGTGGCCTGGTAGCCGTTGAGCCCGGGCATGACGACGTCCATCAGGACGAGGTCCGGCTGCTCGCTCTTGGCTTTCTCGATCCCTTCCTCGCCGCTTTCCGCGGTGAGGACCTGGTAGCCCTTGCGGGTCAGCAGTTCGACGAGCACGTGGCGCTCGGTGGGAGAGTCGTCGACGACGAGAATTTTGTTGATCGGCATGGTGATAACTCCTTGTGTGCCTCTGTGAATCGTTGCCGGTCAGTGCCGAGGCGTCGCGAAATCCGCGACGGCCTGCAACAGGCTGTCCTTGGTAAAGGGTTTGGTCAGGTACTGGTCCGATCCGACCATCCGTCCGCGCGCCCGGTCGAACAGCCCGTCCTTGGACGAGAGCATGATCACCGGAGTGGTGCGGAAACGCTGGTTCTTCTTGATCAGGGCGCAGGTTTGGTAGCCGTCGAGGCGGGGCATCATGATGTCGCAGAAAATGACATCTGGCTGGTGGTCGGCGATTTTCGCCAGCGCGTCGAAGCCGTCTTCGGCAAGGATCACCTGGCATCCGGCCTGTACGAGGAATATCTCGGCGCTTCGACGAATGGTGTTGCTGTCGTCGATGATCATCACCTTGATGCCGTTGAGTTGTGCTGCGTCAGCCAATTCACGCCTCCAGCGCCCTGTCCCGGGCTTCGTCCCCTGGCCCTGAACCGGACCAAGTCGGTTGGACCTCTCGAGAGCGCACTATACATCAATGACTTGCCTGCAACCAGAGCCATTCCGTTGAAATGATGACGGGGTCTTGATTCCTTTGGGATTCCCGGTCGAGGGCGGGATTTCGGTTAAAATCGGTCTTTCCGCGCAGGCCGGGCGATCCCCGAACGTTCCGTTTTCTCTGCGTCTCCATTCCTCTGTATTTCCCGTCCGAGCCTTATGACGCCTCCCGTCGCCCTGCCGCCTCCCGTCGTCCTGATTTTCGCCGCCACCGATCCGACCGGCGGCGCGGGGCTCCAGGCCGGCCTGCTCAGCGCTTCGGCGATCGGTTGCCATGCCCTGTCGGTGATCACCGCAGTGGCCGTGCGCGATACTCTCGGCATGGCCGAGGTTCTGCCCATCGATGCCGGCTGGGTCGAGGAGCAGGCGCGGACGCTGCTCGAGGACATGCCCGTGGACGCCTTCGTGGTCGGCCTGCCGGGCAGTGCCGAGAACGTCGCGGCGATCGCCGCGGTGCTGGCCGACTATCCCGACGTGCCGGTGGTCCTCGACCCGGAGCTGACCTATGGTCGCCACGACGGCTTCGATGACGATGAAATGCTCGCCGCGTTGCGCGAACTGCTCTTGCCGCAGACCACGGTGCTGAGCGTGGACGCCTACGAAGCCGGCCGGCTGGCCGATGTCGGCGACGAACCGGCGATGACGCCCGAGGACAGCGTCGGCCGGCTGATCGAACTCGGCTGCGAATACGTCCTCCTGGCCGGGACGCACACGCCGGCGGTGCAGGTGCTCAACGACCTGTACGGCGCTGCCGGACGCATTCAGCGCCAAGCCTGGGCGCGCCTGCCGGGGCCGTATTACGGCGCGGGCAGCACCCTGGCGGCGGCCGTCGGCGCGTGCCTCGCGCATGGCCTCGCGGTGCCCGATGCGGTGCGTGAAGCGCAGGAATTTACCTGGCGCGCACTGGCCGCCGGGTTTCGTCCCGGCATGGGGCGGCTCATTCCTGACCGCTTTTTCTGGGCGCGCCGCGGCGCCCGCGAGGAAAACGACACTTCCGCACCGGAGACCGAAGCATGACCGAAGCCCAGGCCAGCCCCGCCATTCTGCGCGGGCTCTACGCGATCACCCCCGACGGCGTGCCGGCCGAGCCCTTGCTGGCGCAGGTCGAGGCCGCGCTGCACGGCGGCGTGCGCCTGGTGCAGTACCGCGACAAGACCGCCGATGCCACCCGGCGCGCCGCACTGGCGCGCGCCCTGGTCGCGCTGTGCCGGCGCCACGACGCCGGCTGCATTATTAATGACGACCTCGCGCTGGCGCTGGCGGTCGATGCCGCCGGCGTGCATCTGGGCGGCACCGATGGCGATCTGGCCGCCGCGCGTGCCGCACTCGGGCCCGGGCGCGTGCTCGGCGCCTCGTGCTACGCCGACTTCGCGCTCGCCCGCGCGGCGAAGGTCGCCGGGGCCGACTACGTCGCCTTCGGCGCGGTGTGCGCTTCGCCGACCAAGCCGCAGGCGGTGCGCGCGCCCTGGGACCTGCTGACCCGCGCGCGGGACGAATTGGCCGTCCCGGTCTGCGCCATCGGTGGCATCACCCTTGCCGACGCGCCGGGCCTCGTCGCTGCGGGCGCCGACCTGCTGGCGGTGATCACCGACCTCTTCAACGCGCCGGACCTCGCCGCCCGCGCCGCCGCCTACCAGACCTGTTTTGCCGGAGAATGAACATGACGAACGTGATGATGCGCAACGATGAACTCTTCGCCCGCGCCCAGCGCCACATTCCGGGCGGCGTCAATTCGCCGGTGCGCGCCTTTCGTTCGGTCGGCGGCACGCCGCGCTTCTTCGTGCGCGGCGCCGGGCCGCGGGTGACCGACGCCGACGGACGCGACTACCTCGACTACGTCGGCTCCTGGGGGCCGCTGATCCTCGGCCACGCCCATCCCGAGGTGGTGCGCGCGGTGCAGGACGCCGCCGCCGAGGGGCTCTCCTTCGGCGCCCCGACCGAGCGTGAAGTCGAGATGGCCGACCTCCTGTGCGAACTCGTGCCGTCGATGGACATGGTGCGCCTCGTCAGCTCGGGCACCGAGGCGACGATGAGCGCCATCCGCCTGGCGCGCGGCTTCACCGGCCGTGACGTGCTGATCAAGTTCGAAGGCTGCTATCACGGGCACAGCGACAGCCTGCTGGTGAAGGCCGGCTCGGGCTTGCTGACCTTCGGCAACCCGAGCTCGGGCGGCGTTCCGGCGGACCTCGCGCAACACACGCTGGTGCTGGCCTACAACGACGTTGCCGGCCTCGAACAAGCCTTTGCCGAGCACGGGCCGAAGATCGCCGCGGCGATCGTCGAGCCGGTCGCCGGCAACATGAACCTGATCGCGCCGACGCCGGCTTTCCTCGGCGCCCTGCGCAAGTTGTGTACCCAGCACGGCAGCGTGCTGATCTTCGACGAAGTGATGACCGGCTTCCGCGTCGCCCTGGGCGGCGCGCAGGCGCTCTACAGCATCGTTCCCGACCTGACCACGCTCGGCAAGGTGATTGGTGGCGGCCTGCCGGTCGCGGCCTTCGGCGGCAAGCGCGAGATCATGCAATGCATCGCCCCGCTCGGACCGGTGTATCAGGCCGGTACGCTCTCCGGCAACCCGGTGGCCGTGGCCGCCGGCCTCGCCACCTTGCGCCTCCTGCGCGCGCCGGGCCTCTACGACGCCCTGGCGGCGAAGACGCAGGCCTTGTGCGACGGCCTCGTGGCGGCGGCGCAGCGGCACGGCGTGCCCTTCTCGGCGCAGGCTGTTGGCGGCATGTTCGGGCTTTATTTCAGCGCCACGTGTCCGCAGTCCTTCGCCGAAGTCATGCAGGCTGACGCCGCCGCGTTCAACCGTTTCTTCCATGCCATGCTCGATGCCGGGCATTACCTCGCGCCCTCGGCCTTCGAAGCCGGCTTCGTCTCGGTTGCGCACGCCGAGGCCGACATCGTGGCAACGGTGGCGGCCGGCGAGTCGATCTTCCGCACCTGGGGCTGACCCGCGGCGGGTGGTGGTGGCCGTGGCGCCCCGTCGGCGGGCGGTCCGCGCTTAAGGAAAGCGCAAGGAAGATCAAAAACGCTTTGGATGCGCGGTGCTAGAATCGCAGCCTCCTGTCATGCCCATGCGCCGGAACCCGGTGGCGCCAGGGCTACGTGCGCCGTGCTGACCCCTCGGTCGCGGGCCGAGAACCATGGCCTCCGTCGCGAGGTCAACGGGGCGTGACTTTTCGAGCGTGTATGCCGGCGCCTTCGCGCGGCACCAACTGCAGCGCCATGCCATGAAGATCGATCTGTCCTGCCTGTCCTCGTTGCGTCCCTTGCGGCGCAAAATCCTTCTCGGCGCGCTGCTGGCCGTGCCGGTGCTTGTCTTCATGCTGACCCGTTCGGGCGCTGCGCCCGAAGCGGCCAAGGGCGTGCCGGCGAGCACCCAGGCGAGCCGGCCGACGTTGAGCGTGCTGAGCGTGCGCCCGAGCCCGGAAGCGTGGCCGGAGACCTTGTCCGCAGCGGGCAACATCGCCGCCTGGCAGGAGGCGACGATCGGCGCCGAGATCAGCAACTACCGCATTGTTGAAGTTCGCGCCGAGGTCGGTGATACGGTGCGCAAGGGGCAGGTGCTGGCGCGCATCGACCCGAGCACGACAGCGAGCGAGGTGGCCGAGGCCCGTGCCACGGTGGCCGAACTCGAGGCCACGCTGGCTGAAGCCAAGGCCAACAGCGAGCGCGCCCGGCAGTTGCGCGAAAAAGGTTTTTACAGCGCCCAGCAGAGCACCCAGTCGCTGACCGCCGAGCAGACCGCTGCGGCGCGCCTCAACGCCGCCCGGGCGCGCCTGCAGGCGGCTGAGCTGCGCCTGGCGCGCACCCAGATCGTTGCGCCTGACGACGGCGTCATCTCGGCGCGGGCGGCGACCGTGGGCTCGTTGAGCCAGCCCGGGCAGGAACTGTTCCGTTTGATCCGCGGCGGCCGCCTGGAGTGGCGCGCCGAGGTGACGGCGAGCGAGCTCGCCCGCCTGCAGGCGGGGCAGCCGGTGCGCCTGGTCGCGCCGGGCGGCGAGACCGTCGCCGGGCGGGTGCGGACCCTGGCGCCGACCGTCGACGGGCAGACGCGCAACGCCCTGGTCTATGCCGATGTCGAGACCACGGCCGGCAAGACGCTGGGGCCGGGCATGTTCGTGCGCGGCGAGTTCGAACTCGGGCGGCGCGAGGCGCTGACCCTGCCGCAGGCGGCGGTGGTGCTGCGCGAGGGCTTCACCTACGTCTTCCGCCTCGAAGGCGAGGGCAGCGAGACGGCAACGAATACGGCCACGGCCACGGCCGCGGCCACGGCCAAGGTGGCGCTGACCAAGGTCGGCACCGGGCGGCGCCTCGGCGAACGCATCGAAGTCGCCGGGCTGGCGCCCGACGCGCGGGTGGTGGCGAGCGGCGCGGGCTTCCTTGCCGACGGCGACACCGTGCGCCTGGTCGCGCCGGAGACGGCTGCCGTGACACCGGCCGCATCGGCCACGAAAGCCGCGCCATGAACGTTTCCGCCTGGTCGATCCGGAACCCGATTCCGGCGGTCCTGCTGTTCATCCTGCTTACCCTGCTCGGCCTCTACGCGTTCTCCAACATGAAGGTCCAGCAGTTCATGGACCTCGACCTGCCGACGGTGACGGTTTCGGCCAGCCTGCCCGGCGCCGCCCCGGCGCAGATGGAGACCGAGGTGGCACGCAAGATCGAGAATTCGGTCGCCACCTTGCAGGGCATCAAGCACATCTACACCAAGGTGCAGGACGGCAGCGCCATCGTCACCGTCGAGTTCCGCCTTGAGAAACCGACGCAGGAGGCGGTCGACGACGTGCGCGACGCCGTCTCGCGCATCCGCTCCGACCTGCCGGCCGACCTGAAAGACCCGGTGGTTTCCAAGGTGAACCTCTCCGGCTCGCCGATCCTGACCTACACCGTCGCCTCCTCGCGCATGGACGACGAGGCCTTGTCGTGGTTCGTCGACAACACGGTGAGCAAGGCGCTGCTGGCGGTGCGCGGCGTCGGCGCGGTGAGCCGCGTCGGCGGCGTCAGCCGCGAAGTGCGCGTCGAGCTCGACCCGGCGCGCCTGCTGGCGCTGCGCGTGAGCGCCGCCGAAGTCTCGCGCCAGGTGCGCCAGATCCAGCAGGAGGCGGCGGGCGGGCGCTCGGACATCGGCGGCATCGAGCAGTCGGTGCGCACCATCGGCACGGTGCAGAGCGCGGCCGAACTGGCGGCGATGGAAATCCCGCTCGCCGACGGCCGGCGCGTGCGCCTCGGGCAGCTGGCGACGGTCAGCGATACCGTTGCCGAGCAGCGCTCGGCGGCCTTGCTCAATGGTCAGCCGGTGGTCGGCTTCGAAATTGTGCGCTCGCGCGGCGCGGGCGAGGTCGAAGTGGCCGGCGGGGTGCGCGCGGCGCTGGAAAAACTCAAGGCCGCGAACCCGGACATCACGGTGACCGAAGCCTTCAACTTTGTCGATCCGGTGATCGAGAACTTCAACGGCTCGATGGCGCTGCTGATCGAAGGCGCGGTGCTGGCGGTGCTGGTCGTCTGGCTCTTCCTGCGCGACTGGCGGGCGACCTTCGTCTCGGCCACCGCGTTGCCGTTGTCGGTGATCCCGACCTTCGCGGCGATGTACTTCATGGGCTTCACGCTCAACGTGGTGACCCTGCTCTCGCTTTCGCTGGTGGTCGGCATCCTTGTCGACGACGCCATCGTCGAGGTCGAGAACATCATGCGCCACCTGCGCATGGGCAAGTCGCCCTTCGAGGCGGCGATGGAGGCCGCCGACGAGATCGGCCTGGCGGTGATCGCCACCACCTTCACCCTGATCGCCGTCTTTTTGCCCACCGCCTTCATGAGCGGCGTGCCGGGCAAGTTCTTCGTCCAGTTCGGGTGGACGGCGGCGATCGCCGTCTTCTTCTCGCTCGTCGTCGCGCGCATGCTGACGCCGATGATGGCGGCCTACATCATGAAACCGGTGGTCGACGAAAAGCCGCCGCGCTGGCTGGCGCTCTACCTCGGCTGGGCGCAGGCCTGCCTGCGCCATCGCGTGCGCACGACGCTCGCCGCCGCAGCCTTCTTCTTCGGCTCCTTCCTGCTGGTGCCCTTCCTGCCCACCGGCTTCATCCCGCCCGACGACCTGTCGCAGACCCAGGTCTACCTCTCCTTGCCGCCAGGCAGCACCTTCAAGGAATCGCTCGCTGCGGCCGAACACGCGCGCCGGCTGGTCGAGCAGAACCCGCACGTGCGCCTCGTCTACACCACCGTCGGCGGCGGCAGCGCAGGCAGCGACCCGTTTGCCCCGCGCGGCGCGTCCGAAGTGCGCAAGGCGACGCTGACCATCAACCTCACCCCGCGCGGCGAACGCGGCGGGCTCAGCAAGCAGGCGCTCGAGACCGACTTGCGTCGCCGCCTCGAAATCCTGCCCGGCGTGCAGGTCAAGGTCGGCCTCGGCGGTTCGAGCGAAAAGTACATCCTCGTCCTCGCCAGCGAAGACGGGCCGCGCCTCGCCGAGCACGCGCGCGTCGTCGAGCGCGAACTGCGCACCCTGCCGGGGATCGGCAACATCGTCAGCACCGCCAGCCTGGTGCGCCCCGAACTTGTCGTGCGGCCCGACTTCGCGCGCGCGGCCGACCTCGGCGTGACCTCGGCGGCGATCGCCGAGACGCTGCGCGTGGCCACCGCCGGCGACTACGATCAGGGCCTCGCCAAGCTCAACCTCGCGCAGCGCCAGATTCCCATCGTCGTCCGCCTGCCCGACGTCGCGCGCCAGGACTTCGCGCTGCTCGAACGGCTCACCGTGCCCGGCGCGCACGGACCGGTGATGCTCGGGCAAGTGGCCAGCCTCACGCTCTCCGGCGGCCCGGCCGAGATCGACCGCTACGACCGGCTGCGCAACATCAACTTCGAGATCGAGCTCAACGGCCAGCCGCTCGGCGAAGTCGAGAAGCAGGCGTTGGCGTTGCCCAGCCTGAAAAACCTGCCGCCGGGCGTGCTCCAGACCACCGTCGGTGACGCCGAGGCGATGGCCGAGCTCTTCTCCAGCTTCGGCCTGGCCATGCTCACCGGCGTGCTCTGCATCTACATCGTGCTGGTGCTCTTGTTCAAGGACTTCGTCCAGCCGGCGACCATCCTTGCCGCGCTCGTCCTCTCGGTGCCGGGCGCGCTGTTCGCGCTGTTCGTGACCCAGACTGCGCTGTCGATGCCGTCGATGATCGGTCTGATCATGCTCATGGGCATCGCCACCAAGAACTCGATCCTGCTCGTCGACTACGTCATCCTCGCGCGCCGGGACCACGGCCTCGATCGCTTGGGCGCCTTGCTTGACGCCTGCCGCAAGCGCGCACGCCCGATCGTCATGACCACCGTGGCGATGGGCGCCGGCATGCTGCCGATCGCGCTGGGTATTGGCACCGACCCGAGCTTCCGCGCGCCGATGGCCATCGTCGTGATCGGCGGCCTGATCACCTCGACCTTCCTCAGTCTTTTGGTGATTCCGGTGCTGTTCACCTACGTCGACGACCTCATCGTCCGCCTGCGCCGGCTCCGCGGCGTGCCATCGGCCTGAAAGCGCCTCTGGATGCGCCTTTCAGCCGAGCTGGGAGGTGCATTGGGGTTATCTTGTTGATGCCAATGGCGAAGCGTAGGATGCAAATATGATGAATGTTTAGCCTGGAAGGTAACCGAGTTCCAATTTTGAGGCATTTCCTATCGTTTCTTTAGGCGTGTGGATAGCATGGACTTTGACCTTGTATTGCTGGTGGTGATCGTGGCTTTTTCCCTTTGGCTACTGGTAGTCCTATGGCGATATGTAGAGACTCGATCCAAGCAGGGGCAGCTTGAACAAGAGCAAGAATTGTTTGGGCATGGTTTGACTCCCGAGACGAGGGCCCTTATGGCAAGGGTGATGCCGAGGTTTTCGTCATCAAAGGGTTTTTTTGCCGCCGTGATTGTCTGCCTTCTCCTTTGGCTTGGGACGGTTCTCGGTTACCTCTGATCGAGTTGGGGATAGAAATCACCGATGTTGCCCCGCCGCCGCTTGGCGGCCCGAGCGGTCTTCGTTATCGACGTGTTCGGTGCTTGATGACGACATAGAAGGATTGCGCTCTGTGACGCGTTTTATGTGCGCGTGCTCAAAAAAGAGGCGCCGACAAAATTCCCTTTTCCTTCAGGATGCCGCAGGCGTTTTCCAGCGCTTATCCACACGCTTGCCCACGTGGCTTGGGGATGGCGCGGCGGGCGAGGGGAGGGCCTTTGACGTTGAGCCGCAGGGCGCATCCGGATGCGCCCTTTGGGCGTGCAAGGCTGGAACGACCGCTGGATGCGGCCTGCAGGCCGGCTGGAGGGCGCGCCGGAATTGGCGCGCAGGCCGTGCGCTTTAGCGCAGCCAGCCCTTCTTGTTGAAGAACCAGAAGGGCAGGACGACGGAGATGAGCATCAGGCCGAGGGCGAAGGGGTAGCCGTAGTCCCAGTGGATTTCGGGAAACCAGCCCTGGAAGTTCATCCCGTAAACGCTGGCGATCAGCGTCGGCGGCAGCATCGCGACCGAGGCCACCGAGAAGATCTTGATGATCTTGTTCTGGTTGATGTTGACGAAGCCGACGGTGGCGTCCATCAGGAAGTTGATCTTGTTGAACAGGAAGGACGTGTGCCCGTCGAGCGATTCGATGTCGCGCAAAATCTGGCGCGCGTCTTCCATCTGCACCGGGTTGAGGAACTTGCCGCGGGTGAGGAAGGAGACGGCGCGGCGGGTGTCATGCACGTTGCGCCGGATGCGGCCGTTGAGGTCTTCCTCGCGCGCGATGTCGGCGAGGATGCGCGCCGCTTCGGCGTCGGTGACCTCGGTGCCGAGCACGTGCCGGCTGACTTCTTCGAGCGCGGCGTAGACGTCTTCGAGCGCGTCAGCCGAGTATTCGGCGTCGGCGGCGTAAAGGTCGAGCAGCACGTCCTTGCCGTCGGTCACGTAACCCGGCTGCGTGCGCGCGCGCAGGCGCT
>RRZT011219660.1_pt1 | contig 11616 bp, 6 predicted proteins | sample 2165551 | NCBI WGS metagenome assembly RRZT01 (sample SAMN10456910, study PRJNA506462) | wastewater metagenome | biome: wastewater; feature: sludge; material: wastewater sludge; isolation source: wastewater sludge with Escherichia coli K12::gfp cells carrying plasmid... | place: USA: Moscow, Idaho ... | reverse complement strand
GTAAAGAAGAATGTAGGAACGACGACGGCGCCACCCCACGCGCCCGCAACCAGCACCGGCTCCAGGGCCACCGCTTTCTCACCCAAGAACCTGGCGGTCGAAAACCTCACCGGAGGCTACGGTTCGCGGGTGGTGATAGAGGGAGTCAACCTCACGGTGGAACCGGGGACGATCCTCTGCTTGCTCGGCCCTAACGGGGTGGGCAAAACTACGCTTTTCAAGACCATGCTCGGCTTGCTCCCCGCGATGAGCGGGCATGTGCGTGTGGGAGGCCAGAGCCTCGCGGAGCTCTCGCGCCCGGAGATTGCTCGGCTCGTCGGTTACGTGCCGCAGAGCCAGCAGACCCCCTTCGCCTTCAAAGCCCTCGACGTGGTCCTCATGGGCCGCACCGCCCGGATCGGTGCCTTCGGCGCGCCCGGCCGCCAGGACCGCGAGGCTGCCATGGCTGCGCTCGATACCCTCGGGGCCACCAAGCTCGCCAAACGCTCCTTCACCACGCTCTCCGGCGGCGAGCGCCAGATGGTGATGATCGCCCGCGCACTCGCCCAGGAACCCACCTTCGTCATGCTCGATGAGCCCACCGCCGCCCTCGACTTCGGCAACCAAGTGCGCGTCCTCGACCAGATCGTGCGGCTCTCCGAATCCGGCATCGGGGTGGTCATGACCACCCACGCCCCGGATCACGCCTTCCTCTGCGAAGCAGACGCCGCCCTTATTACCGGCCCCTCCACCATCCAGCGCGGGCCGGTGGGCCAGGTTCTCACCGAAGAAAATCTCAGCGCCGCTTACGGCGTGCCGGTGCGCGTTACCACCTCCGAGCACGACCACATCAGCTACTGCTACCCCCTTCTTTCCACCAAAAACCACTCCTGAGAAGAACCACTCCTAAAAGTTTGTCCACCACGTTCTTCCGTTGCCAGGTCCTGGTGACGGATCCAAACCCACCCATTCCCGAAAGGAAAACCATGAAGGCACAGCGCTTTCTGAGCGCCGCAGCAGCGGCTCTCCTGCCGATCGCCCTACTGACCGGCTGTTCCTCGGACAACAGTTCCGAGGCTCCCTCCGCGGCAGCCACCACTGCCGCAGCCACCTCCGAGGCAACTGAGGCGCCAGCCACCGGCACGCGCGTCGTCGTCGACCAGTACGGCAACGACATCGAAATCCCCGCCAACGTGGAGCGCATCGGCGCCACCATCGGCGCGTTCGCACACATCGTCGTCGTCGATGGCGGAGAGGACAAGCTCGTCGCAGCTATCCCGATGGTGGGCGAGGGACTCTTCCACGAGGTCTGGCCGAATGCTAACCCGGACGGCCACGACCCATCGAACGTCGAGGAACTCATCGCCGCTGGCACGCAGGTAGTGATCGGCCCGAACTTCACCGATGAAGTCGCCGCTCAGCTCGAATCCGCAGGTATCGTCCCCATCAAGATTGACAAGTTCGGTACTCCCGAAGAGATGCAGTCAGTCATCACCCTCGTCGGCGAAATTTTGGGCGACGACGCCCCGGAGAAGGCCGCCACCTTCAACAAGTTCTATGCCGGCACCATTGCCGACGTCGAGAAGCGCGTCGCAGACGTTCCCGAGGCCGAGCGCGTCAAGACCCTCAACCTGCGCGCCGGTGGCGACGGCTACTCCACCGTGGACGGCGACGATATCTCCTCCGCGTACGTGACCTCGGCGGGCGGCGTCGTTGTCTCCGCTGACTTCGACACTTCCTCCGGTTCCGTCGGCGCCGAGCAGATCATCGAGTGGGCACCGGAGGTCATCTTCACCATGGGGCAGGGGGCACGTGAGCAGATCATCAACGATCCCGCCCTCGCCACCGTCCCAGCCGTCGCCAACGGCAAGGTCTACACCGAGCCCTCAGGCACCTACCCCTGGTCCGTGCGCTCCGCCGAGGGCGTGCTCATGCCCGTCTTCCTCGGAACCATCCTCCACCCGGACAAGTTCGCTGACGTGGATCTCGCCAAGGTCACCAAGGATTACTACGCGACCTACTACGGCTACGACCTCACTGACGCCCAGGTTGCTGACATCCTCGACGGCGACGAGTAACGTTCCTGGGCCAACAAGTAAAGACTGGGCCAAAGGAGGATAGCCCGGTGAAGGAATGATAGCGACGACGACGTCCGCGGCATCACTTCTTTGCCGCGCTAACTCCTTCGATACCTCGTGAGAAACGAATCCGTACAACAAAAAGTGGACCATGCCAGGAAACCGTCCAGCATGGTCCACTTTCTACTATTCACCTTGGGGTTCAGCGTGCGCTCGTCGTACGCTCCAGCTCTTTACCTTCTGCTTCTTAACGTGAAACGAGCAGTGCGACCACGATTCATAATCAGGCCCACGACTCGCCCGCCAGAAATCTCCAGATTCGAGAGCGTCCCAATCAGACCAGCCCGTCGTGACTTCGTCGTATCCACCACAACAATCGCCGAATCTACCATCGGGGCAAGCAAAGATGCATCCGCGAACTTACCCATCGCTGGAGTATCAACGATGACGTAGTCGTAACGCCCAGCAACGTCCTCAAGCAACTCGTGCATTCTGTCCGAGGCAAGAAGCACCGCAGGGTTGTTCGTTTTCTCACCCGCGGGAAGGATGTCCAGCGTCGTACGAGCCTGACGCTTCTTTGATCCATCGAAGGAAGCTTCGCCACGGAGAACTTCATGAAGCCCCGGAAGGCCATCCACACCAAAAATGTCCGACTGGCCAGCCGAGCGTAGATCCGCGTCAATGAGAAGCACCTTGCTTCCCAAGTTCGCGATTGTCAGAGCGAGATTTGCCGAGATGGTGGACTTACCCTCTCCAACCCCGGCCGAAGCGACAAGGATCCTGTGCGAGGCATCATCGATCATTGCATGCTTGAGAGCGGAACGAATACGGCGCAACTGCTCCGTCGTGTCTGCGGCCGATTCATCACTTGCCCACAACTTGTTGGACGAACGTGATCGGTTCACCGCCCCCAAGATTGGAGTGCTCGTCACACGCCGCAATTCCTCCTCGTTCAGAATCCGCGTTTCGGTCATTGCTCGTACCAAGACGATGAGCAGACCAATGACTAGGCCCGCCATACCGCCCATAATGGTGTCGCTCTTCTTATCGGGAGCCGACTGATGCTTCGGGACGAGAGCCTCGTCCACCACAGTTGCCACGATACGAGGAGCCTCACCGGAAGTCGGCTTCGGAGACGTCTCACCCACGACGGTAGAAACGCTATGTCCGATGGCATTCGCAAGATCTGCCGCCAGCTCACGATCAGACGCAGACACCTGAATCTTCAGGATGAGCGTGTTTTGCGGAATCGTCGCAACAATCGAACTCCTCAGTTCAGGCACACGCATCTGAAGGCTGAGATTGTCGATAACAGGCTGAAGAACAGCCGACGACGTCGCAAGCTGAGCATACGTGAGCATCTGGGCCTGCATATAGGTGCTGCCATTGGCCAGATCCGCGGCCGTGGTGCCTTGGCTGATCGAGAAAGAGAGAGTGGACGTCGAACTATAGACGGGTGTTGTTGATGCTGAATCAACATAGGCGATACCACTGCCCAAGATCGTAGTGGCCACAACGATAGCCCAGAGCTTCGTTAGCGCGTCCCATATGCGCGCGAGAGTCCAAGGAGAGGGCTCAGATGTCATGAAACATGCCTCCTGGCAGAAATGGACAATGGTAAAGGTCGTGCAACTGCGGCGGAATCTAGGCCGCTTACTGTTCGGGAGTCTACATTACGTACCATAGACTCATTTATGACTGGACAAAGTGCGGGATTTATCAATCTCATCAACACCTCCGGCGTGCGCAGTGCTGTGGAGCTCAGGATCCTCGGAACTAGGTTCGCGCAGCACGTTGTTCCACGCAACAGCAAGGCCAGCAAGGAACCAAAAGTAGGTTCCAAACTGGGTAATGAGAGCCACCGCAAGTAGCAAAGGAACCTGTGCAGAAACTGCAATGGAGGCGGGATTAGCAAGTCCTCGCACGGTGAGCGAGATCATGATCGCCGCCAGCACCGCACAGAAGAAGAACAGCACTATCCAACCGAAGCGTAATCCCGTCAACAGGATGGCATTGTCGATCGTCTTCGCATAGGCTCCCAAATACTCTCCGCCAACCGTCACGCCATTCAAACTTGGTGCCGCGCTAAAGAGTTTGACGTAACGGAACAAAGAGAGAATCTCTCCGCGATAGTCAGCACTCCCCGCAGCCTCGTTTCCCGCTTCGCTAAAAACACTCATGATCATCGGCATCATGAGCACTCCGCCAACGAGGCCCATAACCGTCACGCCGATGCGCGTTGTCTTACCAATCTGGGGCATGAGAACAACGGTGAGAACAATGACCAGAACCATAATTCCCAGGCCGATTCGACTGAGCGTGAGAACTTCACCAACGGCAAGAATTCCCAGGGCAGCAAAACGGACCACGGGCTTCCATGGCGCCGCGAGGACAAAGGATGAACTCATACCGAGAGCAGCCCCGAGAGCAATCGAATGCCCCCAGGCTCCTTCAGCACGGAACGATCCAGCGCGCTCCTGCAACGTCCCCCAACCCTCGTACAACGAGTTATGGAACGGGTAGAGGACAAAGATGTTGACAGAGGTCACCGATTCAATGATCGCTAGGACAGCCGCGACGGTGGCACACACTGCGATGCACTTGACCACAAATGATCGAGATACGCGGGAAAGAACAATCCGCCCCCATATATAAGGGAGAAGCCATTCAACTGTCGCGGTCACATACCAGGTGAGGCTAATCCAATGGAGTACATACTGAACTGTGGCGAAGAATACCAGGATCGCCATAAAAAGGTCCGCGATCGAAAGCCGAATCCTTCCGCCAAATACCACAACTCCAAGAAGGGTTACTGCGGAGATTGCCATGACGCTGAAGCTTCTCGAAAGGCTAACGCCAATCCATACAGGAACGAAAAAAAGCGTCAGTGACCACAAGGTAAACATTGTTCTCGGCATTGCCCGGAGAACAATGATGACGACCGCCAGCGCGCTGACACCAGCAAGAGCCGGCAACAAGGTTGCAATACTTCCCACGACCGCTCCCTCCTGAACTATCCGGGCAAATCAACGGTAACTGACAGTACCTCGATGCTTACTGGCACAATCCACCACTCAAGCCCTCGCTTGGACAGCGCGGAACTTTATTTCCATCAAAGGCACCCAACTTTTGGTTCAACACTCCCAGAATTCGCTGGTGGCGCCCAAATACATGACCCTACTGGAAGTGAGCATTTTTCCCATGTGCACCCCATCACCTTCTCACTACATGGACACGCGCAGTGAAGAAAAGTTCGCACCAGATCACATAATTTGTTACTAACAAAATGCTTTACCCATCAGTAAATGTCGTCTAGACTTTCGTCCAATGGCGGATCTAGCCTTTTAGCTAGCAATTCGGCTAGTCTTATTACCACCAATAGGCCACATAAACAGCCATAAGGTAGCTAAGGTAGGCCAAAAGGAGAACAATGAACATAAATGGACGGCGTGTCATTCACTCGCATGTGAGCCGAACGGCGGCTCTGGCTATTTCCCTCGCACTTGCGATGGCTGGCTGTAGCCCTTCGAGTGATAGTGGACAAGACACCCCGGGAGCAGACCCATCGGCCAGTGCTAGCTCCAGCGCCAGCGCTAGTGCCAGCCCATTGCCTACGCCCTCTGGGACCTGGACGCCAGCACCCACGGACGCGCCGATGGGACCGGTTACCCCGGCTCCCGTACCAACGGAGACCGCCTCGATTGATGAACCCGTTGCTTTTGACACCCAGGTCACCGTATCCCTCACAAAGATTGAAGTAATCTCCGTCGAGGCTCAAACACCCGGTGAGAATTCCGGCCCCGCTGTCCGTGTCAATATCTCCATTAAAAACGGCTCCGAGGAGCCAGTCGACGTCGACTCCGCCGTCGTCAATCTGTCAGCAGACGAGGACACGTACGGCGTAGGCACCACCGCCGGAGATCCCCAGCCATTCCAGGGCAGTGTTGAACCCGGAAAAACGGTTGAAGGATCGTACGTATTTATGCTCGACCCGGCGAATGACCGCGAGGTAACTATTTCAGTCAACTACGCGGCGGGCGAGCCCATCGCAATCTTCACAGGGAGGACGGCCTGATCATGCAGACCGCATCTCACGTCCCTTTACGGCGCTCCCGCCGCCTTCTTGCTGGTCTCACCTCATTACTCGTAGCCACCGCGGGATTCTTCACCGCAATTCCTGCCGCGCAAGCAGCAGACGTACCGGCAACCACAGCACCACTGCTTCAACGCACCGATGATCACGTCACCGCTGACGACCTCCCCACAGTTCAGATCAACGATGGTTACGTCTGGGCTCAAACCATCATCGGCAACACCGTCTACGCAGTCGGACAGTTCAGCAACGTTCGTCCCGCTGGCGCCGCCGTCGATACTAACCTCATCGCCCGCAGCAACATCCTCGCGTATGACATCACCACGGGCGAACTCATCGCAAGCTTCGCCCCCACCACCAACGGCCCGGTCAAAGCAATTGCCGCATCTCCCGATGGCAAGCGCATCTACATCGGTGGTTCATTCAACAACGTCAACGGGCAAAGCCGCCACAATTTCGCAGCCCTTGATGCCACCACCGGCCAGCTCGTTCCAGGCGTGGCGCCAGCAATTGGTGGCAGCGGAGTCTACGCTCTGGCTGCCACGGATAGCACGGTGTACGTTGGCGGTCTATTCACTCAGGCCAATGGTGTTGCACGAGAAAACGCCGCAGCTTTCAGCACGTCCAATGGAGCATTGACACCGTGGGCTCCCACCACTGATCGTCAGATTGACGCAATGATCATGGAGCCCCAAACGGGCCAGGTTATTATCGGCGGTCGTTTCTACGCTACTAACAGCCAGGTACAGCGAGGGCTCGCCAATCTCGATCCCGTTTCCGGAGCTATCAATACGTCCTGGGATGCCCCAAACGTTGTCAAGAACGGTTGGAGTTCAGGCCCCAGTGCGGGCATGGCAGGCATTTTTGGACTAGCTTCTGACGCAACCGGCGTTTACGGCACCGGTTGGACATATGACGCAGGGCGCGCCAATAACGGCAATCTCGAAGGTGTTTTTGCCGCAGAAGTTGGCAGCGGTAACATCCGCTGGGTCTCCGACTGCCATGGCGATCATTACGGTGTTTATTCAACCGGCTCGATCGTCTACACGTCCGATCACACTCACGGCTGCGAAACTGTTAATCTCTGGTCCGATACAAACCCTAAGCGCTACCGTTACCTCGAGTCATACACCACCTATGCGAATGGCACCCTGAGCCGCTCCGCGACCGCCGGTGGCGGCTACGCTGATTGGAGCGGTACCCCTTCCCCGTCCGCTTTCAATTGGTTCCCGGACCTTACCGTGGGCACCACCTCTGGGCTCGATCAGGCCGCTCTCAGCATCACCGGAACCAGCGATTACATTTCCGTTGCGGGCGAGTTTGGCACAGTCAACAACATGGCCCAGCAAGGAATCACGCGTTTTGCTACCAAGGCGAAGAAGGCCCCGAAGCAGGGTCCTCGAGTAACCACGGCCAATTGGGTCCCCACGGCAAACTCCGTGGCAGCTGGCAGCGCACGCATTTCCATCCCGGCAAACTGGGACCGCGACGACCTCAACTTGACGTACAACCTGTATCGTGACGGTGCAACCACCCCTGTGGCCTCGCAAACCGCGACCTCCACGTGGTGGAACCTTCCCACCATCTCCTTTAATGATCGTGGCCTCACCCCCGGTCAGAGCTACACCTACACGGTGAAGGCAACCGATCCCGATGGGAACTCGCGCACCAGCTCGCCCGTCACGGTCACCGTTGCCAGCGGGCAGGTTTCTCCCTACGCCGAGACTGTACTAGACGCGAACCCCTCGCTCTATTACCGCTTGGGCGGCTCGACAGTCGACTGGGGCGGTAACAATAACCCGCTCTACGGCTCCCGCGTGAGCACCGTAACCTCAGGTGGCGTCGTCGGCTCAGCCGCATCGAGCTTCAATGGTTCAAGCACCAGCATTGTTTCTAGTTCGTCCACATCCGTGCTGCCCGCACAGCTCTCCGAAGAACTCTGGTTCAAGACCAACACCACTCGGGGTGGAAAGCTGATCGGCTACGGCAACAAGAAGAATACAAACTCCGGTTCCCACGATCGCCATGTCTACATGACGAACGCCGGAAAGCTTGTCTTTGGTGCCTACCCGGGAGCGGTCAAGACCATTACCAGCCCTCAGTCCTACAACGACAACACCTGGCACCATATGGTGGCAACCCTCGGAACTGACGGCATGAAACTGTACGTGGACGGAGCTCTCGTTGCCTCGGACGCATCCGTCACCAACGGACAAAACGTCACCGGATACTGGAGAATCGGTGGCGACACCGTCAGTGGCTGGCCGAGCGCACCAAGTTCCGCTTTCTTCTCGGGACAGATGAACGATGTTGCTATCTACCCCACCGTTCTCTCCGCCGAGCAGGTTGCTCTCCACTACGGCGTGGGCAAGGGATTGACTCCGCCCACCGCTTCCTTCACCGCAACCGAATCAGACCTTGACGTCTCCTTCGATGCTTCCGCCTCCGCCGCGGCCAGTGGCCATACCATTTCCTCGTACAAGTGGGACTTTGGTGACGGAGAGACCAGCACCCAGGGACCGACGGCGACGCACACCTATGCTGCAGCCGGAACCTACCAGGTCAAGCTGACAGTTACGGATAACTCTGGACTGCCCAATGTGATCACGAACTCCGTGACTGTCGAGACACCGAATACGGCGCCTACAGCGGCCTTCTCAACCTCGGTTGACGGCCTGACGCTCTCCGTTGACGGCAGTACCTCGACTGACCCGGATGGCGCCATCACCGGTTACTCGTGGAACTGGGGTGACGGAACTCCCGACACCACCGGACGGACCGCTTCGCACACGTACGGTGCTGCAGGCGACTACACCGTCACCTTGACCGTCACCGACAACCGTGGCGGTACCGCAACAACCACCGAAACGGTTACCGTAACCCATGAGGCACCGACCGCCTCGTTCACCTCGGTACAGGATGGGTTGAAGACCATCGTCGATGGCACTGGCTCAACAGCGGAGGACGGCGCAACGCTCTCCTACGCCTGGAACTGGGGCGACAACTCCGCAGCAGGAACCGGTGCCACCGCATCACACACCTACGCTGAGGCGGGCACCTACACGGTCACCCTCACCGTCACCGACAGCCTTGGTGAGACAGCGACGACGTCGCAGGACGTCACCGTCACCGCCCTCACCTACGCCGCTTCTGATGACTTCAGCAGGAATGTTGTGTCAGGCTGGGGTTCCGCTGATATCGGTGGAACCTGGACGGCAATGTACGGTGCCGCATCCGCCGGATCGGTTGATAGCTCCACGGGCAAGCTCACGCTGGCCAAGGGAACCACGCGATACATGGCCCTGCAGGGAGTTTCCCTCAAGGACACCGAGGCCTCGGTTCAGTTCTCGCTGAGCGCTCCTCCTGCGCAAGGTAACTCCTACGTTGGTATCTCTTCCCGCCAGAACGCGACGCAGAAGTACCAATCGTCAGCATGGATGAGAAGCGATGGTTCGATCTGGCTTCTCGTCGAGCAGTCGGGAACACTCATCAGCTCCAAGATCCTCAATGGGGTCACTTGGAAGGACGGCGATGTGTTCAACCTCAAGACGCGCGTCACCGGTTCCAGCCCCACCACGATTGAGGTCAAGCTCTGGAAGGAAGGCTCCGTTGAGCCGACTAGCTGGCAGCTGACAATGACGGATTCCACAGACGGACTCCAGGGTAAGGGCTACACCAGCCTCTATCTGTCGCGAGCAAGCAGTGCCACGGCAGCAACAACTGCTTCGTTCGATTCCTTCCGTATGGTGAACCTTGAAGCCCAAGAGGAAGAGCCGGAGGCGACTCCTCCGACGGCGTCGTTCTCTACCGAGACTGATGACATGGACCTGAGCGTTGATGGAACAGCATCTGCCGCAACCGGCAACGCCACCATCACATCCTACGCATGGAACTGGGGCGATAACTCCGCCGCAGGAACCGGCGCCACCGCAACCCACACCTACACCACCGCAGGCACCTACACGGTCACCCTCACCGTCACCGACAACAACGGACTCACCGGCACAACCACCAAGTCCGTCACCGTCGCAGACACACAGGAGCCGGAAGAGCCCGCCGCATTCCTCGCCAGCGATGACTTCGCCCGGACCCTTGCGTCCGGTTGGGGTTCTGCTGACAAGGGCGGAGCGTGGACCAGCCAGTACTGGACTGCAAGCGCAACCCGTGTGACGGAAAACGGTGGTGAGATCGATCTGCCCAACGGCAAGACGAAGTTCCAGGTTCTGAACTCCGTGCCCGCACGAGATGTTCTGTTGACCACGGACTTCTCCCTAGCTCAAGGGCCAAGCACTGGCGCGTCCTACATTGGATTCGTCGCACGCAGTACCACAAGCGGGAACTACCAGCCACGCGTCTGGATGCGTAACGATGGCTCTGTGTGGCTCGTCAACCAGCGTGGAGAGACCGTTCTCAACACCTACATTGTCCCGGGGCTCAAGTGGAATGCTGGCGACACCTTCACTCTGAAGGCCCAGGTTGTTGGCTCGGACGCCACGACGATCCAGGCCAAGGTGTGGAAGTCCGGCACTGCCGAACCCAGCAACTGGCAGATCACCTCAACTGATAGCACCCCGGAACTCCAGAAGGCTGGCACGATGGGCGTGACCGTTTATCGCTCCACCTCTGCTACCGGAACCGGCACATACACCTTCAATGGCTTCCGTGCTGCTGAAGTGAACTAACTCTGTTGAAGTGAACTAATTCGATTGAGGGAGGGCCGGAAACCGGTCCTCCCTCTTCCTTCCCGTCATTCTCGCGCCATGCGAAAATGACACAAACAACTATCGCACAAGAAAGTGGACCAACAGTTTGCCGGGTCAAGCCCGGTCCTGTTGGTCCACTTTCTTACGTTTATTCGGTTTTTAAGCGGTGATGCCATCGTGCCTCTTTCGAGGTCAACTGACTTCTTTATCCTCCGATTCGAAAGCAAACTTTCGAGCGTTGGATTTCGCCGTCGTCGTTACTATGAACTTGTCCGGCATCCCGAAACCGAGATGTCACTCAACTCAGAGCGGCTGCACCTTGGCTGCCTGGAGGCCCTTGTTGCCTTCCTTGGTGTCGAAGGACACCTTCTGGCCTTCGTCGAGGGAGCGGAAGCCGCGCACATCGATCTCGGTCTGGTGAACGAAGAGATCGGCCGAGCCGTCGTCGGGAGCAATGAAACCAAAGCCCTTTTCGGAGTTGAACCACTTAACCGTGCCTGTTGCAGACATTCGATTCTCCTAATGAAGTACGTGAACCCGGACATTCTTGCCCGTAAGTTCCTGGAAAAAATCACGAATGCGCAACATACCGTGCGGAGCGCCACTCTGGGTGAAAACTAAGTACGTCCCACTGCACACGAAACAATGGACGCTTTCGGGCTACCACACTCATACGGATGGGCGTGAGAACCGTGTTCGACCCTAGCACAGGTCTGGGCGAGCTGCTTTGAATGTCAGATTCGCAACGATCCACAGATCGTCT
>RRZT012326792.1_pt1 | contig 11619 bp, 10 predicted proteins | sample 2165551 | NCBI WGS metagenome assembly RRZT01 (sample SAMN10456910, study PRJNA506462) | wastewater metagenome | biome: wastewater; feature: sludge; material: wastewater sludge; isolation source: wastewater sludge with Escherichia coli K12::gfp cells carrying plasmid... | place: USA: Moscow, Idaho... | reverse complement strand
GGATTTATGACAAATAATTACGTTTTAGTCGGGTACTACGGTTTGGCAGATAAATTCTTACGGTTGTTTCAGATGATTGCAAGTCCTTTATCTCAGGCTCTTTTTCCCCATTTTGGGAGAAATTTTGCTGAAAATAAGAAACTTGCCTTTCAGCAATTTATGAAGGCAAGCAAGTATTATACAGTTTTTTTGGCATTGATGGCTATTATTGTTTTTTGTACTTGTGATGAGATGATTCGTGTTTATTTGGGTCAAGATTTTCCTCAAATTGCAACGGATATAAGAATACTGACGATTGTAATTGTTGTTGGTGGGTTAAATTACCTATTTGGAGTTGTCGGTTTAGTCAACATAGGAAGGGAAAAGTATTTTACTATTTTTGTGTTCATAGCAGGATTAATTAATATATTAGCATCCATGTTACTCGCAAAATCTTTAGGAGATATGGGTTCATCAATAGCATTAAGTTCTGCTGAGAGTGTTTTGTTCATGTTGATAATTATTCAATTTAATTGTGAAAAGGACAGATTCACTCGGACACTTAAGTCAGAAGGTATAATAAAGAATACAATATGATTTTAATAATACTACCGGTAATTATTCTTTGTGTATTTTCTTTTGTGGAATTTTTATTTCCGTACCAAGAAAGATTGAGAATACAAGTGTACAGGTTGGCATTTTTTATCAGTTATTTTATCGTTGCAATAAAATATTGTTATGGTCCTGATATCGCTCTTTACATACCACTTTTTGAGAATGTAGAAACTCCTAATTTTATTTTGAAAAATGGAACACAGTTTAAGGATTTCGAAATCGGATATGTAATGCTGTGTAGTATAGCTAAATATATTGGGTGTAGCTATTGGTTTTTTTCTTTTCTTATAACAACTTTATATTTTTATACAATAGCAAAACTATTAAAACGAATAGAAAAATACAAAACCTTTGCATTATTTCTTATTGTTTTATTTGATTGTAATATGTTGTTTTTTCAATTTAGAGAGACTGTTGCTGTTAGTTTCTTTATATTGAGTTTCTTGGCTTATTCAGATAAAAAGTATTTTAAATATATTATTTTAACTATTTTAGCTATATTTACTCATAAATCAGCTGTTTTTGCTTGTCTATTAACCTTTTTTGCGTTCAATATTAACCAGCTGAGGGCTACAAAACGGAATTATATTGTCATACTTATTTGTTTGCTTTTGTTTGCTTTTATTTCAATAAAAGACGTTATACTTGGAATTATTTCTTATCTGCCTTTAGACGAAACTACCGTGAAATCAATTGAATTTCATATTCAGGTGGAAAGACGGCAGCAAACTATTTTTTTTGTATATTTCTTTGCTATCTATTGTCTTTATTATTACGGATTATCTCAAAAAAAAGATTCTTTTTCTGTTCCTGTGTTGATTTTCTTTCTCATAGTTGTGCTATTTTATCAGAATTGGTACTTGTTATCTCGTTTTAGATCTTATTTTATGCCCATAGTAATTGTTTATGTTATAAAAGAATTGGACAATCAGATAAATAAAAATAAATTATACAAGCAACTTTTGGTTGTTACTCTTTATGCATTTTGCTTTTTCTTTTGTCGAGGTATAATAAAGTCTTACCAAAAAAGCGAAAGTAAGATTCTCAAGTCTACGACAATTTTTTCTTTGACCGAGAAAACTGAAGAAGAAATCAAAGAGGCAAGTATGCAAAAGGCTTCTGTTTTTTGGAAGTATGATAATTCTAATTTAGTAACAGACGAAAAAAAAGAAAGATAATGGTATCGGTTTGTATAGCAACCTATAATGGTGAAAAGTACATCAAAGAACAACTTGATTCTATTCTTTGCCAGTTGGAAGAAAATGACGAAATTATTTTGTCTGATGATCATTCTGTGGATAATACTATCAATATCGTTAAAAGTTGTAAAGATAATCGTATACATATATTTACCAATAATCGCAAAAGAGGTGTAATTGGTAATTTTGAAAATGCTATATCAAATTCAAAAGGAGATTATATATTTTTATCTGATCAGGATGATTTCTGGTTACCTCAAAAGGTAAGAATTTCAATTGAGAAAATACAACAAATAGAAAAAAAACATCCTGGTTTGCCTGTTCTTATCTTTACAGACGTAACTGTTGTTGACAGTAATTTGAATATCTTAATTGATTCCAGTTGGAAAAAAACAGAACAAGATCCCAATTTATTTGCCAGGCCCCAAATATTATGTGTTTCAAATAGAATTATGGGTTGTACAATGGCCTTTAATAAGGTTACGAAAGAGGTTGGTCTACCTATTAATGAAAATGCAGTTATGCACGATTGGTGGATAGCTTTGTGTGTGGCAAAGAATGGTGTGGTGGAGGCTATTCAAATGCCTACTTTGTTGTATAGGCAACATGGTGAAAATGTCATTGGTTCACAAATATTGAATGAAAGGACTTTTATGGCTAAAATAATGAATATTAAACAAGTTCTATTATTTAATAGACAAGTATTCAAAATGGTTAGAAAATTTTATCGGATAAGTATTTTTAGATATATTTATTTGAAAGTAAGGTTACATTTTTAATTTTTTGTACAATTATTATTTGGAATAAGATAAATATTATTAGATGAAGATTTATTTTTTCATTAATTCTTTGCATACAGCTGGAGGAACCGAACGGATGACAGCAACAATTGCTAATTCATTATCTGAAAAGGGTTATGATATTGGAATAATTTGTTTGCATAGGGGAGAAAATTCTTTTTTCAAGATAGAAGAGAAGGTAAGTCTCTACTATATAAATAAAGCCTCCAAAACAAATATTTATTTGGGTTATATTCACGATGTATATAAATTGCACCAAATTTTAAAGAAAGAAAAACCCAATTTCTTGGTCGATGTTTGTAGTGCTATGTCACTTATTAGTTTACCTGCCTCTGCATTGCTGACTACCAAAATTATAACATGGGAACATTTCAACGCTTCTGTTAATTGGAATCCAATTACATCTCCTTTAGCAAGAAAATTAGCTTCTTTATATTCGTATAAGATTGTAACTTTGACAGAAACGGACAAAATTGTTTTTGAACAAAAATACAATGCTAAAAACGTATTATGTATTAAAAATCCGGTTACAATTAAAGTTGAAGAACCTTCTCCCCTTTTGGAAAAAACGGTACTTGCGATAGGGCGTATAGAAGAACAAAAAGGATTTGATATGCTGATTGATATTTGGGAAAAATCATATAGTAAGAGCAATGGTTGGGTTCTTAAGATTGTGGGTACGGGATCTTTGCAGTCAAGTATTGAAGAACAAATAACAAGACTTGGATTAAACAATACGGTAAAGATAGAACCTCCGACTCATGATGTAGTTGCTCTGTATCGAGATGCATCTGTTTATGCGATGACATCTCGTTTTGAGGGATTGCCTTTGGTCCTTATAGAAGCAATGTTTATGGGTTTGCCCATTGTTAGTTTTGATTGTGAGACAGGTCCTCGAGATATTGTGAAGAATAATATTACAGGATTCTTAGTAGAACCTAATAATGTTGAAATTTTTGCTCAGAAGCTAGATTTAATAACCGAGAATAGGGATTTATTGTGTGAGTATTCCCGAAATTCCATCTTGTATAGTAAAGATTTTAGTCTTGAACCAATTTTGCAAGAATGGCTAGGTCTATTGAAATAAAAGTAAAGTATATATTTTTGTGTCTAGGAGTATGAAACTTGCGATAGATTGTAGAATGATAAAAATGAGTGGTATTGGTGTATATTTAGAAAATATACTTCCAACTCTTTTTCGTCAGAATAGTTTAGATAGTTTTTTATTAATAGGAAATCAAGAACAACTATCTCAATTTGCTGATAATAAAAATTGTCTGTTTTTGTCATGCAGTATTCCAATCTTTTCTGTTAAAGAATTAATTGATTTTCCTGTTTCTGAGGTAAACAGTTGTGATGCTTTTTATACTCCGAACTTTAATATCCCTTTTGGAATAAAAGTGCCTATTTATTGCACTATACATGATGTGGTCTTTTTGGATGTTAAGGGCATTACTTCGTTTTGGGGACGTGCTATTAGGAAATTGATGTTACGCAGGGCTGTTTATTTGGCAACTAAAATTTTTACTGTTTCTGAGTTTTCTAAAGGACGGATTCTCCATTATTTCCCCACGGAAAAAGAAGTTATTGTAACATACAATGGAATAAATAGTTTATTGAAAAACTATGTTTCTGAGAAGTCCTCTCCTTACACTTTTAAATACATTGTTTATGTTGGAAATATAAAATAACATAAGGGACTTGGACTTTTGTTGGATAGTTTCAATATAGCAATCAAAAATGGACTTTTAATGAAGTTGGTTATAGTTGGGAATAGTTGTAATTTCAAAACGCAAGATAGTGATCTCATTTCTAAAATAAAAGAACAAGATGACAATATTTTATTTACGGGTTGGTTACCTAGTGAGGACGTTTATAATACCATTATGCACGCAGAATGTCTAGTGCAACCATCTCTTTATGAGGGGTTTGGAATTCCTCCTTTGGAAGCTCTTTATTTGGGATGTTCAGTTATAGTATCTGATATTCCTGTTTTTAAAGAAATTTATAATGATCTTCCTGTTTGTTTTTTTGATAGTAGAAATAAAATGGATCTTGTTAAAAAGTTGGAGAATATTGAAAAATCTTCTTTACCAAAGGATAGTATTCGGTCCATTATAGAAAAAAAATATAATTATATTTATAGTGCAGAAAAGATTTATACATCTATAGACATACAAATACAAAAATGAAAAAAATACTGCATATTCCTAATTATTATCCCCCTCATCATGGCGGAATAGAAGATGTTTGTTATAACATTGTTAGAAATACAGTTGATGCTGAGCAAAAAGTGATTTGTTTTAGCGATAATAAAAAAGCTGCTAATGATAACATTGAAGGGATCGAAGTTACTCGGTGTGGCTGTTTTGCAAAAATACATAGTCAGTCTCTTTCGTTTTCCTATATGATAAATTTAGCACGGATATTGAAAGATTTCAATCCTGATATTGTTCATTTTCATGCTCCTAATCCATTGATTAGTATTTATTTATTGATACTTTTGCCAAAACACACAAGACTTATAGTACATTGGCATTCTGATATTGTTGAGCAAAAAATTATTTATAGTTTTTATAAAGGAATAGAAAAAAAACTACTATGTAGAGCAAATAAAATTATTATTACGGCTCCTTGTTATTTGGATAAATCAAAACCATTGCAATCTCACCGATATAAATGTCAGGTTATTGCTAATGTCGTATCCGAAGATAAATTAACTTTAAAAGAAGAAGATTATCGACAAATACAAGAATTGAAGCAAGGAAATCCTATTCTTTTTTTTATTGGCAGGCATGTACCATATAAAGGTATTGAATATTTGATTAAAGCAGAAACGTTAATTAAATCAAAATGCCAAATCTTAATTGCGGGAGATGGACCATTGACAGCACAATTAATAGCAAGTACAAAATCAAGTAGAATTAAATTTATCGGCAAAATAAATGATGATGAATTAAGACAATATTTTTACGCTAGTTATGCTTTTGTTTTCCCTTCTATTACGAAAAATGAAGCATTTGGTATTGCTTTAGCAGAAGCTCTATATTGTGGATTACCATCTGTAAATTTTACTATTGACGGCTCTGGAGTAAATTGGGTTTCTCCTAATGGAATTTCAGGAATTGAGGTTGAAAATTCAAATGCAGAAAAATTTGCGGAAGCGATAGATTGTATTTTGTCGGATAAGTTGTTACATGATAGATTATCTTTAGGAGCAGTGCAATATTCTCATAAAAATTTCACATTAGATTCCCTGCGTGTTGCCATTAATAACCTTTACAAGAGTATGTAGTAAAATAGTACGATAATTTTAAATATTAGTTTAATGAAAATAGCTATTATAGGTGGTTCCGGTTTTGTTGGAACGCGTCTTATTGAAAATTTAAAAACATCATATCAAGTAACAAATATAGATAAACAAATGAGTCATTTTCATCCGGAAGTGACTACTATTGGAGATGTACGTGATAGGGAAGAAATGGTTCAACTGCTTAAAGGACAAGAATTGGTAATTTTGTTAGCAGCGGAGCATCGCGATGATGTATCACCTGTTTCTCAGTATTATGATGTAAATGTTACCGGTATGGAAAATGTATTGGCAGCAATGGATGTCAATGGAATCAAACGTATTGTTTTTACGAGTTCTGTAGCCGTATATGGGATCAATAAAAAAAGTCCGAACGAAACCCATCCTGCCGATCCTTTTAATCATTATGGCAAAAGCAAATGGCAGGCTGAATTGCGTTTGCAATCTTGGGCGAGAAAAAATCCACACGCTAATGTAAATATATTACGTCCTACCGTTATTTTCGGAGAACGTAATCGGGGCAATGTATACAATCTGTTACATCAAATATCAGGTGGACAATTTATGATGATAGGCAAAGGGGAAAATAAAAAATCGATGGCCTATGTAGGTAATATTGTTGCTTTTATACAATTTCTTATGGAAAATTATTCTCAAGGTTACGAAGTATTTAACTATGTAGATAAACCTGACCTAACCATGAATGAGTTAGTCCCCTTAGTAAGCAATGTTCTTGGTAAGCATATTCCTAAAATTCATGTTCCTTATGTTGTTGGAATGTGCGGTGGATACTGTTTTGACGTGTTAGCTTGGATTACACGTAAGAAATTATCAATTAGCAGTGTCAGGGTGAGAAAATTTTGTGCCGTCACTCAATTTAGTGCTTCAAAGGCCAAAGCATCGGGTTTTGTGCCCGTTTTTACATTGGCGGAAGGTTTGTCACGTACGTTGAAGTATGAGTTTGGAGTCGATTCCAATAAGGATAATGTAATTTTTGAGTCAGAATAAGTTTCTTTTTTTGAAAAAAACCATTAAAAAAGTAATAAATTATTTGTACTTTAAAAAAATCACTTTACCTTTGCCCCTACAAAAAGATAGCGAAATGAATAGTTTCTTCTTTACATACTTTTATTACTACTTTTACTTTAGCAAAAGGTGAACGGGTTTTATATGTATGTGATAGAAAAATAAAAATATAATATATGTTGAATCCCGTCTAATAGGCGGGATTTTTTTTTAAACTTATACGAAAAACAAACATGAAAAAAGTAGCCATCCAAGGAATAGCGGGTTCTTTTCACGATATAGCCGCAAAAAATTACTTTAAAGGGGAAAAAATAGAAATTATTCCCTGTAACACTTTTAAGGAAGTCTTTGCTGCCATAAAAAAAGATAATTCTATTATTGTTTTTATTGCCATTGAAAATACTATAGCCGGTAGTTTGCTTCAAAATCACAACTTGTTGAAAGATAGTTGTCTAAAGGTTGTTGGAGAATATAAACTTCGTATAGAACACAGTTTGGTGGCACTGAGTGGTCAGACAATTAACGATATATCAAAAGTCTATTCGCATCCAATTGCTTTGATGCAATGTGAGGATTTTTTGTTGGCAAATCCTCATCTTTCTCCAATAGAAAGTGATGATACGGCATCCAGTGCAAAACGAATAGCTGATGAAAAGTTATATGGGTGTGCCGCTATTTGTGGAAAATTGGCTGCTGAAATTTATGACATGGAGATTTTGGCGGAAGGTATTGAGACAAACAAACGAAATTTTACTCGGTTTTTGGTAATTGCCGATCCGTGGCTGGCGGAAGAAATGATGGCAGACAAAAAAATTAATAAGTCGTCGATGGTATTTGCTTTGCCCCACGAAGAAGGAAGTTTGGCAAAAGTTCTTTCTATCCTTTCTTACTATGGGGTGAATCTTACCAAAATTCAGTCTCTTCCCATTATTGGTCGTGAATGGGAATATTTGTTTTACATCAATTTGACATTTGATAATTTCATGATGTATAGGCAGTCGATAAATGCGATACGTCCGTTTACAAAAGATTTACAGGTTTTAGGAGAATACGAAGAATTTATTAATTCTTAAATAAAATATTTGACAAATGAATATACATCCCGCTGACCGATTGAACGACGTCGCTGAGTATTATTTTTCTACTAAACTGAAGGAAATTGCTCAAATGAATAGTACCGGCAAAAATGTTATAAGCCTAGGAATTGGAAGCCCCGATATGCCACCTTCCGACAGAACCATACACACATTGTGTGAGGTTGTTAAAAGAACTGATGTTCATGGATATCAACCGACTATAGGCATTCCGGAATTGCGTCAAGCTTTTGCCAAATGGTATAAACGATGGTACAATGTCGATTTAGACTACAATACCGAAATTCAACCTCTTATAGGTTCAAAAGAGGGAATTTTGCACGTAACATTGGCATTTGTTAATCCGGGGGATAAAGTGTTGGTGCCTAATCCCGGTTATCCTACTTACACATCTCTGAGTAAATTGCTTGGTGCGGAAGTAGTTCCGTATAATTTAAAGGAAGAAAATGATTGGCAGCCTGATTTTGAGGAATTGGAAAAGATGGATCTTTCGCATGTAAAGCTGATGTGGACGAATTATCCTCATATGCCGACCGGTGCCAATGCAACTGTCGATTTATATGAAAAATTAGTGGCGTTTGCAAGAAAAAATAATATTATAATCGTTAATGATAATCCATATAGCTTTATTTTGAACGAAAAGCCATTGAGTTTGTTAAGCATTGCCGGAGCAAAAGAATGTTGTATCGAATTTAATTCAATGAGTAAAAGTCATAATATGCCCGGTTGGAGAATAGGTATGATAGCAACTAATCCGCAATTTATCCAATGGATTGTGAAGGTGAAAAGTAATATTGATTCAGGCACCTTTCGTCCGATGCAATTGGCAGCCGTTGAAGCGTTACAAAATGAAAATGATTGGCATCACGAAATGAATGTCAATGTGTATAAAAGACGCAGGACATTGGCAGGTAAAATTATGGATGCAATAGGCTGTCGTTATGATGAAAAGCAAGTGGGCATGTTTTTGTGGGGAAAAATTCCCGATCAATGCCTTGATGCTGAAGATATAACCGAAAAAGTATTACACGAAGCGAGGGTTTTCATTACTCCGGGTTTTATTTTTGGTAGCAACGGAAAGCGTTTTATCCGTTTGTCGTTGTGTGCAACCGAAGACAACTTACAACAAGCATTGAATAGAATTTTAGAAATCAAGAATAAATAAAAAAACGAATAACAAGAAGAATATGAATGATTTACAATCAATTTTATTGCCAGGCATAGAGAATAAGCGACCTTTTATTATTGCCGGTCCATGTAGTGCCGAAACAGAAGAACAAGTTATGGAAACAGCTCGCCAATTGGCAGCCAAAGGTGTTAAAATGTTTCGTGCCGGCATTTGGAAACCTCGCACAAAACCCGGTGGATTTGAAGGTGTTGGGGTAGAAGGACTGCCATGGTTAAAAAGAGTGAAAGAAGAAACCGGTATGTATGTTGCAACTGAAGTAGCGACAGCTAAACATGTAGAAGAAGCCTTAAAGGCAGGTATTGATATGCTTTGGATAGGTGCTCGCACATCTGCCAATCCTTTTGCTGTTCAAGAACTTGCCGATGCTCTGCAAGGTGTAGATATTCCTATTTTGATTAAGAATCCGGTGAATCCTGATATTGAACTTTGGATAGGAGCCGTAGAACGTATTTATGGTGCCGGAATTAGAAAATTAGGAGTTATTCATAGAGGTTTCAGCTCTTATGACAAAAATATTTATAGAAATTTACCACAATGGAATATTCCAATTGAGATACGCCGTCGACTTCCTAATTTGCCTATTATTTGCGATCCAAGTCACATCGGCGGAAAAAGAGAGTTGATAGCTCCACTTTGCCAGCAGGCGATGGACTTGAGCTTTGACGGCTTAATTATTGAAGCTCATAATTGTCCCGAAAAAGCATGGAGTGATGCTTCTCAGCAAATAACGCCTGATATTTTGGCATTTATCATTAATACATTGGTTATTAGAGAAACAACTCAGACCACGGAGAATCTTTCAGAGTTAAGAAATCAAATAGATGCTATCGATAATGATTTGTTACATATATTGTCAAAACGTATGCGAATTTCACGAGAAATAGGAACGTACAAAAAAGAACACAATATGCCCGTTTTACAGGCTACTCGTTACGATGAAATTATCCAAAAACGCGTTATTCTTGGCGAGTCGTTAGGAATAGGACAGGACTTTGTAAAGAAAGTGTTGGAGGCTATTCATGAAGAATCTGTTCGTCAACAAATGGAAATTATTAATTCATAAACAAAGCCCCTTAGAGATTATAACTTTCTAATGGACGAATTTAATTTGAAACAAAAATGAAAATTTTGATTTTGGGAGCCGGAAAAATGGGAACATTTTTTACCGATGTCCTTTGTACCCAACATGAAGTAGCTTTGTTTGATGTGAATCCGCATAATTTGCGTTTTGTCTTCAATACGTATCGTTTGACAAAATATGACGAAATTCAGGCGTTCAAACCTGAGTTGGTGATTAATGCCGTAACATTAAAATATACCATTGAAGCTTTCAAAGCTGTTATTCCATATTTGCCCAAAGAATGTATTTTGTCTGATATTGCTTCTGTGAAAACAGGATTGCAAGAATTTTACGAATCTACCAACATGCGTTACGTGTCCAGTCACCCCATGTTTGGACCTACTTTTGCCAATTTGGAAGACTTAAGTTCACAAAGTGCTATTATCATTTCGGAATCAGACCATATGGGAAAAGCATTTTTCAAAGATCTTTATCATAGTTTAAAATTGCAGATATTTGAATATACTTTTTCGCAACACGACGAAACGATAGCTTATTCTTTGTCCATTCCATTTGCATCTACCATCGTTTTTGCTGCTGTAATGAAGCACCAAGATGCTCCGGGTACTACTTTCAAACGCCACATGGCAATTGCCCGAGGGTTGTTTTCCGAAGACGATTATTTGCTTTCGGAAATACTTTTTAATCCGTATACTCCCGGTCAAGTACAAAAAATACGTGAAGAACTGAAGTTTTTGCTTGATATTATTGAGAAGAAAGATGTTTCGGCTATGCAGTCCTATTTGAAGAAATTACGTCAAAATATTGAATAGTATATGTGTTTAATTTTAACAGAATCCATGAAAACTCGCTTTTTTCATGGATTTTGTTTGTTTTTAAAGTTTTTTGTCTTTAACTTTGATGCACAGAACAAAATGTAATAACCCCTAAAACTATAAAATATGAAAAAAATTACTCTACTATTTTTATCTTGTTTTTTTGCCGCATTTGCCTATGGATCGACAAATATGGTGACGAATGGCGATTTTAGTGACGGATTGAACGGTTGGACGAAAAAGCATGCTACGGCTGCTGATTCTACGAGTGTGCTTTATACCATCACTACTACTGACGGTTTAGGGATAACCACGGGAACAACCGCTCCTGCAAGTCGTTTGGATTTTTACCAAAATCTTGCTATTGAAGCAGGTGCTACCTATACCATTAGCTTTGATTATAAAGCATCTCACGAGAAACTGAGACTTTGGAGTTTTGGTATAAGTGACAACCAGAAATTTGCGTATAATACCACTGCTGCATCAACAGACCCTATGCGTACGAATAACG
>RRZT010914263.1_pt1 | contig 11619 bp, 11 predicted proteins | sample 2165551 | NCBI WGS metagenome assembly RRZT01 (sample SAMN10456910, study PRJNA506462) | wastewater metagenome | biome: wastewater; feature: sludge; material: wastewater sludge; isolation source: wastewater sludge with Escherichia coli K12::gfp cells carrying plasmid... | place: USA: Moscow, Idaho... | reverse complement strand
TGGGCGCTGCTGCCCATCCAGCACTGGACGGAGCCCAACGGCGCCAAGGTGTGGCTGGTCGAAAGCCCCGTCATCCCCATGGTGGATGTGCAGGTGGACTTCGATGGCGGCAGCCGCCGCGACCCCGCCGCGCAGGCTGGCTTGGCCTCAAGTGTGGCGCTGATGGCGTCCAAGGGCGTCAAGGGCGGTAAAGAAGGGCAGGGCGCCGAGCCCGCGCTGGACGAAAACGCCCTGGGCGAAGCCTGGGCCGACCTGGGCGCTGGCTTTGAATCCGGAGCCGACAACGATGCGCTGCGCTATTCGCTGCGCTCATTGACCGACGCACCCCTGCTGGACCGCGCCGCCCGCTTGGCTGCCCGCCAGATGGCCGAGCCCAGCTGGCCCGCCGACATCTGGGCGCGGGACCGCACCCGCTGGTCCGCCAGCCTGCGCGAAGCCGCCACCCGCCCGTCCACCGTGGCGGGCGAAGCCTTCACCGCCGCCGTGTACGGCAACCACCCCTATGGCCAGCGCACCACGCCCGAAACACTGGCGCGCATTTCCGTGGACGACATGCAGCGCTTTCACGCCCGAACGGTGGCCGCCTGCCGCGCCCGCGTGAGCATCGTGGGTGCGGTGAACCGCACGCAGGCGCAAGAGCTGGTGGCCAAGCTGCTGGGCCGTCTGCCCGCCAGCAGCGGCAACTGCGCGCCCCTGCCGGCAGTGCCTGAGGTGGAACCCCTCAAAGCCGCATCCGAGCAGGCCATTCCCTTTGCCTCGGCCCAGGCCCATGTGCTCATCGGTCAGCCCGGCTTTCCTCGCCGCGACCCGGACTTTCTGGCCCTGCTGGTGGGCAACCACATCCTGGGCGGTGGCGGTTTCGTTTCGCGCCTGACGGAAGAGGTTCGCGAAAAGCGCGGCCTGAGCTACAGCGTGTACAGCTACTTTGCCGGCGGCCTGCACGCTGGCGCCTTCACCATCGGCCTGCAAACTCGGCCCGACCAGGCCGCCCAGGCGGTGAAGGTGGTGCGCGACGTGGTGCAGCGTTTTGTGGCCGAAGGCCCCACCGAGGCCGAGTTGCGCGCCGCCAAGGACAACCTGATCGGCGGCTTCGCCCTGCGCATCGACAGCAACAAGAAGCTGCTGGGCAACGTGGCCAACATCGCCTGGAACGACCTGCCGCTCGACTACCTGGATCACTGGACGCAAAAGGTCGAAGCCCTCACTGTGGCCGATGTGCGCGCCGCCATGGCCCGCAAGCTGCAGCCCGAGCGCATGGTCACCGTGGTGGTGGGAGGCCAGCAGCCATGAGCCGGTCCACCCTGTGCGCCAGCGCCATCAACGCTGAAATCCGCAAGGCCCAAGCAGCGGCGGCTGCCCCTGCCGCACCGGCAGCCCCCAAGAAAAACGCCAAGGACAAGCCCGCCACGGCCCCCAAGGGCGCAGGCGAAATCCGCATCATCGGCGGGCAGTGGAAGCGCACCCGCCTGCCCGTGGCCCAGCGCCCCGGCCTGCGCCCCACACCCGACCGCGTGCGTGAGACGCTGTTCAACTGGCTGGGGCAGGATTTGACCGGCTGGCGCTGCCTGGACGCCTTCGCGGGCACCGGCGCGCTGGGGCTGGAGGCGGCCTCGCGCGGCGCCGCGCAGGTGCTGCTGGTGGAAAGCGACGCGGCCCTGGCGGCATCGCTGGAAACCCTGCGCCAGCGCCTGCAGGCCGGGGCCGTGCGCGTGCAGCGCGGCGACGGCCTGGCCGCGCTGCAGCAGGCCGCGCCCGCTAGCCTGGACCTGGTGCTGCTGGACCCGCCGTTCGGCAACGGCGATCTCTTCGGCAAGGCCCTGCAGGCCGCCGCGCGCGCCGTGGCGGCCGACGGCCATGTGTACCTGGAAGCGCCGCGCGCCTGGGCCGACGAGGAACTGGCTGCCAGCGGCCTCGCGGTGCACCGCCACCTCAAGGCCGGCGCGGTGCATGCGCACCTGCTGCGCCGCGTGCCGGCCGCCGCCTGAGACTCAGTGGCGGCGCAGCGTTGCCACGCGCACGCTGCCATCGGGCTCCACGCCCGCCATGTTCCAGTGCATCGCCTGCGACAACGCTAGCGCGGGGTTGCGCACCCAGGCCAGGTGCAGTGTGTAAGTGCCTGCGGGTGCGGCGCCGGGCAGCGTCCAGCGGGTGTCGATCTGCGCCGGCCGGCCCGCGATGATGTCTTGCACCTGCGCCGCGTTCAGCAGTGCCTGCGTGCCCAGCACCTGGCCCGCCGCATCCCGCACCTGTGCCTGCGGCTCCCAGGGTTCGTACACCGGCGCGTTGCCCAGGTTCTCCACCTGCAGCGTGAGCCGCAGGGTGTCGGCGGAGGGCAGCGCCACGCTGGCCTGCGTGGCGGCCAGGCGGTAGCCCGCCTCGCGCCCCAGGGCGGCCAGCGCCTGCTGTTCGGCGGGTGAGAAGGCGGCCCAGGCGGAGCTGAGGTTGGCGTTGCCCATCGTGCTCACATGGAAGTCCCGCACCTGCTGCGCGGCGGTGGCGGCCGAAGGGTCGGCGCTGCCCGCGCCGAAGGGGCAGAACTCCGCCACCCAGGGGGTGGTTTGCCAGCGGTCCTGGATTAGCGCCCAGTCCACCGGGCGGTGCAGCCACTGGTTCATGTAGCCCGCCTGGCCCAGGCAGTCCCAGCGCAAGCCCACGGGCAGGGCGGTGAGGGTCTGCTCGAAGAAGGCATAGCGCAGCGTGTCCAGGTTGGCGTGGGGGATGAACATGAGCTGCCGCACCGTGGGGAACGCCTCGAAGTGCATGCGCGCGATGGCGCGCCTGGTGGCGTCGCTCGCGGGCGCCATGCCCAGGGCCCGGGCGGCGGCGCCGGCGTAGTCCACGTGCGTGCCGGACAGCACCCATTCGCCGTACTGGCCGTACAGGCCCACGTCCACCCATGCCAGGTCCGACGGGTCGCCCAGCGCCTGGGCCACGCGCTCGAGCAGGGCCTGCATGCGCGCCAGCACGTACGGGTGGTTCCAGTTGGGCACGTAGGTGTTGGTCTCGGTCAGCCACATGCAGGCCGGGTGGGGTGTGTTGCATTCGGGCTGCGTGGAGGCGGCCGAGAGGTAGGCGGGCACGTCGATGCCGCCGTTGCCGTAGCCGCGCATGGGCTGGATGCGGAAGGCGAAGCGCTGGCCTTGGGCGCGCGCCGCGTCGCGGTCGGCCAGCAGGCCGGCCAGGGTGTAGCTGCCCGGCGTGGCGCCTTCGAGCTGCGCCCAGGTGTAGCGCTGGAAGGCCTCGCGCGGCGCGGGTGCGTGGGGCTCGGGCACGGCGGGAGGCTGCGCACGCCAGCGGTGGTAGCCGCGGCCAGGGTTGGGGGTGGTGTCGCTGGCGGCGGGCAGCGCGGCGCCCAGGGGCAGGGGGGTGAGGGTCCAGGCGGCGACGGGCGCAGGAGCGGGTGCCGGAGCCGGTGCGGGCGGGGATAGCGGATGGTCCGTCTCCTCTGAGCCGCCACAGGCGCTCAGGAAGACGGCGGCGGCCAAGGCGGATGCTGTGGTGAGGCGCATGGGTGCTCGCAGGGTTTATGGGTCAAAAATGCCTCCAGCGCTTGCCAGTCAAGCGCTGGCAGCTATTGTTTTTAATGTCAATGTTCGCGCACCGCCACCACGCGCAGGCCACCGTCGTGCGGGGCTATCGTGCAGACAAAGGTGTAGCTGCCAGGCAGCAAGCCCCCGTCCTGCAGCACGCCGGTCACGTGGCGGCCCGCCAGCTGCACGCGGGTCTTGCGGTAGTGCGGCAGCACGGCGGGCAGGGTGAGCCAGCGGCTGGTTTCGCCGGGGTCCAGGGGCCCCAGGTCGATGTCGGTGCCGCTTTGCGGGTGGCCTTGCCAGACGTGCTCGAACACCTGGCTGCTGGCGTTGCGCACGCGCAGGCGGATGTGCTGGCGGGCGTGGGCGCGCAGGGCCAGCCATGCGCCCCCGGCCAGCGCGAGCAGGCTGCGGCGCATTGTCATAGGCCCTCCAGGTCATTGAGCAGGTCGCATACCCGCGCGCGGCGGCGTTGCAGCGCGGCGCCGCCCACGTTGAGCGCGGAGGACGTGCCTTCGTCCGCGTGCAGCGTGGCAACCCACAGGTCCTGCGCCTTGTCGTAGGCCAGCCAGGCGCGCTGGGCGCTGCGCAGGGCGTCGCGACGCTCGGGGCCCGCGGCTTTGAGCAGGGCGGCATAGACGCGGTTCAGCTCCTTGTCCCAGGCGGCGAAGGCGGCGGACTGCGCGTCGGCAAGGTCCACGGTGACGCCGCCGCTGCGCTGGCTGGCGACGGCCAGGGCCTGGTCGATGGGGTGGGGCGTGCTGCGGCCGCAGAAGTGCGGTTCGGCGGCGTGGGTGCTGGCGGCGAAGCACAGTGTCAGAGCAGTCAATGCAAAGGGCTTGGGCATGGGTTTTTTGGGGGTCAAGGCAATGTGGCAACGTGTTGCAGCAACAGCAACAGCAACAGCAACAGCAACAGCAACAGCAACAGCAACAGCAACAGCGGCAGGTGCTGGCATGCTGGCGTCAGCGGGCCAGGGCATCGTCGCTCATGCGCCAGCCACCAGCAGCAGGATGAAGGTGGTGAGCACGCCCAGTACGATGTAAGCCGCCACGGTGGCGCCGCTGGCGACGGCAACGCTGGCAATGCCGGGCCAGCCGCGTGCCTGTCCCCATTGCGCCAGGTGGCGTGCCATGACCAGGCCCGCTACCCAGCCCGCCAGCAGCGCCAGCGCGGTGCCGCCCAGGGCCACTCCGTTGCCGCCCATCAGAGCCATGAACATGCAGGTTGCGGCGGGCAGCAGGTTGGCCGCACCGGTCAGCAGCATGGCTGCCAGGGGCGTGCCGGGCAGAGTGACGGGCACGGCGTTCACTCGGCCACCGCGTAGCTCAGCAGGTCCAGCGACTGCGTGTCCTTGGGGTTCCACGACAGGAGGTTGGAGCGCGCGATGACGGTGTAGGCCTTGCCCTCTTGCAGCTTGCCGCCAGGCATCAGCGCCTCGGTGCGCGGGTCCACGTAGAGCATGGTGGTCAGGCCCTCGCTGCTTCGCATCAGCACGGCCTTCTTGCCGTCCTTCACCTTGGATTCGTTCACGTAGGCACTTTTCACGCCGGTGGGCGGGTTCAGGCTTTCCACGGTGCCGGACAAGCGGGTGATCTTGCGCCAGGTCTTGCTGTCCTGCGGCTTCACGGATTTGCCGCTTTCGGCGGCGTCGGCCTTTTGCAGGTCGCCCAGGGAGGTGTAGGCAATCGTCCAGTCGGCATGGCTGGTGTCGCGGCGCAGGTGGTCGGCGGCGCCCATCAGGTTCTCGGTCCAGCCGCCGCAGGCGTTCTTTTTCTTGCACAGGGGCCAGGCCAGCTTGATCCAGCGCACAAGCTGCTCGCCCTTGTCGTGGCTGCCCATCTCCAGTGCCACGCCCGCGCCCAGCACGGCGGCGGCCTGGTTCTGCTCGGGTGCCACCACCAGCACGGCGCCGTTGCCCACGTCGAGCTTGCCCACGCGCAGCTGGCGCATCATGGCGTGGGCGTATTCCTCGGCGGTCTTGCCGTCCAAGTCCTTGACGAGCAGGGTGACGATCTCCACGCCGGTCTTCTCGGCATGGTCGCGCATCTGCTTTTCAAACTGCGCGCGGATGGCGGGGTCGAGGATTCCGAACTCGTCATAGATGAACGCGCCGCCCTTGGAGGGCAGGGCGGCGGTGTCGGCCTTGGGCAGCACCTGCGCGACTGCGGCGGGCGCCGTGGTTGCAGCAGGTGCGGCAGAAGGTGCGGCAGCGGGTGCCTGCGCCACGCCGACCGGCTTGCCGCCCTGGCAGGCAGCGCCGCCGCCTTGCAGCTCGCACGCCTCCGTCCAACCGTTGGCGATGGCCGCCAAGCGCTTGCGGCGGCCTGGGTGGGTCTCGCCGTCGGCTTCGGGGATCAGCGTGGCGATGGCGCGCTGCGCGTCGGCCAGCGGCGCGCCCATCTTGTAGAGCACGAAGCCGCTGAACTTGTCCGACTCCAGCTCGATGGGCGGCTGGCTGCCGCCGGGCACGATGGTGTGGCCGGAGAGGTGGTGCCCGATCTCGTGCGCCATGATGCTCACGGGCGCCCAGTTGTTGGCCTTGGTGGCGCGGATCACGTCACCCATGAACGACGGGTTGTAGGCGATCACGCGGCGCGGCACCTTGTCCGGCCCGGCCATGATGACGGCGGCGGCGTTGGGCACCTGGCCTTCCACTACGACGAAGTTGGCGGGCAGTCCGGTGTATTTCATGATCTCGGCCACCACCTGCTTGCCGCTGCTGCCGCCCTTTGATAGATCAGGCGGCGAGAAAGCCACGGGGCTGCCGTCGTATGAGCAGGCTTGCAGCGTGGCGGCCAGCTCGGCCACCAGCTGGGCCTTGCTGGGCTTGGCGGTGGCGGCGGTCTTCTGGGCCATGGCCAGACCACCGGCGGCCAGGCCGATGAGCGCGCAGCAGGCCAGCGTGACGGGGCGCAGCGGGAGGGGGGAGCGAAGGTTCTTCATGGGTTTGGGCCTTTCATGCGGCGTTCAAAGCGATTGCGAAGAGAAAAAAAGAGGGGTCAGGCGACCAGTGCAGCCACCCGCAGCACGCGCTGGGCCAGTTCGGCCTGGCCCCGCGTGCCGGTCTTGGCATACAGGCTGGCCAGTTGCGATCGCACCGTGGGCATCTTTACCTGGCGGTTGTCGGCCATTTCGCGTGGTGTCATGCCCTGCAGCAGCAGCGGCAGCAGGGCCGCTTCGGCAGGCGTCAGGCCATACAGCGCGCTGCACACCGACACCGTGGCGCCCGCGTGAGGAGGCGTTTCGGGCACCAGGACAAACTGGGCCAGCGGCTCGCCAGCTTCCGGGCCCGCGCCAGCCCCGCGCAGCGGTGCGGCCAGCGCCACCAGCGTGGCGGGTGCGCCGGCGTGCTGGGGCTGCAGGCGGGCGGAGACGGGGGTCTGGGTGGTCAGGCTGGCACCCAGCAGCGGCACCAGCGCGGGGTGGATCTGGCCCAGCTGCTGCGGCTGTCGCGCCTGCCAGCCCTGGGCGCCGCGCTGCAGGATGCGGCAGGCGTCCTGAATGCCCAACCAGACGCGCGCGTGCTCATTCAGGTAACGCAGATCGCCCCGGCGGTTCACGTGCATCACGCCCAGGGGCAGCTGGTCCAGCGCGCGCTCCAGCGCACTGGTGTGGCGCTGGGCCTGCTGCAAACGGCGCTGGGCGCGCATGAGGCTGCGCACCCAGGGTGTGGCGGCGCGCAGGCGGGCGAATTGTTCGGGTGTGAACTCGCTCTGGCCCAGGTCGTTGTACAGCGCCAGCACATGCATGCCGACCTCGGGTGATGCCTCCACGATGCTGTTGACCATGGCGTCGATGCCCAGGGGTCGGAGGTAGTCGGCATAAAACGCGCCCTTGCGCAGCGCGGCCGTTCCCACCAGTTGCTGGCTTAGCGATCCGCCGCGCGACAGCGCCGCGTCCTGCTGCCGCTCCAGAGCCGCACTCCAGGCGTCGCAGCCCTGTATCAACTGGGCGTAGCGCGCCAGAAAGTCGTCGGGCATGCCCCACTGGTAGGCGGCCAGCGGGTCATCCGAGCCGGGCAGGGGGCAGAACAGCACCACCTTGTGGCTGCCCAGCGCCTCGCCCAGGCGGCGCAGCAGGCGCTCCACCATGCCGTGCTCCCCCAGGGCCTCCAGGCTTTCGGCCATCAGGGCGTCAAATCCGGGAATGCCCAGGTGCTGGGGGGCGGTCACTGGACCAGTCAAATGGGGCTCCTCGCTGCGCGTGTTGAACTGCAGCGGATCGTAGGGGCCTTGCCGCCCCGGCAACATCATTCAGGTGAAGGATGTGGCGGGCCGCCGACAAGGTTCTGTGAACTGGTTCACGGTTCAGCCGGCCATCTGCCACAGCACCAGCTCCACCACCGCGCGCGCATACAACTGGGTGGCTTGCCACTTGAGGCCCGCAAACAGCGCACCGGCCAACAGCAGCCACCCCGCGTCGCGGCGCAGGTCGAGCAGGAAGAACTGCCGCTGCGCCAACATGAACATCAGCGTCTGCAGCGCCGTCATGTACCAGGGCGACCACTGCTTGTGCCACTTGAGCAGCCCCGGCGAATGCGCCACTACCAACGGCAGCTGGTTCACCATCTGCAGCGCGATGAACACAGCCTGGCAGTACAGCGCCAGCGCCAGCAGCTCGGCCACGTTGTAGCCCCGGCGCCGGAAGACCAGCCAGGTGCTGGCAAACGCGGCCGCCGCCCCCAGCGAGAACGACCATTTCGAATACCCAGTGACCAGCGCATACATGCGTTGCGCGGCCTCGCTGGGCAGATCGGGCCGCAGGTACTCCGTGTGCCCGAGCACGATCAGCAAAAAGCCGATGCACAGAAACAGCAGGGTGAGCGGGTGAGGGTGCTCCTTGCGCTGGCCCAGCACATATTCGCGCGCCATGGTGCCGGGCTGCGGCAGCACGCGCAGCGCGTTGCGGATGGCAGCCCACTCAAACCACCGAAAGCGCGCCCAGGCCTCCTTGCGCACCGTGCTGCCACCCATGCGCGCGGCCTTCTTCTGCCCGCATTGCGCGCAGAACGGGCCGGTGAGCACGGCGCCGCAGTTCAGGCAGTGGGGCGTGTCGAACAGGGCGTCGCTGATGGCGGCGGGCGCCGGCTGTAGGGCGGGAGGCGAGGCGGAGGTCACAAAGAGAGGTGCGGCGCGCGAGCGGGCATCAAGCAGTCCAGCGGGCTGCGGATGGTAGGCCGCCCGCGGTCCCTTGCCATCGTTCAGGTGAACGATGCAGCGCTCGGCCGCAGAGCGCCGTGCAGGAATTGATTGCTATATTTGTAATAGCTTCTAGCGCATGCTGGGTAAGCGCTGGAGGCCAAAATGCCTACATTTCGTTACGGCGACGCACCGCCACCAAGCCCCAGCCCGCTGCCAGCAGCGACATCACGATCAGACCCCATTCGCTCAGGGTGGGGATGGCGGTGGCGCTGCCGGCGGTCGCTGGGGAGCTCACCGTTAGCGTGCAGGTGGCCGTGGGCGGGTTCAATGGCCTGGGCCCCACCAGGTACAACCAGGTGTTCGGCTGGGCCGGGTCATCGGGCTGTCGGACGTTGCCGCCGCAATTGCCTTGGACGGTGGCGCCGGGCGCTGACGGCGGAGGCGTAATGGCACAGGTTTGCTGGGCGGAGGGGATCGGGAAATCGGTGCAGGTAATGGTGAACGCGCCGGGTGGATTGCTGACGGTATTGACGGTGGCCCATTGGGCTTGGGCGCTTGCTGCTGACAACATGGTGCATGCGACGGCAAGCAGGCGGAGAGGGCGGCGATGACGATTCATGGTTGCTGGATTCAAAATAGAGTGGAATTTGCAGCCCGCTTGTGCGAACAGCGACGCGCAGGCGAATGTACAAAGCCAACGTCCCGTTGCACATCCGCTACATGAAGGAACCCAGCGTTGGCGCAACATCGTTCAGATGGACGATGACGGGGAAGGTGGAGGCACCTACGATCCGCGCCTTTTTTGTTGAAGAAAGGATTGGTTTGCACCACGCTCTGGGTGATCTGCTGGGCTCCGTGGCCGACGATGCGCGCTGGAGCGATGCGCTGGCCCGCTATGCGGCCAGCTTCCGCGCCGACCTGCTGGGCGGTGCCTTTCTGGCGCGCGACCTGGACCAGCTCGCGCAGTGGGGGGCGGAGTTTGCCGCACACCCCTCGGTGGACTACTGGCTGCAGTCGCCGTCCAGCGACGGCGCGCCTGCGCTGCTGGCCATGGGCGTCACGCCGGAAGCCGCGCAGCGCTACGCCACGCACTACCGCCTGCAAGACCCGCTGTGGGACGACGCCATGGCGCAGCGCGCGCGCCTGGGTGCTGCACCGGGCAACTGGGTGGCCACGGACGCTCCGGCGCAAGCCACCCGCGGCTTTCGGCGCACCGAGATCTACAGCGACTTCCTGCGTGAATACGGCATTGGCACGCGCATGTTTGGTGGCAGCCAAGGTGCGTTGCACCCGGTCGGCAACCTGTTCATGTCGGTCTACCGCCAGGGCGACGATGAGGGCTTTGCGCCCGAGGAGGTGGCGCGCTTCCAGGTCGAGTTTGGCGGCGTGCAGCGCGCGGCCTTCCTGCACCGCGAGATGGTGGCGCTGCGCGCGCGCACCCAGGGGGTGGAAGCGCTGATGGAGCAGCTGCCCGTGGGCCTGCTGTTCTTTGACACTGCGGGCCGGCTGCTGCACGCCAATGTCCGCGCGCGGGCGCTGAGCACGCGTCCCCAGAGCGCCGCCTTGCGCACCCTGTTGCACGCGCCGGTGCTGGCCAGCACGGCCGATGCGGCACTGCGCGCACTGTTCCAGCAGTCGCTGGCGGGTCGCAGCGGCTGCGTGGAACTGGCCGGCGGGCTGCTGCTGGTGACACTGCCCGTGAGCAACCTGGCCGCCCTGGGCGTACACCAGCGCGCACCGGGCGTGGCTTGGGCGGTGCTGGAGCGCAGCCTGGGGGCCGAATCCGCCGTGGCGCTCGCCCGCCAGGCCTACCGCTTGAGCCCCACCGAGGCAGACCTGCTGCTGGCCCTGATGCGCGGCCAAACCCCGCAGGATTTTGCTGACGCGCGCGGCTCGCGCATCACCACCGTGCGCACGCAGCTGAGCGCGCTGCTGGCCAAGACGCGCACCCAGCGCCAGCAGGATCTGGTGGCGCTGGTGGCGCGGCTCATGCTGCTGGCGCCGGGGCAGGTGCCGGAAGGGCCCGCGCCGTCTTCCTTGCTGCAAGGCATCCCCCTGGTCTGAAGCCGACACGGCAGGTCGGCCAGACGCAGCGGGTTCATGTTGCAGTGCACTGCATAATGCGCCTCACGCGGTCCGGCGGGCTCCCGCGGGGCCGCGACCCTGCTCTAGTCCCCGGGCCACCGTCCATTTGCCATAGAGGAGACAACCAGCCATGGCCCAGAACGTGCTCGCCGTGTACCCCGGAACCTTTGACCCCATCACCCTGGGTCATGAAGACGTGGTGCGCAGGGCCACCCAGTTGTTCGAACGCGTGATCGTGGCCGTGGCGGCGGGCCACCATAAGAAGACCCTGTTCACGCTGGAAGAGCGCATCGACATGGTGCGCGAAGCGGTCAAGAACTACCCGCAGGTGCAGGTCGAAAGCTTCTCGGGCCTGCTGCGCGACTTTGTGGTGGCGCGTGGTGGCAAAGCCATGGTGCGCGGCTTGCGCGCCGTGACCGACTTTGACTACGAGTTCCAGCTCGCCGGCATGAACCGCAGCCTGATGCCCGAGGTGGAAACCGTCTTCCTCACCCCCAGCGACAAGTACCAGTTCATCAGCAGCACCTTTGTGCGCGAAATCGCCGTGCTGGGCGGCGAGGTGGACAAATTCGTCTCGCCCGCCGTGCAGCAGCGCCTGGCTGCCAAAGTCCAGGGAATGGCCGCAGGGTGAGCGTGCCCTGCGCATCACCAGCGCCCCCCGCGCCGGGGGTGTTTTAAAACTTTAGAGAATATTGGCTGGACTTTTTATGTTCGCAGCCATATACTCCACCCCATTGCAGTGAGGTTGCGCGGGTTGCCACGCACTTCTTGCAATCCCAGTCCGGTGGTTTCAGCCGCCCGCACTGGCCGCCTTTTGCGACATCCTTGTCGCCCAGTTGCACTGTAGAGCTGCAGCCAGC
>RRZT012357038.1_pt1 | contig 11620 bp, 10 predicted proteins | sample 2165551 | NCBI WGS metagenome assembly RRZT01 (sample SAMN10456910, study PRJNA506462) | wastewater metagenome | biome: wastewater; feature: sludge; material: wastewater sludge; isolation source: wastewater sludge with Escherichia coli K12::gfp cells carrying plasmid... | place: USA: Moscow, Idaho... | reverse complement strand
TTGTGGCTGGGGCGACGTTGGCACCGATGCCGGCTGTGGCGGGGACTGTGGGGCTGGCGCTAAAATCGGGTCCGGCTGGGGCGCGGCGGGACGAAGTTTGGCCAGCGCGTCTTGATGGCGGCGCTGCACCGCTGATGGGTTCGGCCTTGCCGGCGTGGGTGGTACGGGTTGCTGCCTTGGTTCCAACCCCGGTTTTGAATCGGGCTTCGATACCGGCCTAGACTCGGTCTTAGCAGCTAGCGGTATGGGAAGCAGATCCGGTTTGGGTTGTCCGATACTGGCCAATCGCCAGCGTGCTTCTTGCTCCCTAATCAACCGCATTTGGCTAGATTCAGCCACTGTCACGCTGAGGTGCGTGTAGCCAAATTTGGGGCTGGAATATGGCGGGTCCAGTAAGCCCGTCACGCTAATCCAACATCCTATCCATTGCGGAGTGGGACGATCCTCATCAGGCAAATTATCCAGACCCTCCGACCAGATCGTGATTTTGAGGATTTTCCCGAGCCAGTGACCGAAATTGATGAAGGCATACGGTTTCGGAGGTAGAGTTTGCGTCTGGCCGTATTTGACATCGGTGATTTTGCCGATTAGCTCTACACGTTGCCCGACAAATGTCAAACCTCGTTCAAAGTTACGCCCGTCCAAGACTTCAAAGGCGCTGATGTAGCCCGCTGGGCTGTGAGAACGTGCGGCGGCGCGTGATACCACCGCTACCGCTGATGAGGCCGGTTTGAGGAAAATATCCAGCGACGGCACGTCGGCAACCGACCCCGCGCATATCTGTGCAAAGCGTTCCACCGCCGGCTTCAGCGCCGGGATAGCCTGCAACCCCTGAAATGCCGCCGACCGGTCAGGATCAACGTAGTCATTGGCGCTGAACAGGATGTTTTCGCCGTTAGAGAATTGCTTGAACAACTCGGGCTTTTCAACCACGGCGCTCAGAGCCAGGTCGATGGAGATGAACGAAAATCGATCCAGATTCGGGCCATAATCACTTGCTTGGCGGCGCGGGTGCTGAAAGTGGCTGTGGCCAAGTTCCGTACCGCGCCCGGTCGGCAGGCCCGGTACGTATAAGCCATCGTAATCGATCAGCCGCATATCAGGGCCGATCATGACGTTGCCGTTTTGCAAGTCGCCGTGAGCGATATTCTGGCTGCGCAGGAACTGTTCTAAGGCGCGAAAACTGTCCCGCAAGGTCAGGAGGCTAGCTTTGTCGCGGTAAACCTTGTCGAGGTGGCTACCCAGCGTCTCTCCATCCACCCAGGCCATTTTGACGATGGGATAGGCCGCACCGTTGATTCGAATTCCCTGCGGTTGATACTCGAAGCCGACGAAATAGCGGCTCTTCAGCCCGTTCAGCGTTTGGCTGATGGTGGCGTAGCGCTCGCCCAAGTCAGCCACTGCTTTGTGAAAACAGCGCAACGCCCACTTTTTGCCCTTCGATCCGGTGAAAGTGTAAGTGAGGGCGAAACCACCGCCGAGCGCCTGCGGAATCCCTAAGGCGTTGGTTTTGACCCGCGCCCCGCGCAATTCTGGATCAGTGAAGACGGTTTGCGGGTGTTGAACCGCGTCGTTGTACTGATCAACCGTAGGGAGAGCCATCGCGCACCCTTTTAGAGTCTCAACGTATGCGCAACAACGTGGTGTCGTCGCGGCATAACCGCCCACTAGCGCGTTCAGTCTGTACCAAGCTCTCGAATTGCACCCGATTTTTCAGACGCAGCAGCACCGATAACCGTATCTGCGGGTCGGCCAACAACCACGCCCCCAAGGCGTCAGTGACCAGCAGCAACGCTGGATCGCGCAAGCCACACAACGACCATTGCACCGACGCCTTATCCAGTGCACCGGGCGCCAGCAGACGAGTGTTATCAGCGAAGTGGGTCGCCAGCAACAGCGGACGTTGGCGGAACTGTTCGGCGCGCTGGTAAGGGAAGGTGACCCGTAGCCGATTACCGTCCGCCAAGACCGCCAAGGAATCGCCAATCGCCAGCACTCGCGCCGTCTGGCGGCGCACGTCCAGCACCAACCCGGCGAGCGTAGCAAAGCTGCCCCGGTCGAACGCCGCCTGCGCGCTCCAGGACATCGTTTCCCGATTGAAGCTCTGGCAGTAACGCTCTGTAGCGCGGCGGAGCCAATCCCGATCCACCTCCGGTCGATCCAAAAAGGCGCAAACCACTTCCCGCGCCCACTGTCGCGGCGCGAAAGATTCGGTCGCGCCATCGCTCAGGGCGTAGCGGTGGCGGAAAGGCAGAGAACCAAAAGCATCTTCGTTGGGTTCGTGGGCTCGCTTGGCAACCGTGGCCTGCAAATCCATCCGCATGGCAGTCTGCTTCCCAATCAGCGTAAATTGCTGGCGCGTGTGCCGATCTCGAAAAAGTTGACGGTAGCTTCAATGCCAGCCATGTAAGCGAAAAAGAGGGCGTCGTCAGCCGTGCCGGGGTAGTAGTCGCGAGCGATGGGCAATAGATTGGGTGGAATCAGGCTGGACATACGGAACAGCAACCGGCTGAACTGGTCTGGTAAAACGCTCTCCATTACCGGAAACATCACCGGTTCGGATTCGTTGGCATCCACATGCAGGTTGAACACCAGACAATCGCCGTTCTGTGTAGCAATCAGCTTGAGTTGATCGACGATCAGTTCTGGATCGCCGTCGGTCGATTGCCCATCGGTGACGTGGATCACGGTTGGGGGATAGGCGTTCGGGTGTTGGTCGCACCAGTCCACCAGCACCTCGGCGGCTTGGCGAAAGGCCGCGCACATGGGAGTGTTGCCGCTCATGACCGGCTCGAACCAAATCGGGAATTTGGTGCTTTGCTTGACGAAGCCACCCGCGCCGTCGTCTACGGTCTTGGTGCGCTCCTCGATCCGCAGCGGATGGTCGGCGACCGCCGATACCGGATGCATCACGCCTTCGCTGAGCGCGCCGCCGAATCCGGAACGAACGGTGTTGTCGCCGTAAGCCAATACGCCAACCTCGAAGTAATTACGCACGCCCTCGGCCCGGCTACAGCGGATAATGAGCTGGTAGAGAGTCTTGTTGAGTACGTCCGCCAAAAACTGAGCTTTGGACTTACCGATGGCCGGTATCTTTTCGTCCATGGAACCGGACTGGTCGATCAAAAACAGGAAACAGGACGGGTTGTTGCGGCTGATTTCGGCGTCGTAAGGCATGGTTTTTTCCCTTTTTCGAGAACGCGAAGAATCAAGCGATGAAACGGATCATGGATAGAGCATTCACCGTGCTGGGCGGCATGGTATTACTGCTGGTGTGGATCGTTCTGACGATCAATCTCCCTTACTTGGGATTACCCATCGCGGGCATGGTGCTTTACCAGCGGTTGGCCGGCCGGAAAACCAACACAGTGAAACTCCAACTGACGCCGGAGCCGGCGCCACCCCCACCGGCTGAATCGTTCAAGCAGATTCTGGCACGCGCCAAACACGGCGACGTGGCTGCTAAATACGCCGTAGCGGAACGATTGAATGACGGTCAAGAGGTCAAACGCGATCCCAAGGCAGCATTATTTTGGTATCTGGCGGCGGCCGACGGCGGGTCCGTGCCCGCGCAGGAAAAAGCCGCCGCCTGTTATGAAAGCGGTTGCGCCGTCGCGGCCGACCCGCAAAAAGCCTTAGCTTGGTATCAGCGTGCGGCATGTAGCGGCAGTGCAACGGCGTCCCAGCACGTTCGGCGCCTGCAAGCCATGCTCGCCAACCCGCCCGCACCCGTATCCCCTGCACTGGTCCAGCCATATCAACGCTTTTATGATCTGTGCGAGTCGGAACCGGAGCGGATTTTGCTGGAAGCGCTGATCGCACAAATCCCGCTCAAGCCAGCCGATCACGAATTGGTTGGGCCGTTGACGGTCCGGCCTCAAGCCATCATTTTGTGCTACCGCGCGGATTTTCTGGTGAACGGTCATTTGGTGGTTGAGGTGGATGGCAAAGCCTATCACAACAACGAAAATTCGTTTGAAAGCGACCGCTACCGTGATCAGGACTTGATTGTCAGCGGCTACACGCCCATCCGCTTTCCCGCCAGCCAAGTTTACCGGGATGTTGACACAGTTGTCGCACGGATCGTGGTAGCAGCCCGTCGCCGCCCAACGCCCCGCACACGCGGAATATTCGACACGGAATAATCGTTCGGCGCTAATTCGATGGTTTAACCGTCACCGCCCAGACCTAGGGCAGCAAATCCATCGACCGATTCCCGGCATCGAGTCGCTAACTACTACGGCGATTTCGAGGTCGGTGCGCGCATGTAAACTAAATCAGGTGATTTTTCCAGATTTTCGACAGCTATCATTCGGCAGCTACCGGAACAGGTCAGCGTTCCCGGACCAACACCCCATCCGTCAGCCGCCACATCGCCTCCATTCGGGCCGCCAACTCCAGGTCGTGGGTGACGATCACGAAACTGGTCCCCAGATCGCGGTTGAGTTCCAGCATCAGATCGAAGACGTGTTCGGCGCTATGCCGATCCAAATTGCCGGTCGGCTCATCGGCCAGCACGCAGGCCGGCTCGGTGATCAGCGCCCGCGCCACCGCCGCCCGCTGCCGCTCGCCGCCCGACAGTTCGCCCGGGCGGTGTTTCACCCGTTGGCCGAGACCGACCCGCTCCAACAAGGCCGCCGCTCGCTCCTTGGCCACTTTGGGCGGGTCGCCGCGAATCAACAGCGGCATCGCGACATTTTCCAGCGCCGAAAATTCGGGCAGCAAATGGTGGAACTGATACACGAACCCCAACCAGCGGTTGCGCGACCGGCCGCGATGGGCATCGCTCATCCGGCTCAACTCCTGACCGGCCAACCACACCGAACCGGCGGTCGGGGTATCCAATCCGCCCAGCAAATGCAGCAGGGTACTCTTGCCCGAGCCGGAACTGCCGACCACGGCCAGCCGCTCGCCGCGCCGGATTTCTAAGGTGATTTCCCGCAACACTTCCAAGCGCTCGTCGCCCTGCCGAAACGCCTTGGCCAATTGGCGGCACTCCAGAACCACCGCCGCCGCCGTCTGGATCGCCTCATTCATACCGCAACGCCTCGGCCGGTTGGGTTCGCGCCGCTCGCCACGCCGGATACAGCGTCGCCAACGTCGCCAGTCCGAACGCGACCAGCCCGATGGTCGCCACATCGCCCCATTGGACTTTGGAGGGAATATCGCTGATCAGATAGATATCCGGAGCCAGAATCTTGATGCTGAACAGGCGCTCGATGAAAGGGACCACCACGTCCACATGCGTCGCCAGCGACACGCCGCCCAGCAATCCCAACAGCGTGCCGATCAGCCCGATGGTGATTCCCTGCACGATGAAGATGCCCATGATAGTCAGCGGAGTCGCGCCCAAGGTACGCAGGATCGCGATGTCGGCCTGCTTGTCGGTGACCACCATCACCAGCATCGAAACGATGTTGAAGGCCGCCACCGCCACGATCAGGGTCAGGATCACGAACATGGCGGTTTTTTCGATTTGCACGGCGCGGAAATAGGTCGCGTGATCCTGGGTCCAGTCGCGCGCCACGAAGGTCTCCGGCAACTTGCCGGCGAACTCGCGGGCCAGTCGCGGGGCCATGAACAAGTCGCGCAACCGCAACCGGACGCCGTTGACCGCGCCATCGGGATACTGAAACAGTTTGGCGGCGTCATCGACATGAATCAGCGCCAATCCCCGGTCGTATTCGTACATGCCGGCCTTGAACAGCCCCACCACGTCGAAACGCTTCAACCGGGGCAGAATGCCCGCCGGGGTCACGCTGGCCTGCGGGGTGATGACCGTCACCTTGTCGCCCACCATGACCCCCAGCGTGTTGGCCAACGCCTGGCCGAGGATGATGCCAAACCCGCCCGGCCGGAGATCGTCCAGCGTTCCTTCGACCATCTTCCCGCCAATATCGGACACTTGCTGCTCTTCTGCCGGCAGGATGCCCTGAACCAGGGCGCCGCTCACCAGCGAGGAATGGTTCAGCATCGCCTCGCCGCGAATGTAAGGCGCTCCGCCCAGAACCCGCGCATCCTCCAGCGCCCAGTCCCGCACGGCCCGCCAGTCCTCCACCACGCCGTTCCAGCGGTTGATGGTGGCGTGAGGGGTCATGGCCAGAATGCGGCCACGCACTTCTTCCTGAAAACCGTTCATGACCGACAGGACGGTGATCAAGGCGGTGATTCCCAAGGCGATGCCCAACATCGAACTCAGGGAAATAAACGAGATGAAGTGATTGCGGCGCTTGGCGCGGGTGTAGCGCAAGCCGATAAACAACTCCAGGGGACGAAACATGAGCACGGACTCGATTGGCGGTGATGCCGGCTACCGAAAAGCGCGCCATCATCAAGCGTTGGCCACCCAGCGGGCGGCCAACTGCGATCCCTCGCGGATTGGGAAGTCGCGGATTTACTGCTTGGGCGGCGTGACCGGAAGCGCGGGTTTCGCCGGTATCGACGGCGTGCCCGGCATCGACGGCGTGCCCGGCATCGACGGCGTGCCCGGCATCGACGGCTTCGCGGGCATGGCGGGCATGGCGGGCTTCGTTGCGGCCGGCGCCGTGGCCCCACCCACGCTTACCATGGGTCTGATTTTATCGAGGGTTTTCCCCTTGATGCCCGGAACCTTGGCCAAGTCATCGACCGACTGAAAAGGTCCGTTCGCCTCCCGATATTTCACGATCGCGGCGGCCTTCGTCGGGCCGATTCCCGCCAAGCCCTTATCCAACTGCTCGGCGGTCGCTGTATTGATATCAATCGCCTGAGCCAAGGCTATGGCGGAAAACAGCACGAAAACCAAGCCCAGCAACACATGCACGAATTTCATCTAATGTTTCTCCTTTCTGATATGGGTCGTCGGCGGTCCGACAACATGGAAAACCATAGAAACCAAACCACCAAAATACAAGCCGAAATCGCCGCCTTGCAGCCGATGCCCCAAAATGGCGCGACAAGGCGACCCGCCTTCTCAGTCGGTCGTTTTCATCACCAGATCGGGCATCGGCTTGATGGTATTCCACTGCTGGCAGCTCGGACAACACCAGTGCAGGGATTTGAGGACGAATCCGCAGTTGCCGCAGCGGTAGCGCGCGGCGCTGTTGAGCATTTGCGTGCTGATGCAGTGCAAAGCGCGCAGATCGGCGTACTCCGCGCCTTCGCCACGTCCCAGCTTGATTTCGACCAGCCGGCGCAATCCCAGAAGAGTCGGATAGTCCCGCAGTTCGCGCTCGAGAAATTGCAGGGCGGCCTCCTCGCCCTCCTGTCTGAGCAACCACTCGGCCAAGGCATCCGTGATGCGGCCACCATGATCCCGCCCCTGGACTGCTCGCAAATAAGCCACCCATTCGTCGAGACATCCCAGCGCGCTAAAGCATTGACCCAGCGGCGCGATCACCTCGGGGAAATAGCCCCGATCCTGCCGCTCGACGGCTTGAAGCGCCTCGATGGCGGCCCGATGATCGCCGGCCCGCATGGCGATGCGCCCCAGCAACAGGCTGGCTCGGGCGCAGCCGGAATCGCGCTTCAGCGCGTCGAGCAACCAGGTTCGGGCTTCGGCATCCTCCTGCCGCAAACTCGCTTCCTCGGCCAACTCGCAGCAGAAGTGCGCGGTTTCCCTCCGCTTGGACTCCCCGCCGATCCGTTCCAGGCGGTCGCAGAACGCGATCGCCTGGCGCCAATCCTTCTCCTGCTGAAAGATATGGATCAAGCGGGATACAGCGATTTCCATGTGATCGGGTTGATCCACCAGCTCCTGAAACAGCGCCTCGGCTCGGTCGAACAAACCGGCCCGCAAGTAATCCTCCCCGAGTTCGAGCACGGCCCGCTGGCGCTGGTCGGAAGTCAGATGGGTTCTGGCGATCAGGCTGCCATGAATGTGGATCGCGCGGTCCACCTCGCCGCGGCGACGAAACAGATTACCGAGCGCCAGATGGGTTTCGGCGGTATCCCGATCCACGTCGGCCATGCGGGTAAACACTTCGATGGCCTGATCGGGCTTGTCGTCGATCAGGTAGTTCAATCCCTTGAAATACTCGGCGCTGCGGACGGCGGAGCCGCTCCGGCCCGCGTACTCCCGCCGCGCCGCCCACCAACCGGAAGCGGCGGCGACCGGGAGCAGCAACCACAAAAGCTCCATCATGGGCCGGTGGCGGCGCTCGGTCGCTTCAACGAACGTCCCGACCAGCCTTTCTGGCCAAAAGGCTGATTTCTTGGTCCTTGCCGGACACGGCCTGCCGCAGCCGGGCCACCTGCCAGCGCAACGGCAGCACGACAAACGCTCCGACCAGCGCCGCCATCGCCACGCCGGCCGCAAAGGCGCAGATGACCACCAGAGATAGCGGTTGTACCGTCTCGCCCAACAAGTATTTCACCGTGACCGGCTCGGTGTTGAGCGTGGAAAATTCCAGCCCCAGCAACAACACGACCAGCAGAATCGCGGCGATCAGAATAAATTTGATCCAAAACATCGGTTTCCCCTGCCCGAACGGCTTGTGATCAGCGAACCCGAACGGCGAACCGTTCCCGGAGATAGGTGATTGTGCCACACCCTTTTGCCCGCCAATAAAAAACCCACTTCATACCGTGGGTTTTTGAACGGCGCGTGACAGCCGATAGCCCGCCGGAAGAATTTTGGCTATCACAGCGCGCCATCGGCGCCATCGTGGCAGTCGTTCACTCGCTCGCGGAGTTCCTTGCCGGGCTTGAAGTGGGGGACGTATTTGCCGGTCAGGGACACGGCGTCGCCGGTCTTCGGGTTACGGCCGACTCGCGGCGGCCGGAAATGCAGCGAGAAGCTGCCGAACCCCCGGATTTCGATGCGCTCTCCGCCGGACAGCGACTCGCTCATCTGCTCCAGCAAGGTCTTGACCGCTTGCTCGACATCCCGGTAGGGAATATCGCTCCGCTTTCGCGCGAGAATTTCGATCAACTCTGATTTCGTCATAAAGCCTCCCTCTGTCACTGGCGACCGCCGCAGCCGGCACACCGCCGCCAATTTTCGAAATTTCGAGTAAAGCTCCACCGCAATCGCCCACGGATCGCGGCGGATGGGGCGGCGATAACCGCCCCGGATCTATCCACCTCAATCGTCCTGCGCGCCCATCTGCTCCTTGAAGATGTCGCCCAAGGTCGCGCCGGTGCTGGATCGGCGGCTGTAGTCCTGCAAGACCTCGGCTTCCTCGGCCATGTCCTTGGCCTTGATCGACAAAGTGATGGTGCGGTTCTTGCGGTCGACGCCGATGAACTTGGCCTCGATCTCTTCTCCCTCCTTCAGCACCGAGCGGGCGTCCTCGATCCGCTCCCGGGTCAACTCGGAGGCGCGCAGCGTACCCTCGATGCCATGGCCCAGATCGATCATGGCGCCCTTGCTATCGACCGAAACGATTCTCCCCTTGACCACGCTACCCTTGGGATGATCGGCGACAAAATTGGAGAAGGGGTCCTTGTCGAGCTGCTTGATGCCGAGCGAGATGCGCTCGCGCTCGGGGTCGACCGCCAGCACCACCGCCTCGACTTCCTGGCCCTTCTTGTAGTTGCGCACGGCTTCCTCGCCGGGCATGTTCCAGGAAATGTCGGACAGATGGACCAGCCCGTCGATCCCGCCGTCCAAGCCGATGAAGATGCCGAAGTCGGTGATCGATTTGATTTTGCCGGAGACGCGGTCGCCCTTGCCGTGGTTCTGGTGGAGTTCTTCCCAGGGATTCTGCTGGCATTGCTTCATGCCCAGCGAGATGCGGCGGCGGTCCTCGTCGATGTCCAGCACCATGACCTCGACTTCATCGCCCAAGGCCACGACTTTGTTCGGGTTGACGTTTTTGTTGGTCCAGTCCATTTCGGACACATGGACCAAGCCTTCGACGCCTTCTTCGATTTCCACGAAGCAGCCGTAATCGGCGATGTTGGTCACCTTGCCGAACACGCGGGTGCCCACCGGATAGCGGCGGGCCAGGGCGATCCAGGGATCGTCGCCCAGTTGCTTGAGGCCGAGGGAAACCCGGTTGCGGTCGCGATCGAACTTGAGAACCTTGACCTTGATGTTGTCGCCGACGTTGACGACTTCGGACGGATGCTTGACCCGCCGCCACGCCATGTCGGTGATGTGCAGCAGACCGTCGATGCCGCCCAAATCCAGGAACGCGCCGTAGTCGGTGAGGTTCTTGACCATCCCGTCCACGACTTGGCCTTCCTGCAAGTTCTGCAGCAGCGCCTCGCGCTCGGCGCTGTATTCCTGCTCCACCACCGCCCGGCGGGACACCACCACGTTGTTGCGGCGACGGTCGAGCTTGATGACCTTGAACTCCTGTTCCTTGCCCTCCAGATAGCCGGCGTCCCGCACCGGCCGCACGTCCACCAGCGAACCCGGCAGGAAAGCGCGGATTTCACCGATATCCACGGTGAAGCCACCTTTCACCTTGCCGCTGATCAGGCCCTTGATGATTTCTTCGTTTTCGAAGGCCTGTTCCAGGGCGCTCCAGACTCGGGCGCGCTTGGCCTTCTCGCGAGACAGGCGGGTTTCTCCGAAACCGTCCTCCAAAGCATCCAGAGCGACCTCGACCAGGTCGCCCACTTTCACTTCGAGAACGCCTTCCTCGTTGTAAAACTGTTCGATCGGAATCAGCCCTTCCGACTTCAAACCAGCGTTGACCACCACGGCATCCTGCCGGATTTCCACCACTAGTCCCTGGACGATGGAGCCAGGCTGCATTTGCTTGTCGGCCAAGCTCTGTTCAAACAGTTCGGCAAAACTTTCGGTCATGGGTTATAACTCAAAAAAACCGGCGGTGGCGAGCCGCCACGGGTTAGTTGGGACATGCGGTTCGTGGATGCGACCCGAACCGGCGGGCGACTGCGCTCCCGTCGCGGCGGGAGCCTTTAGGGCTAGCGCCCAGAGCGCCCAGTCAGGCGCTCGCTTCAATCGGGTAAGCGTAGTCTATGGAGTTCGCGGGCGTAAAGCGCCGGCCTGGCGGATTCCCGGCGCGGCGAGCCGCCCAGCGGCGAGATCCAACGCCCAGTCGCATACCTCCCCGACGCCCAACAGGGTGGTATCCAGCACCTCCGCATCCGGAGCGGGCCTGAGCGGGGCCACCGCTCTTTGAGAATCCCGCTGATCGCGCGCGTCGATTTCCTGGACCAGACTTTCAAGGTTAGCATCCAATCCGTTTTCTCTCAACTGCTTATATCGGCGCCGGGCGCGCTCCTCGCTGCTGGCGGTCAAGAACAGCTTGAGATCGGCGTCTGGGAACACCACCGTGCCCATGTCTCGGCCGTCGGCGATCAGGCCGGGAAACCGGCGAAAATCCCGCTGCCGCTGGAGCAGCGCCGCCCGCACCGCCGGCAAAGCCGCCACACGAGAAGCGGCCTCGCCGCAGGTTTCGCTTCGGAGTTCGGGGCCGACCTCCGCGCCATCCAGCCGGATGCGCAAGGCGCCGGCGACGCTCGCCACGAACTCCACATCGAGCCCGGCGGCGACCGTCGCTATCCCGCCCTCGTCTTCCAGCGGCAAATTCCGGCGCAGCGCCGCCAGCGCCGTCAACCGATACAGCGCGCCGCTGTCGAGCAGCTGCCAGCCCAGCCGCGCGGCCCGCCACTGGCAAAGCGTCCCCTTGCCGACCCCGCTCGGCCCGTCCACGGCGATCAC
>RRZT012019420.1_pt1 | contig 11623 bp, 9 predicted proteins | sample 2165551 | NCBI WGS metagenome assembly RRZT01 (sample SAMN10456910, study PRJNA506462) | wastewater metagenome | biome: wastewater; feature: sludge; material: wastewater sludge; isolation source: wastewater sludge with Escherichia coli K12::gfp cells carrying plasmid... | place: USA: Moscow, Idaho ... | reverse complement strand
ATTGCAAAACGAAAAGCAGGGATCGCTGAAGACGAGGAGGTCTCTCTTCAGAGATTTGAAGTGATCAGACATTGTGAAAGAGAGGTGTAGCTATGTCAGTTGTTTGTGAGGTCTGTTTTCATCATTGCCTTCTGGAAGATGAACAGATTGGCAGGTGCAGAGCAAGAAAAGCTTTGGAAGGAAAAAGTTTTTCTGTCAATTATGGAAAGATCACATCAATCGCATTGGATCCAATCGAGAAAAAACCACTCCAGAAATTTTTTCCGGGAAGTACGATTTTATCTCTTGGAAGTTTTGGATGCAACCTGTCCTGTCCATTTTGCCAGAATCACAGTATCTCAATGATAGGTGAGGAGGAGGCCGAATATCAGCTCATTCTGCCTGACGACGCAGTAAAACTTGCATTAAGGGAAAAGGAACGTGGTAATATTGGAATTGCGTTTACCTATAATGAACCATTGATCGGATATGAGTATGTGAGAGATACGGCCAGACTGATCAGAAATGAAGGGATGAAGAATGTTGTTGTGACCAATGGGTGTGTGACCCAAAGTACTGCACTTGCGGTGCTTCCCTATATAGATGCGCTGAATATAGATCTGAAAACTTTTCGGGACAGCAGCTATAAAAAGCTGGGAGGTGATCTGGAAACCGTCAAAAAATTTATTCAGACAGCACATGAATATGCACATATAGAACTGACAACACTGATTGTGCCGGGTCTCAATGACGGCGTTGATGAGATAGAAGAACTGTCTTCCTGGGTCGCATCCATTGACCCTGAAATTGTACTGCATGTATCCAGGTTTTTTCCTGCATGGAAGATGGATCAGGTCCGGCCAACTCAGGTCGAACTTGTTTATGAACTGGCCAAAGTGGCAAGGAATCATCTGAAGTATGTTTATACCGGTAACTGTTAGAATGATATCCTGGAAAGAGATATTATTACAAAGCATTTGAAATTGTAATACAAAGCAGTTAAAATTGTATTCTTGAAAAAAAATGGAAATTATGTTAGACTCGTTGAAACAAGGGCGTTGCATTGATTGCATGCCCTTGTTTTTTTTATGAAAGCAGAAAGTCGGTCAAATGTATTTTCGGCAGTTTACAGGGAGAAGGTGTAACATGGCAGTTACAGTCAGAAAAATGTATCAGAATGGTTCATTTCTGTATCATATGGAACTGATCGCCGGGCAAAAGGGACTTATGAATCTGGTCAACTGGGTTCATATCATTGAAGATGAAGATGTCAGTAAGTTCCTGCATGGAAATGAACTTGTATTTACAGCAGGAATTTTAAACCGAAATGCAAGCTGGCTGCTTACATTTGCAAAAAGACTGTATGAAGCAGGCGCCAGTGCGTTCGTGGTAAACATTGGACCATATACACGAGCGATATCAGAAAAGGTCATTTCTTTTTGTGATCATGTAGGCATGCCTCTTTTTACAATTCCCTGGGAAACACGTATGGTGGATATGACGCGTGATTTTTGCCAGAGGATCATAAATAGTGAACAGGTAGAAGTCAGTATTTCGGCAGCCCTGAAGAACATAATCTTTAAAACAGGAGATTTTGAATCACATTTGATTCAGCTTGAAAAATACGGGTATAGAAGAGAGAGCAGGTTTTGTCTGATTAGTATTAGTACTGCAGAAAAAACAGATTTTCCAGGTGATACGTTGAGGCAGGAGCTGACAAGACTGGCAGAACAGACGGCAAAATCAATTCATGATCTGTTTCTTTCGTTCATTTATAAGGAGTCGGTGATTCTGGTGCTGAATGATTATACCGAACAGGAAGTAGAAGAATTTGTCGATACTTTTTTAAGTGGAACAAAAAAGAAAAAAATGGGCTGGCAGTATCATATGGGAATCAGTCCGAACCGTTCAGGAATTTCTGAACTGGATAAAAATTTCAAATGTACGATTGCAGCAATGGAGATGGCGTGTAAGCGGAAAGAGACACATTGTTACTATGAAAGACTGGATATTCATAAGCTTCTGTATGCAATTGAAGATAGAAGTGTGATCAGGCAGTATTACAGAGACACCATTGCAAAACTGGAACAGTACGACAGAGAAAATAATACGGAGCTGACAACTTTGCTTCGGAGTTATCTTTTTAATAATGGCAGTCTGCAGGAAGTGGCAGAGATCCATTTCCTCCATAGAAATACAGTGACCAATCAGCTGAAAAAAATTGAAAAAGTCCTGAATCTGAACCCACTGGAACTAGAAGACAAAGTATCACTGATGATGGCATTTTATATTCGAGATATGCTCTGAATAATCATTTGTAACAAGTTAGAGAAAAGTATTTATACGAAAATAACAAAATGCTCTTGTGCAGATGCACAGAAAAGTATGTTCAGCTGTCGATTGCCTTTTTATCCTCAGGATGGTTATAATACAGAAAATCGAATTACAGGAGGTTCATCATGAGTGGGATAGAAGGTATGGAAGTAAAGGAAAAACAAAAAGCATATTGTCTGCAGTCCTGGAGCAAGCAGAACTATATTGATCCGATTCCGGTGGAAAAGGGAGAAGGAATTTATATCTGGGATTATGAAGGAAACCGATATACAGACATGTCTTCTCAGCTCGTCAACATGAATCTCGGATTTGGAAATCAGGAGATCGGGAATGCGATCAAGGAGCAGGTGGATCAGTTTTGTTATGTAGCTCCCTCTTATGCTTCTAAAGTCAGAGGGGATCTTGCAGAAAAATTAATCGCACTGATGCCTGAGAATATGGCAAAGGTATTCTTTACCAATGCAGGTGCTGAAGCGAATGAAAATGCAATCAAGATCGCAAGACTTTTTACAGGAAGAAATAAAGTATTCAGCAGGTACCGCAGTTACCATGGATCATCTTTCGGGGCCGGAAATCTGACAGGGGAACCAAGAAGATATGCGCTTGAGCCCGGAATTCCAGGATTTGTAAAATTTTTCGACCCATACGTTTATCGTGAGGCAGTTGAATTTGATTCTGAACAAAAAGCAAGTGAATTTTATCTGAAAAAACTGGAAGAACAAATCTGGTACGAAGGTCCGGATTCTGTTGCAGCCATCGTTATGGAAACGATCACCGGATCAAATGGGGTCATTATTCCACCGGATGGATATATGAAAGGAGTCAGAGAACTCTGCTCAAAATATGGCATTATGATGATCTGTGATGAGGTCATGACAGGATTTTGCAGAACAGGTAAGATGTTCGCATTTCAGAATTTTGATATCGCACCGGATCTCGTGACGTTTGCCAAAGGTGTTACCTGTGGCTATGTTCCACTTGGTGGTGTTATTGTCAGTCGTGAAATTGCAGAGTACTTTGGCGAAAACCTTTTATCGTGCGGGCTGACTTATAGTGGACATCCACTTGCCTGCGCAGCAGGAAACGCGTGTCTTTCCTATTATGAAAAAGCTGGAATTGCAGATCATGTGAATGAAGTGGGAGCAGTTCTTGGAAAAAGACTTGAAGAAATGAAAGAAAAGTTTGCGTGTATTGGAGACGTCAGGTATATCGGTCTATTCTCAGCAGTAGAATTGGTGAAAGATAAAAAAACAAAAGAACCACTGGTACCGTATGGAAGAGACCCGGAAGGTGTGATGAAAAAGATTCTTGGGATGCTAAAACAAAAAGGATTTATGACCTATTCTCATGAGAACATGATCATTATTGCACCTCCTCTCATTATTACAGAAGAACAGTTGTTAGAAGAACTGATCAAATTTGAAGAAGTCATGAAAATCGTAAATGAACAACGATAAGGAAGGCGGAACAATTCATGGGATATACACTTACCTATCCAAAGTCGTCTTATATTGGGTCAGGTGCACTGAAAGATAGCGCACAAAGACTAAAGAGCTTTGGGAAAAAGGCATTTGTTATAAGCGGAAAACACGTTTCAAAGACAGAAGCTTTTTCGGAACTGTTAAGAGTGCTTGAAATGAACCAGACCGAGTATGTTATTTTCACCGGAATTACCGGCGAACCTACACTCACCATGATAGAAGAGGCTACTGAATGTTACCAGACGAACCAGTGTGATTGCCTGATTGGAATCGGTGGGGGAAGTGTGCTTGACAGTGTAAAAGCTGTTTCAGTCATGAATAGTTACGGATCTGATCTGACACAGTTTGCCGGGAAAGAAATTATCGGACCGTTTCCTAAAATGATCTTGATCCCTACTACTGCAGGGACAGGATCAGAAGCAACAAAATTCACGATTATTACTGATACAGAGAAAAATATAAAAATGTTACTGAAAGGGGATGATCTGATTCCTGACATGGCGATCATTGACCCTGATTTTACAAAAACATCACCGGCTGATATTACTGCTTATACAGGTATGGATGCCCTGACACATGCGGTGGAAGCATTTACTTCTAAAAAGGCGAATGATTACACAGATCTGTTTGCACTTTCAGCCATAAAAAGAATTTTTCGCTATCTATCGATTGCTTTTGAAAATGGTGAGCATGATGAAGCAAGGCTTGAAATGGCGCTGGCTGCTTATGAGGCAGGTATTTGCATCAACAATGCTTCTGTAACACTGGTGCATGGAATGAGCAGACCAATCGGTGCATTGTTTCATGTCCCACATGGATTGTCGAATGCGATGCTGATCCATGACTGTCTTTCTTATGCGATCGATGGCTGTCCTGAAAAATTTGGAAAACTTGGAAAAGTGATCGGTGTGGCAGAGGATGAGATGGAGGATAAAAAAGCTGCAGTCTTTTTTATTAAAGCATTGGAAGAATTATGCAGGAAGTTAAAAATACCAACGCTCGAAGAATACGGGATACAGAAGGAAGCGTTTGACAGTCAGATCGAAAAAATGTCTGCTGATGCACTTGCTAGTGGCAGCCCCGGAAATACGATCAGAACAATAAGCAAAGAGGATATGATTAAAATTTATAAAGGATTATGGTAATTGAAATTACAAAGGTGTAAGGCGAAAGCTTTACGCCTTTTTGTATTTTACGCGTGCCAGAGCACGCAGACAGGAGTTTGATATGGCTGTGCTTGAGATCATGGAAAATGAGTTTCAGGAAAGGGATTTCACCTTACCTGTTGAACAAAAAACTGAAATAAAAATAGAGGATCTGTGTGTTGAATTCCCGGATAAAGATGGAGGAGATCCGGTCGTTGCATTAAAGGATGTTAATCTGGAAATACGTCAGGGTGAGTTCATTTCACTGGTAGGACCGTCAGGATGCGGAAAAACTACTTTACTCCGTGCGATCGCCGACCTGCAAAAAGCAACACAGGGAAAAATAGAAGTCCGGGGACAGTCGCCAAGACAGATCAGATTACAAAAAAAATATGGCATAGTTTTTCAGTCACCAGTACTTTATGACTGGCGTACAGTCAGAAGAAATGTCTGTATGCCAATGGAACTGATGGGCATGCCTAAAAAGGACAGAACAGCCAGAGTCAGCAAAATGCTTGAATTGGTAGGATTGCTGGAGTTTGGGAAGCATTATCCGCATGAATTGAGCGGTGGGATGCAGCAGAGGGTAGGAATTGCAAGAGCGCTGGCGATCAGACCGGAAATTCTTCTCATGGATGAACCATTCTCAGCACTGGATGAATTTACAAAAGAAAAATTGCACGAAGATCTTCTGCGTATCTGGAGGAAGACAAATAAAACAGTATTATTCGTTACGCATAATATTCAGGAAGCAGTATTTTTATCGGACAGAATCGTTGTCATGTCACCACATCCGGGAAGAGTATCAGCAGTGATCGATGTAGATCTGGAACGTCCGAGGGGCATTGAAATCAAAGAGACACCTGAGTTCACGGCTATTGTGTCACAGGTCAGAAGAAGTTTTGAAGGAATTTAGGAAGGTAGTGCTGGCATGAAGAAGAAAATTTCGGCATTGAAAAATAAATATGAATCGACAATCGTATGGTTGATCGGTTTTCTGGTGATCTGGGAAATCGGTGCATACATTGTGGAGGGGACAAAAAGATCTCCGGAAAACGTACTTCCCCATATCTATCAGATCGTAGGCTCTGTGTTCAGGACGGAACTGGTGAATGGAAGTCAGACTTTGTTCCAGATCGTACTCAGTAATATGGGAATTACACTGTTTCGGGCTTTGATCGGATATCTGATCGGGGCGGCAGCAGGATACCTTCTGGCTATGCTTATGAATTTGTTCAGACCACTTGAAAAGATGATATTTCCATATCTGATGCTGATACAGATGATCCCGATCCTGGGAATGGCACCGATCGTGCTGGCTGTAACAAAAGACATTGACAAGAGCAGAATCATCATAGCGGCAATTCTGACTTTTTATCCTGTAGCGACAAATACGCTTGCCGGACTTAAGGCAGTAGGACCGCAGAGAGTCGAGCTGATGCATTCGCTTGCAGCGGGACAGATCGAAATTTACAAAAAGCTTTTGATTCCGTCTTCCCTTCCCTATGTGTTCACAGGGCTGAAAATATCGGCACCCATGGCAATCACAGCATCGATACTGGTGGACACGTTACAGGGCGGAGGCGGTCTTGGATGCATCCTGTCTCAGTCATTAAAACATGCTACCAGTATCTATATTTTCTGGCAGATCGTGCTATTCAGTGCTGTAATTGGAATTGCAAGTTATTATGGGATTTCCCTGATTGAACGCATATTCAATCCGGCAATGAAAAAGAGAGGAAGTGTGTAAATGGGAAAGAAAAATCCATATCGTAAAGAGAGAATCCTTTCGATTTTATACCCGGCGGGATTTGCACTGGTTCTGCTCATTTCATGGCAGACGCAGATTTTGCATAAAATACTTGGTACGGACACCTTTACGCTGCCATTACCGATTCGGATCCTGACAATTATGATGGATAACAGTTCATATATTTTAACTGACGTTACAGCAACCCTTATTGTTGCACTTACAGGATTATTGCTTGGATCATTGCTTGGATATTTACTGGCAGTACTTGCTACAGCACTTCCAAGATGGGGAATGGGCGGTCTGAATATGGCATCTGCATTCAGCGCAGTACCGATTATTGCAATTGCCCCCATTATGACGAATCTGACAAAAGATGTCAGTGATGATCCAAATATCAGAAGCATGGTGGCAAAGATCTTGGTCGTCATGCTGACATGTACCGTCTCCATGAGTACAAATGCATACAGAGGATTTATTGAATTAAAGCCGTTCTCCAAAGATCTGATGAAATCCTATGCAGCAGGTTCCTGGACGATATTTGAAAAGCTCAGGATTCCGAACTGCATGCCCTATATTTTTACAGCACTGAAAGTAAGTGTTCCAGCGAGTATCATCAGTGCGCTCGTCAGTGAGTATTTTGCAGAGTACATTATCGGGGTCGGAAGACAGATCAGGGAAAATATCGTACTTGCACAGTATGCAACAGCCTGGGCCTATATCATCACAGCCTGTCTGATGGGAATTGTGATGTATGGATGTTTAATGCTGGCTGAAACAATCATGCTGAAAGGGAGAAGAACATAACTTTCAGCTTTATGATAGAGACGCTCAAACAGAGAACGCAATGAAACAAGAGGAGAGAAATTATGATGAAAAGAAAAAATTTAACAGGAAAAAAAGCAATAACGGTGCTGTTATCAACAGCAATATTAGCAACATTATTATCCGGCTGTGGAAAAGAAGAGGCAGCAGCGAGTGTAGTTGTGGACGAGGCTGCAACGGAAGAAGTGGTCACTGATGAGACAGTTGCAACAGAAGAAGTGACAGAAGCAGTATCGGAGGCAGCTGAGAGCACAGGTCCATATTATGACAGTGGATCGGATGTGGAAAGTATTGTGATAGATGCAGCTGAAAAAGGAAAAGTCGGTAACTGGGGACTTGGAAATGAATATGAAGTGCAGGCACTTTTATCAAAATATGGTCAGGATACTGCATATTTAAGCCAGGCATTTGATATGGATGGATTTGATGATGATTCCATCTCTCTTGCATCTGCCATGACATATAATGAACTCGGGCTTGTAAAGAATGATTATGAAGGCGGATACGGATATGCAGATACAGTCTCCTTTATTGATATGAATGAAGAAGGCGTGGCAATGCTTGAAGATAACTTATTCTGTAATGCAGCATTTGCAGAGGAAAATCCGAATACTGTCAAAGCATTTATCTATGCATCCATGAAAGGCTGGGAATATGCATGTGCAAATCCTGAAGAGGCAGCAGAAATCGTATATAAGTATGGTTCTTCCGTTTCAGCGCAGCATCAGGCCTACATGGCAGGAGAAGTGAAGAAATTAGTTGAGACAGATACCAAAGGTGTAGCAGTATCAGAATACGGAAAAATGGATGAAGAAGCAATGCAGCAGACGCTCGATCTTGCAAAAACATATATCAAACTGGATGATTCTGCTGCTGCAGACAAACTGGCATCGCTGACACTTGATGAGATCAGAAGCACTTCATACTGGGAAGAAGCAATGGCATCTGAAGGTGAGCTGGGCGCACCTGAGAAAGCAGAAGTGTCCATACAGTTGAAATGGCTTCCACAGGCACAGTTCATGGGATATTATGTGGCACTTGATAAAGGGTATTATGACGAAGTGGGTCTGAAAGTAAATATCGTTTCAGGTGGTGGTGACATTGGTGAAACTACTGCAGTTTATTCAGGACAGGTCGATTTTGGTGTGACATGGGTATCGAACCTGATCGCAGCAAATGCAGGTGGCATGGATCTGCTTGAAATTGCACAGGTATACCAGAGATCAGGACTCGTACTTGTTTATAAGCTGAATCAGTAACAGGAACTTGTATACCGGTCAGTTATAAAATCAAGATATTACCGGCAGCTGAAGGGCTGCCGGTAATATCTAAAAGGGAGGATAATGATATGGATCTTTTAATCAAAAATGGAACGATAGTGACTGAGACGGAAAGCTTTAAAGGAGATCTTGCTGTGAAAGACGGTAAAATAGTCTGCATAGGATCGAATTTGTCATTTCAGGCTACTGAAGTCGTAGATGCACAGGGTATGCTCGTACTGCCCGGAGCAATCGATGTTCATACGCATCTGGCCATGCCGTTTGGCGGTACCGTATCTGCAGATGGTTATCTTTCAGGAACCAGAGCCGCTGCCTGTGGAGGCGTCACAACGGTATTTGACTATCCCATGCAAAGGAAGGGAATGGGAATACTTGAAACTGTTAAGTCCAGAATGGATCTGTGTGCACCGGAAGCATGTGTTGATTATGCATTCCACTGTATTATCACTGATCTGAATGAAGGCCGTATTCTGGAGGAATTTAAGGAAGCAGTCGATTTTGGAATTACCAGTTTCAAGTGTTTTCTGGTCTATAAAAAAGAAGGAATGATGGTAGATGATGGAACACTTGTGAAAATATTGCTTGCAGCAAAAGAAGCAGGAGCCATTACCAATATCCATGCAGAGAATCCGGATTTGATCGATATGAACATCGAAAAATTTTTAAAAGAAGGAAAAACATCAGCCTGGTACCACTACATGAGCAGACCCGAATATGTTGAAGCTGAAGCGGATAAGAGAGCCATTCACTGGGCAAAGGCATTTGAAGCGCCGCTTTATATTGTTCATATGGCTGATAAAGAAGGACTTGAGGCAGCGATAGAAGCAAAAAGAGCAGGATATCCGATCCATATAGAAACCTGTCCGCAATATCTGGAGTTTACCTGTGATGTATACCGCAGAGAAGATGGAAGAAATTTTGTGTGTTCACCACCGATTAAGAACTCAGAAAGCAGGGAGGCCCTTTGGGAAGCGGTTCAGAATGGTATGATCGATACTGTTGCTACAGATCATTGTCCATTTCAAAGTTATGAAAAGGATTGGGGGAAGGATGACTTCACCAAAATACCAAATGGCTGTGCAGGCGTTGAAAATCTTTATCCTTATATGTTGTCAGCAGCAACAATGGGCAAGATTACGTATAATCGGGCAGTAGAACTTTGTGCATCAAATCCTGCAAGGATATTTGGTTGTGAGAAGAAGGGATCTCTGACTGTTGGAAAAGATGCGGATATCGTTCTTTATGACCCGAATAAAGAAATTAAAGTAACAGTTTCAAATATGCATTCTGATTATGACCATACGATCTGGGAAGGGCACACAATGCATGGATATCCAATCGCAACTTATGTCAGGGGCAATCTTGTCTTTCGAGATGGGGAATTTGTTGGAACGCCGGGATCGGGCAAGTTCATTGCGAGAGCCCCTCATAGTAAATAATGGAGAGATGCTTATGAAATATCTGATTTTTGAAAATGAGAAAAAAAAGCAGACAGAACATGTTCAGTTCAGAACTGACAGTATTATAAGAGAAGAAAGCCATGCATGTCTTTTGTGTCACGAAGCACCCTGCTCAAGTGCATGTCCCTATGGAGTGGAGCCGGACAGAATTCTTAGAGCAGTCAGATTTTCCAATCTGACCGGAGCAGTACACAGAATGGGAGATTTTGTTCCATGCATTTCATGTGATGGAAAAAAATGTATGGATGCCTGCTTAAAGGGGGCTATCAATAAGCCAGTTGATGTTGCATCTTTTATGGAAAGTCTGGCATATGAGGCAGAGCTTCATATGATGAAGGACAAGAACAAAGCAGATCTTCATGTGTCGTGCTGTGGTGTAGTTTGTGAAAACCCTTTTTTTCTCTCATCATCTGTTGTTGGAAGTAATTATGAAATGGTCGCAAAAGCATTTGAAATGGGCTGGGCGGGCGTTGCGTTCAAGACAATTGGACTATTTGTTCCGAAAGAAGTTTCACCAAGATTTGATGTGATCAGGGAAGCAGATGCCTCATTCAGAGGATTTAAGAATATTGAGCAGATCTCAGACCATACACTGGAAGAAAACATTTCTTTTATGACAAGATTAAAGAAGGAATATCCGAATAAAATCATGATTGCCTCAATTATGGGACGAAATGAAGAGGAGTGGACAAAGCTTGCTCAGATCATGACGAAAGCAGGAGCTGACATCATTGAATGTAATTTTTCCTGTCCTCATATGACTGAAGACGGGCTGGGTTCGGATGTCGGACAAAATCCTGAATTAGTGGAACTTTATACGAAAGCTGTCAGAAAAGGAACAAGTCTTCCGATTCTGGCTAAAATGACCCCTAATATAGGAAATATGAATCTGCCTGCAAGAGCAGCCATCAGAGGAGGAGCTGATGGACTGGCGGCAATTAATACGATAAAGAGTCTGATGAACTTTAATACAGACAGTTTCGTGTCAGGTCCTGAGGTGGAAGGAAGGACATCAATAGGCGGATATTCAGGAAAAGCAGTGAAACCGATCGCACTCCGATTTATCCATGAAATGAAAACCGATCCTGAACTTAAGAATGTACCAGTCAGTGGAATGGGGGGGATCGAAACATGGAAAGATGCATTGGAATTCATGCTTCTGGGATGCAGTACGATACAGATCACAACTGCAGTAATGGAATATGGATACCGGATCATTGAAGATATGATCGAGGGCATGGAACATTATATGAATTCAAAAAATATCAGGAATATTCAGGAGATACTGGGAAAAGGAATTGATGCAATCATCAGTGCCGATGCATTGAATCGGGAAAGCATTTATTATCCCAAATTTAACAGAAGCCTT
>RRZT010161947.1_pt1 | contig 11624 bp, 14 predicted proteins | sample 2165551 | NCBI WGS metagenome assembly RRZT01 (sample SAMN10456910, study PRJNA506462) | wastewater metagenome | biome: wastewater; feature: sludge; material: wastewater sludge; isolation source: wastewater sludge with Escherichia coli K12::gfp cells carrying plasmid... | place: USA: Moscow, Idaho... | reverse complement strand
GTGCCGTTGGTGATGACGCCGATCAGGTTGCCGCGCGCGGTGTAGCGGAAGGCGGCCGCAGGGTCCTTGACAATCTCCTCGCACGGCGCGGCTACGCCGGGCGAATAGGCCAGCGACAGCTCATGCTGGTTGACCAGCTGCTTGGTGGCCGTGACGGCGATCTTGCCGGGCACCGGGTGCTCGTGGTATTCCAGCGCGGCGCGGCGCAGTTCGGCGCGTTTTTCTTCGCCGGCGTTCTTGTCGGTGGGGGTCATCGCTCGCTGGTCCTGTGTCTCTTCGGGTGCGAGGGATTCTAGGCCTCGGGCGACATTCACGCGGGTTCTGGCGCGGCTTCGACAGCGCCGACGGCCGGTGCGGCCACGCGCCGGGCCCAGGCCTTCTCGTGGAAGAAGAAGGCCACCGCCTGTACCGTGGGCTCCAGCAGGCTGAGCGTGATGGCCGTGATCGCGTCGCCCGTCACCAGATAGGCCACCGCCATGGCCACCGTGATGTGCATGACGTAGTAGCTGGCGGTTTTCTGCAGGGTGAGCCGGTGGCGGCGGGCAAAGCGGGACATCGGGAACTCCTTGGTTACTTCATCAAATGATAGTCATTCTCATTTAAAAAGGCCAATCGACTTTTCCGAAGGCGCCGATAGCCCGTGCCGATGGGTGGCGCGGCCGCTTCACGTTGCCATGCGTATCATCCGCCGAGTTTCACCCCGCGGAGGCAGACATGGCGCTGATGGATTTCATCGACAAGCCATGTATCGGCGTCGGGCCATGGGCCGAGCACGGCGACGACACGCTGGCCTGGCAAGCCAGAAAACCGTTGTGAACTGAACGCGTCGGAGTCCGAGCATCGTTTACTATCTAAATAGTAGCTGTCAGCGCTTGTCCATCAAGCACTGGAGGCCAATTTGGCTTGAAATCCGTTGGCACCACGCTGCAGGCAGCAACGTGAACGCGACGGCGCGCGCCGTCGCCCGTCTGCCATGAACAGCGGCGTCACGGCCGCCCTGCTGGCCTACGGGCTGTGGGGCCTGATGCCGCTGTACTTCCGCCTCATGGCGCCGGCCACCGCGATCGAGGTGGTGGCGCACCGCATCGTCTGGTCGCTGGCGCTGCTGCTGTTGTGGCTGGGTGTGCGCGGGCAGCTCGGTCCGCTGTGGCGGCGGCTCGACGCGCGCCTGCTGGCCCGCCTGGCGCTGGCGGCGCTGCTGGTCAGCATCAACTGGCTGACCTACGTCTGGGCGGTGACCCATGGCCGCACGCTGGACGCCAGCCTGGGCTACTTTCTGCTGCCGTTGTTCAACGTGGCGCTGGGCGTGTTGCTGCTGGGCGAACGGCTCACGCGCGGCGAATGGATCGGTGTGATGCTGGCAGCGCTGGGCGTGGGTTATCTGGCGCTGGTGTCGCCACGCCTGCCGTGGGTGGCGCTGGTGCTGGCCGCGTCCTTCGGCGTCTACGGCCTGGTCAAGAAGCAGACCGAGCTGCCCGCCGCCGAGGGCATGGCCCTCGAAACCGGACTGATCGCCCTGCCCGCGCTGGCCGTGCTGGGCTGGCTGGCCACGCGCGGGCAACTGGCGTTCGGCCAAGCCGGTGCGGGCACCGACGCCTTGCTCATCAGCACCGGCCTGATGACCACCGTGCCCCTGGTGGCCTTCGCCGTGGCGGCGCGCCGGCTCACGCTGGCGGCGCTGGGCATGCTGCAATACATTTCGCCCACGCTGCAGTTTCTGCTGGGCGTGTTCGTGCTGCACGAGCCGGTCGATGCGCAGCGGCTGGCCGGCTTCGCGGCCGTGTGGCTGGGGCTGCTGGTTTTCAGCGCCGGCGCCTATCGCCGCCACCGCACTCGCCTGCGTCACGCCAATGCGGCATGATGTAACGTAATGTCAGTTCACGTGCCCAACACCCTGGCCACCGCCCAGCCGCCTGCCCGGCGCTGGGCATGCGCCTTGCTGCTGGCCGGCGGGCTGGGCGCGGGGCCGGCGCTGGCCCAATCGGCGCCGGCGTGGGCCGAGGGCGAACAGCTGCTGTCCGCCGGCGATACCGCCGGCGCGTGCCGCCACCTGCTGGCGCTGGAGCCGCAATCGGCCGGCGATCCGGCGTTCGACGCGCTGCTGGCGCGCGCCGCCCTGGCCTGCGGCGATCCGCAACGCGCCGTGTACGCGCTGCGCCGCCTGGTGGTGGTGCAGCCGCGCCAGGTGGCGCACTGGCAGCAACTGGCCCTGGCCGCGGCAGCCGCCGGCGATGCCCGCGGCGCCCGCGAGGCCCGCCAGCGCGCCCACGCCCTGCAGGCCGAAACCCCTCTGCCGAAAACCCACACCGTCCCCATCGCACCCAGCACCACCCCCGCGCACAGCGGCTGGGCCTACGTGGAAGCCGCGCTGGGCCACGACAGCAACGCCAACAGCGCCACCCGCCTGACCGGCGTGGTGGTGCCTGCGTACGGCTACGAGGTCTTGCCGCTGGCGCCCGACGGCATCCGGCGCAGTGCGGCCTACGCCATGCTGGGTGCCGGCGCGGGCCGGCACTGGCGGCTTGCCGGGCCCTGGGCGGCCTACGGATCGCTGCAGGGCAGCACCAGCCTGCATGCAGAACACAGCCGCCTGGACAGCAGCTGGCTGGCGGCACAGGCCGGGCTGGCCTGGCAGGCGGGTGCGCACACGCTGAGCGCGGGCCTGCATGGCGAGCGCCATGGCCTGGGCGGCAGCCTGGGCACGCAGGCGCTGCGCAGCACGCCGGGGCCGCTGCTGCAATGGCGCGTCGCGCTGGGCGAGCGCAGTGCGTTCAGCCTGTCGCTCAAGCACGCGTGGGTGCACGAATCCACCGTGGCCCGGCACGACCTGCGCCGCACCGTCGTGGGGGGTACTTTCGTGCATTAAGCGCCGGCGCTTGACCTCAAGGGCTTGACGAGCCTGTGGTGGATGCGTGATCGTCCGGAATCGGAAGCCATGGCGCACCTGGGGCGCAGCAGCGTGGGCGCGCGGCTGGGCCTGGAGCAGCTGGGCCGCAGTGTGGGCTGGTACGGCTGGGCGCAACACCAGCGCCACCGGCACCGGGCGGTCGATCCGCTGTTCCTGCAACGCCGCCTCGATCGCGTGACCGAACTCACCCTGGGGGTTCGGCTGGCGCTGCCGGGCGACTGGTCGCTGCGCCCACAGGTGAGCTGGATCCACGCCCGCTCGAACGTCGAGCTTTACCACTATCGCCGCACGCTGGTCCAGGTGACGGCACGCAGGGAGTTCTGAGCCATGCACACACACACACCAAGTCCCCATCCGGCCGCCGCGCGCGCCTGTCATGGGCCGCGCTGGCCTGCGGCGCGGCACTGGCCAGCGCCGCCCAGGCGCAGACCGCCGCGGCGCCCGTGGCCGATGGTCGCGCGGGCGTGTTCCTGTTCGCCCATGGCCCCGTCAGCGTGCAGGCCGGCGGCATGGCCAGCGCCGTGGTGCGTGGCACCGTGGTGCACGAGGGCGACGTGGTGGAGACCGGCCCCGGCGGCCGCGCCCAGCTGCGCATGGTCGACGGCGCCATGATCGACCTGGAGCCCGGCAGCACCCTGCGCCTGGCCGAATACCAGCTGGCCGCCCAGCCCGCCAACCACCGCAGCCTGCTGGAGCTGGTGCGTGGCGGCCTGCGCACGCTGACCGGCGTGATCGGCCAGCAGAACCAGCCCGGCTACGAACTGCGCGTGCGCACCGTCACCATCGGTGTGCGCGGCACCGAATACCGCACCGAACTGCAGGGCGAGCAGGTGGTGCTCGACGTGCTGCAGGGCCGGGTGGCCCTGTGCAACCCGGCGGGCTGCGTCGACGTGGCGCGCGGTGAATCGGCGCGCGCACCCCTGAGCGGCGCCTTGCCGGCGCGCACCGCGGCGGCCACCGTGCCCGGCGGCGCGGCTGCCAGCGCTGCAACCCCTGGCGCTGCGCTGCCGGCCGTGCCGGGCGGCACGACCCCGGGCGTCGGCGCGGTGCCGGTGCCACGCGTCAGTGTGGACGGCCAGCCGGTGCCCGTGACGCTGCTGCCGCCTGCGCCGACCTTGCCCGGCACGCCCGCCACGCCCGCGCAACCTGGCGGCCCCGGTGTGCCCGCCACACCGGCCACCCCAGCGCAGCCAGGAGCCCCCGGTTCCCCGGCATCGCCTGCCACGCCCGCACAGCCCGGCGGCCCTGGCGTCCCGGCGACGCCCGCCACGCCCGCACAGCCAGGCAGCCCCGGAACCCCGGCAATGCCTGCCACCCCAGCGCAGCCCGGCGTCCCCGGTTCCCCCGCATCGCCCGCCGTGCCTGCGCAACCGGGTGGCCCTGGCACACCGGCAACACCGGCGACCCCGGCCACGCCTGCGCAACCGGGCGGCCCTGGCATACCGGCCACGCCGGCCACGCCTGGCCGGCCGGCGCGCTGAGCCACCGCCCGCGCCGTGTCGGACAAGGCCGCGACTTGGCGGCCCGTCATGCGGTTGCCATCGGGGCGCTATTACCATGACCGATTCATCCCGTCGCGGGCCTCTGAATGGTCCCGCGCCACGATCGTTCCGCCTCCAGAAAGGAATTTCCCATGGCCCTCTTCGACGTCCTGCAGCAGATCCTGAACAGCGCCAAGGCGCCCGAGCCGCAGCAGATCGACCAGATCTCGCGCGAGGCCTCGCGCGACGAACTCAAGAGCAGCGTGGGCGAGGCCCTGCGCTCCAAGGAGACGCCCCAGCTGTCGCAGATCGTGGCCGACATGTTCGAGCGCGCCTCGCCGCAGGACCGCGCCGACATCCTGAACACGCTGGTCGAAAAGCTCGGCCCCGGCGCGCTGGCCGGTGTGGCCGGCGGCGCGCTGGCCGGCCACGAAGGCCCCGACACGCCGGTGGTCACGGTCGACAAGGCCACCACCATCACGCCCGACCAGGTGCGCGACGTCGTCACCGCCGCCCGCACCGCCGACGAGCCGGGCGTGTTCGACCGCGTGAGCGACTTCTACGCGCAACACCCCGACCTGGTGAAGACGCTGGGTGCCGGCGCGCTGATGATCGCCCTGGCGCGCATGAAGAACAGCATGACGCGCTGACGCGCGCTGCCAGCATACTCCCCGCTATGCTGGCCGCCAGCGCCCGCCCAGTAAGCGCTGGCAATGCATACTCCCCTGTATTGAGCGTCCGGCAGCGGGTTCGCTGGCCGCGTTCGGCCGAATTCACGCCGCCGCGCACGCTGCGTGCGGCCGGGCGTCACGTCAACGCCACAGCACGCGTGCGCGTCGTAGGACGTGGCTGACAGCGCGAAGGCCTCGTGGCTGCTAACGGCCACCACCGGGGCGGCCTAAGGTGTCGGTTCAGCAGGTCGGGCGCAACTACCAGACCCGCGCCAGAACAGACACCGAGGATCCCATGAACGCATCTGCCGCCAAACCCGCAAGCACCCGCCTCGCCCTGAACGAGGCCGCGCTGAAGAAGGCCAAGTCCAGCCTGGACGATGGCGCCGTCACGCCGCACATCGATGGCCCCTGGGTCAAGGACATCATCAAGTTGCTGAACGATTCGCTGGCCACCGAGCTGGTGTGCGTGATGCGCTACAAGCGCCACTACTTCACCGCCAAGGGCATCAATTCGCCGGCCATTGCCGACGAATTCCTGGTGCACGCCAACGAGGAAGCCGCGCACGCCGACCGCATTGCCGAGCGCATCGTGCAGCTGGGCGGCGAACCCGACTACAACCCCGCCACGCTGCTGGCGCGCAGCCACGCCGACTACGACGACTCGGCCGACCTCAAGGCCATGATCAAGGCCAACCTGATCGCCGAGCGCGTGGCCGTCGAGGCCTACAGCCAGATGATCGACCTGGTGGGCGACAAGGACCCGACCACGCGCCGCATGCTCGAGGAAATCCTGGCCGACGAGCAGGAACATGCCGACGAACTGGCCGACTGGATGTGACGGGCGTGGCGCGCGGCATCGTGCAGGACACGCTCTGCGCAATACGTCACGCCGGGTTCACACTTCTTTACCTCGAGGGGCTGTTGCCGTCGGAACTTACCCGGCAACATGCCCTCTCAATCAACGTGATGAGTGGGATTGACCCGTTGATTGCATTACGCTGCCAAGCCTGACGGCCCAGCCGATTTGAAAACCTGAAGCGCACTTCCTCCTCCCTCCCTCCTCCTCCTTCGTTTCAGGCCGCTTCGGCAGCTTTTTTATTCAGAACGCGCCGCCCGGGCTTCAGGCCCCGGCGGCGCTTCGCTTTTGAAGGTGTCGGAAAGTGGCGCGGCAGCGGCCGCCTGCGTCAGGCCGGTGCCGTTTCGGCGAAGGTGGGGCGCTGCATCAGCTTGTCGTCCAGCAGCCGCGCCAGGTTGGGGTGGCGCTCGCGCCAGTCCAGTTCGGGAAAGCGGAAGTCCAGATAACCCAGCGCGCAGCCCACGGCGATGTCGGCCAGGGTGATGTGCACGGCGGGCGAGCACCAGGGCTTGTCGCCCAGGCCGCGGTCCATGGCGGCCAGGGCATCGTCCACCTTCTTCATCTGGCGTGCGATCCAGGCCTCGCTGCGCTCGCCCTCGGTGCGGCCGGGCCAGGTGCGCTCCAGCCGGGCCAGGATGGCGGCGTCCATCAGGCCGTCGGCCAGCGCCTCCCAGGTCTTCACCTCCACCCGCTCGCGGCCCGACGGCGGAATCAGCCGCCCCACGGGCGACAGCATGTCGAGATATTCCACGATCACGCGCGAATCGAACACCGCGTCCTGCCCGTCCATCACCAGGCAGGGCACCTTGCCCAGCGGGTTGGCGGCGGCGATCTGCGTGTCGTCGGCCCACACGTTCTCGGGGATGAACTTGTAATCCAGCTTCTTCTCGGCCAGCACGACACGCACCTTGCGCACGTAGGGGCTGGTGACGGCGCCAATCAATCGCATGGACATGGAATGTTCAAGAATGTAACAACGGTTCAGCCCCATTCTAGGCGATGGCGGCGACGCGCCGTCTCGGCCATCGGAGGCAAGCCGAGCGGCGATGCGGCCACCCCTCAGCGCAGTCTACAGGCCGAAACAGCGCGCCGTGCGCGGCTCCTACAATTTGGCCCATGACCCTGACCCCGCTCACCGCCGTTTCTCCGCTCGATGGCCGCTACGCCGGCAAACTGGCCGCGCTGCGCCCGATCATGAGCGAGCTGGGCTACATGCACCGCCGCGTGCAGGTCGAGCTGGCTTGGTTCATCGCGCTCTCGGATTCGGGCTTCGACGAATTCAAGCCGCTGTCGGGCGAAGCGCGCGCTTACCTTGCCAGCCTGGTGCGCGATTTTTCCGAGGACGACGGCGCGTCCATCAAGGCGATCGAGAAGACCACCAACCACGACGTGAAGGCGGTCGAATACTGGATCAAGTCCCGGTTCGAGGGCCGCCCCGAACTGGAGGCCGCGGCCGAGTTCGTGCACTTCGCGTGCACCAGCGAGGACATCAACAACACCAGCCACGCGCTGCAGCTCAAGGCCGGGCGCGTGGAGCTGCTGGAGCACCTGGACGACGTCATCGCCCGCCTGCGCGAGCTGGCGCACGCGCACGCCGCCGTGCCCATGCTCAGCCGCACGCACGGCCAGACGGCCAGCCCGACCACGGTGGGCAAGGAGCTGGCCAACGTGGTGGTGCGCCTGGCCGCCGCGCGTGAGCGCATCGCTTCCGTCAAGCTGCTGGCCAAGATGAACGGCGCCGTGGGCAACTACAACGCGCACCTGTCGGCGTGGCCGGACTTCGACTGGGAGGCCTTCAGCCGTCGCGTGGTCGAATCGCCCGCCGCCGGCGAGCCGGGTGCCAACGCCGCCAAGCCCGGCCTGGGCCTCACCTTCCAGCCCTACAGCATCCAGATCGAGCCGCACGACTACATGGCCGAGCTGTTTGACGCCACGGCGCGCGCGGGCACCATCTGCATCGACCTGAGCCGCGACATCTGGGGCTACATCAGCCTGGGCTATTTCAAGCAAAAGACCAAGGCGGGCGAAATTGGCTCGTCCACCATGCCGCACAAGGTCAATCCCATCGACTTCGAGAACGCCGAAGGCAACCTGGGCCTGGCCAACGCCGTGCTGCGCCACCTGAGCGAAAAGCTGCCCATCAGCCGCTGGCAGCGCGATTTGACCGACAGCACCGTGCTGCGCAACATGGGCGTGGCGCTGGGCTATGCCGTGCTGGCGTACCAGTCGCTGTTGACGGGCCTGAACAAACTCGAATTGAACGAGCAGGCGTTGGCCGACGACCTGGACGCCGCGTGGGAAGTGCTGGCCGAACCCATCCAGACCGTGATGCGCCGCTTTGGCGTGCCCGGCGCCTACGAAAAGCTGAAAGACGCCACGCGCGGCCAGGCGGTGACGCGCGAGGCGCTGCACGCGCTGATCCGTTCGCTGGAGATCCCGCAGGCCGAGAAAGACCGCCTGCTGGCGCTGACCCCCGCCACCTACGTCGGCCAGGCCGAGGCGCTGGCGCGGCGCGTGTGAGGCTTCGGGTTTTCAAGCCTTTTCGGCCTCGAGCGCTTGCTGGACAAGCGCCAGCAGCTATGATTTTTGTAGGGTGGGTGCTTGCACCCACCGTGTTTGGCGACGCGCTGCCTGCGTGGGTGCAAGCACCCACACTACGTGATGGGCGCAGGCCGCTATTGAACCTGGAATAAGCCCGTGGCCCTGAAATCCACCATCTTCAAGGCCGACGTGCAGCTCGCCGACATCGACCATGGCTGCTACACCGACCTGCAACTCACGCTGGCGCGCCACCCGAGCGAGACCGACGAACGCATGATGGTGCGGCTGGCCGCGCTGGCGCTGAACGCCCACGAGGCGCAGGACTTGTGCAGCGGCGACGCCAAGATCGGCTTTGGCGCCGGCCTGTCGAGCCCCGACGAACCCGACGTGCAACTGGTCGATTTCACCGGCCGCACGCGCCTGTGGATCGAAGTCGGCCAGCCCGACGACAAGCCGCTGGCCAAGGCCTGCAGCCAGGCCGACGCGGTCATCGTCTACGCCTTTGGCCCCGCGGCCGACGTGTGGTGGCGCGGCATCGAAGGCAATCTGACGCGGCTGGACAAGCTGCAGGTCTGGCGCATCCCCGCCGCCGACGCGCAGGCGCTGGCGGGCCTGGCCGAGCGCAGCATCGCGCTGCAGGCGACGCTGCACGAGGGGGTGCTCACGCTGTCCAGCGCGCGCGGCAGCGTGGCGCTGGAGCCGCTGCGGTGGAAGTGATCAGCCCCGAGTCTTGAGAGCCCATCCCGAAAGCAACCCAGCACCCGTTTGTCATGAGCCAATCGGCAAGCTCATGACAGGCTTGTGGAAGGACTTGGTGGCGCGCAAAGCGGCTTCGACAAGCTCAGCCCGAACGGATGATGATGTCGGGAAATTGTGAGGCTGCCTATAAAAATCAGCCGCCAGGGCTTGTCCAGCCAGCGCAAGCAGCTATGAATTCGATATAGATGGCATGAGCGCGCCGCACGCCCAGCACAGCTCGAAGCCGCCCTCGATCTGCTCGCCGCACTGCGGGCATTGCCAGCGCCGCTGCGGCACGCGCGCCAGTTCATCGAGCAGCGCGCGGGCGGCGGCGTGGTGCTCGTCGTGTCGCAGCCAGATTTCGGGCAGGCACTGGTCGGGCGGTAGCTCTCCGGCCACGCTGCTCAAGAACTGGCGCTGCACGGTGGCCGGGTAGCCTGCTTCGCACAGCAGATCGGCCCAGATCTGGGCGATGGCGGCGTTGGGGGCACGGGTCAGGCGGCGCATCAAAAGTGGCTTTAGCGCTTGACCGGCGTGCGCGAGCAGCTATCAAATCAAAAGCAAACGGGTGTTGTGGCGATCACTTGCGCACGCGGCCGATGCCGGCGTCCGCGGTGCCGTAGACGGTGACGCCCGAGGCGCCGGCGGTGTCCGGGTTGTGCGGCGTGGCGCCGCAGCCGGCAAGCGACAACGCGGCGGCCAGCAGGCCGACGCAGGTGATGAGGGGGCGGATGAATCGCATGGCCAAAAACTCCTTCACACGGTGCGGCCAGTATGCCCCGCCACGCCGCCGCGCGTGTAACGGCGGGTGCGGCGATCAAGCCGGCGTCACGGCGCGCGGCAGCCTCCAGAACGCCAGCGCGCCCGCCAGCAGCAGCGCGCTCATGGTCAACAGCGCGGCGCTGAAGGGCTCCACGCCGGCGCGCGGCGCCAGGCTGGCCGCCAGCCCGCTCGCCCATTGCATGAGCGATATGCCGAGGAACATCGCCATGGTGAACAGCGACAGCGCGCGTCCGCGCAAATGCGCCGGGTAGGCGTCGCGCACATAGCCGTACTGCAGCACGCCGTAGCCGGACAGCAGGCCGTAGGCAATCGCCAGCGCCACGTCGGCCCAGGCGACGTGCACCAGCCCCATGGTGCCCACCATCAGCGCCGCCAGCACGGCAAAGCCGAGCAGCCAGCGCACGCGCCGTGCGCCGCCGGGGTCGATGCGGCCGAACAGCGCCGGGCTGGCCATGCTGGCGAAGGTCATCGCCAGCGCCACGTTGCCGCTCTGGATCAGCGAGAAGCCGTGGCGCTCGACCAGGAGCGGCCCCAGCCACAGCCCGCGCAGCGTGATGAAGCCGGCATATGCCACCGCCGCGTAGGCGACCAGTCCCAGCGTCTGCGGCAGCTTGAACAGGCCCAGCAGCCCGCGCAGCGCGCCCAGGGCCGATGGCTTGTCGGCGCCGGGCGCATCGGCCGTGGCGGCGGCCGGTTCGCGCACCAGCCACCAGATCGCGCCCCAGGCCAGCATGGCGCAGCCGGCCAGCACGCCAAAGCCCCAGCGCCAGTCGCTGGCCTCGATCAGCCAGGCCAGCGGCGTGGCCGTGGCCAGCACGCCGATGCTGCTCAGGCTCATGATCAGGCCCGAAATGGCGGTAAAGCGCTGCGCGCTGAAGTGGTGGCTGATGAACACCGTGCAGACCAAAAACGCCGGCGCGCAGCCGGTGCCGATCAGCATCTGCCCGACCATCAACTGCGCGTAACTGCTGGCCTGCGACGACAGCAGCGCACCGGCAATCGCCATCGGCAACGCCATCAGGATGGTGCGCCGCACGCCGTACAGATCGAGCGACACGCCCATCGCCAACTGCATGACGCCAAACGAAAAATGGAACGCCGCCGCCCACAGCCCCAGCTGCTGCGGCGTCAGCGCCAGTTGCGCAGCCAGCGGCGGCCCCATGATGGCCGCCAGCGTGCGAAACGCCTGGCTGAGCGTGAAGGCGCTGGCCAGCGTGAGCAGCATGGCCCAGGCCTGGCGCGAGGTGAGCGCGGGCGGCGCGGCCGCTGGGGCGGTGTGGGACAACGGGTGGGGCGACTGCACGGCGGCAGTTTACGGGCGCGCGGCGCCGGCGCTGTCGCGCACGAATCAGTCGGCGCTGGCGCCGCTGGCGCGCACCACGGCGCCCCATTTGACGATTTCGCTGGCCACGAAGCGATCGAACTCGGCCGGCGCGCTGGGCGAAGGCTCGGAGCCGCGGTCGCGGATGAAGCGCGCCAGCGCCTCGCCCTTCAGCAGCTCCACCACCTCGGCGTTCAGCCGCTGCACCACCTCGGGCGGCGTGCCCTTGGGCGCCATCAGGCCGAGCCAGCCGACGGCTTCGAAGCCGCGCAGCTCCTTCGGCCCGCTCTCGGCCACCGTCGGCACATTGGGCAACTGCGAC
>RRZT011807196.1_pt1 | contig 11626 bp, 10 predicted proteins | sample 2165551 | NCBI WGS metagenome assembly RRZT01 (sample SAMN10456910, study PRJNA506462) | wastewater metagenome | biome: wastewater; feature: sludge; material: wastewater sludge; isolation source: wastewater sludge with Escherichia coli K12::gfp cells carrying plasmid... | place: USA: Moscow, Idaho... | reverse complement strand
TCTCATTTCGGCGATATCTTTGGAGGCGGAGGATTCGGTGGCGGATTTGGAGGTCAATCTCGTGGTCCACGTCGAATGAAAGGTTCTGATTTGCGTATTCGCGTAAAATTGAACTTAGAAGAAATGGTGAACGGTTGCGAAAAGAAAGTAAAAGTTAAACGTTTCAAACAAGCAGATGGCGTTACATCTAAAACATGTCCATCTTGTGGTGGTTCTGGACAACAAGTTCGTGTTACCAACACATTTTTAGGACAAATGCAAACTGCTACAACTTGTGGTACTTGTCAAGGAGTAGGAAAAGTTGCTGACAAAATTCCTTCAGGAGCAAATAATCAAGGATTAATCAAAATTGAGGAAACAATCGACCTTAAAATTCCAGCTGGAGCAAGAGAAGGAATTCAATTGCAAGTTCGCGGAAAAGGTAACGATGCGCCTTTTGATGGTATTCCTGGTGATTTACTTGTTTTGATTGAAGAAGAAGAACACGACACATTGAAACGTGATGGAAACAACTTACATTTTGATTTGTATGTTTCTATTCCAGATGCTGTTTTAGGTGCTTCAAAAGAAATTCCGACTGTTAATGGAAAAGTAAAAATTAAAGTTGACAAAGGAACTCAATCAGGAAAAGTATTACGTTTAAAAGGTCAAGGTTTACCTGACTTGAATGGTTACGGAAAAGGTGATTTATTTGTACATGTTAACATTTGGACACCAACTCATTTATCAAAAGACCAAGAAGCGTATTTTGAAAAAATGAGAGACGATGATCATTTTTCACCAGAACCTTCTAGAAATGAAAAATCATTCTTTGAACGTGTGAAAGATATGTTTCAGTAATTGAAAAATATATATCAAAAAAAATCCATCTCAATTGAGATGGATTTTTTTATTTATCATTAAGATACTTATTAATCAACAATAATTTTATTAGATTGATTTTTCGTTTTAACGATATAAACTCCTTTAGGTAATTTATTTAATCTAACTTTAGAATTATTTGTTACATTTTGAATCGTTTGAACCAATTGTCCATTGATAGTAAAAATTTGAATTGTTTCTTTATTTTCAATTCCATTAACAACAAACTCATGATTTTTAACTGGATTAGGATAAATAACTAATTTATTATTTTGCTTTTTAACCTCATCTGTTGCTAATTTTTCGTAACAAGTCCATGATAAATTATCAAAAGAAACACGGTTATTTGAAGTTTCATCAATCAACTCAATTACAACATCTCCTTCAACATTAATATTATCAATTTTTGTTGTTTTAGCTGTTTTAGAATAAGGTATTTGTCCTTTTACTTCTCCATTAATTTTTAATGTATAAAATCCATCAGAATCTGCAAAAGGAAGATATGTTTTTACTGATAAAGAACCTATTCCTCCAGAAATTGTAGATGATTTTAAATTTCCTTTTCTAATACAAATTGCTTTATTACTATCTCCATCGATATAAATTTGCTTGTCTGTTCTTGCATTTGTTGCAGTCCACACAATTCCTCTATTCGACCAAGTTCTATCTGTATAAGATGATGCTGGAGGCGTACTTCCTGTAGATGGAATATTTTCAAAATCCTCTGTTCCACAGCTTGTTCCTTCTCCTGAACCTCCTCCTGTATTAGATTCTTTTGTTGTTACTTGAATTGCAGTACTATTATCCGATTTATTTCCAGCCGCATCTTTTGCAACAACATAAAAAGAATAAGTTGTCGAAGGATTTAATCCAGAAACTGTTCCGTTATTACTATAAACAGTCGTATTATAAGTGTTATCTACATAAATATCATATCTATTAACACCTACATTATCTGTAGAAGCTGTCCAAGTTAACGACACACTTGATGACGTAATCGTTGTTGAAGCTAAATTTGTTGGCGCAGTAGGTTTTTCAGTATCTTCTTCAGAACCTCCTCCTTCACCAAAAGATTCTGGCCAATTATTTTGCGCTTTAGGACCTCCCCAAATAACAGTTGCTAAATATGGATTATCGATAAATGGATTTCTATTTCCTTGAACATTCGCTACAACGTTATTTCTTTGAATTTCAAATTGTGAAACAGGATCTTCTACATTCCATTTCAAAAGAATATCAGGGAAATCTGACGAATACGTACTTGGTCCAAAGGTAATGTTAAGAGGTAAAGTTCGTTTGTCATAACGTACATACATATACATTAAAATTCTCGCAACATCTCCTTTCCATTCATCACCTGGATACCAACCACCACGGCTCGTTTTCATTGCCATTGCTCCTACTCCATCATCAAAAAGCAAACTTCCACGAGTACTATTCAATGTGACATCAGCAGGACGTAAATGATGTCCGTCTGATCCAGGTCCAGAAGTTCCTAAATTTGGCGTTCCTTTAGATTTTGCATAAACATGCTCTCTATTCCAAGATCCTGAAAAAGCACGACTTCTTTGATGCGTACCTGAACTTTGAGATCCATAAATCAACAATAAATTAGATGGATTTTGAGGATCGGCATCACTAGTTTGAAATAGATTTTTCAAACCTTCTGAATAAGAAACATTTTGCTTGTGAGTGTCAGTAATTAATTTAGCAAAATCATTTTTCAACTCATTCTTCGTTTTACTAAAATTAATGCTCGAGTAATACGCAGGTGCTTTTTGAGCTTGTGCGAATAATGCTAAAGCAAATGATAAAAAAGTAAATTTCAATTTCATTTTTATAACAATTATTTATTTAATAGTATAACTTCCTTGTTTTCATAAGAAAGCCTTAATGTGTAATTTTTCATTATCAAAGGAATTTGTTTTTCAAACTCCAAAAAATAGATTTTTCCAAATTGATAAAACCTCGCATTTATTTCTTCTTTCAAATGTATAGACGTAACATTCACTTCTATATCATCTATTAAAAATGGTTTTTCTAACCAACTTAAATTTTGTTCTTCAAAATAGAGTACGTCCATAAAAAGACCTGGATGATTTTTTCCTTGTCCTATAAAAATTCTGTTTTCGCGTTCATCAATTCCAATCACATAAACCGGAAATTCTTTTCCGCTAACATTTAAACCTTTTCGTTGTCCTATTTCAAATTTTTCTATTCCAGTATGTTCTCCTACAATAAAACCATCAAACAAAGAATAATTTCTTTGGCTTACCTTCCATGAAAGTTCTTCTTCTTTTGATCGAAAAGATGGTTTTTCTTTATTATAAATAGAAGAATTTTTTGGAATCTCTACAATTTGACCTATTTTCACTTCAATTAATTTATTTGCTCCTTTCCAAAAAAGGAAAGACAACAAAGATAGAATGTTAATGTTAACTAAAAGTTAAAAATTGAATTTTTATTTTTAAAATATTAACATCTTATAAACAAAAAAGGGATTTCAATTAGAAATCCCTTTTTTGTTTAATAATTTTATTTTAGTGACTATGTGTGTTAGCTTCACCAACTGAACCTTCACGATCATACGAACAACAAGAAGGTAAATTTCCGTACACTTTTTCTTCTGCACGTTTATTATCAGTATCGTGTCCAACCGCTACTACAGCGTTTTCTACATCATCAACTTTATTATTTTTCTCATTCAATATGATATGTAAATTTTGCGTATTACTATCCCATTCAGCAGATTTTACGCCTTTTACACCATAAGCCGCTTTCTCTATTCGATCTTTACATTGCCCACAATTTCCTTTGACGTGTAAATCGTGTTTTGCATTTTTATTTTGTGCTTGTGCGCTAATTCCTAAAGTCGCAACCAAAGCAAAGGCTAATAATTTTTTCATTGTTTTATTATTTTTATGATTTTATTTTAAACTAAATCTTAATCCAGCATAATACATTTGTCCAAAAATTGGCGCATAAACTATCGAGCTATCGAAATTTGAACCAAAAGGATTATCTGCTCCTAAAATTACGCGATGTTGTTGATAATTCGTTACATTTTCTCCTCCAACATATACTTCAAAACGTTTTGAGAAAACACGTGTAATCTGGAAATTAATTGTTCCAAATGGATTCGAATAATCATTCAATTGATTTTCTGGTAAATTATCTGATGTATTTGGCAAACGCTGTTTTCCAATCCAATTGTATGTCGCATCAAAACGCCAATTCTTACCATTCTTTTCATGTGTTTCATATTCAAGATTGGTAAAGAAACGATGTTTCGCTTGTAATGGACGCTCTAATTTTCCGTCTTCATAATCAGTTGCTATATCATAATATTTGTACGATGCTCTAATTTTGAAATGCGTAAATGGATTATAATTAAAATCAAATTGGAACGAATTTGCATACGAATCTCCTTCTAAATTATAAAATCTTACTTGACGAGCCGAATAATCGATATCAGTTACAATTTGATTTTGAAAATCTGTTCGATAAAAATCTGCTGTTACATCTGCATTTTTTCCAAATAATTTAAACTCTTGCGTCACACTAAATCCATAATTCCATGCAATTTCTGGATCTAGACCATATATTTTTCCATTTCTATCGCCCAAAATATTAAATTGTCTTGAAGATGCAAATAAATTCTGATTTTCTGCAAATATATTATTGATTCGTTTTCCACGACCAACCGACGCTTTTATTGTTGTTCCTTTTACAGGTGTATAACGCGTATGCAAACGAGGTGTTAAGAAAAATCCCATTCGATTATTATAATCTCCACGAAGCCCAGCAATCATATTGAAATTCTTCATATTATCAAATGTATATTCGAAAAATGCTCCTGCAGAATTATCAATTCGATCATAATTTACATCAGTCGGAAGCGCTACAAATTCCTTGAATTTATCGTACGTAAAACTCGCTCCTGTAGAAAATTTATTTTTTGTATTGCTAATAATCGAACTGAAAATATAGTTGGAATAAAAACTTTGTTGCTCAATATCATATTGATTCAATCCGAAGTAAGAATCTTGTTTATGATAACTAAACGCCGTTTGCAATCCCATACTTTGATAAGGCATTTCTGGAAAAACATACCCAATTTTTGACGAAACATCCACACGATTTGTATTGATTTCTGATCCCCAATAATTTGTTGTTAATTTGTCGCGATCTTTATCAAAATCAACTTGTCCTGCTTGTTTTGTATCATTCAAATATCGTGCAGATAAAAATCCAACCCAACCTTTTTCTAAGTTTTGATATTGCCAACGATTCATCACATTAATTTGATGTCCAAGCGGATTATCCAAAAATCCATCATCGTTCATATCATTTTTTGCAACGCGTGCATTTCCATGCATAAACAAAGAAGTACTCCATTTATCATTCAATTTTTTGTTCAAATGCACATTTCCTTCGAAGCGCGAATCTGTCGAACCATAAAGATTCACAAACAACGGAATATCATTTGAAGGTTTAATTAATTCTGTATTAATCTGCCCAGAAATACTTTCATAACCATTAATCACTGTTCCTGCACCTTTCGTCACCTGAATACTTTCTACCCAAGTTCCTGGCGTAAAACTAAGCCCAAAAGCTTGCGAAGCTCCACGAACATTTGGTATATTTTCTTCTGCAATCAAAATATAAGGAGAAGTTAAACCTAACATTTTAATTTGCTTATTTCCCGTTACAGCATCCGAAAAATTGACATCAATAGAAGGATTTGTTTCAAAAGATTCAGCTAAATTACAACATGCCGCTTTCAACAATTCCTTTCCTGTCATTGTCGTCATATTGGTTGCAAACTTCGATTTTTTAAGCGAACTACTTGTATCACGAACCACAACTTCATTCAACGAAGTATCACCAAAATGATCTTTTACATTGATCGTGATATTCTGAAATTCGTCTTTTAATTCCTTAAAAGTTGTCGTTTCATTGTCATAAAAAACACCTAAAATTGAGGTTGGTTGATAATTTTCGATCTCAAAATTTCCCTTTTCATCTGTGATAACAGAAATATCTGACGATCGCCAAAACACTTCTGCTCCAACGATTGGTTGTTGATTTTGATCTGTAATTTTTCCCTTTAATGTAGATTGCGCGTAAGATAACGCAGCACTTAGTATAAATACTGAAGTGAATATTTTTTTCATTTTTACGATTTAAGGCTCAATGCCTATTTATTATTTTGTACTTGTTGATTAGATTTTCATCAAATACTTTAATATTCAGATAATAGCGTATTGTTTTCTGATTGATTTAATCAAAAACAACGGATATTATCCTTCGTAAAATGTTAATTGAGAATTGAGTATATAATTTGGCGGTGCATTTGACGCAACATAAAAACCAAGGAAATTTGATTGATTGCTCACCTCTTCATCTTGAATAGGAATTCTAATTTGAAGAATTTCAGAAGCTATAAAACTAATCGGAACAAGTTTCTGTATTTTGACAGTTTGCTTTTCTACAAACTTATCCGAATACGAAATATCCTTGCAACAATCGTCTTTTTTAGAGTTATTGTTTTCTGGTAATTCGCAATGCTTTTTTTCTGTTTTTGAAGGACAACACGAAGTAGAAATTTCCATTTCGCGCGAATTATTATCCAAATGATTCAACTTCACTTGCTCCATCACTCCTTGACAAAAGTGCATAGAAAATGCGTAGCTAAGATTTGAAAAAATCAAAACCACCGACAAAACATACTTTATGTACTGTTGCATTTTCATGTTGGACAAAAATAAACAAAAAATTCAAATCAAAATAAACTGAAATTTATATCTTTTTCCAAGTTTATTATAGAATTTTCAGTTTTACTAAATCATCTTTTCGGTTGCTTGTTCATCGGAATATTAATAATTCCAGAACCATTTACCAACGATTTATCGTTTTCGTTAACAACTTTCAAAACGACTTCAAAATCTTGCCAATCTATTCCTTGCAAAGTCACTAAACCTGTTGCTTTATCAATCGATTTTATTTTAAATCCTTTATCAGGAAAATCTTGTCCATCGACAATCGGATCAAATCCTAGACCAACTTCTGGCTCAACTTTAAAAGCAGAATCTTGCACAAATTTGTATCGATCTTTAAAACTTTGCGTCAACAATTCATTTTGCTTGATATACTCATCTTGATTTATTTTACCAATTGTATCCATAATATAATCAACATAATTATTCATAAAATCAAGCGCAACACTATAATTAACATCTGATTCATTAACCGAATCTTTCACTTCACTTTCAACTTTATTTTCCGTTGATGAACTAGATGAATTATTAGAATTACAACTTGTAACAAAACTTAATAATAGAACAGGAAGAATAAACTTTTTCATAAGGTTATCATTTTTTTAATGATTTAAAAGTATGTTTTTTTGATTGAAATATAAATGATTAATTTAGATAAAATATTTTATTATAATGACATGCATTTAAGTAGAAAAAAATATATCAAACTTTTACCATTTTCATTAATCTTATTAATTGGTATTTTATTTTATACAGGAGTTTTGAGATTTAACTATCCATCATCTAAAAAATACCCTATACAAGGAATTGATGTTTCTAATCTTCAAAATTTAATTGAATGGGAAAAAATAGACAAAACTAAAATTCATTTTGTATATATAAAAGCTACAGAAGGAAGAGATTTTAAAGATAAACGTTTCGATTATAATTGGAAAAATGCTAAAAAAAATCGTTTTTTTGTTGGCGCATATCATTTTTTCACTTTTTGCAAAACAGGTGAAGAGCAGGCTAATAATTTTATAGAAACAGTTCCTATTGAACAAAATAATTTGCCACCTGTAATTGATTTGGAATATGGTGGAAATTGTAAACTTGTAATATCTAAAAATGAATTGATTTCTGAAATCAAGATTTTTGAAAATATTATTCATTCACATTACAACAAAAAACCTATTCTTTATGTGACTGAAGAATTTTATAATGATTATTTGATAGGTCAATTTGAGGAAAATATGATATGGTTTAGGGATATATATAAAAAACCAACTATTAAGGATAATAGACATTGGGATTTTTGGCAATTTGCGAATAGAGCGCACATAAAAGGGATAAATACTTATGTTGATTTGAATGTTTTCAATGGAAACCAAGAAGATTTTAATAAATTAGTTAAATAATTATTTTTCTTATTAGCCTAACAATATCGATTTATTTTTTTATTAAGTGATTAAAGCTTTATGATTTTATCAAAATATACCTCAATAGTCATCAAAAATCACTAAAATTGCACTTTAAATAAGAACACACAATTAATTATGTCAGAAGATATTTTCAAGAAAGTAGTTTCTCATGCGAAAGAATATGGTTTCATTTTTCAGTCGAGTGAGATTTATGATGGATTATCAGCCGTTTACGATTATGGTCAAAACGGAGCTGAGCTAAAAAATAACATCAAACAATATTGGTGGAAAGCAATGGTACAAATGCACGAAAATATTGTCGGCATTGATTCTGCTATTTTTATGCACCCTACTACTTGGAAAGCTTCGGGCCACGTTGACGCGTTTAATGATCCTTTGATTGATAACAAAGATTCTAAAAAACGTTACCGTGCCGATGTTTTAATTGAAGATCATTGTGCAAAAATTGAAGGTAAAATCGAGAAAGAAGTTGCAAAAGCTGCAAAACGTTTCGGTGATGCTTTTGATAAAGATCAATTTGTTGCGACAAATCCTCGTGTTGTAGAATATCAAAATCAAATCAATACAATTTTAGCGCGCATGGGAAAATCTTTGGAAAACGAAGATTTAGATGATGTAAAAGCTTTGATTGAAGAATTAGAAATTGCTGATCCTGTAACTGGTTCTAAAAACTGGACAGAAGTTCGTCAATTCAACTTGATGTTCGGAACAAAATTAGGTGCAACAGCTGATCAGGCAATGGATTTATATTTGCGCCCAGAAACGGCTCAAGGTATTTTCTTAAATTACTTGAACGTACAAAAATCTGGACGTATGAAATTACCTTTCGGAATTGCTCAGATTGGTAAAGCTTTCCGTAATGAGATTGTTGCACGTCAATTTATTTTCCGTCAACGTGAGTTTGAACAAATGGAAATGCAATTTTTCGTAAAACCAGGAACTGAGTTAGATTGGTACGAAAAATGGAAAGAAACACGTTTACGTTGGCACCAAACATTAGGTTTAGGAAATGATAATTACCGTTTCCACGACCACGAAAAGTTAGCGCACTATGCAAATGCTGCTGCTGATATTGAGTTTAAATTCCCATTCGGATTCAAAGAATTAGAAGGAATTCACTCTCGTACAGATTTCGATTTGAAAGCTCACGAACAACATTCAGGTAAAAAAATTCAATATTTCGATAACGAAACAAACGAATCGTACACACCTTACGTGGTAGAAACTTCTGTAGGTTTGGATCGTATGTTCTTAGCAGTTTTCTCAAATTCATTGAAAGAAGAAGTTTTAGAAGATGGATCAGAACGTGTAGTATTGTCTTTACCAGCTGCATTAGCGCCAATTAAAGCGGCTGTTTTACCATTAGTTAAAAAAGATGGTTTACCTGAATTAGCGAAAGAAATTTTGAAAAAATTACGTTTAGATTACAACGTAATGTACGAAGAAAAAGATACAATCGGGAAACGCTATCGTCGTATGGATGCGATTGGAACTCCTTTCTGTATCACTGTTGACCATGATTCGTTAAACGACAATTCTGTTACTTTACGTTACCGTGATACAATGGAACAAAAACGTGTTAATATTGATGAGTTAGCTCAAATTATCGACAAAGAAGTGAACATGAAATATCTTTTTGAACAATTATAAAAAGAATATTTTCTCAATACAATAAGATCAAAGCTCAGAAATTTCTGAGCTTTTTTTATTTTTATTAAAATTTTTAACAATTTGGCAAAGCTTTTGATTTTAATTGGAAATATTAATCTAAAAAATACAAATTATGGGCTTTATTATTAATCTTCTGGTATCAGCATTAGTTGTTTTCGGACTTGCTAACATTTTACCTGGAGTATCTGTAAAAGGGTATGGTTCTGCAATTATCGTTGCAATTGTTATTGGACTTTTAAACGCTATTGTAAAACCAGTTTTAAACTTTATTAGTTTACCTGTAACAATCTTAACATTAGGATTATTTTCTTTTGTGATTACAGCAATTATTATCTTATTAGCAAGCGCAATTATGGGAGATAGTTTCCATGTTGACGGATTCTGGTACGCATTATTATTTGGTATTGTTTTAGCGGTTGTCAATTCTTTAGTTGGAGGAATGATGGGAGACTAATTTACACAAATTATTACATATAAAAAGCTGTCCAATTTGGACAGCTTTTGTATTTTATAAAGGTTTATTGAGGATAAAATTTTATTTGCTCAAAAATATAATTATAATGTTTTCTAAGAAGATCAACCAATTGTTTCAATTCGGACTCTTCCCATTTATTCTGAAACATTTCATCATGAATCAACACAACTATATTATTCTTTGTAAAGGTTTTATTCGATTCTAATTGATTAACAATTTGTTTATAAATCGCTTGAACAGATTGCACCGGCGTTCCATCTTTTGCATGATGAGCCCATTCCAAATCCCAGCCAATAACCTTATAACCCAACTTTGCTAAACCATCAGCCGTTTGCACTCCTGAAGCTCCATCATTCTTCGATTTCCCATCCAATCTCCACATGTTTCTTCCGGGTAAACGAACAATTTTATCTTGTAATTTTAAGGTCGATTGATTTTTCAAAATATCCGCAACCGACGTTTGCTCGTTACTATAAAACTTTTTGTACTGATCATTCGCATGTGTCCAACTGTGATTACATTCTTCGATATACGGGTTATCTTCGTAATATTTAAAATAATCCGTCATTGTTTTATTTTTCTCCACATGTTCTCCTACAAGAAAAACAGTCACTTTTAACTTCTCATTTTTGAAAACCTCATCAATATTTTCACTTCCATTCAAAGGTCCATCATCAAAAGTTAAATAGATGTATTTCTTCACAGAATTACTCGTTTTCTGCGCAAACAAACTTGTAGAAAAGCTTAATAAAAAAACACTCAAAAGTGTCATCAATTTTTTATTCCATATCATTTAAGGTAGTTTTTAATGAATTAAATGTATGAAAGAAATTCTATTTTTTATATTTTTCTAATGCTTTTTCTAATCGTGTTTTAATCCTTTTTTTCACTAATCTTGGCGCAAGAATTTCTATTTCTTCTCCAAAACCTAAAAGCTCTCGTTCCAACTCAAAATTATGTATAACTTCTATCGAAAATAAAGTTCCTTCGTCCGTCACTTCCAATACTTTTTGCGTCGCATGAATTGGTTTTGTCACCACATAAGGCGCCAATTTTTTATTCACACGAAAAACAACACGCTGCTCTCTTTCTTTCACACTTTTCGTTACACCAATCGCATTGTTGTAATACGTATCAAAGTTAATTTCTTGCTCATCTACAAACGGTTCATTTGCCAATTCATAAAACTCAACTATTCTATCCAAAGCCAACGTATACAAATTTTTATCTTTTCTCGATTTTGCCAATAAAAACCAACGATTACGATATTCTTTCAACACATACGGATTATAAACCTGTTGTTTTGGCTCTTTGCTTTTTGATGTAAAAGATTGATACGAAATTAACAACGGTTGTTTCTTCACAATTTCTTGATACAACCGATTCAAATGCTCCGAAGCTTTTAATAAAGGATTCTC
>RRZT011399130.1_pt1 | contig 11626 bp, 9 predicted proteins | sample 2165551 | NCBI WGS metagenome assembly RRZT01 (sample SAMN10456910, study PRJNA506462) | wastewater metagenome | biome: wastewater; feature: sludge; material: wastewater sludge; isolation source: wastewater sludge with Escherichia coli K12::gfp cells carrying plasmid... | place: USA: Moscow, Idaho ... | reverse complement strand
TGACGCGGATGATTTCATCCAGCAGGCCGACATTGAGCACCTTGGGTACAAAACCGGCGCCGATGCCCTGGATGGGATGCGGCCCTTTCTGGCCACCCGACAGCACGGGCGAGGCATCCGGCTCAACGCCGATGACCTGGAGGGCGGGGTTTTTTGCTTTGAGCACTTCGCCGACGCCGGTGATGGTGCCTCCGGTGCCGACGCCGGCGATGAAGATATCCACCTGTCCGGCGCAATCACGCCAGATTTCTTCCGCCGTGGTGGCGCGATGAATCGCCGGGTTGGCCGGGTTTTCGAACTGCTGCGGAATGAAATAGCGCGAATCGCTGGCCGCCATCTGTTCCGCGCGGCAGATTGCTCCGTCCATTCCTTCAGTGCCCGGCGTCAGTACCAGTTCGGCACCGTAGGCCTTGAGCAGCAGTCGTCGTTCACGGCTCATGGTTTCCGGCATGACGAAGCAGCAGCGAATACCCCGTGCGGCACACACCATGGCCAGGCCAATGCCGGTATTACCCGAGGTAGGTTCCAGCACGATCGTATCCGTGGTGATCTGCCCTGCCCGTTGCGCGGCGTCGATCATCGAGGCCGCCACGCGATCCTTGGCACTGTGCGCCGGATTGAAGAATTCCAGCTTGAGAATGATTTGCCCACCGACCTGTGACGCCAGACGTCCTAGTCGGACCAGGGGGGTGTTACCGATCAGTTCGGTTATGTTTGCTGCGATCTTCAGCGACATCGTTTCTCCTTTGTCTGGCCGGCGTCAGGCCAAAAACAAGCGATAAGCCGGATTATCCGTCTCATGCCAATGAGCATAGCCCAAGGTTTTCAGGAAGGTTTTGAATTCCTGCATTTCTGTCGGTGGCACCTGCATGCCGACCAGCACCCGACCGGTATCGGCACCGTGATTGCGGTAGTGGAACAGGCTGATATTCCAACCGGCACTCATGCGGCTGAGGAAGTTCATCAAGGCGCCTGGCCGTTCCGGGAATTCAAAGCGGTAGACCAGTTCGTTGTCAACCTGGGGTGAATGTCCGCCAACCAGATGGCGAATATGTAATTTGGCCACCTCATTGTCGGTCAGGTCCAGGGTGGCATAGCCCTGGCGGCGCAGATGTTCGGCCAGTTTGAGGGATTCGGCGCGTGAGGCAACCTGTACGCCGACAAAAACATGGGCGGCGTCCTGATCTTTATAGCGATAGTTGAATTCGGTGATGTTGCGCGAGCCGATCAGCGCCAGAAATTTTTTATAGCTTCCCGGTTTTTCCGGCAGCGTGACGGCGAATACGGCCTCCCGTTGTTCCCCGATTTCAGCACGCTCGGCCACAAAGCGCAGGCGGTCGAAGTTCATGTTGGCGCCCGAGGCCACCGCGACCAGCGTTTTATCTTTCAGCCGGTGGCGACGGGCGTATTCCTTGGCGCCGGCGACCGCCAGCGCACCGGCGGGTTCAAGCACGGCACGGGTGTTCTCGAAAGCGTCCTTGATGGCGGCACAGATGGCATCGGTGTCGACGCATACCATTTCATCGACGTATTGCTGGCACAGGCGGAAATTTTCCTCGCCGACATACTTGACGGCAGCGCCGTCCGCAAACAGCCCAACCTGTTTCAGGCGTACCCGCTTGCCGGCCTGCAGTGATTGCGTCATGGCATCGGCTTCAACGGATTCGACGCCGATGATTTTGGTTTCCGGGCGCAGGCGCTTGATGTATGCCGCCACACCGGAAATCAGCCCGCCCCCACCGACACAGCAGAATACGGCATGAATCGGTCTGGGATGCTGACGCAGGATTTCCATGCCGATAGTGCCTTGTCCGGCAATGACGTCGGGGTCATCAAAGGGATGGACGAAGGTTAGTTTTTCAGCCTTTTCCAGTTCCAGCGCATGGGCGTAGGCTTCGTCAAAGGAGTCTCCGGCCAGCACGACTTCGCCGCCCCGGCTTTTAACGGCATCAATCTTGATGGCCGGGGTTGTGGTCGGCATCACGATGACGGCACGGCATCCGATTTTCGCTGCTGACAGCGCCACGCCTTGCGCATGGTTGCCTGCCGAGGCGCAGATCACGCCGCGCTTGAGCCGCTCAGGAGACAACCGGGCAATCTTGTTATAAGCGCCACGCAGCTTGAAGGAGAATACCGGCTGCATATCTTCGCGTTTCAGCAGCAGGGTATTGCCGATGCGCGCCGACAAGCCGGGCAGAAAGTCCAGCGGCGTTTCGATCGCCGCATCGTAAACCTGCGCATTGAGAATTTTTTCGAGATAATCGGTTGCCATGTCAGCATTAGCCTTTTACGGAGTCACATGATTTTAACAGCCTGCCCATGAACTGGTTGAGCATCAGCGCCGAAACCGGGCTTTGGGGTTTTGTGCTCTCCGCCTTTCTTGGAGCAACGCTGCTGCCCGGAGGTTCCGAAGCCGTGCTTTTTGCTTTGCTGAAATGGCATCCGGACGCCCTGTGGCCGGCGTTGTGCCTGGGTTCCCTGGCCAATACGGCGGGGGGGATGACGTCCTGGGCCTGTGGGCGCTGGCTGAGGCGCTGGCAAAGCCCGGAGCGCTTGCAGCGTCTGGGGGCGGTGCAGCGCTGGGGGGCGCCTGTCCTGCTGCTTTCCTGGACGCCATTGCTGGGCGATGCGCTGTGTGTGGCGGCGGGATGGTTACGTCTCAGCGCCTGGCAGTGTGCGCTGTTTATGGGGATCGGAAAGTTTTTCCGTTACTGGCTGGTCGCGCAGGGCGCGCTGTGGTGAGCGGCCCCATTCCTCGTTGAGGAACGGGGCGTCGTCGGGCTATTGCGTTGTTTGCGCTTTGTCTGCGCCGCTGTTTTTCAGGGAGTCGGCCTTGAAGTCATCCTGCCAGCCGCCTCCCAGAGCTTTGAACAGGCTGACGGCGGCTGTCAGACGGGACTGGCGCTGGGCAACATAGGCAAGCTGGGCGTCATTGGTGTTGCGTTGAGCGTCCAGCACTTCAATGAAGGGTGAGTAACCCGCTGCGTAACGGATCTCTGCCAGCGAGAGTGTCTTTTGGGCCGCTTCGACCCGCCGCGTTTCCGCCTTTTCACCTTCCGCGCCCTCATGGAGAGTGATGAGCGCATCGTTGACTTCCTTGAAGGCGGTTTCAACGGTTTTCTGGTAATTCGCCAGCACCTGTTTCTGCCGGGCGCTGACCTGGTCGATCTGTGCTTCCTTGCGACCGGCGTCGAACACGGAGAAGATCAGCCCCAGGCCAATGTTCCAGGTCTGGGCGCCGGAACTGAAGAGATTGGAGAGTTCGGCGCTTTCGCTTCCCAGGGTACCGGTGAGCGAGAGCGTGGGAAAGAGCGCGGCCTTGGCGACACCGATGCGGGCATTGGCGGAAACGAGCAGTTCCTCTGCCTGACGGATATCGGGACGTGCTTCGATCAAGGCCGAAGGCAGGCCCGCCGGGGGGATGGGGGGCATCGGCAATTGGCGCAAATCACCACGTGCCAAGGTCAGTCCTGGCTGGCCGGTCAGCAGGGCCAGTTGGTTTTCCGCGAGGGCTCGCTGGCGCTTGAAGGTCGAGAGTTGGGACTGCGCTGCGGCGACAGCGCCTTCGGCCTGATGGAAATCCAGCGGCGAGGCCTTGCCAGCATCCATGCGGCTTTTGGCGATCTCGAGCGCCTTTTGCCGGCTTGCCAGGGTTTCCGTGGTGAGGGCAACGCTGGCATCGGCGGCGCGCAGCGCGAGATAGCCACTGGCGGTCAGACTGGCAATGGAAAGTTCCAGCGTATCGCGGGCGTAGCGGCTGGCCAGAATTTCGGCGCGGGCCGCTTCGTTGGCGCGGCGTAGCCGTCCCCAGAGGTCGATTTCGAATGCGGTGTTGAGCGTGGCGCGGCGGCTGTCGCGCAAACGGGGGGTCGATGTATCGGTAAGCTTGCTGCGTCCTGCGCCTGCAGACAGGTCGAGCGAAGGATAGAAGAGCGCATTGGCTTCCCGTGCCAGCCCCTCGGCTTCTTCGACGCGGGCGATGGCGGCCAGCAGGTCGTGGTTGTGTGCCTGCGCCGTGGCGACCAGGGCATTCAATTGTGCGTCCTGGAACAGCGTCCACCAGGCTTTTTTCAGGGGGGCGGTGGCCTGTGCTGCCGGTACCGCGGCCGTGTATTCGCCGGGCAGGGCGGTGGTCGGCGCACGGTAATCCGGGCCGACGGCACAACCGCCCAAGGCCAGCAGCAGGAGCGCCAGCGCGGGTTTGAGTTGCAGTGGTTTCAGGGCGCTCATGGTGCTTTCTCCTCTACTTTCGCCGTTTGCCCCGGCGTGGTCTTTCTCTTTCCTGACAGCCAACTGAAGAACATCGGGATGAAGATGGTGGCGATGAAGGTGGCGGCGAGCATGCCGCCGAATACGCCGGTCCCCATTGAGCGACGGGCTGCCGCGCCTGCGCCCGTTGCTTTGACCAGCGGGAATACCCCCAGAATGAAAGCCAGTGAGGTCATGACGATCGGGCGGAAGCGCAGTCGTGCGCCTTCCAGGGCGGCAGCGCGGACTTTCAGGCCTTCGGCACGTTTCTGCGCGGCAAACTCGACAATCAGGATGGCATTTTTTGCCGCCAGACCAATGAGGACGACGAGGCCGATCTGGAAGTAGATGTCATTGGGCATGCCGCGGATCATCACCGCCGCCAGTGCTCCGAACAGCGCGAAAGGAACCGCCATGATGACGGCCAGCGGCAGGGACCAGCGTTCATACTGCGCAGCCAGAATCAGGAAAACCATCAGGATACCGAAGCCGAAGGCAATGGCCGAAGCGGTGCCGGTACGTTTTTCCTGGAAGGCTTGCCCGGTCCAGGCCATGTCATAACCTTCCGGCATGGACTCCTTGAGCACCTGTTCGACGATCTTGATGGCATCGCCTGTACTGACGCCGGGAATCGAGTTGCCCATGATCTTGGCGGACAGGAAGCCGTTGAAGCGTTCGAGCTGTTCGGCACCCGCCACCGTCTTGACCTTGATGAGCGAGGAAACCGGGATCATCGCCCCGCTTTTGGCGCTGCGCACGTGCACCTTGCCGATGTCGGTCGGCTTGGCACGGAAGGGCGCATCGGCCTGCATCTGTACGCGGTAGGTACGACCGGAGAGGTTGAAGTCGTTGACGTAGAGTGCGCCCATGGTGGCTTGCAGGGTCTGATAGATTTCAGCGACCGGCACGCCCAGGGCGATGGCCTTGGCCTCATCCACTTCTACCTTGAGCTGCGGCGTCGAGGGGCGGAAGAAGGTGTTGATGCCGGTCAGTTCCGGGCGTTTTTTGAGTTCGCCCATGAGTTGCTGTACGACATCGGCCAGCTTTTTCGGATCGCTTGCGCCGCGAGACTGGATGAATACCTCAAAGCCCCCGGCGGCCCCCAAGCCCTGAATGGCAGGCGGGTTGAAAACCAGACCGAGACCGTCGTTGAGCATCATGCCCATACCGCCGAATTTTCTGGCGATGTTGTCTGCGTGCTCGCTGCGCTTGTCCCAGTCCTTCAAGGGGATGAAGATCGTTCCAGCATTGGTTTTTCTGCCGCCACCAATGAGGTCCACCCCGGCAATGTTGAAGAAGTATTCGATGTTGGGATCATCACCGATCATTTTGTAGAGCTGCTCTGCCGAAGCCTTGGTGCGTTGCAGGCTGGCCCCGTCGGGCAGCATCAGTGCGCTGATGACGTAGCCCTGGTCTTCCGAAGGGACGAAGCCGCCCGGTACGGTGCGGAACATGAAGAAGCTGCCGCCAATGATGATGATGCAGGCCGTGGTGCCGATGATGCGATGGTAGAGCGTCTTTTTGACGATTGCCGTGTAAAAGTTGGTCAGGGCCGCAAAAGCCTGGTTGAACGGCTTGAACATTACGGGTTCTTTGTGCTCTTCCTTGAGCAGCAGGGCGCACATGGCCGGGGTCAGGGTCAGCGCGACGATACCGGAAAGCGTGACCGATACCGCGACAGTGACGGCAAACTGCCGGTAGAGCTGCCCGGCGATACCGCCAAGGAAGGCGACCGGGATGAACACCGAGCAGAGCACCAGCACGATGGCCACGACGGCGCCGGAAACCTCGCGCATTGCCTGTACGGCGGCATCATGCGCGTTCATGTGGTGTTCGCGCATCAGGCGTTCAACGTTCTCCAGCACCACAATGGCGTCATCCACGACGATCCCGATGGCCAGCACCATGGCAAACAGGGTCAGGGTGTTGATCGAGAAACCGAAGAGGTACAGTCCGGCAAAGGTGCCGATCAGTGAAACCGGTACGGCAACCAGCGGAATGATGGTTGCCCGCCAGTTCTGCAAGAAGACATAGACCACCACGGCCACCAGCACCAGGGCTTCGAGCAGGGTGTGCACCACTTCCTTGATGGAGGCTTGAATGAACTTGGTGGTGTCGAAGGGGATGACGTAGTCGACGTCATCGGGGAATTTCTCGCGCAACTCTGCCATCTTGGCGTGAACCCGCTTGGAGGTATCCAGCGCATTGGCGCCCGATTGCAGGAAGACACCGACACCGGTCACCGCTTGCGTACCCAAGCGGGATTCTGCGTCGTAGTTTTGCCCGCCGAGTTCGATGCGGGCTACATCTTTCAGGCGCAGTACGCCTTTGGGGCCGTCGGCGCGGATGACGATGTTGCCGAACTCTTCCGGTTTGACCAGGCGCCCCTTGGCCGTGACGGTATAGACGATTTGCTGCCCGTCCATCATCGGTTCCTGGCCAATCTTGCCGGCTGCATTCTGCTTATTCTGTGCGGCAACGGCGCTGGCGATTTCGGGAACGGTGACGCCAAGCTGCGCCATGCGATTCGGGTCCAGCCACAGGCGCATCGAATAGTCGAGCTCGCCGAAAACCTGCGCATCGCCGACACCGGGAACCCGTTTCAACTCGTCAAGAATATTGATGAGCGCGTAGTTGTGCAGAAAAGTCTGCGAGCGCGTCCCTTTAGGGGAGGTCAGTGCGGAAAACAGCAGGATGTTGTCCGAACGTTTCTGGACGCTGACGCCGTACTGGCGTACCACTTCCGGCAGGCGTGGTTCGGCGATTTTCACCCGGTTATTGACGTTCACCGTGGCCATGTCGATGTCGGAGCCGACCTCGAAGGACACCGTGATTTCCAGCGAACCGTTGGCCGAGGAGGAGGAACTGAAATACATCAGGTTGTCGATGCCCGACAACTGTTCCTCGATGGGGCCGGCCACGGTGCGCTCCAGCGTTTCGGCAGAAGCGCCCGGATAATTGGCGGAAATGACGACCGTCGGCGGCGTGATTTCCGGGTACTGCGCCACGGGCAGGACCATGACGGAAATCAACCCCGCCAGCACGATCACGATGGAGATGACCGACGCAAAGATGGGCCGGTTGATAAAGAATTTTGACATGGGGTGCCGCCTTCCTTATGACTTGGGCCGGGAGTCGGCGCTGGCTTTGTCAGCGGCGGCAGGGGCCGCCTGCGGGGGCTGTGGCGCATGGGGGGCGACCACCATGCCGGGACGCAGCTTCATCAGGTTGTCGATAATGACCCGGTCTCCGGCGTGTAGGCCGCCGGTTACGACCCAGTCCTTGCCTTGCCATTCAGCAGTTTGAATCGGGCGGGGCGAGACCTTGTTTTCCGCATCCAGCGTCATCACCATATTGGCCTGTTCGGTTTGCATGATGGCGGCTTGCGGGACGAGGAAAACACCTTCGCGCATCCCGGCCATCACACGCACGCGTACAAACTGCCCGGGTAGCAGTTGCCCTTCGCTGTTGTCGAATTCCGCACGCAGTTGCTGGGTTCCCAGAACGGTATCAATGGTTGATGCGAGGAAATTGATCTTGCCTGGCTTTGGATAAGTGCTGCCGTTGGCCAGAACCAACTCGACGCCACTGACGTTCTTTGCCTTCAGTTGATGCCCGGGGAGTTTGGCGCTGTCGGCATCGGAAACCCCGAAACGCACCCACATCGGATTGGTTTGCGAGATCGAAGTCAGGGCCATGGGGTCGCTGACGCTGATCAGGTTGCCTTCGGAGCGGTTGGCGCGGTTGGAGGTGCCGGAGACCGGTGCCGTGACCGTAGTCCAGGAAAGATTCAGTTGTGCCTGTTTCAGTGCCGCCTGCGCCATGGCATTGGCGGATACCGCATTGTCGTATTCCATGCGGCTGACGGCCTGTTGTGCGACCAACCCTTTGAGCCGGGCTTCTTCGCGGGCTGTCTGCTCTGCGCGTGCCTTGGCTTCGGCCAGCGTATTTTCATAAGGCGCCGGGTCAATCTGGAATAACACTTGTCCGGCCTTGACGGGGGCGCCTTCTTCATACAGGCGTTTCAGCAGGATGCCGCCGACACGCGCACGGACTTCGGTTTCCCGTGCCCCTTCGGTCTGCGCCATGACTTCGATGACGGAAGGCAGATTCACCGGTTGCATTTCCACGACCGTGACCGGCAAGGCCGGCGGTGTGGCGCTCTGCGGTGGCGGCGACGCTTTGTTGGAACAGGCACTCCCCAGGAGAAGGAGCATCAAGGAGGAAATCAGGGCGGGTTTGGCGAAAGCCAAGGTGGCTGGCAGGCGGAAAAGTGACATATCAATGACTCCGGATTTTGAATTGTCGGGCATTATATATACAATCATGTTTGTATGTATATAGGCATTGTGTACTTGTGCCTTGAAAACAATCAGATTGTCAGGAAAAGAAGCAATGGCGCGTAAAACAAAGGCGGAGGCCGCACAAACCCGGCAGGAAATCATCAATGCGGCGCGGTGCGTGTTTCATCAATGCGGCGTCAGTCGGACATCCATGGAAAACGTGGCGCGTGCCGCAGGGGTTAGCCGGGGGGCGATTTATTGGCATTTCGAGAATAAGGCAGCGCTGTTTTTCGCCATGCGCGAACAAACCACCTCGGTACTTGATCAGGTGCATGTCCTGTTGCTGTCGCCGGATATTGCCAATCCGCTGGATGCCATCGAGCGTTCGCTATGCGCGCTGTTCGTGATGCTGGAAAGCAATCCGGTGGTGCGTCAGACCTTTGAGATCATGTCGCTGCGTTGTGAGTATGTGGATGAGTTTGCGCCGGTGCTTCAGGAGGTACTCCGGCCAAATGTCGATTTCCTGGCCTGTTTGCGGGCGCGCTATCAGCAAGCGGGGGAGATGGGCTTTCTGCGGCCGGGGTTGGATGCGGAAGCCCTCGCCTATGACACCCTTGCCTTCACCACCGGCCTGTTCAAAAACTGGCTTGCCAGTTTGCCAGATGATGACTGGCGAAATCAGGTGCAGCACCGGATTGGCGTGCATGTGAATTTGCGCCGCGCTGGATAAGGGCGAAGCGGAAAACAGGCAAAAAAAATCCCGCGCAAGTGGCGCGGGATGTAAATCCCATCATGGCGATGGGTCAGGGAGGGTCAAACGTTGACAGCGGGGGACGCTGAAGCAACGGAAAGCATTCTAGGCTTGCTGATTTGCCTTGTCTGTGGCAAGTCATTGTGGCTTGCGTAACGCTTTGTAAGCAGCGTTTATTGGCCGGCTGGTGTATCTTACTCGTCATGCCAAATAATCTTGCGCCCCCTGTTTCCCCCTCGCCCGAGCAGGGCGGCGGTCATCTGGTTGTCGCCATTTCTTCCCGCGCGCTGTTTGACCTGGATGAAAGCCACCATATTTTCATCGAGCAGGGGGAGGAGGCGTATTCGCACTACCAGATCGAGCATGAAAACGACCTGTTAGCGCCCGGCGTTGCTTTCCGGATGGTGCGCAAATTGCTGGCAATCAACGCCCGCGCGGGTCAGCCCCGCGTCGAAGTAGTGCTGATTTCGCGTAATAGCGCGGACACCGGTTTGCGTGTCTTCAATTCCATTCGTCATTATGGGTTGGACATCACGCGGGCAGCCTTTACACGCGGCGAAACGCCGTATCGCTATATCGCCCCGTTTGGGGCGCATCTTTTTCTTTCGGCCAGTCCGGAGGATGTGCGCAATGCGCTGGAGGCCGGTATCGCGGCGGCGACGATTCTGCCTTCAGGCGGTGAGGATTCCGGCTCGGAGCAGTTGCGGATTGCCTTTGACGGCGATGCGGTGATCTTTTCCGACGAAGCCGAACGTATTTTTGCTGCGGACGGTCTGGAAGCGTTTTACCGCAACGAATTTGATGCCCGCGAAATACCGCTTCCTCCTGGGCCTTTTCAACCTTTCGTGGCAGCCTTGCAGCAAATTCAATCCGGATTCCCCGCCCATGAGGCGCCCATCCGTACCGCACTGATCACTGCCCGTGGGGCGCCGGCACACGAACGTGTCATCAAAACACTGCGTCGCTGGGGCATTCGTACGGACGAGGCTATCTTTCTGGCGGGCAAGGATAAATCCGCCTTTCTCAAAAGCTTCGGTGCGGACATCTTTTTTGATGACCAACGCCGCAACTGTGATCTTGCCTCTGGAGTCGTTGCCACAGGACATGTACCCTACGGCGTAAAAAATACCGCTTGATGGTTTTTTCAACCGCCTGTCAAAAGGAGCATTCCATGAAAACGAAAATTGCCGTTGTCGCATTGGTCTCATTGCTGTCTGCCTGTGCCAGTTCGTATACCTATGTCAAGGAGGAGGCAAACAATGAGCTTCTCCAGGAGGATTTGAAGGCCTGCAAGAGCGTCATGGCCCGGCTGCATGGGGATGATGCCAAGGAGGCCATGGATAAATGCATGGCGGACAAAGGGTACGATAAACGCATCGACAAACTGCGGCTGTAGTTGTCGTGCAACTGGCGGTGATGGCACGCTCCCCCGGCCTGCAAGAAGCCGCGGCCGTGCTGGCAGAACGTTTGCATCTGCCGCTCGGTGATGGGGCGGATTTTCTGCTGCAACTGGCGGAGGATGGACTGGGGTTCGTCGAGGCAGGGAGTTCTGCCGGGGCGGTGCGCGTGGACTTCCTCGGGGGGGCGATGGCGCATCGTCGTCAATTCGGCGGCGGGAGCGGGCAGATGCTGGCCAAAGCGGTCGGTCTCCGGCAGGGGGTTCGCCCTTGTGTGCTGGATGCAACGGCGGGCATGGGGCGGGATGCATTCGTGCTGGCGCAGTTGGGTTGTTCCCTGACGCTGATCGAACGTCATCCGGTCATTGCCGCCCTGCTGGCGGACGGGATGCAGCGTGCACGGGACGATACCGAGGTCGCGCCGATTCTGGGCCGCATGCGTTTGCGTTGCGGTGACGCCATTCAGTTGATGCGTCAGTGGGAGGAGGCGGTTCCGCAGGTGATCTACCTTGACCCCATGTTTCCGCATCGCGACAAAAGTGCGCTGGTCAAAAAGGAAATGCGCCTTTTCCGGGCCTTGGCGGGTGATGACGATGATGCGCCGGCCCTGCTGGAAAGCGCCTTGCAGTTGGCCAGTCATCGCGTTGTTGTCAAACGGCCACGCAAGGCGCCCGCAATTACCGGCCCCCTTCCCGCCCATTCTCTGGAAGGCAAATCAAGCCGCTTTGATATTTACCCGAAAAAAGCCTTGCAGCGCGCGGTGTGCGATTGATGAGCCGCAGGCTGAAGAATGTGTCAAACAAGCATTTCAATGGACGGTTTTTTATAGGAAAATCCGGGTGTTTATCGCTGCGCAACGGTATTTTTCCGTCACTTTCAAGTGATGTTCTCAATAACAACCCCGAGGGCCAAGGAACATGAATCTCAGAGTTACCACTGCAATGCTG
>RRZT010509016.1_pt1 | contig 11627 bp, 12 predicted proteins | sample 2165551 | NCBI WGS metagenome assembly RRZT01 (sample SAMN10456910, study PRJNA506462) | wastewater metagenome | biome: wastewater; feature: sludge; material: wastewater sludge; isolation source: wastewater sludge with Escherichia coli K12::gfp cells carrying plasmid... | place: USA: Moscow, Idaho... | reverse complement strand
ATGGATGAACTAATAAGAAAAATCTACCACTATAAAGATTGCAGAAGTTTAAAAAGAGAACTTCAAACTTTAAGAGAATATTTTAATTTTACAATGGCAGAAGTTGATACTACTGATGTGATTATGCCTCATTCGTTTCCAATTTTAATTGAATCAAATTCTCAAAAATGTGCTGATAAGTTAGTTTTTGAATTGGCAAGAAAACTTGATTTAACAATTATTTTTATATCACTTACAACTTCAACTTGGCAAAAACAGTTAAATACAATTAGCGGTAAAAATATAATTTATCTTACAAATTACCATTCACTAAAAAAGAATATGAAAGAGCATCTTTTAAAACTAATTGAAGATAAAAACTGTGTTATCTCTACATTAGAGCATGAAGATGAATTCCCATATAGAAAAATTGAATTTAATAATGAAGAAGTTTTAATTGGAAACTCAAATATTATGACAATTAATGATTATGTAAAAATGATGGTTGTTACTTATCAAAATAAATACCCAGATACTGAGCTTTCTAAAAAACTTGGGATTTCTAGAAAATCACTTTGGGAAAAAAGAAAAAAATTAGATATTGAAAAAAAGAAGTAGGAATAAATGAATTTTAGAAAATTTTTTTTAACAGTTGGATTTAGTGGATTAAGTCCAAAAGCTCCAGGAACTGTTGGTTCTTTTGTATCATTAATCTTAGGACTTTTATTATTAGAATTTTTACATCCTTCGACACTTTTTTTATTATCATTTTTAATTACTGTAATTGCTGTGAAACAAATTAATATTTATGAAAAAGAGACTGGAATTCATGATAGTAAGGAAATAGTTATTGATGAACTTGCAGGAATGTGGATTGCACTATCTATTTGTGGAATAAATGAGTCAAACTTTATAATTATGACCATTTTAGCATTTATTGGATTTAGACTTTTTGATATTTGGAAACCCTCAATTATTGGCAGAATTGACGAAAAAGTAGAAGGCGGTTGGGGAGTTATGGGTGATGATATAGTTGCAGGAATTGCTGGTGGGATTGCTGCTGCTGGAGTTTATCAATTGATTGAGAAATTTATTTTATAAAATATAATTCTATTAAAAAAGAAAAAGGGGAAAGTTAAAATAACTTTCCCCTTTTTTATTAAACTATTTTACAATCTTTGCAAATTGTGCAAAAATATATTTAGACTCATGTGGTCCAGGACTTGCTTCAGGGTGATGCTGAACTGAAAACACCTCTTTATTTTTATATTTAACACCTTCAATAGTGTTATCAAATAGATTTATATGAGTAATATCGGCAATTTCAACAATATTATCAGGAACATTATAGTTATGATTTTGTGCAGTAATTTCAACTACTCCATTATTTGCAACAGGGTGGTTTCCACCATGTTGACCAAATTTTAACTTATAAGTATCATAACCATGAGCAATTGATAACATTTGGTGACCTAAACAAATTGCAAACATTGGGATATTTGCATTGATTAATTTTTGTACCTCTTTTTTCTCATTAACTAAAGTTAACGGATCTCCTGGACCATTAGATAAGAATACTCCACCAATCTCTTTTGCCTCAAATCTAGCAATTAAATCTTCACCTTTAAATGTTGAAGGAATTACTTCTACTTCAAGACCTGCTTGAACTAATTCATTTAAGATATTTCTTTTTACACCAAAGTCAATTACAACTACTTTTTTATCACTCATTACAGCTTTATTGTAAGCTTTAATTTCGTGATTCCAAGCACCTGATTTATGAATATATGACTCTTTTGTAGAAACGATTTCAATATAGTTAATATCTTCGATTCTTGGAGATTCTGCTAATTTTTTAGCTAATTCTTCTTTACAAGAAATTTCTGTTGAAGCTATCATCATCATAGCTCCTTCATCTCTAATCATTTTTGTTAAATATCTTGTATCAATTTCAGTAATACCTAATACTCCATGCTCTTTTAATAAAGAATCTAAAGTATTTTCACCTCTATAATTTGAGTAATCATTGTGATAATTTCTAACAAAAACACCTTTACAGTGGCAAGTTTTACTTTCCATATCATCAGCATTTACACCAACATTACCAATTTCTGGCATTGTAAATGTAATAAACTGTCCTGCATAAGATGGGTCAGAAATAATTTCTTGATATCCAGTTAATGAAGTATTAAAAACTATTTCTCCAACAGCTGTTCCAGTTGCACCAAAAGATTTTGCTTCTAAAAATGTACCATTTTCTAAATATATCCATACTTTTTGCATTTATATTAATCCTCTTTTTATTAATTCTTCTTCATAAAGTCTATGATAAACTAAATCATAATCCTCAGTTCCAGGTATCAATTTTCTTTTATAGTTTTTAAGTTTTGCTAATACTTCACTATCAGCTTTTTCAAAACCTTTAATGAAATCATCTAAAGAACCAAAAATTACATTTTTAACTTGATTATCAGAACAAGTATAATGAATGAAATCTTCTTCCCATAAATAATCCATTATTTTGTGTGCAATATCTGAAAATCTATCTTCATTATTTAAAATTACACCAAAATCATTAGCTAATCTCTTTTTTGTCATCCAAAAAAGTTGTCTTCTATCTGCATTTAAATACTCGATTTCTTCTGCTTGAGAATCAAGTATTTCTTGTATTTTTTCATCTAATGCAAACTCTTTTTCGATATCTGCATCTAATATTTTTTCAATTTCTGCTTCAATACTATTTTTATCTTTTCTAATTTCAACAAAATCACAATTTGCTAAATCTCTTGTGATTCTTCTTGAAACATAAGGTGTATGATGTAATTTTAATCTCATCTATTACCCCCTGATAATTGTGTCAGCTCTTTCTGGTGAAGTTGAAACTATTCCAACTCTTACAGAAGTTACTTCTTCAATTTTTTCAATATATCTTTTTGCATTTTCTGGAAGTGCATCATATTCTCTAATTCCAACAACACTTTCCCATCCATCGATTTCTTCATAAATTGGTTTTACATCATTTAAACTTGAAGGAACATAATCAATTCTTTCACCATTTAATTCATAAGCAACACATACTTTGATTTTTTTGAATCCATCTAAAACATCAAGTTTCATTAATGCTAATTGGTCACATCCATTTAATCTTCCTGCGTGTTTAACAGCAACTGCATCAAACCAACCACATCTTCTTTTTCTTCCTGTAGTTGTTCCAAACTCTTTACCAACTTGAGCCATAGTTTCGCCCTCATTACCAAAGTCTTCACTTGGGAATGGACCATTTCCAACTCTTGTACAATAAGCTTTTGTAATACCTGTAACAATTCCTACATCTTTAGGACTTAATCCTAAACCTGTACAAGAACCAGCACTTACAGTGTTTGAAGATGTTACATAAGGATATGTACCATGGTCAATATCAAGCATAGTTCCTTGTGCACCTTCTAATAAGATTTTTTTACCTTCATCAAGTGCTTTCCAAACCATATTTGTTGTATTTGTAATAAATGGCGCTAATTTCTCTTTATAAGAAGTTAACTCTTCTAATAACTCTTTTTCATTAGGTGTTGCAATTTCTAATACATCAAAAATCGCTCTATTTTGTTCAAAATAATCTAAAATTGATTGAGTTAATTTTGCTGGGTCTAATAATTCACCAACTCTGTGCCCTACTCTATTTATTTTATCAGAATACGCAGGTCCAATTCCTTTTCCTGTTGTTCCAATCGCTTTTGCACCTTTTAATCTCTCTTTTGCTTGGTCAATTTGTGCATGATATGGTAAATTTAAGTGAGCTTTATCAGAAATATATAATCTTCCTTCTAATTTCTCAAATTGACTCATCTCTTTGATAATACTCTCAGGAGATAAAACTACACCATTTCCAATAACATTTATAGCTTTTGGATTTAAAACACCAGAAGGAATTAAGTGTAATGCATACTTAACACCATCAACCCAAATTGTATGTCCTGCATTGTGTCCACCTTGGCTTCTACAAACCATATCATACTTTTGAGCAAGCATATCAACTATCTTACCCTTTCCTTCGTCTCCCCATTGGATTCCAACTATTACATCTGCGCTCATTCTTAGTCCTCTAAAATTTTTAATAAATTATCTGTATATAATGCAAAACCTAATGAACTCATTCCCTCACTTGAGTACATTCCACCTTTACATAATGTTAAGTTATCATTAATCACTCTGTAGTAAATTCCATTATAGTATCTTAATGAACCATAATAAAGTGGAGCAATAATGATATTTGAATAATTAACTTCTTTTGCTTTTTGAAGTAATTTTTCTAATTCATTTTTAATGCTATTTGGTACTATTTCTATAACACTTTCCAAACTAGCTATATCTTTTACTTTAATTAGTTTATTTAACCAATCACAATTTAATTTAAATAGTGTTGCTATCTCACCATTTTTAAATAAATCAATATCTACATTTAACTCTTTTGCAACTAAATTTGGAATACTGATATTTGAGATTTGTAAAATTGGTGTAATTTCTAATGCTTTTAAAATATCTGCTGTTAAATTCATTATATCAGCGATATTATCATGATCTATCCACTCACATCCAATTTGATACTCTTCTTTTGATGGATAAGTAAAGATAGGTTGAACATAAAACCATTTTTTATGTGTAGTTGTTCTTCCTAATCTTTTTGTAATAATTCTTACCACATCTAAAGTTGAGTCTGCCCTTAATGATACTTGTTCATTTTGCTCATCAGAAAATTTAATCAATTTTCTTTCATTTGCAATAGCTTGATGCTGAGAGTAAGAGAAATTTGGAGTTAAAATCTCTTCAAATCCTCTATTATCTAAAATTTCACAAACTTTATTTTCTAAAATTCTCTTAGCTTTAGCTTTTGCACCAAAGTATAATCGGCTTCCCTTTGGAATTTCGTGTTCAAAAATCATTCTAATTAGTTTCCTTTAAACATATTTGATGCAAATACTTTATTCGCTGTTCCATCAAATGTTCTAAGACCTAAATCATCAAGTGCTAATTCAACCGCATTTACAGCCCAAGCTGCTTCATAATCTTCAACTAATCCCATGTGATTTATTCTAAAAATCTTTCCTGATAAATGATCTTGTCCACCAGCAATATTTACATTATATTTAGTCTTTAAGATTTTTCTAATTGCATTTGATTGCTCAGTAAAAATTGTAGTCATTGCATCAGCTGGAGATGAAGGATAAATCTCAAATCCAATAGCAAGTAAAGCTTCTCTTGTAGCTTTTGCTCTTAATGCCGTTTGTGAATATAATTTATCAAATCCAACATTCTCTTTAATATGTTTTAAAATCTCTTTTAATCCAATAATTAAAGTTGTAGCTGCTGTCCATGCTGTTGTGTTTGTTCTTTGTTTTTTAATTTCAGTTGCTAAATTAAAATAGAAACCTTTTGCATTTTCATTAATTTTTTCAACAGCTTTATTTGAGAAACCAACCATTGCAAGACCAGGAGGTAACATTAAAGCTTTTTGGCTTCCTGTAATTACTGCATCTAAATTTGTAACATCAATTTTTTCAACACCAATAGCCGTAATTCCATCTGCAACAATCATAATGTCTTTATTTATTTTTTTAACTTCTGCTGCAATTTGTTCAACTGGATGTCTTAATCCACCTGCACTTTCACATAATTGAATAAAAATTGCGTCAATACTTGAATCATTTTTCACAGCATTTACAACTTCTTCAACGCTAACTGGAGTATTCCACTCATTTTTAATTTCTGTATAGTCAATATTGTAAGCTTTACAAATTTTCCCAAATCTCTCACCAAATTTTCCTGAATTAACAGTTAGTGCTTTTGTTTTTGTTAAATTTGTAACACACGCTTCCATTGCACCTGACCCACTAGATGCTAACATTACAACCTCATCCATTCCATATAACTCAAGTAATAATTCTCTTGTTTGAGCAAAAATAGCTTCAAACTCAGGAGTTCTATGGTGAATTGTGATGTCAGCCATCGCTTTTCTTACGAATTCTGGAACAGGAGTAGGACCTGGAGTTAATAGCATATTATCTTCCTTAATTTTTCTTTCTTTATAGCAAAACGTATCATTTTATCTAAATATAGTTTATTAATTGGTTAAGCGATTTTTTTTGTTATAATTTGAGAAATTTATATGGAATGTTTTATGACTTTTGAAATTTGGCTAACACTTTTTTTAGCATCAATTGCTATTTCTGTATCACCTGGAGCTGGTGCTGTATTATCTATGAATTATGGAATTAATTATGGATTAAAAAAATCATATTGGGCAATTTTAGGTTTACAAGCTGGTTACCTAATTCAAATGATTATTGTTATTATTGGACTTGGCTCATTAATAGCAAAATCAATTTTTCTATTTAATATTATAAAATGGATTGGTGTAGCTTATCTTTTTTATTTAGGACTTAGTGCATTTTTTAAAAAAGCTGAAATTATAAGTGATGAAGAAAAATTAAACTCTTACAACCCAAAAAAAGCATTTATAAATGCAACATTAATAAATCTTACAAATATAAAAGCTACTGTTTTTTTGGTTGCTTTTATTCCACAATTTTTAAATCCTAATGAATCTATTTGGTTTCAATTTTTAGTAATTAGTTTAACTTTATGTATTGTTGATGTTTTTGTAATGACTGGTTACTCATCAATGGCTTCAAGATTAAAATTCTTATTAAAAGATATGAAAGCCATAAATATTCAAAATAAAGTAACAGGAATATTCCTTATTATCGCTGCTTTATTTATGTCAACGGCAAAAAAATCATAAAATTTCTTTTTGCCCATTGACATTTACTACTAATTAGTAGTATAATTTCACAAGGAGTATGTAATGATAAACAAAAATGTAAAATCTTATGGTATAAGAACTGACAAATCTATGAAAACTGTTGTTAGATTAGAGAAGGCTAGTTTGAAAATTACAAATTTTACTGTTCATTATTTATCAAAACATAATCTTACGTTTAATCAATTTAAAGTATTAGAGGTTTTATATCACGTTGGTGATTTAAACGTTGGTTCAATCACAAAATTAACAATGAGTACTCCAGGAAATATCACTGTTGTTGTAAAAAATCTAAAAAGAGATGGATGGATTACAGCAATAAAAGACCCTAATGATAGTAGAGCTTCTATTTTATCTATTACTCAAAAAGGTAAAGATATTATTGAAGAGGTTTTTCCAAATCATGCAAAAAATTTAACAAAAGCTCTTGAAGTTTTAAGTGATGATGAACTAGATACTTTATACGATTTATTAAATAAGGTTTACAAAGCAAATTAATATTTTTTTGCTTTAAAAGTACTAATTAGTAATATATTATATAGAAAAAAAGGAATAAGAAATGAAATTTTTAAAATTAGGTTTAGCTTCTGTTATCGCATCATCTGCACTATTTGCAGGAACTTATAATGTTGATGCAAGTCACTCAAATGTTGGATTTAAAGTAAAACACATGATGATTTCAAACGTTGTTGGAAAATTTGATAAATTTGATGGAACATTTGAATACGATGAAAAAACAAAAACTTTAAAATCACTTGTTGGAAACATTGATGTAAATTCAATCAATACTGAAAATGAAAAAAGAGATGCCCACTTAAAAGATTCTGATTTTTTTGCGGCAAAAGATTTCAATAATATTAAATTTGAATTAGCAAAAATTGAAGGTCATAAAGTATTTGGAAAACTTACAATCAGAGGTATAACAAAAGATGTTGAACTTGATTTTGAAAATAATGGAACAGTAAAAGACCCATGGGGGAATACTAGAGTTGGACTTGCATTATCAGGGAAAATCAACAGAATGGATTATGGATTAAAATATAACAAAGTATTAGAAGCTGGTGGCGTTGCTGTTGATGAAATAGTAAAACTAGATATTCAATTAGAGGGAATTTTAGCTAAGTAATTAGCTAAAATTTTAAATAAAATGTATCCAACACTATTTATTTCACACGGTGCTCCAAATATTCTTCTTAGTAATCTAAAATCCAAAAAGAATATACAAAATTTAGGACAAAATCTTAAATTACCAAAATATCTAATTATAATTTCTGCACACTATGTAACAAGAGATTTAAAAATAATAAGTCCAGATGCAAATAAAATTATGTATGACTTTTACGGTTTTGAAGAGGAATTATATAAAGTAAAATATGAAATAAATAGTGAAGAGTTTGCTACATATAATTTAGTTGAAAAATTAACAAATGAAGGAATAAACATCTCAATAGATGAGAGTAGAAAAAGCTTTGACCATGGTGTTTGGAATGTTTTAGCGATGCTTTATGAAGAACTAAAAATTCCAGTACTACAAATAAGTCTGCCTAGTTCTTATAGTTTTAAACAACTATTAGATTTTGGAGAAAAATTGAAAATATTTAAAGATGAAGCAATGATTATTTGTAGTGGTGGAATTACCCATAATCTAGGAGATATGGGATATTCAAACAGTGTTAAACCTTACGCAAATGAGTTTAATAAAAAGATAAAAGAGATTATTGAAAATTCAAAAATAGATGCCTTACTTGAAATAGATAAAGATATTAACTTTTATAAAAATCATCCTTCAAGTGAACATTTTCTACCTTTATTTATTGCAATTGGAAGTGCTATAAACAAAAAAGGAAAATCATTTAATAGTGAATTTGTCTATTCAAATATCTCAATGGAAAGTTTTATTTTTGATGAATAAAAAGGATAAAAGATGTTAAAAAAATTACCAAAAGAAAACATGGGGACATCAAATCTTGGTTGGCTAGAGAGTCGTTTTCATTTTAGTTTTGCAGAATATAGAAATCCAAATAATATAAATTTTGGAGTTTTAAGAGTGTTAAATGATGATATTGTTCATCCAAAAAGTGGCTTTGATACACATCCACACTCAAATATGGAGATTATCTCTTATGTTGTAAATGGAGAAATTACTCACAAAGACTCTATGGGAAATAGTGAGACTTTAAAAAGAGGAGAAGTACAATATTTAAGTGCGGGAGATGGTATTTATCATAGTGAGCATAATCTTCACGAGAGTGAAGATTTAAGACTTTTACAAATTTGGATTATTCCGCCATGTGCAGGACTTCCTAGACTTTATGGTTCATATCAATATAAAGAAGTTGAAAGAAAAAATAGATTATTAAAAATCGTTTCTTCACAAAATGGAGATAGTAAAATAAAAATATATCAAGATGTAAATATTTATGTAACTGAACTTGATGAAAAACAGACAATAGAATTTAATATAAATGAAGATAGACAAATATATTTTGTGCAAATTGAGGGTAATTCTATTTTAAATGATAATGAGGAATTAAATAGTGGAGATGCTTGTGAAATTCTTGAAGAAAAAAGCTTAATAATTAAAACACAAAAAAAATCTCACATTTTATTTATTGAATTAGCCAACTAATGTTGGCTAATTTTTTAAAAGCTTTCCCACTCGTCATCTTTTGAAATGTTTGGTTCAATTCTTTTACTTCTATTTTCAACCTTGCTTGGTGCAGGAGCTGAAACTTTTTTATGTACTACTTGAGTTGTTTTTTCATCATAAGAAGAATTATGTTTTAAACTCATCTCTTTTGCTTTTACTTCATTTTTACCTATAAACTCTTTCGCATCAGCATTTGAAACCACTAGTTTTGCTATTTCATCTGTAATAACTGCTACATCATGTGCTTGACTTGCTATTGCTGCATTTTGTTGTGTTTGTTGATCTAAAGAATTTATAGCATCATTTATCTGCTCTATGCCACTTAATTGTTCTTTACTTGACATCTCAATATCTTGGATTAAATTAATTGTTTGAGAAATATTTTGATTTAACTCTTTATATCCCTCTATCATATGACTTGCTATCTCTTTTCCATCATTTGCTTTTCTTGTTGCATTTTCTACAATTGTTTTTATCTCTTTTGCTGCTTCTGCTGAACGAGAAGCTAAATTTCTTACTTCTTGTGCAACAACTGCAAATCCTTTTCCAGCTTCTCCAGCAGTTGCAGCTTCAACTGCTGCATTTAAAGATAGAATATTTGTTTGGAATGCTATTTGGTCAATTACAGTAATTGCTTCATTTATAGAGTTAACTTGTACATTTATCTCTTCCATTGCTACTGTTGTTTGGTTTGCTAATTGTTCTCCGTGAGTAGAAGATTTTGTAAGATTTGATGAATATGAAGCCATTTTCGCAATATTATGTGTATTATTTCTTATATTTGAAGTGATTTCTTCTAACGCTGCTGCTGTCTCTTCCAAAGATGCTGCTGCTGCATTTGAGCTTATATTTAATTTATCAACATTTGCTAAAAGAACATTTGAGCTTTTATCTAAAGTTAATCCATTCGATTTATTTTCCACTAGCATTTGTGTTATCACATCTGCAAGATTATTTAATCCAATTGATACTTCTCCTAAATCACCAGTTATCTTATGTCTAAAATCTAATTTTTGGAAAAATAAAAGGGCATCAGAAATTTTATTTAAATCCCCATCTACTTTTGAAGATACAATTTCAAATAAATCATTAATTCCATTTTTAAGTTCTTCTATTCCCTCGTTTTGAGTCTTCTCTTTTATACTTTGTTTAAAGATACCTGTTTTAGCCAAATCAATAGCTTTTTTAGCGTGTTCAATTACTTTTTTAGAGCTTGTTATATCTTGGGCAAATTTAACAACTCTTATTACTTTTCCATTTTTATCTTTTACTGGAGTGTAAGAGGCTTGTATCCAAAGAGAACTACCATCTTTTTTAAATCTTTCAAACTCATCAATTTGTGATTTTCCACTTGCTAAATCTTTCCAAAAATCTATATATTCTTTTGAGTTTGTATAAATTTTATCACAAAACATTCTGTGATGATTGCCAACTACTTCATTCAACCGATAACCTAAGGCATTTAAAAAATTATCGTTTGCATTTATAATAGTCCCGTCAGGTTTAAATGAAATAATTGCAAAATTTTCTTCCATCGCAACTAATCGAGCTTTTTCTTCTTCTGTTTTTCCAAAACTAAACATTTTTATTACCCTTTATATTAAATTATGGTCTTTAAGCTGAACTTTTATTCATTTTATAAATTTGTCTCTTATATTAGTCTTAAAATAATTTAAACTATACTTACATTCATAATTTTATAAAAGTGGCATGATGAAAATAAAAGTTTTAATAAATGGTATAGGAAGAATTGGTAAAGCTATTTTAAAACAACTTCAAGATAATAATAATTTTGAAGTTGTAATGATAAATGATATAAATCCTTATATAGAAAATATTGTTTATTCTATAAATTATGATTCAACTTATGGAAAGATTGATGACAAATTTAAAATAATTGATAGTAACCATATTTCTAACTCAAAATCAAAAATAAAAATCTCAAGCCATAACTCTTTGGATAAAATTGATTTAACAAATATTGATATTATTATTGATTCTAGTGGAAAACATGAAAATATAAATCTTCTAAAATCCCTTCCAGTTAGTGCTATTTTCTTAACTCATCCAAATAGAAATGCTGATATAAACGTAGTTTTAGGGGCAAATGAAGAGTTATTAGACCCAAATATTCATAAAATCATTTCTACTAGTTCTTGTAATGCAACTGCCCTACTTCCAGCT
>RRZT010477725.1_pt1 | contig 11627 bp, 10 predicted proteins | sample 2165551 | NCBI WGS metagenome assembly RRZT01 (sample SAMN10456910, study PRJNA506462) | wastewater metagenome | biome: wastewater; feature: sludge; material: wastewater sludge; isolation source: wastewater sludge with Escherichia coli K12::gfp cells carrying plasmid... | place: USA: Moscow, Idaho... | reverse complement strand
GACCGCGAAAAAGATATTATGGTCACCTTTGATGGTCAGACCACGGTTTCAATTACTCCCAAAGATGCGGTTAAGATCAAAAAAGCCACCTATTGTACCCGGCTGATCCGGCTCAATCAGATGAGTAGTTATGATCGGCTGCGGATCAAGCTTTCCAGTGAGTATTAAAAAGCATTCGCAAGTAACAGAAAATTATTAATATGTCAGCGTAGCAGCGATCTTAACTTAGCATTGGAGGAAGAAGGAAAGAGATGAAAGTATCCAGACAGTTAAAAATTATTGAGATCATCGAAAATAATCTCATCGAAACCCAGGAAGAGCTGGCCCAAGCGCTGAAAGATGCCGGTTTTCCAGTCACTCAGGCCACCATTTCCCGGGATATCAAAGAATTAAAGCTGATTAAGGTGAGCAGCCACGATGGTATTCAACACTATGCCCCACTTAAGGATATCGGCACTATTTATAACGAACGGGTTACCGCGGTTTTTAAGGAATCGGTATTAACCATTGATTATGTTGAAAATACCATTGTTCTGAGAACCCTGCCGGCCATGGCCCAGGCGGCGGCGCTGGCTATCGACTCGATGGACTGGTGTGAAATTGTTGGAACGATTGCTGGAGATGATACCATCTTCGTGCTCGTCCGCAACCGCGACATGGTTGGTGAAATTGTCGGAAAATTCAAAAAGTTGATGAAATAGGGAGGGCTCTATGCTGAGAAATCTCGTTGTGAACGATTATGCACTGATTGACCACCTGGCGGTTGATTTCGATCCGGGACTCAATGTGATCACCGGAGAAACCGGAGCCGGGAAATCCATTGTTATTGACGCATTGACTCTGGTTCTGGGAAACCGCGGCAATAAAACAAATATCCGTCAGGGAAAAAACAAGATGACGGTACAAGGGCTTTTTGATATCAGCGAACAGCCAGATCTGATTGAAAAATGCCAAGAATTTGGCATCCCGATGGAGGATGGACAACTGATTTTGATCCGGGAAATGGATGATCGGGGTCGTAATGTCTGTCGGGCCAATGGTTTAATTATCACGGTGGCCCAACTGAAAACAATGGGGGACGAACTCATCGATATTCACGGCCAGCATGAACACCAATCGCTGTTCAAACGCGAGAATCATCGCCAGTTGCTGGATGCCTTCGGCGGTGAAAAAAGCCAGCAATATCGGGAGCAGACGGCCGCCTATGCCGGTGAGATCAAACGGATTAAGGAGCTGATCGCCGAGCTGGAGACCAATGAACGCGAATTGGAACGGGAAAAAGAAACCCTGCAGTTTGAAATCAATGAAATCGAAGCCGCCGCCCTGGTTGTTGGCGAGGATGAAGAACTGGAAGCGGAAAAGCGAATTCTGGAAAATCGCGAACGTCTTTTTTCACACACCAGCCGGGCTTATGAATTACTCAGAGGTGAAAACAGCGAACAGATCCCGATTCTTGATGGTCTCGGTCTGCTGGCAGAAAGTATTGCCGAAATTGCCAAAATAGACAACAGCTTTACGGATAAACTGGAGACGGTTAACGGCATCCTAAGTGAAACCGAGAACCTATCGTTTGAGATTCGCTCTTATTTGGATGATATGGAGTATAGTTTGGGTGATCTGGATGAAATCGAAACCCGGCTGAGCATCATTGCCAAGCTTAAACGAAAATATGGTCATGATATAACCGAGATTCTAAGCTATGCGACGGAAATCAGCATCCGCTTAAAAAGCCTGTTAAACCGGGATGAAAGCCTGCAGAAATATTATCAGGAATTAAACAGCATTGAAAACAGCTATGATAAGATCAGCAACAGTCTTTATCAATTGCGGACAAAAACTGCCAAAGCATTAAAGACTGCTCTTGAAAAAGAGCTGGGCGAGCTGGCAATGGAAAAGGCCCAAGTGGAAATTTCGGTGGTACATGATCCTGACCGGGTCAGCACCCATGGCCAGGATACTGTCGAATTTTTAATCTCCGTTAATCCGGGACAGGCCCCCAAACCGCTTGGCAAGGTTGCTTCCGGCGGTGAAATCTCCCGGATTATGCTGAGTTTAAAAAGCATCTTTGGCAGTCTTGATGCCATCGAAACGATGGTCTTTGATGAAATCGATACGGGCATCAGCGGCCGCACCGCTCAGGTGGTGGCCGAAAAGATCCAGGCCCTCAGTGTTACCCCGCCCCGAGGCCGGCAGATTATCTGTATTACCCACCTACCTCAAATTGCGGCGATGGCAGATCAACATTTTATGGTGGAAAAACGTGCTCAAAATAATGGCGTGGAGGTCAGTTTTGTACCTCTGGACGAAAAGGGTAAAAAAGAGGAACTTTCGCGAATGTTAGGCGGTGCGGAAGTGACCCAAAAAACCTGGGATCATGCTCAGGAAATGCTGGAGTTAAGCCAAAAGATAAAAAAAACAAAAAAAAGCAAAGAAGACAAAATATTGTCTTAACATTTCGTTGGTTATTGGATAGAATAAAGATTGTTAAGAATTTATTTATTAAAGGAGATATAAATTGGAAAGAAAAGTACCCATTGGGTTATCAAACAAACACATTCACGTATCACAGGCAGATTTAGAAGTTTTATTTGGTAAAGGCTACCAGTTAACACCGATGAAAGATTTATCGCAACCAGGGCAATACGCTGCAGAAGAAAAAATTGACGTGGTTGGACCTAAAGGAACACTGAAAGGAATTCGAATTCTGGGACCAGTTCGACCAGAAACCCAGTTGGAAGTTTCGGTTGGTGATGGTTTTTGTTTAGGAATTCAGGCACCACTTCGTAATTCAGGCGACATCGCTGATACCCCAGGCGTTAAATTAGTTGGTCCAGCTGGCGAAGTAGAGATTGGTAAGGGCGCTATTGTAGCGGCTCGACATATCCATATGAGCCCAGAAGAAGGTGCGGCATTTGGATTAAAAGATAGAGACATCGTATCTGTTAAATTAGATGGACCACGAGGTTTAATTTTTGACAATGTGCTGGTTCGAGTTCATCCAGAATTTAAATTGGATATGCACCTTGATGTCGAAGAAGGAAACGCTGCCGGAGCTAAAAACGGTCAATTGGCAACGATTCTTTAATTATGATAGCGCCAGACCCGATCGCCTTTACCGTATTTGGCTTTGATGTCAGGTGGTATGGGGTTTTAATCGCCTCCGCATTGCTGATTGGTCTGTTCATCGCGATCAAGCGGGCTCCCAAATACGGGATTGATCCGGAGATCATAATGGATTTCTTTTTGTATATGACTCCTGCGGTGATTATCGGAGCCCGGCTTTATTATGTCATTTTCAGTTATGACTATTATCTGGCTCATCCAGAAGAAATCATTGCGACCTGGCATGGCGGATTAGCCATTCACGGTGGCATTATTGCCGGTGTGATCGTTGCCATTATTTTATGTCGGGTCAAGAAGATCAGTTTTTTCGCTTTGGCAGATGTGCTAATTCCGGCCCTGCCCTTAGGCCAAGCCATTGGCCGCTGGGGGAATTTCTTCAACCAGGAAGCCTACGGCTCGCAGACAGATTTGCCCTGGGCCATTACGGTCAATGATGCCGCCCTGGGCCTGATCCGGGTGCACCCGACTTTTCTTTATGAATCCCTTTGGAATGTGCTGATTTTTGGTTTTCTCTTTTTCTATGAAGATAAAATTAAAAAAGTTGATGGTGAGTTATTTTTCGTTTACCTGGGACTGTATTCGGTCGGGCGCTTTTTTATTGAAGGCCTGAGAACGGATAGTCTGATGTTTATGGGATTGCGAACCGCGCAGTTAATCAGTTTAGCTTTGGTGGCGGTTGGCATCGGGGGACTGTGGTATCTGCGCAAACATGAGGATCGCTTTAGGAATTCAAGGATAAAAGTTAAATAAAACAGCTTGAAAATAGGTATGATAAAAGAGCTTTTGCAACATTGTGGGAAAACGATGTTGTGGAAGCTCTTTTGTGATCCCACCCATGATATAGTAGAGATTCTTGTTGTCGTCGATGGTGATCTCCAAAAAGCAGGTGCGATTGGAATGCGCCTTTACCGCTGGGCTGATTATTTTGCGAGGTAATATCACCGCCAGGGAAAGTTAATGAGACGGCCTAGACAGAATAACAATGGGGGAAATCATGAAGTTTACGAATGAACAAATTGAATTTTTAAAATACTACGTTTATATGTATATGGATCCGGATACTAAAGAGATGTTCTATGTGGGAAAAAGGCAATCGCGTATTTTCGCATACACAAGGCAAAGAACATCGAATGTGACGTGTAACACTTGTATGTGGGACTCTTGAATGTCATTTAATTTAAAGTATTTATAGAATAAAAGGAGTTATCAAATTTTCACGAACCTGGCATGGAATTGTGCCGCTTAAAATGCGGGCGACGTTTGAACAATATGCTGTTCAATGCCTGATGAAAATCATTCCCCAGGGAGAAATTTTGTTTTAAAGCAGCCAAAAAGGAATGATAAATCGGGATTTTTAATGAGGATTCGGCTGAAGCGATATATAAATTGAACTTAGCGAATCTCCACCAGAATCTCAGTAATATAATTCGTTTCATCTGTCTGCATATAAAAAGCAATCTCCGATTCATAGGCATTACCACAAATTTCGTAACCATTGTTTTGGGCAAAGTTGAGGATGTCATCAAAGGTAAGATCGGTATCCGGATTCCAGTGCTTAATCATCCGGATGTAGCGGCCCTGGGGTTTAACAAAAAGCCGCTCATTGGGGATCGGTTTAGCAATACGGCTTAGGATAAAACTGTTGGCGTAATAATTACGGGTCACCAGGCTTTCGTGAAGGGTAAGGTAGGAAAGCTGATATTCTTCGCCAAACCCGTGGGTTCGACAATAACGAATGTGTTCTTTCTGGGCCTTTAAAAAAGCAGCCGGGGAGTTTGTCTCCGACTCAATCGGCGTTCCAATATAGTATTCAGCTTGATTAATTGTCACAATCTGGCAGTCGTTAAACTGTTTTTCATGCTTGAGCAGTTCAAATTTTTCGATGCTCTGGCGCAGCTGCCTTTCTTTTTGCAGGAGCTTCTGTTTTTCCTGCAGCAGTGCTGTAAGCTGGTTTTTTAGGAGTTCTTCAAAGCCTTCCCGGGACTGCAGGGATAGGTATTCACCGATCGTTTCCAGTGAACAGCCGGAGCTTTTTAGAATATCGATCAAATAGAAGGTATTCACCTGGGCATCAGAATAATAATAATAGCCATTCATTTTCGTTTTCACCGGGATCAACAGGCCAATACGATGATAGTGGCGCAGCGTTTCTTTGGTGGTATTGCAAAGACCGGCAAATTCACCGGTAGTAAAGTACAGTCTTTTCATAAAAACTCCTTGACTATGGGGTTACGACATAGTTTATGATGACAGCTGTGGAAGCCTTTGTCAAGGATTCTATAAAAAATGACGAAAAGAATGGGAGAAACGATTATGGATTACAAACTATTGTTTGAAAATGTAAAATTGCACCGGCTATTTCTGATCGTGGCGATTCCCAGCATCATCAGCATGGTGGTGTCAGGCCTCTATCAGGTGATTGACGGGATTTTTGTGGGACGATTTTTAGGGGCCCAAGCCTTTGCGGCGATTAATCTGGTGATGCCGCTGGTGATTATCAATTTTTCGGTGGCGGAGCTGATCGGGGTTGGTTCATCGGTACCGATTGCCATCAAGCTGGGCGAAAAGGATTATAAAACGGCCAATACGATTTTTACCAGTGCCTGCATTTTGATTGTGCTCTCGGGCTTTGTGCTTGGCGGCACGTTTTTTATTTTTACCGAATCCATTTTAAGGTTGATGGGCGCCGATGAGACGATGATCAGCTTGGGAGCCCAATACTTCAAAGTCTATGCCTTGGCGGCACCATTTAATCTGATTATGTTTGCGGTCGATAATTATCTGCGGATCTGTGGAAAAATTAAGTACAGTATGTTTACAAACATTGCCGTATCAGTGATGATTATGATTGTTGAATTCTTAATGCTGGGCGTTTTCGGCTGGGGCATCTGGGCCGCGGCGCTGGCCTCCTGTCTGGGGATGGGGATCGGGACTCTGATCTGCTTTATTCCCTTTCTGACCGGAAAGACGCAATTGCATTTTGTCAAACCGCAGCTTACCAGAAAGATTGTGGGAACCATTTTCACCAATGGCTTTCCCAGTTTTTTCAGCAACGTTTCCGGCCGGGTTGCATCGATCCTGATCAATGTCTATCTCATCCGCCTTGGTGGGGCCGCAGCGGTGGCCACGTATGGGGTGTTGATGTATGTCGACGGCATTGTTAACCAGGTGCTTTATGGCCTTTGTGATTCGCTGCAGCCGGCGGTCGGTTACAATTATGGAGCTGGAAACCATGAACGGGTCAAAAAAATTGTCAGCATGTACTTTGGAGTGTGTGCCCTGATCTCCTTTGTCCTGATGGGGCTCTTTGTTTTTGGCCGGGAAGCATTGGCTACTCTGTTTATCCGTACCGAGGATCAGGCGATCATCGAGCTGACCGTCCATGCGATGATGCTTTTCACGGCGAGCTTTGCTTTTCGCTGGTTATCGCTGGCCGCTCAATGTTATTTTACGGCAGTCAGCCAATACACCTATGCAACTGTCATTGCCACCGCAACAGCCTTTGCCTTTCCGATTCTGTTTTTATTAACCCTGGTTGGTCCCCTGGGTCTGAATGCCATCTGGCTCAACATGCCCTTATCCGCTTTGACCGCAGCGGCTTTGTCAGTGGTTCTCCTGCTCGTATCAGGAAAAAAACAAGAGGCGGCAAGGTGGGCGGATTGTCAGGACGCTTAGTGCCTTAGTTAGAATGGTAGTTTCCGGAGTGGCAGCTAAGCTAAATACATCGGCCTCGGCATCAAAAAAGACCGGTGCGTGATGGCCGGTCTTAAATAAAAAAGGCAGATTTGCCAGGCATTATGAAAGCTTTGTCATCCCCCGATATTGAATCGCTTCGGACAAGTGCGGCACCGCAATGTTTGGGGCATCATCCAGATCGGCAATGGTTCGGGCCAGTTTTAAAATCCGGTGATAGCCCCGGGCGCTGAGCTTCATTTTGGTATAGACTTTTTCCATCAGCTTTTCTTCGGACGGGCCAAGCTGGCAATAGGTCTCCATCAATTTGGGTGTCAGCTGGGCATTATAAAAAATATCCAGATCCTGATAGCGTTTGTTTTGGATGACTCGGGCTGCATCCACTCGTATTTTGATGGCAGAAGAGCTTTCGCCCTTGGGTTTGGTTTGAAGTTCGTCATAGGTGGTGCTGGGGATTTCCACAAAAATATCCAGGCGATCCATTAGCGGGCCGGATATTTTGCCCTGATAGTTTTTAATCTGCTGCGGAGTACAAATACACTCATGGGCCGGGTCAGTAAGGTAACCGCAGGGACAGGGGTTCATCGAGGTGATCAGAGTAAAGCTGGCCGGAAAAGTCAGGGAGGCATTGACCCGGGAAATGGTAACCTCCTGGTCTTCAATGGGCTGGCGCAAAACTTCCAGCGCCGATTTCTGAAACTCCGGCAGTTCATCAAGAAAGAGCACCCCTAAATGAGCCAGCGAAACTTCCCCGGGTTTGGGAATCCGCCCGCCGCCAACCAATGAAACCTTGGAAATGGTATGATGGGGCGAACGAAAAGGGCGCTGACTGATAATGGCATTGTTCTTAAGCAGCCCGGAAATGCTGTGGATCTTGGTGATTTCCAGGGCTTCATCGATGGTCAGATCGGGCAGAATCGAGGGAAAGCCTTTGGCCAACATCGTCTTGCCCGATCCTGGCGTTCCGCTCATCAGCACGTTATGAGCTCCGGCAGCGGCAATTTCCAGTGCCCGTTTGGCCTGGTCCTGGCCACGGATATCGGAAAAATCAATGCTGTGACTGCTGTTTTCGGTGGTCAGCAAAGAATGGAGCTCGACTTTAAAGGGGTCAATAATCAGTTCTTTTTTCAGAAAAGAAACCGCTTCATGAAAATCGTTCAGGGGATAAACCTTTACGTTCTGAACCACGGCGGCTTCATGCCGGTTTTCATAAGGAACCAGGATATTGGTGATCCCGGCTTCCCTGGCTGCCAGTACCATTGGCAGCACCCCGTTAACACTTCTTATTTCACCGCTTAGCGATAGTTCACCGATAATCAGATAATCTTCGGGATGATCCCAGGTAAGTTGCTCGGAGGCATTTAAAATCCCTAAAGCTATCGCCAGATCAAAAGCCGGGCCTTCTTTTTTGAGATCGGCCGGGGCTAAATTGATGGTGATCCGTTCCATGGGATATTTAAAACCATTATTTTTGATGGCAGAAAAAACCCGATCTTTGGATTCTTTGATGCCGGCATCCGGGAGACCGACCAGAGAATAGGAGGGCAGGCCCCGGGAAATATCAATTTCAACAGTGACAATTACGCCATTAACGCCAAGCAATCCGCTACTTTTTATCTGTGATAACATATAAAGTTTACCTCCACCGTATTATGGTTATTATACAGGATATAAAAGCAAAAATATAGAGAAAAAATTGAGTGAATATGGTATCATCAAAGAATAAGCTGAAAGATAGAAAAGGAGGTATCGATGGATAAAACAACAAAGGGAACCTTATATGTGCTCATCGCCATGGTATTGTTTAGCACCGGCGGGTTTTTTATCAAGCTCATCAATGCCAATGCCTATACCATCGTTTTTGGTCGGGCATTCATCGCCGGGCTTATTTTTTTGCCGCTGATTCAATGGAAAAAACTGCGCGTTTCAAAAAACTATTTGGTTCTGGCAATCGGGTATTGCTATCTGTGCATCATGTTTGTGCTCACGACCAAAATAACAACCGCAGCCAATGCCATCATCCTGCAATGCACAGCGCCATTATGGCTTTATTTATACTATGTGATTCGTGGAAAAAAAATAACTGGCCGAGAATTGATTCCACGGTTATTTATTCTCGTTGGGATCATTGTCATTTTCAGCGCTTCAGCGGGAGGAAATCTTTGGGGTGATTTATTGGCGTTGACCAATGGTATTGCTTATGCGATGGTGCAGCATTTTATGGATAAAGAATATCCGGTTTCAGATAATTCAATCATCGGTCTGAATAATATCATCCTTTGCCTGGTGATACTGGTATTGTTTCCAACCCAGATTGATTTTTCGGGATTATCTATGGCTGGGTGGTTGGGTTTAATTTTTCTCGGAGTTTTTCAAATTGGGGTCTCCTATCTGGTCTTCTTTAAGGGAGTACGGATGATTTCAGCATTGAAAGCATCGATGGTATCCCTTCTGGAACCGATTCTAAATCCGGTCTTCGTTTTTTTCTTTGTGGGTGAGATACCTGCAGTCAATTCATTAATTGGTTTTGGCATTATACTATTTGGCATCGCCTTGACGATGATCCCGATGAAAGATATTGCCCAGATTGAAGAATGCTAAAGATGCGAGAGAAATAGATCAGAACGTCCCAAAATGCAAGAGCCGTACATCTTTTATGGATGTACGGCTCTTTTTGTTAATGCTTGTTTCTATTCCGGTTGCGGAGCACTTTGTTGTTTTGGCTTTATAAACAGCAACGCTATGCCAATAACTGCGAAGGCAATCATCGATACATAAAAAGGGAATTTAATGGTGATAGTCATATCAACACCCATGATTCCAGCTAAAAAGGCAAAGAAGTAGGCTGAACAAAATCCACCGACATTCATCGATGCCATAACGATTCCGGATGCAGTTGGCATCTGGCTGGGATGAACGGCGGCACCTAAATTCATGAAGATACTGGGCATAACAAAACTGAAACCGATACCGGCGATGGTCGTTCCGATATACATAAAGGCGATCGAATTGCCCAGACCGATGCTGACCATGGCAACAGCCATAAGGGCAACACCAACAGGCATTGTATTGCTTTTGAAGATACCAAAGACCTTGGCGAAAATCAAACCACCCAGCATCCCGCCAACAGTAAACATCGTTAAGACAAGAGCGGCATCACCGGCAGTACCCATACCGCTCACTGCGATAATTGTAGACATATTGACCAGCATCGGGTAGATCAGGATCATCATAAAAAAAATCAAACCGGCAAAGGCAAACACGGCCCCGGGTAATTTTGGCTTGGCTTCACCAGCGGCTTGAGCTGGCGCTTTGGCTGGTTCCGGCAGGAACAGAATAATAATTAAAGTTAAGATACCTAATCCGTGAATTAAAAAAGCATATTCCCAGGAAATTGTTGCGGCAAACCCGCCAAGCAACTGGAAAAGAATACCGCCAATGTTAGCAACAACGTTACTTAAACCCATCATCTGGGCCCGGGCTTCACCATCAAAGAAGGCGATAATTAGTGCCGCACCCAGTGGGGTGACAATTCCAAGACCAATTCCAAAGATGGCCCGGACAGCTAAGATGGCCGTAAAGCTGGAAGTAGTCATGAAATAAGGGGCCATACCACCGCCGATAAAGAGAACCATACCGACGATTAACAGTGTTTTGTATTTAACGGCACCTCCGGCAAGTCGGCCGGAAATAAGGGTAGCTGGCACAGACATCAGTACAGCCAGGGTGGATACAAGCAACAAGGTTGTGAATGGGACGTCCGGGAATGCCGCGGCGATGTTGGCGATTGCCGGAGTAATAGTTCCGACACCCATTTGGACAAAGAATACAGACAGAACAGCAATTTTTAAGAAAGTACTATTTTTCATAAGTTCACCTCTTCTTCAAGATATCTCCCGGGAATTAAACAGGGAGACTTTAGTTTTTTACACAGCCCTGGATTTTTAGAATAGGTTGTGTTGGATGCATTAGCATCGGTAACAATCGTACTGATTTTGAAAACTTGTTTAGTAAATAAATGCGATAGCTTTGTTAAGCGTTTACTGTTCAGTACAAACAGATGGAAATGACATCATCAGTGAAATGAGTATCGTTTTGTAGTTACCCTCCTTCTTCTTAAATTATTGTGAAACTCACCCCTTGATGCACTATTTACAATCACTGAATGATAAACAGCATGATAATAGATTATTAAAACTCAGTGATTAATAAATTGTTCAAGTTCAATATTAGTTATATTTAATTATATTTTGATAATAGCACGTTAGACCTAGTTTGTCCAGCATAAATATATATAAATAATAAATTACGAAAATAATGGTAAAAATATGGATTGATAAACGTTTAAAACAAAAATAATAATATATTTACAGTGACTTTAGTGTAGAAAAGGAAGTGTGATAACCGTCTTTTAGAGCATTAAATTATTCGCATTTAAATAAAAAATGATAAGTGAAGAAAAATGAAGATAAAAAAACAGCGTCGTATTAAAACGACACTGTTATGATCGGATCAGGATGAAAAGTAAAAAGATCGATTAGACGATGCTGAAATTTTTTTCGATTCGCACGGTAAATTTATTTTCAATTTCATAGGACTCATTGATCACATGGTCATTTTGTTTAGCATCAAGTCCCATATTATTTAGTAAAAGATGGATGCTGGAATTAATGAAATCCTGGGATGAACAGTCGATCAGTCCGGCATCATAGGCAAGATTGACGCCTTGGGTAGCACCGGCACTGGCATAGGAAATAAAGGCTATTTCAAAGTCGCTGTAATGAAGGCCACAGCTTTCGGCCAGTTTACGG
>RRZT010756974.1_pt1 | contig 11631 bp, 7 predicted proteins | sample 2165551 | NCBI WGS metagenome assembly RRZT01 (sample SAMN10456910, study PRJNA506462) | wastewater metagenome | biome: wastewater; feature: sludge; material: wastewater sludge; isolation source: wastewater sludge with Escherichia coli K12::gfp cells carrying plasmid... | place: USA: Moscow, Idaho ... | reverse complement strand
TTGGGCGTTTCCTGCTCCAGCAGGGTCAGCATCTGCTCCGTCATGGGCAGGTGGTATTTCTGCACGATCTCCTTGGCCTGTGCGCAGGTAGAACTATCCGGGTAAGCGGGGCCGGAGGCAATCATATCCAGCGGATCGCCAAGAATATCCGAAAGCACGATGGAAACCACATGGGCCGGGGCGCACAGCTGGGCAAAACGGCCGCCCTTTACGCCGGAAAATCGCTTGCGGAGGGTGTTGATCTCTACAATATCCGCCCCGCAGACCAGCAGGTTGTGGGTGAGTTCTTCCAGATCCGCGGCGGGGATGAGCGGCTTTTCAAACAAAGCGGAACCGCCGCCGGAAAGCAGGAACAGCACGGTGTCCTGTGCGGTCAGCCCGCTGACGAGGTCCAGCGCCTGCTGGGTGGCGGTAAAGCTGTTCTCGTCCGGGATGGGGTGCCCGGCTTCCCGGATGGTAAAGTTGGCGATGGGGCCTTTGCTGTGGTCGTACTTGGTAATGACAATACCGGTATCAATGCGGGAACCCAGAATGCGGCTGGCGGCGTTGGCCATCTGCCAGGCACCCTTGCCGGCGGCAACCAGCACAACGCGCCCGGAACCGAAATCGCGTCCTTCCAGCGCTTTGCGGACGGCCTCGTCCGGCTGGGCGGCGGTGATGGCGGCCTGAATGATGGCGTCAGCGTCTTGGCGGAGTTTAGACATAGGGATCACACTCTTTTCTGTTTTGTTTGTTGGTTCTTTAATTTCTGTTATAACATGTAAATCAATCATTCAGCAATCGGCAGAACGTACAGAATTGGCGGCAAAATTTTGGCGGCACGGGGATGCCCGCACCGCCAAAAAAACAGAATTTTGAGGTTTTACAGGTCGCGGCCCAGCTTGATGCCGGTCAGGTGCTCGTAATACTGGGCAATGGCGCTGTGGTCCGCCTGGCCCTTGCCATTGCTGTGCAGCCACTGCAAAATTTCCTGCACTTCGGCGGTCATCGGCACCGGGGCACCCACGGTGTGGGCGCAGTCCAGGGCGTTGTTCAGGTCCTTGATGTGCAGGTCAATCTTGAAGCCGGGCTTATCGTTGCCCTCGATCATCATGGGAGCTTTGGCGTTCATGACGGTGGAACCGGCCAGGCCGCCCTTGATGGCCTGGAACACCAGGTCGGGATCCACACCGGCTTTCTGGGCCAGGGTCAGGGCTTCGGCCACAGCCTGGATGTTGGCCGCCACGATGATCTGGTTGGCCAGCTTGGTGGTGTTGCCTGCGCCGATGCCGCCGCACAACACGGCGGAAGAACCCATGGCCAGCAGGACCGGTTTGAAGGTGTTGAAGACCTCTTCTTCGCCGCCGACCATGAAGGAAAGGGTGCCGTCAATTGCCTTGGGTTCGCCGCCGGAAACGGGGGCGTCCAGCATCTGGATGCCGCGGGCGGCAAGCTCGGCGGCGATCTCCTTGCTGGCGATGGGGTTCAGCGAGGTCATATCAATAAAGGTGGAGCCGGGCTGCATGTGGGCGGCAACGCCGTTTGCACCCAGCATGACCTGTTTAACCTGCGGGGCGTTGGGCAGCATGGTCAGCACAAGATCACAGGTGGAGCCGATGGTGGGCTGGTCGGCTACTTTGGCGCCGCAGGCTTCCAGCTCAGCTGCGGCGGCGGGGGAGTGGCTGTCCACCGTAACGTCATAGCCGGCTTTGAGCAGGTTTTTGGCCATGGGGCGGCCCATAATGCCAAGACCGATAAAACCAATTTTCATACGATCACACGACCCTTTCTTTGTAAGGTGTATCTGAAAACAAAGAAATAGACTAAATTTTCGACTTTTCAGATACACCCCAGGAAAACATGGGATACCCTGCCGGAACAAAAGCGGCGGGCAAGATAAAAACAATTTTATTATAGTAATAGATTATACAAATTGCAAGAAGAACTTTTGTGAAACACATAAAAATATAGGCAAAAAGGCAGAAAAATAAGGGGGACTGCGTTGCACAAGGGCAAAACGTGTGATAGAATAATAGAAATATCTCCGGTTAATACGGATGCGCTGCGGGGGCCAACCCGCACAAGGGAAAGTGAAGGAAAGAGCTATGGAACGCCGCCCAATCAAAACGATCCGCAATCAGGTGTATCAGATCCTGAAGGATGATATCTGCGAAGGAAGATTTGCTCCCGGCCAGTGGCTGCAGGAAAACGAGCTGGCAGAGCGCCTGTGCGTGAGCCGCAGCCCCATCCGGGAAGCACTGCGCCAGCTGGCTTCGGACGGGCTGGTGGTGGAGATCCCCAACAAGGGTGTGTTTGTAAAAGAGTTTACCGCGCGGGACATTGAGGAAATTTTTGACCTGCGCGTTCTGCTGGAAGATTACGCCATCAGCAAGCTGCAGCACCACCTGACCACGGCGGATATGCAGCAGCTGATCGACTGCCTGAACGAGATGGAGCGGCTGCACGCCCAAAAGAACCTGCGTGCCTACACGGATATGGATTCTAAGCTGCACGGGCTGCTGATTGAACTGTGCGGCAACAGCCTTTTGGAATCCATGTATGCAAGGATCCATTCGCTGAACCAGCAGTTCCGTATTTATTCGCTGACAAGTACCCAGCGCTTTAATGAATCGATGGAAGAGCACCGCGATATTGTGCACTGCCTGCTGACCAACAATGCGGACGAGGCAAGGGCCATCAACAAGCGCCATTTGCAGCTGGCGAAAGATAAAATTATCCAGCATTTTTCTGAGCAGGAAGCCCTGAAACAGGCAGCGGATGCACAGCCCAAAACAACCGCCGAAGCGGACAAAAAAGCAAAATAACAAAATAAAATGTGCCCCCGGCAGCTTTGCATTGCTGCAGGGGGCACTGCTGTTATGGAAGATAAAATCAGGAACTGAGCTGTTCTTTGTGGTATTGCAGGGTGTACAGCTGATAGTACCGCCCATGACGGGCCAGCAGCTCCTGGTGGCTGCCCTGCTCCAGAATTTTGCCGTGGGACAGCACGATGATGTTGTCCGCGTGCTGGATGGTGGAAAGGCGGTGGGCAACGATCAGCATGGTGCCGACGGTGCGCATTTTTTCCAGAGAATCCTGAATCAAAAGCTCGGTTTCGGTATCAATGTTGGCGGTTGCTTCGTCCAGAATCATCACGCTGGGCTTGTGGATGATCGTGCGGGCAAAGCTGAGCAGCTGGCGCTGACCGGCGGAGAAGTTGTTGCCGCGCTCGCGCACTTCCTCATCCAGGCCGTGGTCCAGCTTGTTGATGAAGTGGTCAGCGTTGACATAGCGGCAGACCTGCATGATCTCTTCGTCCGAGATGTTATCCTCCCGCAGGACAATGTTGCTGCGGATGGTGCCGGAAAAGAGGAAAACATCCTGCAGCATTTGTCCAAAATGGCGGCGGAGGGAAGAAATTTTGATTTTGCGGATGTCGATGCCGTCAATCAGAATTTCGCCCTTCTGGAACTCGTAATTGCGGCAGATGAGGGACAGGATGGTGCTTTTGCCGGAGCCGGTGGAACCGACAAAAGCCACGGTTTCCCGCGGGGAAACATGGAACGAAACGCCCTGCAGCACCCATTCGCCGGGAATATAGCTGAACCAGACATCGCGGAACTCAATTTCGCCTTTTACATCGGTCAGCTCAATGGCGTCGGGGGCATCCACCAGCTTGGGCTGAATGTCCATAATAGAAAAGACTTTTTCCGACGAGGCCAGCGCGGATTGCAGCCAGTTGAACTGCTCGGCCAGGTTCTGGATGGGGGTAAAGAACTTGGAAATGTACATGTAGAAGGTGACGATGGTGCCGCCGGTGATGGTCTGCCCCAGGAAAGAAACGTTGTTCAGGTGGCCCATGCCGCCCAGGTAGAACAGGCACAAAATAGAGCTGATGTACAGCATGTAGACCAGCGGGCGGAATACGCCGAACACAAAAATCTGTTCCTGCGTGACCTTGGAAAGGGTCTGGCTTTTTTGGTAGAACTCCGCCATCTTTTCGTCCTCGCGGCCAAAAATCTGGGTGACCTTGATACCGGAAAGGTTCTCCGAAAGATAGGTGTTGATGTCAGTGGTGGCATCCTTGACCTTACGGTAGGCCCGGCGGGAAAACTTGCGGAAGATGACAGTGAAGATGACGATGAAGGGAACAAAGCAGAGCACCATCAGGGTCAGCTCATAGTTCAGGCAGAGCATGGCCACCAGAATGCCCAAAATGACGAACGCATTTTTGATCAGGTTCACCAAAAGGTTGGTGAACATCATGGAAATGGCGTTGGTATCGTTGGTAACGCGGGTAACAAGCTTGCCAACCGGGATCTCGTTGAGCTGCTCGTGGGAGAGGGACTCAATGTGGGTGAACAGATCCTCGCGCAGATCGGAGATGATGCGCTGGCCGACCCGCTGCAGAATGACCGCCTGAAAATAGGTGCTTGCCATCGAGAACACCAGAACCCCCGCATAGACCGCGACCGAAGCGAACAGGCGGCTGAGGGCAAAATCGGCGGCGACAAGTTCTTCGATCGCACCGACGATTAGGGGAGAGATAATGTCGTAAGCGATGGAGAAGAGCATCAGGAAGAGAACCAGAAGAAACTTGGCCCAGTACGGTTTGGCATAGGCGAACAGGCGGTGCAGAATCTCGCCGTCTGCCATGGTGCGCTCAAAACCCATGGCGGTCTTTTTATCTTTGACCGAAGCGTAAGCAAAAATCAGCAGCGCGGTAACGGCACCGATGACGCCGCCAACCAGCAAAAGCGGGTTTATATTAAGCATTGTCATCACCTCCGGCTTCATCTTCCAGCCGCTGCAGGTCCACCATGCGGCGGTACTTGGGGCAGCTGGTGTACAGCTCATCGTGGGGGCCGACGGCCTCAATCTTGCCATCATCCAGGAAGATGATCTTGTCCAGCCGCTCCACCGTGGAAATGCGGTGGGCAATCAGCAGGGTGGTCTTGTTGGCGCGGCTGGATTTCAGGTTGTCCAGAATGATTTTTTCGGTGCGGGTGTCCACAGCGGAAACAGAGTCATCCAGAATCAGGATGGGGGCGTCTTTCAGCAGGGCGCGTGCAATGGAGATGCGCTGCTTCTGGCCGCCGGAAACGGTCACGCCGCGCTCACCCAGAACGGTTTCGTAACCATCCTTAAAGTCCACGATGTTGTCCCGCACATCGGCCAGGCTGGCGGCGTGGTCGATCATTTCGGGGGAGGCATCGTCCACACCAAAGCCGATGTTGTGGGCGATGGTATCCGAGAAGAGGAAGTTGTCCTGTGGAACATAGGCGCAGGCAGCGCGCACAGAATGGATGGACAGGGTGTTCACGTCCTTGCCGTCCACAAACAGGGTGCCGTCCGGCACGTTGTAGGTGCGCAGCAGCAGGTCCACCAGCGCCGTTTTGCCCGCGCCGGTCTTGCCCACAATGCCCACGCTTTCGCCGGGGTGGATGGTGAAGGAGATGTCCTGCAGCACATCGTATTCGCCGTCCGGGTAGCGGAAGGTCAGGTGGCGGAATTCCACACTGCCCTGCGGGTTCTGCAGCTCCTGCACGCCGGGGCGGTCGGCCACATCAATGGGGGCGTCCAGCAGCTCGGTGATGCGGTTCAGGGAAGCCTTGCCGCGGGAGGTCTTTTCGATCAGCATGGAAATTGCCATGATGGGCCAGACGATGGCCTCAAAATAGCCGATGTACTCTACCAGCTGGCCCGCGTTGAACCGGCCCTGGTAGACCAGATAACCGCCATACCCCAGGATGACACAGATGACGGATTCGACAAACAGGGTCACGAGCACTTCCAGCAGGGTGGCAATTTTGGTGTAGATGACGTTGATCTCCTCGTTCTGTTTGTTCAGCTTGCGGAACGCCATGAGCTCTTTCAGCTCTTTGACAAACGCCTTGATAACGGCAATGCCGGAGAAATTCTCCTGTGCAAAGTCTGAAAGATCGGAGAATGCCTGTTGGCGTTCTTCCCAGCGCTTGGTCATGGCGGTGCCCATGACGGTGCCGATGCCGAACATGATGAGGGCAGGGATCAAAGCCAGCAGGGTGAGCTTATAATCCATGCGCCACATTTTGTACAGGGCCATCAGGCCGAGAACCAAAGCGTCAAAGAACATCAGGATACCATCACCAAAACATTCCTGGATGGTATCAATATCATTGGTGTAAAGGCTCATCAGGTTGCCGACCTTGTTAACCTGGTAATACTGCTGCGAAAGCTGGCGGCTGTGGTCAAACATCCGCTCGCGCAGGTTGGCAGCAACCCGCACAGCGGAGCCGAAAAAGCAGATACGCCACAAAAAGCGCCCAATGACCATGAGCACCACGATCCAGATCATGGGCAGGCAGATGTGCTGCAGCAAAACCTCTTTGGTAAAGGGCAGGGGCTGGCCGTTTACGACCACCTGCCCCAGGTTGACCCCGTTGATGACCAGACGGTAAAACTGGGGGATCAACAGCTGGATATAGTCAACCATTAAAAGGGCCAGCAGCCCAAGCAGCAGCACGGGCGCATTTTTGAGGTAATAACGGTTGATGTACTTGCCGAAAATCACGGCATCTCCTCCTTTTCCTTGCAGGGATACAGCCGGGCGGCCCGGTCGGCGGCAAAAGTGCCGTATCTTTCAGTATATAGGACGGGAACGGTTGAGTCAACGCAAAACGCGAAAAAGTGGGGAATACAGCCGAACAGGGGGAAGCGTCTTTTATTATGAAGCATAGCCCCTACGATCTCGATAGGAAATAGGTTGTTTCTGGATACACAAATGTTTCTTCTTTATATAAGGTTACAAAATGAACTGCTTATAAGGATACAAAATGAACTGCTTTTACACATAGATTTCGTTGTTGCGGGCGGGCAGCTTTTGCACCACGGCTTTGTGGGCGGCGGTTTCACGCCAGGCGGCGGGACTTAAACCCGTTTCCCGCTTAAACACGCGGCACAGGTAGTTGGCACCGGAAAAACCGCACAGCCCGGCGATCATTTCCAGGCTGTACTCCCGCTCGGCCAGCAGCAGTTTGGCAGCTTCAATGCGCACGCTGGTCAAAAAGCGGCCCGGCGGCATGCCCATCTCGGAAGAAAAGACCCGCACAAGGTGGCACTTGCTGACCCCAAGCTGGGCGCTGAGTTCTTCCACGCCGTACAGGGCCATGTAGTTATCGCGGATGGCTTCCACCGCGCGGGCTACCAACGGCGAAAGACGGCGGGATTCCTCGTCCCCGTGGGCAAGGGCGCACAGCAGGGTGTAGGGGGCGGCGGCGCTGGCGGCATCGTCGGCATTCCCGGCACCGCACACGCGGGCCAGCAGCTCCGCTGCACTGGGGCAGGAAGCCCCATCCGCAAAGCGCGGCTGCGGCAGCCCGGCCAAAAACTGCTGCACGGCCAGCCCGGTCAGCCGCACGCACAGCAGATGGCAGGGGGTAACGGGCCGCAGCGTGAAGGTGCCAAAGCCCAGCAAAAGATCGCCGGAGGAGCCCGCCGCGCTCTGGCTGCCGGGGCATTCCAGCACGCACTGCCCGCTGGAAAGTACCCCTGCCCAAAGGCCCTCGCCGGAAAGGGTAAGCGGCGCTTCGCCCTGCAGCTCCTGCACTGCGGCGCAGGCGCAGCAGGTGGTTGGATCAAATATCAATTTCTGACCTCCAATATCAATAAAGTGCTATATCTTTTTCAATCGTACCCTGCTATTATAGATTTGTCAAGAAAAATACGTGCTGAGCGTATCAATAAAATCATAAAAACCAATTTGGAGGTAATGACCCATGGCCAGCATTAGTTGCCGTCATATTTACAAAATCTATCCGGGCAATGTTACTGCCGTTAAGGATTTCAACCTGGAAATCGCTGATAAGGAATTTATCGTTTTCGTCGGTCCTTCCGGCTGCGGTAAGTCCACCACCCTGCGTATGATCGCAGGTCTGGAAGAAATCTCCAAGGGCGAAATGTACATCGGTGACCGCCTGATCAACGATGTTCCCCCGAAAGACCGCGACATCGCCATGGTGTTCCAGAACTACGCTCTGTACCCGCACATGACCGTGTACAAGAACATGGCATTCGGCCTGGAACTGCGCAAGATGCCCAAGGACGACATCGACAAGCGCGTTCGTGAAGCTGCTAAGATCCTGGAAATCGAGCACCTGCTTGACCGTAAGCCGAAGGCTCTGTCCGGTGGTCAGCGCCAGCGTGTTGCTCTGGGCCGCGCAATGGTTCGTAACCCGGCCGTCTTCCTGCTTGACGAGCCTCTGTCCAACTTGGATGCTAAGCTGCGTACCAGCATGCGTACCGAGATCATCAAGCTGCACAAGAAGCTGGCTACCACCTTCATCTATGTTACCCATGACCAGACCGAAGCTATGACCATGGGCGACCGCATCGTTGTTATGCGTGATGGCGTCATCCAGCAGGTCGATACTCCGCAGAACCTGTACGATTACCCCTGCAACATCTTCGTTGCCGGCTTCATCGGCAGCCCCCAGATGAACTTCCTGGACGGCACCCTGCAGAAGAATGGCGATACCTATGTCGTCGATCTGGACGGCACCGTGATCCCCCTGCCGCAGGAAAAGACCGCCGATGGCAAACTGGCCGCTTACGTTGGCAAGAGCCTGAAGGTTGGTATCCGTCCTGAGGATATGAAGGATGACGAAGAGTTCCTGGAGAAGCATCCTTCCAGCCATATCGATACTGAGGTTGAAGTTTCCGAGCTGATGGGCGCTGAGATCTATCTGTACCTGACCTACAAGGGCCAGAACCTGATGGCTCGCGTTGCCCCGACCTCCAAGTCCCGCCGCGGCGACAAGGTCACCATGGCTATGGATACGCATAAGATCCACCTGTTCGATCCTGAGACCGAGCTGACCCTGCTGAACTAATCAACAGTAATTTGAACTTTTTAGGCGGCTCCGCTCTTGTGCGGAGCCGCCTTTTGTTAAAGCAAAAGCGCAAACAATTGCGCAAGCGTTGCACAGAGGCAGTGCAGCGGGTGTAAGAGCAAATGGGCAGGGGAAAGCCCTGCCGAGGGGTGTGCCTGAAAACAAAGAGAATGGCGGTTGTGTTTGTAAAAACAGGCTGTATTTTCGGCTTTTCGGGCTCGCCCCAGGATAGGATGTTTGAAGCAAAGGGGGACAGCCGACCGATGCAGATCACAGATCTACTGGTGCCGGAACGCGTTGCACTGAATATGCAGGTGGCGGATAAGGCCATGGCCATCCACGCAATGGTGGGCATGCTGGACCGCACCGGATGCCTGCGGGATGCAGTCGAATACGAAAAAAATGTGCTGGAACGGGAAGCCCAGGGCACGACCGGCGTTGGCGGCGGGGTGGCCATTCCCCACGGCAAAAGCAACGCGGTGCTGGTGCCCGCGCTGGCGGCAGTAACGCTGCGGGAGGCGATCGACTACCAGGCACTGGATGGTGCCCCGGTACGGCTGCTGTTTTTGATCGCAGCTCCGGATGGTGCAAACGACCTGCATATCCAGGTGTTGGCGCGGCTGGCTCAGCTGCTGATGGAACCGCTGTTCTGTGAGGAATTGAAGCAAGCAGCAACCCCGGAAGAATTTCTGGCGGTGATCGCTAAGCGGGAACAGGGCGAGACCGCCCGCGAGGCCCGCGCTGAGGCAGTGGCCGAAGCTGCGCTGACCGAACCGCGGCTTGCCCCCCGCGTGCTGGCTGTAACGGCATGCCCCACCGGCATTGCCCACACCTATATGGCGGCCGAAGCGCTGGAAGCCGAAGCGGCAGAAATGCATATTGCCATCAAGGTGGAAACCAACGGTGCAGACGGGGTGAAAAACCACCTGACCGAACAGGAAATTGAAAACGCAGAGTGCATCATTGTGGCGGCGGATAAAGCCGTGGAGACCGCCCGCTTTGCGGGCAAACCGGTGCTTCGCGTGCCGGTTTCCCAGGCGTTGAAAGACCCGGAAATGCTGCTGCACCGCGCGCTGTCCGGCACAGCTCCACTGGAACCGGAGGATGAAAGTGTGCCGGGCATGGGGGGCAACCGTAAAGCAGGCAGCGCAAAAGATGGTGCTGCCGCCCCGCAGGAATTTGGGCGCAAGCTTTACACCGACCTGATGAACGGCGTTTCCCACATGATTCCCTTTATCACCGGTGGCGGTATATTGATTGCGTTAAGCTACTTTTTGGACCGCGGTAATGCGGGCGCAGAAATGTTCGGGCGGGGAACGTCCCTTGCCATGCTGGTGCGCACGATTGGTAATACCTCATTTAATCTGATGTACGTTGTGCTGGCCGGGTTCATTGCCATGTCGGTGGGGGATCTGCCCGCATTGGTGGCCGGTATGGCGGGCGGTATGCTGGCCATCCAGGGAACCTCGCTGGCACCGCAGGCGGAATGGGTGTCCTCCGGCTTTTGGGGCGCTATGATTGCGGGCTTTGCGGCAGGCCTTGTGGTAAAACTGCTGCGGACGGCATTCAAGCGGCTGCCATCGGCATTGGTGCATATCAAAACAGTACTGCTATATCCGGTGGCCAGCCTGGCCGTGGTCGGCTTTATGATGGTATTCCTCGTCAATGCGCCGCTTGGACGGTTTAATACCTGGATATACCAGCTGTTGGCCAGTATGCAGGGCGGCAGCCGCGTGGTGATGGCCGCGGTGCTGGGGGCTTTGATGGCCGTTGACTTTGGCGGGCCGATCAATAAAGCGGCGTATCTGTTTGGCACGGTTGCCCTGGCCGGCGGCCAGGAAGAATTTATGGCTGCCGTTATGGCGGGCGGCATGGTGCCGCCGCTGGGCGTTGCTCTGGCGGGAACCCTGTTCCCGGAGCGTTTTACCACCAAAGAACGCCACACCGCGATGACGAATTACCTGATGGGGGCCTGCTTTATCACCGAGGGGGTCGTCCCCTTTGTGCTGCGGGATCCGCTGCATGTCATTCCCTCCTGCATGGCGGGTGCATCCCTGGCGGCGGCGCTGTCCATGCTGTTTGGTTGTGCCGTACCGGCCCCGCACGGCGGCATGTTCTTGCTGCCGCTGAACCCGCATCCGTTCCGGTATCTGCTTGCCTTACTGATGGGCAGCCTGTTGACGGCGGTGACCCTTGCGGTTTTACGCAGAAAATACCCGCCTAAGGATGAGGAACAGCCAACAAATTGACCTGATGATTTAGAAAAAGGCTTTTGGGCGCTGCTCAAGCAATACACGACAGCCGATAGGCAAATAAAAATTTGCACAAAAGCCTGACAGATATGCCCCCTATATAGCCTTCAGTGTTTTATTTCACTGTTCGCTATATAGGGGGCATATCATTCTACTATATTATATCCTCAAAAGATTTAAGCGCCAAATAAGCGCCTAATGCAAAGTGTTTTGCTAAGGTGTATCTGAAAACAAAGAAAATGACGGATATTTCGCAAACACAAGCAGGATGTAAGGCAAAGAGCCGCAGGAATCCTTTGTGGATTCCAAGGCTTTTTAACGCAAAAGCCCGCTGCGTTTGTAGAAATAGGCGATAGTTTCGACTTTTCAGGTACACCCTAACATAAAAAGAAAAGCAACGACAAACATAATGTTTAATCGTTGCTTTTCTTGGTGCGCTGGAAGGGACTCGAACCCCCGGCCTTCTGATTCGTAGTCAGACACTCTATCCAGCTGAGCTACCAGCGCATCTTATTCAGTTCACAGGCGGT
>RRZT010111272.1_pt1 | contig 11634 bp, 7 predicted proteins | sample 2165551 | NCBI WGS metagenome assembly RRZT01 (sample SAMN10456910, study PRJNA506462) | wastewater metagenome | biome: wastewater; feature: sludge; material: wastewater sludge; isolation source: wastewater sludge with Escherichia coli K12::gfp cells carrying plasmid... | place: USA: Moscow, Idaho ... | reverse complement strand
TCAAATACTTTAAACACTTCTGTTTATGAAAAATCTATTGAGCAAATCAACAAAAGAAAATTTGTTGGCGTTGTTGGAGGAGATCACTCATCACCACTTGGACTTATCAAAGCTTTAAATGATACTCAAACAGAATCTTTTGGAATCTTACATGTTGATGCTCATCACGATTTAAGAGAGGCTTATGAAGGTTTCACATACTCTCACGCTTCAATTTTTTACAATGCAATGAATGAATGTGACAAAATCTCAAATTTAGTTCAATTTGGAATTAGAGATTATAGTAGTGAAGAATCTCATAGAATGTTCAACTATGGACAAAGAGGTGCTTGTTTATATGATACTGATATGCAACAACAACTTGCATGTGGAATATCTTTAGAAAATATTTTCTGGCCATATATCAATCAACTTCCAAATAATGTATATTTATCAATTGATATTGATGGTCTTGAACCACTAAACTGCCCAAATACAGGAACTCCAGTTCCAAGTGGTTTAAGATATGGTGAATTAGAACATCTTATATTCATGATTGTAAAAAGCGGAAGAAGAATCATAGGTTTTGACCTTTGTGAAGTTGGAGATAGCAAAGATGGTTGGGATGCAAATGTTGGTTCTAGGGTTTTATACCAACTTTGTGGAGCTTTATTGGCAAGTCAAGGGAAAATTCCCTATAAATAATAATTTAAAAGTAAGTTTTAAAACTTACTTTTATTTATTTAACTTTTTATATAGTTCTATAATTTCCTCTTTTTGTAATTCTCTTTTTAATTTATCCGATTCTTCTTTGATAATTTCTCCAAATTTTATAGCTTCATTTTTACTCATTTGCACCTCAAAAAATTCACTTATAATAAAAGCTACACCACCTTTTCCTGATTGAGAGTTTACTCGTATTACTTTTTCATAACCTCTTTTTATATCTTTTGGGTCAATTGGCAAATATGGAACATTCCACTCTTTTGAGTTTTGAGTTCTGTAAAAATCCATTCCTTTTTTGATAGCATCTTGATGACCGCCAGAAAAAGCTGTAAATATCATATCGCCAACAAAAGGATGTCTTGGATGCACAAAAAGTCCAGTTTTTTCTTCATACATCGCTTTTATTTCATCAATAATCGATAAATCAAGTTTTGGATCAATCCCTTGTGAATAGATGTTAAAAGCGAAATTCACTAAGTCCAAATTCCCTGCTCTTTCACCATTTCCAAATAATGTTCCCTCAACCTTATCTGCCCCTGCAAGTACAGCTAACTCTGCGCTTGCCACAGAAGTTCCCCTATCATTGTGAGGATGAATGCTGATAATTAAAGCTTCACGATGGTGTAAATTTTCACACATCCACTCTATTCTATCGGCATATACATTTGGCATACACGCTTCTAGGGTATTTGGTAAGTTTATTATCATTTTATTTTGCGTTGTAGGTTTTACTACATTTATAACTTCATTACAAATTTTTACTGCAAACTCTAAATCTGTTTGAGAAAAACTCTCTGGGGAATATTGATATATCACATTTCCTATAAAATCTTTTGTTGATTCAACTAAATATTTCATTGATTCAACTGCCATTTGTATTATTTCTTCATCACTTTTTTGAAAAACCACTCTTCTTTGAAACTCATTTGTTGGGTTATATAAATGAAAAATTCCATTTTTAACTCCACTCATTGCTTCAACACTTTTTTTAATCCACTCTTTTTTTGCAGGAATCAAAACTTGAATCGCCACATCATCTGGCACTAAATTTTCTTCTATTAATTTTCTAGTAAATGAAAAATCTGTATCACTAGCACTTGGATAACTCACCTCTATTTGTTTAAATCCCATTTTTACTAAAGTTTGGAAATACTCTAATTTTTGATCAACTGTCAAAGGATTTATTAAAGCTTGATTTCCATCTCTTAAATCAACACTACAATAAATTGGTGCTTGTGTGATTTGTTTATCTGCCCATTTTCTAGCAATTTTTTGGACAATAGGATATTGTTTATATTTTTTAAAACTCATGGTTTGCTCCGATTATTTATTTTTATTTTTTAGATTTTATTTGATTGAATGATTAGAAGTTTAAGAGGAAGAGGATAGAAAAAGAGATAAATTGTTTTGAAATATTTATACTCATACAAAACTCCTTTTTTTAATTTTGCAAAGTATAACAATAAAAAAAAATTAAATCTTGTACAAAATTAACATTTTGAAGAAATATGTTTTTGATACTCTTTTGGTGTGATTTGAAAGATTCTTTTAAAACTTCTATTTAAATGGCTTTGGTCAAAAAAACCACTGTTTTGGGCAACTTGAATAATAGGCATATTAAAAGATAATAACTCTTTTGCTTTTTGCACTTTTTTATTTAAGATGTAAGCATGAATTGGTAAACCAAACTCTTTTTTAAATACTCGAATCAAATGCACAACTGTTAAATCAAACTTCAAAGCTAAATCATCTAAAATAAGCTCTTCTAAAAAGTTTTCGTCTAAATATTTTTTAATATCTAAAGCCAATGATGATTCTTCTTCAATATCTATTTGCTTTGATTCAAAAGAAAAAAAAGACAAACAAAAAGAGAAAAATTTCTCTTCTTTTTCAAGTAAAGAAACTTTATCATCCAACAAACAATCACACATTTTAATAAAGTTTTTATGAATACTTTTTTGTTTAACAATCTCATAAGAAGAAGTGAAATCAAAATCAATGGTTTTTAAATACTCTTTTTTTAAATATATAATATAACCATCTTTTGATTGTGTATTCAAAGAAGCTAGATGTGGAATATTGCTATTTATAATAACTATTTCATCTGGTAAAAATTCAAATGAGGTGTCATTAAAAATCAGATTTAATGAGCCTTTTTTTATTACAAATATTGTTAGTTCTTCATGGGTATGATTTTTAGAACAGGGAGTTACATCTTCTAAATATAGTAGTTCTATAAAGTTTAATTTATCATTTTTAAATATATTTGATTTCATTTATAAGCTAAAAAGAGTATGAAAGCTCATACTCTTTTATTTTTTATCCTAAATTTTCTTCTACAAAATCCCAGTTTACAAGTTTCCAGAAATTTTCTAAATAAGCTGGTCTTGCATTTCTAACATCAATATAATAGGCATGTTCCCAAACATCACATACTAAAATAGGTTTTAGATTGTCTGTTAGTGGATTGGCTGCATTTGATGTTGTTACAATTTTTAAGTTTTGATTTTCATCTTCAACCAACCAAGCCCAACCTGAACCAAATTGTCCAATAGCTTTTGTTGTAAACTCTTTTTTAAATTCATCAATTGAACCAAAAGTTTTAACTAAAACTGCTTCAACTTTTGAAGGAATTTCACATGTAATTGGAGTTAAACCTTTCCAAAAAAAGTCATGATTATAAACTTGTGCAGCATTATTGAAAAGTCCACCATCTGATTCTAAAATAATTTCAACTAAAGTTGAGTTTTCAAATTTTGTACCAGTGATTAAATTATTTAAGTTATTTACATAAGTTTGGTGATGTTTTCCATAATGAAACTCTAAAGTTTCTTTTGACATAAGCGGTTCTAAGGCATCTAAAGCATAAGGTAAAGTCATTAATTCGTGTTTCATTTTATATCCTTTTTATTTTAAATTGAGAACTATTCATTATAATCAAATTTCCATAATTTTAATCAATATTACAAAATTATTGGCTAATTAAAATTAATTTACCTGTACTTGGGTCTTTATAAACTTGACCTAAAGACTTATAACCATTTGTTCCATCTAATTTTTCTTTTATCTCTTTTGGAACATCAACTAACTCTTTACCTTGACTTATAACTTTTGTCTCTTTTGAAACTTTAAAATGTTCTTGTAAATTTGGACTAAGCGCTACAAGAGCAGCAATTAAACCACAAGCAAATACTAAAATAATATCTACTAAATTTGCCAATGGTCCTAATGGTTCATCATCTTCTTTTGAGAAATGCTCACTTGAAAATCTATTTTTCATTTTCACTCTCCATAAGATTTAAAGCCTTGTCATACCATCTTCTTCTAAGTCTTGCAATTACAAAGCCTATCATTCCACAAAGAAGTCCTAAAACTGTAGTATCAAAAGCCACACTCATTGCAGTACTAAGTATTTTTACATCACCATCACCAAGAGCTGCAAGTCCAGGACCTAAAGGGATAAGTGTTCCCATAAGCCCTAACATTGGAGCAAGTCTTGTTATAAAATCAACTCTTTCAATTCTTTTTTTTCCAATATTTAAAACTAAAGTTATATCATTTGTTTTTATTAATCTTTTTATTTCAACAAATCTTTCTCCAATAGCAATTCCTATTTCATAAAGTGAAAAAACTACAAAAAAAATCAATGCCCAAGAAACAGGTTCTAAAAGTAATGATGAAATTTGGTGCATTAGACCAACAGAAATTGACGAAAACATTATGCTCCTTTTTTTATTTTATTAAAAAATACAGATTTAACAAGACCCATAAATAAAATTAAAAATGCACAAAATAATAGATATTTCATATACAAATTATCATTTTCTTTACTATTATTTGTCTGTTTAGTTTCATTTATTTCTTGATTTTCTACATTTTGTTGATTATCAAGTTTCACTTCTTGAATTGAAGTTACATTTTGTTGTTTATCAACTTTTTCCATCCTACTTTGACTTAACACTTCTTCTAATTTTGAAGCTGTTTGTTCATCAATCTTTGATTTTACAAAATCATAAACGGGATGATTTGCATGGGTATGTCCACTTCCTGGAATACCATGTTCGATAATATTATTTGCAAATTTTAAAGCTAGTTCTTTTTGTGTTTTTTCATCTGCTTTCCAAAAATCTTTTTGAATAGCCACAAGCATAACTGCTAACATATTTGTTTGAACTTGCACTTGATAACCAGATGATAAAAATTCATCAAGTTCTAGGTTTAATTTATCATCAATATATACAGCTTTTACCTCTTCCCAAACCCAATCTTTTATGATTTCTGGACTTGTAACTTGCCATCCCCATAAATACTCTATAAATTCACTCCCCATTGTTCTAGCTCCACTATATCCCTCTTTCATTAGTGGTTTTATCCATTGTGGATTTAAATATCTTCCTCTTAATTCACTTAAAAGTGCTGTTTCTAAAGGAGTTATTTTTAAATCATTTGTATTTGAGTGGTCAATAACAAAACTATTTGGTTGTTTTCCTGTAACTTTTTCAATAGCCAAATTTAATCCACCAAGATAATCAAAAGTATCATTATTATCAATTAATCCATAAAGATTACTAGCACGTCCTAAATAAGTATTTTCCACTTTTTTTAGTTGCATTTCAAAACTTTTTGTTGCAAGTTGAGCATAACCATCTTCTGAATAAGAGTAAGCCATTCTTTTCATAAATATATCAGCTAACTCACTTCTATCATCCCAAGCACCTGAACGCTCGGCTAATCTATTTATTCCTGCACCATAAGACCCAGGGGCTGTTGCGAATACTCTTTTGCTTGATAATTTTGCAAGTTCTGTAGGATTTAGATTTGGATTTTCTTTTAAAAGTTCCCTTGCTTCATCTACCCAATTTAATGCTACGCTATTTTTTTCTAAGGGTTCATTTCCAGCTTTTCTCAAATCTCCTAAAGGTTCTAAAGCTTTATTCAAAGCAAGAGTAAGTGCAGGATATTTTGAAACAATATCATCATAACTTGCATCTAAAACAATCAAAATTGATTTATCTAAAAGTGCCAATTTTGAACCATATAAATCTCTAAATAATCCAGAAGCTGTAAACACAACGTCATATCTTCTCACTCTTTTTTCATCTAAGGGTAAAAGCTCTAATCCTTGTAAAATTCCTCTACTATTCCAAACTGGTTTTATTCCTAATAAATCAAATCCAAAAGCTATCATAGCTCCTTCATCTCTTACAGTATCAGATGCCCAAAGAATTATTGCTTCTTTTTTTCTAATATCAGAATTCTTATTTTCTCGTACTTTTTGAGCTAATTTTATTCCAATATCATATCCCACTCTACTTGGAATTAAACTACCATCAAGAGCATAAAAATTTTTTCCAGTTGGTAAAGCTTCATTTGTTCTAATTGGGTCATTTCCTTTTCCTGAGATTACATAGCCACCATTAAGAGCATTTAATAAAGATTTCATCTCATTTTGTGGTGAGTTGATTAGATTTTCTCTAACTTGTGGATTTTTATCTTCACCCATAGATTTAAGCATAATATTTACAGCTTCTTCACTCCATATTTCTCCAAAAGTATGAAGTCCCAAAGGCATAAATTCTTCTTGTAATTTGGTTAAATAATGACCTACTTCATGTAATAAAAATTCATCATCAACCTCATCAAAACCTATTCCTCGTACTTGTAATTCTTCATCCATACTTTTGATAATTTCATCTTTTAGATTTGCTTTATTAATAGCTTCTTTTATTTTTGTTATTGAGTTTTTTCTAACAATTTCATCTGTTGCTGATTCTGCACTTTCAATCAATTGTCTTATATGCAATAAATCATCATATAATTTTGTACTTGCCAATGGTGGTGTTAAATGGTCAATCATTATTGCTTGACCTCTTCTTTTGGCTTGAATTCCCTCACCAACTCCATCTACAATATATGGATAAATACTAGGCATATCTCCAATCATTAAATACGGATAATCTTTTGAAGTAAGTCCAACACTCTTTTTTGGTAAAAATTCATAAGTTGAGTGTCGTCCAAGATGAATAACAGCATCAGCTTTAAAGCTATCTTTTATAAAATGATAAAAAGCTAAATATTGATGAGTTGGAGGAAATGACAAATTTGCATGAAGTAACTCTTCATTTAATTCCCAACCTCTTGGTGGTTGAGGAGCTAAAAGAATATTTCCAAATTTCAAACTTGGAAGTAACAGTTTATTTTCATGAACCATTACAATTCCAGGAGCTTCACCCCAACCTCTTATTCCTTCAATTTGTAAATCAATTACAGCTTTTTTTAAAGAATCAATTGTTTCAAATGAAAACTCTTTTTGCTCTTGTGAAAGATTTAAAATATTTTCATACTCTTGCTTTAGTTGTGCTAGTAAATTCACAGCTCTTTGTCTGCTTTCACTTCTAATTCCATCCATTGCATGATGTAAATTATCCATAGTTTTATTCATATAATCTTTTATAGAACTATATGCAATTACTTTATTTGTTGGTGAAATATTTTTTAAATCATTTTTTAGAAAACTTTTTATTTCTGAATGAAGTAGAGCCAATGGACCATATTGCATCTCTTCTTGAATATGATTTGGCATAGTTTTAAACCATGCTTCGTATTCTTGGGAATCCATTTTATTTATATCTGGACTCATTTCTTCTAAAGCTTTTTTATCATTTGGAAGATTTATAGCTTTTTCTTGAATCATTTTTAATAATTCTTCATCATTTGCTGGTAATTCTCCAACATCATAACCTTGAGCTTTTAAAGAAGTTAAAATATTAAAAAGTGATTTTGGTACATTTAAATTATCAGCTCCAATATTATGTCGTCCAGGAGGATGGTTGTAATAAATTATTGCAACCTTTTTATCTTTATTATTTTTCTTTTTTAGTTTTATCCAATTGTTTGCTTTTGAAACTATAGCTTTTATTTCATCATCCAAAATTTTTACAGAAAAAAGATTTACTCCTGTATTTTTATCAATTACAAAATCTTCATTTAATGAAAGTATTTGAACTTGCCCTATTCCTTGAAGTTCTGGCATTGCTATTCGATAATGAACTGAATTTTTAGGTAAACCTTCACTTGATAATGAATAATTTAAATATGATAAATCAGAAACTCTAAGACCTTTTAAAATAGGAACATTTAATCTTTCTAAGATTTCATCTACTTCATTTTTTCCCGTTCCACTTCCTATTACAAAATCATGTAACGAAACAATTGAATATGCTTGATTTTTAGGTAATTTTGATATTAATTTTTCAATACTTTCAACTGCTTCAAAACTCGATTTTCCCCAAGAAGATAAGATTGAGATTACTTCAAAGTTTGAATTTTTTACTAATTCTTTATGAATTTTCCACTCATTTAAACTATCTGAACTATCACTATCCAAAACAAATAATATATCTTTTGCTGGATTTATTTTTTTTCCTAAATCTTGAATATCAAAATATGTTTTTGAATCATCTGCATTTAAAAAATATCTTACAGGTTTTAACTCTATAACTCTTGGCCAAGAATTTTCTTGAAAATTTTGTTTAAATAAAAAAGAAAAAAGATTTGAAATATTTTCATTTCCCCTATTTTCCCAATAAGCTCGTGCTTGTAAATAAAATCCATAAGAAGGAAACTCTTTTTGTTTTTTTTCTAAAAAGTTTAAATATCCAAGATTTTCTTTATCTTTTTCAAGAATTTTGTCAATATTATCAGAATAAGAGTTTCCTAATAAATCATTATTTAAAACAAGTAACCTTCTATCTGATTGAATAGAAATCCTAAGTTGAGAAGATGAATATTTTTTTGCTAATAGTCTATCAACTATCTCGCCAAAAACTCCACAAAATAAAAGAGAATCTGACTGTGTTAAATAAATATCTAATTCTTCATCACTCATAAGTGCCACTTGACTTACGGTTCTTATGATAATTTTATCATTAGAATTTTCTAAATAAGTGTTTGCACCACTATTTAAATTTGAAGCAGATCTATCTGAAACGATAGAAAAAATTGTTTTATTTTCTTTTGCATAAAGATTTGTGCAAAAAACAAAAGCCATAAATAACATTATAAAATGTCGAAATAAAAGCATGAAACTTCCTATTAATATAAATTAATACAAGAATCATTTAGGGTACAAAGTAACTACTATAAGAAATATATCATTGCTAACTTTTCAGGTCACCCCGCCTGATTTGCATTTTTATCTATCAAGTCGGTCTCCGGACTTAGCACACTTTTTCAAACCTCATCTTACCTTCCCATCATAAATGACAGTGGTTTTTAAGAATTGGCATAATAGAAAACTATTATATATGCATTACCGTTGCGGGGGCAGTATAGGAATCGCACCTATTTCCCGTGAATTAAAATAAATTCACTTGATTGATTTTGAAATGGGATTTTATCTGTTTTGGGCTTATTTGTAGATTTTGATGTGAGATTTTATGAATTTTAAATATTTTAGAAATCTTTTAAATCACTATCATCAAGTAAATCATAAACAACACCTTCATCTTTTTTATCTTTGTTTTTTTCTAAAATTTCTTTTATATTTTCTTCCCAGTTTTCTCGTGGGTTTGTTAATTTATATTCATCAAGAAAAATCTCTACAAAATTGTTTTCTTTTTTTATTATATTTTTTACAACAAATTTTGATTTTAAAATTGCTAAAACTTCTTCTTCATTTGCAACTTCAGAAAACTCTTCAATATAAAGATACTTTGAAACTCTTTTTTCAAGTACATATAAAACCCTTGGCGTTTTACTACTTTTAGATTTATCATTTTCTGCACAAGCATGCATTGCATAATATTTATCTGCACTAAAAGAACAAATATTATCAGGGAATTCATAATATTCATCTATTATAAATTGAGAACAAAATCTTTCAAATAACTCTTCATTTGAGAGTTCTACACCAAAAGTATTATCAATAATATCTGCTCTATAAATTTCTTTAAAAGATAAAGTGTTATCTTCATAGTTTTCAAACAAACTTTCTAAACTATTAAACCACTTTATATGATTTTCTTCTAAAATATGACTTGTATTTTTGTATTTATTTTCAGAAACTTTTTTTATATCTCTATAAAATTTTGCTTCTGATTTTGAAGTCCATCTTTTTAAAGCTTTCCTTTCATCTGGTAAAATATTTTCATGATTTAGTATTTTTAACAATTTAATAGTCCTCTTTTAACACTTCTATACTTTTTATTATCTCTTCATCAATAATATTTGGTTTTAATTTTTGCAATAATCTTAAAAGTGAATATAATTTTTCAAATTTTTCATTTTTACGATGATATTTAAATGTATTTTTAATATCTTCAAAAATTCCTCTATACTTATCATTTAATTCTTCTGCATTTTCTAAAAGCCATTTCGAAAAAAAATGTTCAATATTTAAAGAAAAATATTCATGCTTATACTTTAATTGTAATTTGTTTTTTATACTTTCTTCATATTTTAAGAAAAAACCAACATCAAAATATTTATTTGCATTAATTTCATTAGGTTTCTCATAAATTTTTTCAACGTAATAAAAACCTTTTTCATCTAGATATCCATCAGTAAATAAACTAACTAAAATTAAAACAAACATTTGTCTAGTATGCGATTTATAAATATAATCAACATCAAAATGGTCGATTCTTGGATAATTATAAATTTTTTTATTTAGTACTTCTTTTAAGCTTCCATAATTATCATCTTCTAATAAAAATATTTTTTCTTCTTTCCATTCTTCTAAGTTTTCATCATTTAAAATTTCATCATAAGATATAAATCCTCCAAATCTGTTTCTAATTACTGAACAATCATAGGTCTCTTTTGTTAAATTATTTTTAGTAATAAATTTACTCATCATTAAATTCACAGTTGATATAGTTTTATAATCAAAGTTTATTTCTTTTGAACGAGAAATATCTAATGATGGTCTAAATTCATTTGATAAATAAATATGTGTTATTACAAATTTTTCTGAATTTAAAATAGAAGTTAATTTATCTTTAAATGAATCTGTAAAATCTTTAGTATTAAAAATCCCATTATGTCCTAATTCAGAATAAATATATTTATTAAAATTTTCAAGTTCTTTGTAATTTTTTAACAATATTCTAGTACTTTTAGAGCTATGACTTATTTTTGAATTTGTTCTATTAAGTTTCAATTCTAAAAATTCACTCTCAATGAAGCTTTTTTCAATTAATACTTCTCTTTGTATATTTCCTTCCATTTTTAAAAACTCAGAAAAAACTTCTACTATCACCATTTGAGCTTTTATTTTACCAGTATTAGAGTAATCTGATAAGTTAATAGGTTTAATTCTTAATTTAAATCTTTCATCCATATCTGTAATAGTAAAAAAAGATTTAATTTCAGAATCATCTTTTTCATTTAATTCAATAATTATTTCTTTTTCAATCCAAGGATTTTTTTCAAGTTCATCAATTGTTGTTCCAATTTTTTCATTTTTATATTGTATTTCAACTGGACTATAAAATATATGTCTTAAAAGTTCTTTTTTAATTTCAAACCATTTATTTAATTTATTGAAATCAATTTGTATAGCTATTGATGTACCAATCTTTTTTCTATATTTTTCTACTTTTGAATCATCAGATGATGGAAATGGTGCTACATTTCTATGAGAGTTTTCTAATTGAGTTACAAAATAAGAGTAAAGTGATTTTATAGAAAATCTTATTGCTTCACAATCTTCTTTTTTCGTACTTACTTCAATTCTATTTGCAACCATAAAACAAGATAATATTCCTATACCAAATCTACTTATTGCTTTAAAGCCTAATTCTTTATTAAAATCTTTTGATTCATAAAATGACTTTCCGATTTTTGTAAAATAATTAAGTAAAACATATTCATCCATTCCTAAACCATAATCATCAAATCTAATCCAATAATTACCATCTTTATCAT